>Ga0209572_1000208_pt1 | contig 122810 bp, 93 predicted proteins | sample EBPBio232012_DNA_FD_185867 | JGI IMG/M metagenome (GOLD analysis project Ga0209572, IMG submission 185867) | Wastewater treatment Type I Accumulibacter community from EBPR Bioreactor in Madison, WI, USA - Reactor 1_1/23/2012_ DNA (SPAdes)... | ecosystem: Engineered > Bioreactor > EBPR >...
ATCTGGTTTAAGTCCTATAACTTTGACAGACCGCATTCCGCACTGAACTACCTAACCCCTCATGCCTTTGAAAACCTAAACCAGAATCTCTACTTTAGAATGGTACCGGATTAAGGAGGGCAGGACAACTGCAAAACTGGAATGCGTAGAGATAAATGTTTCTATGGCGACCACTGAATTTTTCTTGAACCGCGCAAGATTGAATCGGTCTCTGAAGTTGGCAATTTCCGACGGCGCTTCGTGCAGACTTCTGCCAATTCCGTGTCCGGTCAGGTTTTTGATTACCCTGAAACCCCTTCTTTTTGCTTCGGTTTCAATAAAATGTCCAATATCGGAAATACGCACCCCGCTGTGTATATTGTCGATGGTCTTCTGCAAAATTTCCCTGGAGGCATTGACCAGTTTCTGATGGCCATTTTTGTCTCTGCCCAATATGAAAGAAGCCCCGTTGTCAGACCAAAACCCATTCAGTTCCGCAGAAACGTCGATGTTGATCAGGTCTCCTTCCTTCAATATCCTTGTTTTTGAAGGAATGCCGTGGCAAAATTCGTTGCCCACGCTGATACAGGTCCAACCCGGGAATTTGTAGGTTTTGAATGGCGCCGAGTTGGCTCCGAAGCCTTTTAGCATGCGCGCCCCGAAGTCGTCAAGTTCTTTGGTACTCATGCCTGGGCGGGCGTGGCTGCGCATTGCCCGGAGCGTGCAAGCGACTACATCGCTTACCTGTTGCATTCCATGGAGTTCTGATTCTTTTGTGATGGACATGGGTAGTTGAGTGAAAAGGTATTTGGACAGATCAGGTTAAGCGCATGTTAGTTTTTTTTCAGCCACCTGCAAAAAATCACGAACCTCTCAGTCTGCGTACTTCCCTGATTGCCAGAAAAGATACGATCAGAAATGGAAATGTCGACAGGAGTATTTTGAAGTTCATATCTATCAGCCCAATAAAGGTCATAAGTCCTAGAAGCAGCGTTAAACAGGCAATTCCAATATAAATCAAATATTTATTGGGGGTAGTCTGAAACACCGTTACTAAAAGCAATATCTGGCCCAATAAAGGGAGGAGTGTAAGTGGATGTACATCCGTTGTGATAATGGCCCGGAATTCATCAGCCAGGTCTTGAAAGCATGGGCAGATGAAAAAGGTATCGAAATTCGATTCATCCAACCCGGAAAACCAACGCAAAACGGCATCATTGAACGATTGAACGGAACAGTCAGAAAAGAGTGTTTGAACCTAAACTGGTTCTACAACCTGGACGAAGTGAACGAACTGCTGGGACAGTGGTACAAAACATATAACTTTGACAGACCTCATTCCAGCCTCCAGTACCAAACCCCGGCAACCTTTGAAAACTTAAATCAGAGTCTCTACTTTAAACTGGATACGGCAAACGGGGGGTAGGACACGATTGGGAGTGTTCCATTTTCGTTGGTATGGGGGGATAAAAATGCAAGAAGGAATAAAAACCTGCTAAAGTTAGGGGTAGTGTGTGGAGTATTGGAAATTCTGGCTGTTTTTTTTTATCCAGTTAGCAAAGAATACGCTACTGAATTGGGAACAATCAGAGGTTAACCAAGGCAATGTCCTATCCCTCGTTTATCGTATCCAGTTTATTATTCTTCTCCATATTGTGTTTGAAGCATTCCTTTTTTGATATATCTTTAAGTAGTTTTCATGTGATTTAATTTTATTCTTTTTTGCAAGTTTTTTTATTTTCATAGCGATACTATTATCCTTAATGAAAAAATTATCAAGAGAGGTATATGCTGACTTAAGAGATTCTTTTGCCTCAATATTTCTATCCAGTTTTATCAAAGTTAAATATTTGATATAGTTCAATTCAATATAAGAGATTTGATGAAACAGCGCTGCATTACATTTTTCAAGTAAAAGAATGTAGTCATCTTTATTTTTAGACCTGTTTAACAATAGAAAATAGTAATCTAGCGTGCCAGGTGCTAAATTAATTGCTTCTCCTAAATTTTTTATCTCTTCTGAATGAGCATTCCTATTTATAAGAGATTTAAATTTCTCAAAATAATACTCATGACACAATGGGTTTAAATCAATGCATTTATTTAAAAAAAAATCAACTTGATTTGTTAGATTTAACCGTTTTGCATTTAGATATTTAAGAAAAAAAAATCTACTGATGTTGGGGTTTGCACTAATTAATTCATCTAAAAGGTTGTCTATTCTGTGTGTATGATTATGCTGAAGTTTTAAATATGCAGTTGCGTAAATTGAGGATAATTTATCATATTCGCTTTTGTATTCTATGTTTTGGTGCTCTTCAAGAGTAAAAAACATTATTGGCTCTATTTGCTCCCTAATCTCTTTCTGTTTTTCTTTTAAAGTGTTAATTTTTTTTTCAATTTTCTTTAAATGATTTTGTTCATAAAGCCAAAGTTGTTCTTTGAAAAAATATTCTTCTTTTATTTTTTCTTTACCAATTTGGGAGATGTTCTCTATGGGCAATCCGTTTCCCAATGCTATAAATATTTTTTTTTCAGGGTAACTATTTTTTGTTGCTTTAGGGGTTTTAAATGGGCCAATTAAATCTCTGTTTTTTATGTTTTCATTAGTTGGTTTTAATGCCTTGTCTAAAAAAATAAAATTATTTTCTAAATAAGGTAATTTAAATCCTGAATTTTTGCAAAGAATATAAAGGTTTTTAATTTCTTTTGTGGTATTCTTGTTTTCTTTTTTTAGTTCACACAATTCCAAAAACAATTTTGATTTTAATTCAAATTCATACAGCCCAATCTCTTGAGCAATAGATAAGGAATTTTTGAAAAGGGTGATAGCATCTTCAACCTCATTCTTAAAAAAGTAGTAGACACCCCGGTAATAACAAGATTCAGTCTCGTAAGGAGGGAAATTTGCATGTTCTTTCCAAAGTGAACTATTTATTATATCAATACCCTTTTTTGTTAGTTTATCTAATGTTTCAATCTCAACTGCGCCTTTGAAAAGATAGTGTTCAATTAAGGTGTTTTGATTCAATATCTGCATGTATATTTGGTTGTTGAACAAAGAATCAACTGAAGATGTTATCTCTTCTACTACAAAATCTGATTCCTCAGATTTACCTGCGGCTGCTAAAATAATTGATAACTTTTGTTGTAACTCAAGAAGTGGGAAGTAGGTTTGTACCTTGAATTGCTCATAGCCCCCTGCTATTATTTGGAATCCCGTAAAATCTCTTTGATTTCTGAAAAAAAACTCTTTTCTGTAAATGTATATGGCTTTCTGGATGTATTTTTCTGCAAGCAATAAGTTGTTATTATGAAAATGCCCTTTAGACAATATACTAAGAAGATTGTAGTTTTCTTGGAAAATTTCAAAATTAGATTCAAATAAAAGAAACAATTCTTTTATTAACCCTAAATGCAAGTATGCATCAGACAACTGAAGCAACAAGGTCTTTAAAATTATTTTTTCTGTAACGTTGGCAACTAAATATTCTGTTAGTTCTACTAATGCCGGATAATTGAAATCTCTGTATCTTACTCTATCACCATAATCATGCAATACTAAATCACTCGCATGTCGATACTCTCCAACTTTCATAAAAAAATTAAATAATGCAATTGTGAATTCAGGTTTCGTTTTGGCATTATCTTCTTGACTTAAATCGTATGGGAAAGCACCGGATATTGTTCTGAAAAAAGAATCTTTAGAACTAAAATTAGCAAGACTTATCAATGGTTTTTTTAGTTCTTCTGAATTTATGCTGTCAAATAATGTATCACTATTTAAGGCCACTCTTTGAGTGATAGGATGAATGTGATAGTCGTTTTTTTCTCTGTTCCAATTTATTAAATTTCTTGATTCTAATTCTTGAATTGAATCTGTCAGGTTGAATCCATTAGGGTTGTAATGTTGAAAAAGAGTTTCAATTGTAATAAAATTTATAGGAGTTTTGAAGAGAGATAATATGAATAGTAACATTTTTTCATTGTTCTCTAATAATGTAAAGGCATAAGAATATATCCTATTTTCTATGAACTTAAAGTTATCTACTTCATCAATTTTATTATTTGTCGTCCATTTGTCAAAATCGCATGGGAATTGCTTGTCATTTCCAATTGTTCCTGCCAAAACTTGTATCAATAATGGATAAAAATCAATTTTTCGAAACAACTCCAGGATATTTTTACTCGATCCTTTGACTCCTAATTCTGTAAAAAAATCTAAACTGCTTGAGGGCTCCAAACCACTTAACTCTAAAAATTGTACATTTTCTGACCTTTGCCCAGTGACAGATTCAAACTCTGACAGGTATACTCTTGAAGTAATAATAATTTTTGAAGAATGTATCTGAGCCAACTGTGAAAAAAAAGATCTAAACCTAATATCTACTATGTTTCTTAAGGATTGCTCTTTAGTCGTCTTTACTTTGTGTTCTCTGGAATATTGTTGACTTTCATTGTACCTATCTATATAAGATGAAGTTAATACCTCACATCCATCTAAAACTAACAGATGAGGTTCATTATTTAGAAGTTGAAGTAAGAGTTTCTCATTTTCCCTGGGGTTTTGGGAAAGGAATTCAGTTTCATTGACATTTTTCAAATGTGACAATATGGTACTGGCAAAATCATTAAAGTTGTTTTTTTCTTGGTAGAATGTCCACCAGATTCTACTTCTAAATATTCTTTGTTGGAAAGGTGTTATTTTGTTCAGGTAATACCAACTTAATACACTTTTTCCCATTCCTCCGATTGCTACTATATTCAGGATAGGCCGACTTTTCTCAAGAAGCCATGCGTTTATATTTTGAATGTCATTTTCTCTTCCTACAAGATTTTTTGTTTCCAGTAACGAGTATGGTTTGTTATAAAATAATTTAACTTTATTATAATAACTTGTTGGGTCTTCAGAATAAGCTTGATACTCCCGTACAATTGTGAGTAGTTTTGTAGATATTTCATTAACTTGTGTATTATTAGAATGGAAACCTCCTTTCGATATATTAGACTCAAAGTATAAATGAATATACCATTTATATAGATTGCTAATTTCCTGACTAAAGTCATTCAGTTGGGTAAGGTTTTGGGCATACTCTAGGGCTAACTTAATTTCTCCCTTTCCTATAAGTTCTAATAAATAAAGTATGGGTTTGGATTTCATTTTATTTTATCGTTAGATGAGTTTAACGTCAATTCAATGTTCAAGCACTAATCAATCCAATTTGCTTTTTTGTATTGGATACAATTTAAGCACTCACTTCGTTCGGCCTTGCATTGGCTTTGCGAGAGGGCTTTGTACCGCATGGTTGTAGGATACATTATTATGTGCCCCAAATAGTCACCTGCTGCTTTACTTGCAAATATGCGAATTTGCAAGTATACTACCAATCTGGGAGATGAAAAGTTCTCTAACCAGATATATGAAGTGCGACCGATTAGAAGCCTGAGTACGGAGTCTACTGCAGTACGTTGTCGATGTAGCCGAAGCGAGTGGGACACACATGGCACGGCCGTGCAAGAGTGCTTTGTACTGGGAAAAGCCTGTGGGCTAGCGGGGGCAAAAGGGACGCAAAGCGTTTTAAACACCATTTTCTCTCTGGCTTTTGACCTTTTGCTTTCTCCCAAACGAAAGTTGGGCATTGTGGCCCTTATGAACTCGAAGGTTCATAAGAAAAAACTTCTGGGCGATATAAATTATTTCTTTTGATAGGTAGCAAGTCGATCATCCCCTTTTCTGATAAGCATGCCCCTCTAACCAGTTTTGCACTTCACCCTTGTATTTATTCAAAATTGCCATAAACTCGGCAGTGTCCTTATTCCCTTTGTTTCGTTCTTTAGGTGTTTCCAAAGTCTTCATAATAGCCAACATATTTGCCCGAAACGGCTCCCTGTTTTTGCCAAAATATTGATACATGACTCGAAGCACAGACTCTAATTTGACATCCTCAAATCCATTCGCCCCAACCCAGGGGGCAAGTGTAGTCCCTTGTATTTGAGTATTTACTTTGCTCAGGTTGAGGTTGATGGGTTCTATTAATCGTTCGGGGTGCTCTATCGGGTTTTTATATATGTAATCATACACTTTTGAAAAGATAAACTGATTGTTTTGCATTAAAATCCCGATCATTTCATCTTCCAGATTCGGTTGGTCTTTTATCCTGTTTAATACAACCGTTAGCAGCCTGTCATCTGTAATTTTGGTGGTTAGCCAAAATTGTTCCTCTACCGTTTTGGCTTTGTCTATTTCTATCATTGCCAGGTTGGTGTTGTATTCATCCGTATTGGCTGCAATCATTTTTCTAATCGGTGTGACTGCTACCATCGATACCAATCCAATGGCACTGCTTGACAACAACAACGTTTTATACAAATTTGGGGAAATGGCAATTCGCCCATCAGGATTTATCATGCTGAAATAAGATACAAACATGAATAAAGGCAGCCAGACGCCCCCATAATAGAACAGGTAAGCCAACAAACGCATGATGCCGGTCGATTTGTTGCCCATGCCAAGTTCCGCTTTTATTCCCATACAAATAGCAACCCCTCCAACCATTCCAAGCCAAAGTGCCCCAACTCCCAGATTGCGCCAAAGCGTAGAACTGGAAATCCAGTTAAAACCGCCATTAATTGTTATGATGATGGTTGAAATCAGGCTCAAAACGACATACGCCAGAAATACATAAAAAATAACAAGCATGCCCACATTTTGGTCGCCGGTACCTTTAGGCGTTTCTATGTGAAAAGGGATGAGTAGCAGGTAGGATATGAATGTGAGTGCCAGGAATAGATTGGACATGGGCGGGTTTGTTTTGTTGGATCGCTCAAAAAGAAGCGGGGATTTTGGAAAAGTACCAAACCCTGGCAACTTTTGAAAACTTACATCGGAGGCTTTACTTTAAACAGGATACGGTAAGCGAGGGGCAGGGAAATTCCCTCAAACCGTTCTAATCCGCTTTAAAAATTCTTCCCGTAGCGACTGACTGAGCGGCAGGTGTTTTGTGCCAATAATAACATTCCCGTCGGCAACTTCATCTACATGCGCCAGGTTGACGATATGAGACCGGTGGATTCGCTGAAACTGGGCAGGTGGCAGTTTGTCTTCCAGTGCCTTCATCGGCATCGTCAATAAATATTCCTTGTGTTGAGTGAAAATGCGGCAGTAATTGCGTTCGGCCTCGACATACAGGATATTATCAAAGACGATTTTCACCATCCGGTCCTTGAAGCGCACAAAAATGCGATCATCGAGCAAATAGGTGTTTTCTGTTTCGTTTTTTGGGTTAGAGAGTCCCTGGTTGGCCTCGGCTTCCATGTGGCTGATGGTCAATTCGATGGCCCGTTGCAGTTCCGTCTTTCGGAATGGTTTGGCCAGGAAAGCAAATGGTCTGGTAGCCTTGGCACGGTGGAAGGTAGCGTCATCGGAATTAGCCGTCAGGAAGATGATGGGGATATTGTGTTGTTGTTGCAGCAACTCCGCCAGGGCAATGCCGTCCATATCACCTTTTAGCCGTATGTCGAGCACAGCAATGTCGGGCAGATTTTTCTGCACATGCAGCAATGCTTCTTCCGCTCGGGGCAAAAGGGCCGTCACTTCGTAGCCTAATTCTGTGAGGAAGAGAGAGGTTTTGGCCCCGATGAGCATTTCATCTTCTACAATCAGGATTTTCAGGTTGCTGTCCATTTATGCAGATTTTTTCATTTTGAAATCAAAGTGCACAACAGTGCCTCCGTTGACCTCTTCCCTTAATTCGCCGCCGAGTTGCCGGGTGAGCAACGCCACCAATTTTCCGCCAAAACCTGTGCCCTGCACGGCCTCCGCAATTTTACCCACGCCATCGTCGGCAATCTGCAGGCTGAAAGCGTCGGCGTCTTTTTGCTCCAATTTGATTTCAATCCTTCCTTTTCGCCCATTGGGGAAAGCATATTTTAAGGCATTGGTAAGCAATTCATTTACAATGAGGCCGAGCGGTACAGCCGTGTCAATATCAAGTTCCAATTGGCTCATGGCGCACTCGATGGTCACCCGGTCGTCTGCGCCGAAGGAGTCGAGGATGCTGTCGCCCAGGTTGAGGAAATAGTCTCGCATCTCTACCGCAGCGAGGTTTTCGCCAAGGTAGAGTTTCTGGTGCACGATGCCAATGGACTGCACCCGGTTTTGCCCTTCCTGCATGGCAACCTTCACGTTTGGGTCGTCCACCTGCGCTGATTGTAGGGCCAGGAGGCTGGATACCACTTCGAGGTTGTTCTTCACGCGGTGGTGGATTTCTTTCAGCAGCAGTTCGTTCTCGGCGTTTTTTGCGGTCAGCAATTCATTGGCCTTTTTCCGCGCAGCCCCGTTTTTATAAAACGAAAAGGCCAAAAGCCCCAGGAGTGCAGCCATTCCAATGGAAAGCCACTGCACAGTGCGTTGCTGCCCAATTTGTACGGTTTGCGCAGCAATAGTGGTTTCTTTTTTCTCCGTCTCATATTGCATACGCAGGTCTGAAATTGCCGCGTCGCTTTGGATGGAAACGGTGCTGTCCCGCATTTTGAGGGCTTTTCTTTGGTATAAAAGGGCTGATTTATAGTCATGGAGTTGCTCGTAAATATTACTGGCATGCACATAGTTCTCTACCAAATTGGGCAGGTCGCCCCCCTTCTCCTGAAATTCGATGGTTTTCAATTGGTAGGGTAGGGCAGCGGCATAATTACCCATCAGCAGGTTTACCTCGCCTAAATTTGCCGTGGATGCGGTGGTTCCGCCAGCATAGTTAATCTTCGTGGAAATGTCAAGACAAGCGTTGTAATCCGCCAATGCCTCCTGGTACCTGCCCAGTCTTTTCAGGGCGTTGCCACGGGTGTTGTGGTGGTCGGCTAGAATAGACTGCCCCATGCCGAGTTGGCGTACCATCGAGATAGACTGGTTGCTGTACATCAGGGCCTGCTCGAAATCGCCTAACGCCATGCATGCATAGGCTGCACTTTGCAACACATTGACTTCTTCGTTTTTGAATCCGTTTTTTTTGCAAATGGCAATGCCCTGCCTGGCATAATCAAGTGCATCTTGGGCCTTTCCCTGACTGTACAATGCATCAGACACCCTGCCAAGGGCACTGGCGATTCCCTCCTGGTCGCCCAGCCCTTCCATGATGCGAAGGGCGTCCAGATTCGCTTTCATAGCGGGTTCGAGTTCGCCTTTGCTCTGGTAAACCCAGGCAATTTTGAACAGGGTAGTGGCCTTCCCCTTTTGATTGCCAGTGGCTTCGTAGCCCTTCATTGCCTTATCAAAAAACAGGCTGGCCGAATCCAGTTGACCGAGATTGGCGTGCATCCGGCCCTGCATTTCCTCGAACTTCGGCAACCACTCCTTGTCACCCGATTGCATGGCGAGTGCTACGCCGCGCCTGGCGTATCCGAGCGCCTTTGCAAAGTCTGCCCCGAAAGCCGTATTGGTCAACTGGCTCAGGATTTCGAGGCGCTGAGTGGAAGACTGCTCCGTAGCGAGGCGCTGCTCCAGGCTGTCCAGGGCGTTGCCTTGAGAGAAGACTAAGGCGAAAGGCGAAAGAAAGGACAGGGTAAGCATCAATTTTTTCATACAGGAAATGCCTGTTTGGTTATACGAAAAAAAGTTCGGTCAACAGAAATCCGCCTTTGGTCAACAAGCGCCTTGATTGGGATAATCGACCTGGTGGGAATAAATGGGCGCAAGGATATTTGTGAAAGAATCAAGCATTTGTGCAGGATAAAGGTAGTGAAGAACCAATATCCGAAGCGCTCACTGTAGCCAAATCGGGGAAGCCGAAAACCGTCCAGAGTAGGCATCAAATTTCTACTTTCAAAATGAAAACGAATAAAACTTGTATGTTTTTTGCCACACTCGTTGTCGCAATTTTCGTAACCGTGGCCTCTCATGCCCAAACACCCAGATCTACTTTCCTGGAAGCAACCTACATAAAGGTTACACCCGGCATGAACGAGAATTACCTGAATGCCAGCAAGATTTTTAAGAAACTGAATGATGGCCGGAAAGCGGCAAAAGCCCTCGAATTTTGGGGCTTGTTCAGAAGGGCGTACCCCCTCAAGGGCAATTTTGATTTTGATTATGCTATCCTTGAATTGTTTCCCAGCGGGAAGGAAATGCAAGACAGGAAAGATATGACGGCATGGGATGAACCTGTAAAGGGTTTAACGGCCAAAGAAATCTCCACTTCCATCGGAGCGTTGAATACCCTGAGAACTTTGGTTGGGCGGGATGTATTCGACCCCAGGTTCGGGGCAGGAAGTATAGAGAACGTGAAAGTGGGCGATTACGTTTTGAGGTCCAAAATCAAGGTTACCGACGCCAATATGGACGCTTATGAGAAAATACTTGAATCCCTCAAACCAGTGATGGAAGAGGCGGTGAAATCGGGCAAATTCAAAACCTGGAACGTACTGAAACGTGCGATTGCTACCAATGTTGATGGAGATTACGACTTTTTGGTGACCTTCTACTTTCCAAATTTGGACGAGGCGTTGCTTTTTTCGAGTGGGTTGACGGATGTTAAAGCGGAGTTTAAAAAAGTATTCCCGGGAGAAGACTATGCCGCTTTTCGCAGCAAACAGATTGCGCTGAGGGAAATAATCGGTCAGGAGTTGTGGGAACTGGTTGAGAAAACGGATTAGGAGGGGCTTGCAGGTCTTCATCTTTATTGGTGTTTAGTGGCTATGGAGATGAAGACCTTTTTTGTTGGGCTTGGGCGATGCGGTACGCCTACTCGCGCAAAGGCGGGTGGCGACTGTCATGCAGCCCTGTGATGGGGATGACCGTTACGGAAGAATGGCTCAAGCAACGCGGCTATCACTCCTTCAAAGACTACTACCCCCACGTTCGACCAAAGACGAATGCTCCATGAACCGCCGTGTACGAGGACCGTACGCACGGTGGTGTGAGAGGGCTGAGGTGGGTGAACTACTCACCTCTCCCTACTCGATTAGCGGCTTTTATCAAAATTCTTTAATATTTCCTGAATCGAGCCAATTTGGTATTTCAACATTTCGTGCTTTTGGGTGCCTTTGAAAAATTTGGCGTAATAATCTAACTGAATCGTAACATCCCTTAATAACTTCTCTTTGCCTATCAGTATATTTTTCATCGTAAACATTTTCATTGATTTTATGGGCAGGGTTTTGCCTTTCTTTTCTTACATTTTTAAACGGCTCAAATACCTCTTTTATTAAGTTTTGGTCTTGTACGCTATATTTTGAAGTTAGCCATTCTTCAAAAAGCCGCAACGTTCCTTTTGGCTTCCTTTCAACTAACCCTTCTTCAATCTTTTGAATTTCATACAATTCAATTTCACCATTAAAGAATTCTTTGTTTATATTGTCTGAAATCATTTTGTCTAAAAGCAATATGAATTCGTTGTAGTTTTTTAGAGTTGGTGTGAAGAAGAAGGTGAATTCCTTTGGCCGTTTTTCGTCATTGAATTCTTTTTGGAAAATCGGCTTCCCGAAACCTGCTATTGCAAGTTGATTCAAACAAGTAGATTCGCCAATAAACGCAGAAAAAATTGAAGATGAAAAAGTCCAACTTCCATTTACAGTATTGTCGTGGTATTCTTTTACCATTTTACAATCACCGCTTGCTTCTTTTGATTTCCAATAGACCTGGTGTTCCCACGTTAAATCCTTCAAATATCTTAAATAAACTACTGCCAATCTCTTGCCCGACTCATCAAAACCAAGTCCAAAAGTTTTTAAAAAAATCTGGTCTTCTTCCCTGACAATTGGGTTATTGCCTTCATCATCATATTTGCAACTAATACCGCCCGAATAATCGTCGAATTTAAAGTCAAATCTTGGGTCATTGATATATCTCTCCAAAACTTCAATCTCAAAGAAGATTGGTTTTAGTTGTGGTTCGCCCAGTGCTAATTGCCTCGTATATTCAGTCTTACTAAATTCTGATAGGTCTCTTTTTGAGTATAAATATGATTGGGAAGGAAATAAACAAATTGGATATTCAGTTCCTTCTGACATTATTACAATATCCCCAATTGTCGTTATTTTTCTTGCTTTTATTTTTTTGGCATCTTCCAGTATTTTTAATTGAATTTCTGTTGGGTAGTGCTGAAAAAATATGATATGCGGGTTAGTACTGGATTGGATTGAAACAGCCCCTTCTTCGACAAGCGATTTTATTATATCAATTGAAGGTTTATATTTTATCTTGAATTCTGTGGAAATCTGCCTCAACGGTATTCCATTGAAATCATAGGAATTCACAAAAAAATCGTATATTCTTTCTTTTATTTTATTTATCATTTTTTATTTTCATTGCCTGTAACGGTTACGCTTGCTTTCAGGTACGACGTTTAGGAGTACTTACCAGCAAGCGATTGTTCGCGGCGTTTTATCATTTATTCTATTTAAAGCGTTTATTCAGTTATAGATTATCATCTAAATATCTTTTAACCGCTTTTTGCACCTTGTCCTTCACTTGATTCCATGTTACTTTTTTCAGCGGATCAGGGTCTTTCTGTGGATCAGCATCGTTGAAATAGACCAATGAACGAAGCAAGTGAAAAATATCACGTGAACTGTACTTTGCCCTATAAAACTCAAGCATCTCATCGAGACTAAACACATCCAAAAGTTCGGCAATGTCCCAAAAGTCTTTTTTTACACCCCTGCGCGCAATGGCACTCAATTTCATGGCGGCAACATCTTCAAGGGATACAAAACGGATACCCTCAATTTGCTCCATTGGGTTCAAATAAGGATACGGAAGCAAAACCATGTCTATTTTGACCTCATTGATATATAGGAAGAGCATCGTCTCACTTTGCGAGGCTTGCAGGATGTTAGGAAATCGTGCCTCTAGGTGGTTATATGTAGCCTCGGTATTGAACGCCTCGTTCGTGAACAAGTCTATGTCAATACTTACTCGGTGTCCGAACCGCAAGGACAGGTTCGTACCACCGACCAAGCCAAACTGGCTCAACTCGGGCAAGGACATCAGTTCTTTCAATAAGCCCAGTGTGGCTCCTGTAACTGTCTGCGTGTGTAACATTCAAAATCAGATGGTTTCAAACCCAGGTAAAAGCACAAAAAGTTAAGCACGTCTTTTTTCAGATAGGGAGACTTAACAATCTCTTTGCTGATGATTTCTTTGCCATAATATCTGACTGTGGCCACAAAGTCGTCCCAAAGTCCATAGTTCATCACTTTGTCAATGATGAAAAGACGGTCTTTGTCGTAATCCAAAGATTCAAAATCGATGTCCCAAAAGACTCGTTTCGAAATATTAGGCTTGGATGCCTTTTTCATGTCTAAAATTTGCTTTTTGAAAGCAAAGTTAAATATTTTGAAGCAATTTGTGTAACTTTTATGGGCGAATGACTGATCCTAATCAAGCATATATTCCATGTTGTATGCTCACGTTATTCATTTTATCTTATTGCATTTTTCAAGTTCAGGTATTTGAGCAATTTCTTTTACTTTCTCATTTGATACTTTTATTATCCAATAGTAACCGTTTCCTATGATGTAAGTTTTATTCTGGCTTTTTAGGTAGTAGTCCGCAGAAAACCAATTTCTATTTATACAAACTTCTGCCTCCGGATCATTGGCCCATATACTTTTTCCAACTTCATTGGCAGTGACGTAGTCTTGTACATTAGATAAACTTGGTTTCCACGCAATCGCCACAATTGCACACGGTAAACCAATGTAAAAGAGAATATAAGCAAGTACAAGGAGGCAGCCTGTAAAATCGAAATTGTCGCTTTTCATTTTATTTTATTTATTTTATTTTGATATAGTTGCAGTGCTGACGTTTGGCTTGCTGCCGTGCCGCCGTGCGTTGGGTTTGAGGGCTGGCTGTTCGGCGGCATGGACAGTAAGCCGTTGCTCTGCTCAGTTTTTTTTTACCATTTCATTATTGGCTCATTTTTCCAAATAATCAATCTGAAATCTTCAAAATGGTTTCCATTCCCAATTGTATGACTGTCTCTGTGCCCTTTTCCAAGTCTTAATTTATGAATCATCCCTGTACAAGACGCAACCCACAAAATTTCCTTATTATCAGATATTGTGATTCCACCAATGGTAGAGCCCAAAAAGTGCCTCCATTTTAATTGCCCTTTCATATCAATGGCTTTTATGTAACCAAATGCGTCACCTAAAATATAGTAATCATCAATGGCGATACCACAATAAACTCGCATTCCGTCATCAACTACAGTATATAAATCACTTTCTGCGTACGCTTCAACCTTCAGTCCATTTAAACTAATTGTATCCACGCCAATTGTAATTCCATTATAGAAATGGCAAGAATTTGTAATTAGTTGCGAGTCATCGTCTGAGAACAAACAAAAATGAGGATAAGAAGATTGTGGTCCAATTTCAGCAATTAGAGTGCCGTTTAAATCAAGAACTCTATGGTCGGAATCTTGGTCTCCGACCACTATATATCTGTTATCATTCGATATTGCTCCGTTCTCCATGCTTATTAAAGAAGTCCATTCTTCATCTTCTAAATCTGGTACAGGATGAATCATTTTTTCATCCTCCCTTGACATTAAATAAATTCCTTCACTCGTTAAGGACAATACCTTCAAACCGTTATTGAATGGAATCAACTGATTAGTTCTTAACTCTTTATTTTCTTTTATTTCGAATTCAGAGATTAATTCTCCTTGCCACCCTTTTGTTGTGACTATTTTATTTCCAATTTGAATGGCAAAAACATTACCTCTTTTTGACTTGCCAATTGAATCAATTGCTCCATCAAGTTTAATTACTTCTTCTCCATTCAGAATAAATGCCTGCCTTTTTTGATAGGCTGTTCCTGATAAAAATATTATTTTTTCGTTTTCAATGAAATGAATCTGCTCTATAGATTGTCCTTTTTCTTCGAAGTATTTGATTAAAGGTGCATGAGATGGCGGAAAACTTTGTCTAAATTCATTGACTTTATTTTCAAAATTAGCCTCTCTTAAAAGTTCTATTACCCTGTCCGCTAAATGGTCTCTTTTATCTTCTGGTTCTTTCCCCTTCCAATTTTCCCAACCATATTTCTCACCAAATTCAACCATTGCGTTAACTTCTTTTGCATACTGTTCCCCTTTGGTATTCCATTCCGCTTGAATACCATTTATATCATCTTTCTTTTTGAATAGGTTAAATTTCATTTTTTTTATTGAGCAGAAACGATAGCACTGCCGTCAACCGCCGCCTGCGCGACGGCCTAAGCGCGAGGGCGGAACAGGCGGTGGTTGGCGGTAGTGCATAGTTCGGTGCAATTATTTATTTCGCGCGTGTTTTAAATTTTACAATGACTGTTAGGCTACCCTAAAATATAACGACTTTTTTAGGCAAGAAAGCCTCCCATGTTTTTGCAGAAACTGGTTGGCAGAAGTAAATACCTAGCTGAATTCCTTTGGTGTCTATTGTCCCAGAATTGCTGTTCACTTCTTGTTGTATCAATAGTTTTCCATATGCGTCATAGAGATACAAATGACCTTTAAACGGCTTTCCTTTAATTTCGTAGGTGAAAGAACCATCCAATACAGGATTGGGAAAGAGATCAAAAGTAGAAGCGACAGAGGGAGCGATTACCGAAGTAACAGAAGAACTTGCGACCTGGATGTCATCAATGAAGAAATTTTGTGTATAATCACCTGTATAGTTAAAACGGAATTGAACGTCTTCTCTATTTCTAATACTGTCTGGAATAATTAAACTGATAGTTTTCCACTCGCTAGTACTGGTAGGGTGAAAATTAAAATTAGAAGGGGCAGAATTCAGTGCAGTTTCTCGGAAACTTCCTAGAGGGCTAGAAAAAGAATAATTAGGATAACATTCTATTTCGGCATCAACAGATAGGCTTGCATTATAAGCGGAAGCGCGAGCAACCTTGAAATGCAGTATAGTGTCCGCAGAAGTTGTTTTGAATTTTCGAGTAATAAAAGTTGCTCTAAAATCTTCCACAAGAGTTTGTGGGTACATCAGAGAATGTGTGCTATTATACCCTGTCGTGTTACTTAGAGAAAAATTCTGTCCTCCCAACCTATTAAATACCGCCCCTACATCGGCAATGCTACCCGCATTTTCAAAGTTTTCAATACTTCCGTTAGAATAAAAAAGGGTGGGAACGGTTTGCACATTCAATGTCCTGATAAGAGTGTCTGCTCCATAGGCATTATTAGCAATCATGGTAACATTGTAATCGCCTGCTGCTGGATAACTAACTGTAATATTAAAGTCAGTTGAGTGACTGGGGGTTCCCCCAGGCAAATACCACTCTATTTGGCTTGGCATCGCCCTAAAACATCGTTCCATTAGCGTTAACGAAATATCAGGTTCGCATTTCAGTAAAAAATCACGATTAAAAGCAAAATCTGCCTTTGGAGGTGTCGGACAACTGAAATTAGTTCCACCTGCAAGCGCACCTGTTGCGTTCAAATTATTTATTTCCCAAATTTGATTTCGATATGAACTATTTAATGCTTCATTTACTCGGTCTTTCTGTCCTGATGTAAACATAGTGCAGCAAGATCCATAGTCCATAAAGTTGCAGAACATGTTACCATTAGGAGCGTTATTACAACTAATGAATGGGAAGTCTTCATTGCATTTATAGGAAGCGTCTGCCTGATTTGGAGTATCATTTACAAAATCGCTCCCAGAACAGTTACCGTTATCATCTCCCCAAATATGTCGCAGGTTTAACCAATGTCCTACCTCATGTGAAATAGTAGAAAAACTACCTTCAAATGAAGGGTTACTGGCTTGATCAATAATTAAAGTTGTAAAATAGCCGATAAATATTCCCTCCCAGTCATCGAAGAAATTATCAGTCGGATTAGGGAAAGACGCAATTCCTGCGAGCCCAGAGGGTAAGCCAGAGGCATTAGTGACAGCAGGCCTATTGATAGTTTTGCAAATATATATATTCAAATATTTTTCCGTTGGCCAATGAACCGGCGGGCTATCAAAAAGATAGAAATGAGTCTGATTCGTATAAATTCGATTAATACCATCCGTGCAATTGCCATCCGGGTCTATTGTCGCCAACTTGAAAACTACTTCCATGTCCGCAGCCTGGTTTTTGAACACCGTTGGTGAATTGGGCAGGTTTGGATTGGCTTTGTGGTAGTCTTGGTTGAGGCGTTCTAAAATGCCCAAAATGTCTTCTCGGGAGACATTCTCAACTCCGGACTGGTGTAAGATATGAAAAACGACTGGGATAATTTTTGGGGCATCAAACTCTGGTGTAAGCGGGGGCACTCCTGCGGGCGTTTCATTGACTTGGGGAGGTGTAATTACGCCGCAAGGCAAGTCTTCTTTCCAAATCTGCGCTTGAAGCGATGTGTAGTAAAAGATGAAGAAAACAATGTAAATTATTTTCATAATATCGAATTCATTTATAGTGTAATAGACTAGACTTGGAGTGCCTTTTTTGCACCGACGGTTGGCTTGCTGCCGTGCCGCCGTGCGTTGGGTTTGCGGGCTGGCTGTTCGGCGGCATGGACAGTAAGCCGTTGTTAGCATCATTTTATTTAAGGCTTTACTTTCCGAGCAACATCGTTCCAAGCAATTGCGATACCTATCAAGATTGAAATGGTTGTCGAAAAGATTAGTCCGTAAATTTCTTTGGTGGTTTTATCAGGATGTTCAATAAAAGATACGAAGAGAGGAGCAACGCTTTGTTGGATACCAACCAAAATACCTACGATAACTAATATGTAAAAAACAAACCTACCCAGAAGCAAATCTTTCGTACTCGCAGCAACATACAATGGGTAATACTCAATATACTTATCAAATCCTAACTCTTCTCTGGCATCCAAATCAAGATGTACCACTCCTTCTTCTGGATATGGTCTTAACTCACCGCCTTCTCTACGGTTCTTTGTTGAACCGGTAAACGCCCTTCTTTGTATATTTTTATTTTTGTAAGTTCCTGTCCTATTATCGTAAACGATTCCATTTATTTGGACATAATCACCTTTTTCAATTCCAAGTATTGCCATTAAACTTTCATCCATTACGACAATCCTCTTTTCACAATCTAAATAATCAACTTTTACCATTCTTAAAAGGAGGAATCTTGCTGGTATTAATTGATTAGGTTCAGAAGAGTTTGGGGCAGGAAAAATACTAATAAACCCGCCATAAAACTCAATTCCTGGTTCAAGCACGGGAAATCCCAATGCTCGTCTTATACTTTCATCAATACGACAAACTCCACCTTTGCTAATCAAAGTATCATCTGTCCGAACCTTTGCTACGCATGTTTTTTCTCCAAATCTAACGAAGGCAAATTTTTTTATTTTTAATTTCTTAATGTTGTCACTACTTAATTGAATAATAGGCATTTTAAAATCTTTCCCTCTATTTTTAGTTGGGAGTCCAAGAAAGTGACCTGTTTCTGCTCCATGTATGCTCGCATCCATTGATTTCAGAGAATTGACGTACTGACGTGGTAATTCTCTTATTTCTGCTCCCTCAATTAGTCTTTGAATATATTTTGGATGAGGCGGTTTTTCAGGTTTTCGATTGCTTTCAATAACTTGGTAGGTAATTGCCGTTTGCCTGTCAATCACATTGAATGGATTTTCCTTTTCTACAATTTCAATCGGCAGTTCATTTCGTGTATAATACTGATGTTCTGGCACAAATTCGGCTTCATCTAATAAATGTAATGCTCTTTCATCAATTTTGTATAGAAAACCATATACATAAAAGTTGGGTTCAAAAACAATATCACCAACTGGTCCACCCCAGTTTGGGGTTGATACTGTAAAAGCCAATCTATGGTCTTTGATTCGCCCAATACCTACTTCTTCAACTACACCTGCTTTCTCCTTTCCAATCAAACATCTCTCCCTTACTGTATTCGGGTGCATGTTATTTCCATATGCAAAATAGTATATCATTTATTCATTTTTGTTGTTTTGTTGATGCTAACGTTCGCTTTCCCGTCAACCGCCGCGTCAGCGAGCGGTTGACGGGAAAGCGAACGTTAGCGGCAATTATTGTGAAAAGGTACCAATATATTCAAATTATTCGGCTTTTTTTATTCGCTTAAATGATTTTGAAAGCCAGTCCATAAGAGTTTTTATATGCTTCATATCAGCATACAATTCATCTTTGGGTACAGTAATACCATATCGAAATGCTGTTCCGTTTGGGTCTGAGTAATCAAATGCTTCAATAACATTTTCAAACCATTCAGGGAGGACTGCTTTAAATCTAGTTCTTAATACTATTTTGAGTCTTTCCTTTAAATCAAGCAGATTATGATTGAATTGCTCTCCTACTATTGCTTTGATGTATAATTCTGTCGCATGGCGATAATTATAAAGTGCTGGCTGAAACAATTCCCTTTCTTCGTAATTTTCGTGCGCTATTTCTACAAGTTTGTCACCCGCAAGTTTAAATGATTCAGCAGTAGTAAAAATATCTCCTAATTCAAACTCACCACCAAAAACAACACCCCTCCAAGTTTCATCAATATCATCCGGCATAGCTCTAAATAAAGGCGTAATACTTATAATAAAATTGTGTATTGCCTCATCATCGAACTGACTATTGGCGTTAAGCCCGTATTTAATATTCTCAATGTCTGGATTTTCTTCCCAATAGGTAAAAACGTAGGCAAACACTCTCATATCATTAATGAGAAAATGTCGAACTTTCCCTTTGCCTGGATTAGCGTCTGGGCTCAAATAGTCTGAAAAGATTCTTGCCCATGTTTGTACGGTATCTCTATCTACACTTAACAACCGTGCAGTTTCAGATACTCCATATTTCATTGAATAATTAAACATCGTAGATTTTGTCGCGATGCGGCCGTTAGCAGCATTTATTTTCTTTCATAAATCTTATTTAATCGAGAGTTGATTGCTCCTTGATTTCGTCCAAATATAGAAGCGATTTCTGCAATTGATTTTCCTTCTTTTTCAAGACGAACCAACTCCTCATCATCTTCGAGTGACCACGGTTTATATGCGTTCCCATGGCTCTTTCTTTTCTCGGCAACAGAATATGCCTTTTCACATTCATCTGACTTTCTTTTCTCTCTTGTATTATATTTTGGTTTGAGTTTTTCGACCAGTCTTTCTTCAAGTTCCTTTCTACCTATCGGAACTTCTATCGCGGACACTTCAAAATTATCCTCGAAAAGCCTGTTTAGTTCTTCTTCAAATTGAGCCGGGAACTTTCGGCTTGGTGTTGCCATCTCGTATCCTTCCTGTCCAGCAAACCTCGAACCTCCTATTGTCCTTCTCAATGAATGGTTTCTGGTATCAAGCAAATCCCGCATCCTCTTTTTTATATTGCCTGTTTCACCGACATAACAGATAATCCCTTCCTCTTTTACAGCATAAACTCCAGCCGCTGATTGAAATTTTTCTGCCCAACTTAAGCTATACTCGACCAATTGCCAATCGCCATAAAGCAATTCATTTTCCAGTTTGCTTAAGTAATCCTCTATTCGTTGGTTCATTTCTACTGGTTTTTATGATTATTTATTTTTCTATTTGCCGCTAACGGGCGCATGGACGACGTGGCGGCGAACGTTGGCTTTGCGGGTTGGGCTTTCGCCGCCATGTGCGACCATGCTTTGTTCTGCGAATTTCATCATTTTATTGATTTTCAATTATTTATACTGATGGGGTCAAATGTTCCATTCTACAAAATCAGAGTTTGCTCGGTAAACTTCATACAATCTTTTAGCAAAAGGTGAATTTTTGTCTTTTATCGTAATTATCAATGTGTCAATGGCTCTTGTTAAAGGAATTAAAGCCCATAAATTGATATACTTTTCTCTCTTTTCATCATAAGTTTCCAAAGCCAAAGTTGTTTGTTCTTTTTCTTCTTCTTCTTTAAAATATTTAGTCTTAAAATTTATAAAATCGTCTAAATCCATGCAAACTACCGTCCAACCTTCTAATCCTCTACATGCCTCGTAACCAATAATTCTATGTTGGTCAACTTTTACTGGATATTCCCTTCGTAGTTCTTTATTTGTTCCATCCCAAAAATCAATTTTCCCAGCAAAATCATCAACTAATTTGCAATAAGACGTTTTTATTGTTTTTGTGATTACATCATCGTCAAATCCTTCTGACTTAATATTTATGGTTTTATGCCCTTTAATTATTAACGAATTTGGAACAATAAACATCATTTCATAGGCTCTATTCCCATTTTCTTTGCATCTTTCATACTCAATTTGATGTAATTCGTAGTTGTATTGAGATGTTATTATTACCCTTCCTCCAACAAATTCTTCGTTCGGTTCTAACTCCCAGCCCGGCAAATTAAATTTTTCAGCGAATGAATTCACAAACTTCACAAGATTTACTTTCTGACGATAAGACTTTTTCTCATTGGTCTGTACATAATCAATATTTGGCTTCCACTTTGGTCTAATCCATTTCGCAGAACTACCACTTCTAACCATTTGGTCTGGTGCTCTTGCAATAATTATTTTAGAGTGGCCAAATATTTTATACAATAATTCTATTTCTTCGTTAAGCCAATCTTGTGCTTCGTCAATTAATACATAATCCCAGTATAGTGATTGTTGATTTTCCTTCATTTCAAGTTCTAAGCCCGCTTGTTGCTTTTGCTCGATGTATTCTACTAATGACTTGCAATATTTTGGATAATTATTAAAAAGTTCTTGGTCATCTGGCAAATCAGCCTTTTTGAATATCTCAAAGCCCTCCAATAAATCAATGAAAAACTTGTATAGGGTTGTAATTCTTACACTTTCTTCACCTGCGCTATCTGGTATTCCTGCGAGGGTTAAAGTCCTTCTCAAATCAGCGACAAGTGCAAAATTGAAAGTCAAAATTAAGCATCTGTAACCATGATTTACACATAAATCACTTGCTACTGTAAGTAGTTTTACAGTTTTGCCCGTTCCCGCTCTTCCTGAAAAAATTACAAATTTTCCATTTTCTTGTCTGTTTAAAATAGCATCAGCATAGTTTTGACCTCTTAATATTTTTTTGTTTAGACGCTCAAAATGTTGTCGTGTTATATTCCCTACTTTACTTTTAACTTCTGTAAACAAGTTAAAGGCTTTTTCAAAATTTGAAAAATCGCCACCACTTAAATTTTTGTGAGCATTAAAAGTATAGTATTCTTTCCCTTCGTTTTTTGTAGAGTGGTAAGGCTTATTTTGAACGCATAGCAATTGCAACAGCCAATCAATCTTGAACTCAGAAGGCAAGTAGTTATGCTCTCTACTCCCAGCCAAATTTATCAAATCGCCACTATTTATTTTGTTTAGCCAAATTAAATTCACTATGTATGGGGAATAGCCAATTTCATCGAAGTTTTTAAAAAATCTCAAAAGAGAGTATTTCTGTTTTTCACTTTGATAGGTTACATCGTGGAATTTATCATTGTAGGAGACAAGCAGATGAGATAAATTATTAAATCCAACGTCTTCTTTAAGATGACTTTTTAACTCAATAACAAGACAAAATGAATTGAAGTACACATTGTTAAACTTAAAATCATCTTCGTTTTTAGGTCTAAATTTCAGTTTTTTGAAAAATCCTTTCCCAAACTTCCCTAAAACAATAATGTCTATATCTTTTACTTCTTGCCCAAAAAGTGTAATGTTTGTTGCTATCAGGATGCTGCCGCTTTCGGTTGTTTGAGGTGTTTGCTCCTCAAATAACTTTTTAAGTTGCAACCCTGCTTCATATTCAGGCGTGTCTTTATGTCCAATTATTTTTACTTCAATGGGCATGATTTGGATTATTTCTTGGTATTAGATTGACTTTTTAGTTCTTTAATTACACGAATAGACACACGAGCATCATTATAAACCGAAGAATGTAGAAGCCTATCACAGTTTGGGCAATTGACATCTTCGCTTTCAGCGCATCCAGGGTTAGTACCTTCTGAAATCTCAACTTCAAGTTCTGTACCGCATTCACATTGTAGTTTCATATTTTTATTTTTTTGATTCTGACTAACGGCTCATAATTCGTTGATTATCAAATTTTTGAAAGATTTAATTTCCCGTTAGCCAAGGTTTTCTACGACCTTTTTATCGTGTTCTAATTTCGCAGAACGGTCTCGCATACACGCAGTTGCCAGCTTTTGCTGGCAATTGCCGTTGTATGCAATGTTACCTGCTGGCTTATTTCTATTTTTTATTTCTTACCCAAAATTTATCTTCCCACTCCTCCACAATCGGTTTAGAATGTTCCTGCTCGATACGTTTCAATTGTTCTGTGGTGGCAACGGCTTCCACTTCTTTGAACAAAACCCGTTCTTCAAATCGGATGTGGGCAACCAATTCCTCTTCAATCAATGAAATGTTTCTTTCAATCTTATCAGTAGCCATAAATAATCGCTTTAATCTTCGATGCTCCCTCAAAGCCCTTTTTATAAACGGATGCTCCTTGTCCAAAATGGGAAAGATATAGTTTTCTTCAAATTCAAAGTGGGCTTGAAGATGGTTTTCCCAAAACCAATCCGTATATTTTTTCATCCGTTCAGGAGCAATACCAAAACTAAACCCTTGGCGTATTTTCCAAGACAACAATAAGCCGTGGTGGTGTTCACGGCTTATTGGTTGGAGGACGATATGTCGTTTTATAGGTTTAGGCATAATTCATTGTTTTTTCAGCTTTTATTGCTCTCGGAAACAAAATATTGTTCTCCAAATGAATATGCAAATGTAAATCTTCTTCAAATTCTTTGAGCATTCCAAAAGCGACCTTATAAGTAGTACAGGCATCAGCAGGTGGCGTATAATTATCACTCAATTCTGCGATTTTTCTGAATCGTTCTCCTTCATTGTCGTGTTCGTGCATCATCATTTTTATTGGGTTTTGAACCGTACCAAAATGCGGACGTTCAAGTTGCGCCCCATTTGCCATTGTTCTGATGAACGGAAACAAAATGTTTTCTTCCTTTTGCATGTGTTGAAGCAACTCATGGGCAGATGCCGTAAATAATTGCTCAATTTCAATCAACTCCGGATGACGCTGACCATGCACCTTGGCGATTTTGTTCAAATAAGCTTTGAGTTCAGGGATTTTTTGCTCTACATATCGGTGGTGCTTTTCCTCTATATAGTCCGCAAGTAAATCGCTGTCCCATGAAGCAAAATCGGTTGTGGAATAATTTGACTTTTCTGTAAATTGATTCAATTCCTCAATCAGTTGTTCTGTATCAAGTTGGTTTTTATTGCACACTTCGTCAATGGTTCTGTTGCCCTTGCAACAAAAATCAATTTTGTGGTTCTTAAAGACTGTCGCTGTTCGGTAGTCTGCTGCGACCAATTCACCTACGATGCTTTTTGCTGTGATATTCATTTTAAAAAATTTTATGGTTTAAATAATTTTATTCCAAAAATGACGAGACAACCCACCTTTACAATTTCCAAAATGACATAGTAAAAATGCAAATTGGAAGGTGGAACGGTTTGTCCTTGAATGTGCATTTCGGCTCGGGCATCAAGGGTGGGCAATAGCCATACACTTTGAAGGAGAACAATCAAAAAAGGTATTAAAAAGAAAAAATGCCGCCACTCAAAATGCTTCAATTCCGAATACAACATACTCGCTATAATCGTAATGGAAAGCACCAATTCTACTTTATTTAAAGCACTAAATACGAGCCGTCCGATGCCCAAACCAAGCGGGAGGGTAATGCCAGGTGCTCGAAATTTCAACCAAGCTTCCATGAAACTGATGGCTCCGACAAAGCCTATCCATAAGAAAACGGCGGCTATCGCTATGGGATATTTTATGGTTAAATTCATTAGATAATTGGTTTCGTCTGACCATTGTTGAAATATTCAATTTTCATCAAAAACATCTCCGCCATTTTTTCTGCACGCCATTTGGCTTCATCTGCTTTTTTACCGATAAAATGCTCGTCCACCGTATCAACAAACAAGGCTTTCCAACGCTCAAAATGCTTTTGCTCAATCGGCATTTTAGCATGAGGAGCAAACGGACTTCCATAGTAGGTATGCTCACTCAGGAGTACCGTCTGCCAAAAGCGGTACATTTTTTCCAAATGTGTATCCCAATTGTCCTGAATAATCGAATTAAAAATATCACCCAATAAATCATCCCTCCGTACCTTTTCGTAAAAAGAATTGACCATTAATTGGATGTCTTCTATGTTTGAAATGTTCTTTTGCTTTTTCATGCTTATTATGGTGGACAAAAATGTCCGATTTAACGTCAAAAAATATTATTGTTTCAAAAAAGCCATTCCTTCGTGCAATCCGTCCGCCAGTTCCGCAATGGTGGTGGTCTGCAACATGGATTTCAAATCGTCCCGAATGGCTTTGAACTTAAAATGAATGGGACATGGTTTTCGCTCATTGCATTGTTTCAGACCCAAGCCGCAGCCATTATAAATCTTGTCTCCGTCTATTGCCTTCACAATTTGTTGGAGCGTGATTTTTGCCTGTTCCCCCTGTGGAATCTCATAGCCGCCCGTCGGTCCTTTTACAGACATGATAATTTGGTTATTGGCTAAGGATTGTAATATTTTCGCTGTGAAAGCAACAGGCGAATCAATAGCTTTCGCTACTTCTTTCAAGCTCACCCGTCTGCCCTGCTGCGACTGGTGGGAGATATGGATGATTGCCTTAATTCCGTACTCGCACGCCTTTGAAAACATATTTTTTTGTTTTTACAGGGCAAAGATAATGGTTTTTCAAATAAATCGGATAATTTTGTCTGATTTAAGAATTGGATTTACAGATACATGACAATAGCCGAACAAAAGAAGAAATTAAGAAAGCAGATGCTTGCCGAACGGGCAAAGCTGGAAAAGCCAATGAAGGACAAATACGACCATTGGATTTGTGAAGAAATCTGGACAATCATTGTGGAAAACAAACACCAAATTGTCCATTGCTATTTGCCGATGGGTGCTGAAATCAATATTTATCCCTTAATAGAACGAATGCTGGAAGCTGGCATCACTGTAGTTACGCCCAAAACACTTCCGAGGTGGCAATTGCAACACCTCGTTTTAAATTCCTTGGATGATTTGGAAAAAGGCGTTTTTGGCACTCGTCATCCTGCCAATTCTGAGGTATTTACTGGGGCGTATGATTTGATAATCGTGCCTGGTCTGGCTTTCGATTATCAGCATTATCGGTTAGGTTACGGTGGCGGTTATTATGATAATTTTTTAGTGCATCATCCGGACACATACAAACTGGGTATTTGCTATCCTTTTCAACGTATGGAGACAATCCCCTTGGAATCGCATGATGTAGAATTAGAGGAAATTCTGTGCAAAGATTAACCTATGCCATTTTTTCAAATTCAGCACAATCCAATCGGATATCTTGTTTTTTTAGATTGCTTTTCATCAGGTTGCAATAGTGGCGATTTATTTTATCACCGCTGTAATATTTGCATTTGAAACAAGTCCTTTGTATTTGGATAATGCCCCGTTGGTTTAATTGAAATATTAATTTGGAAATGATATCAAATATATCTGCTAATGTGAGCTTGTCAAATGAGGATAATTCCTCGGAAACGGGCAAGGCATAATCAGATATTTGATTGACCAATGCTGTTCCAGTGGGCGTGATGATCAAATTATATCTTCGGTTGTCAGTGGGTGAAAAATCCTTTTCCAGTAATCCTTTTTTAAATAATGTTTTGACGGCATCACTAACGGTTGCTTTCGTAACGTTAAATTCTTTGGCTAAATAACTGACATTGCAAAGGTCGGTGCGGTGATTGAATACAAAAAGCAGTATTTGGATTTGGATTGGACTAATACCATGAGTTTTTGCCTGTTCCCATAACAAGGACTTCAATGCCTCTGAAAGCCTTTCAAGACCATTTACTATTTTCGTTTCTATCTTCAAATGTTACTATTTATCATTTATATAAAAAAATTAAGACTGCCACAAAGCTACAAAGTTAGCAATCCTAATTTTATAAACTAATTACATCCTTCCATTTCGATGATGAAGTAGCCCTTTTTGTCAATTTCCGCTTCCCATTCGGGTCTTAGGCGTTCAACATGACAAAGCCTGCATTGCTTTGATGTGATTGGCTGCCCTGCTTGTCCCTTTGTTTTGAGGTATTCCTTTCCATAATTATAAATAGTGGTGGTATCAGTTATCTCGATAGGGGCAATAATATCAAAGTGCATAATATTCCCGTCTTTTTTGGTCACATAAGTATCCCATACATTGACCTTTTTTTGGATGGTATTTTCCATTTTAGAATTTTTGTTGGATTGATAAAAAGCAGTACCTGCCATTGTTATGGCGAGTACTGAAACGATAATTTTTACTGTGCCCATTTTATTGAACTTGAAAAGTAATGGAGTTTAATACTTAGGACTCCTAACATTTTAGTTTAAAAAAATGGACTAAGCTTTTACATCAGCCATTGATGCCCCAAAATTGATATGAAGAACGTTGCCATTTGGAGTGACCAAAGCTGGAACAGATTTAACACCTGCTTTTTCAGCCTCTTCTATTCTGCCACCGTCTTCTCCGAAGTGAACTACTTCCACATTTTCGGCTCCAATTAAGTTGATGATGTCCTGTTCTGCACTTACACATACTGGACAACCTGCATGATAAAAAACTGATTTCTTCATTTTTAAAAAATTTAAAATTTGTTAAACAAAATTGCCGACGCAAATATAGGCAGGACTCCTAACTAAAACAAATGTTTTTTGTAAATTTATTTCTTCTGTCAAAATTTTTAGTGTTGAGAAGGATTTTTAGTATGCAGTTGTGTTCTTTTTTTTCTTGCTTGCAGGTAACGATTGGATGTACGAACGTGCCATCCGTTTAGGTGGCATAGAAGTACATCCATTGTTCGCTGATTTATTATTTATCTCGAATTGAGTATTGTCATGATTACCTTTACCTGCCGTGTATTTTATTATTGGCCTAGCAATGAAATAGACGAACTTGGGATAGGAATTCTCAGCCCTGCAAACCAATAACCTAGTCTTTCATTGAAATTGAACCCCCATCCGAATTGTAGATAGTCTTTGAAAATACTAGTAACTATACCTCCTGCAAATTCTGGTGTATCATCGTTGTTAAAATCATAGGAGGCTGCATGCAAGCCAATGCCAACATCAACGAAGTTGCGGTACGCAAGGTTATGGCTTTTGAACTTGTAAAGCACACTTACGAGAGGCCCGCCCTTAAAGTTACTATCTTTGGGTACTGGTTTGGCAAAGGCGTACACTACGCTCATTTGTAGGTGTCCTAGCGCGTTCATCATTGGAAAATCCCGGGTTTCCGTCTTGATGGGCACTTTGTCGCTGCCTTTCCATAGCATTGCTTTTAGTACGATCAAATCTCCTGGTTCTCGTTTGCCCGTAAACATCAAGTCAAGTGCGGTAGAATTGGGTATTTTGTCGAGACCAAGTTTACGCACCTTTGTACTTATTTCGAGTGCTTCGGCATTGATTTTCCGGCCGTAGACAGCCATTTGATAGGCATCACGGGATTGATCAACCAATTTTTCCGCAGATTTGGCCAAATTGTCGCCTATGGTTTCTATGCTTTCAGCCACTTTTTGGGCCGAGTCTCCGAGTTTTTTAAATTCGTCGAGTTTAATGATATTTTGTGCCAGCGCAGAAATCTGTGCTAAGGAGTCTTTCAAACCTCGAACTTCATTTTCAAACCCTCGCAGTACATCAGTTTTGGAATTTGCCGTTGACACACCTTCTTCGGCTGAATATTTGGTTTTAAGAGTTTTTAAATTTTGACTAAATGCATTCCATTTTCCAGCAAGTGTGTTAAGGCGTACTATAATTGTATCTTTTTGAGCCTTGGCAGTGGTTTCCAAATTTTTTAATAATGCCTGCGCATCTTTCACTTGCGCCGATGTCCCGTCTACATCAACCGCTTTTGATAAAAGGTCAAATAGGAAACCAGATAGTTTCTCGAAAGTATTGCTTTTGTCCATATTCTCGAAAAAATTGGTGAGCTCATCCAATTCTTTCAACTGCGCCTCACTGAGGTACAATTGGTTGCGTTCATACTCGTAATATTCCCCCGGTGGCAAATCATCGAACCCGTCGAGGTGAATTGGCTCAAAACCACGCTTCGTGACCGACCATGCGGCGAGTTGGAAATAGAAACCTTCTTTTTTTCGTAATTCTTGTAGGCCATCGTCGGCGTACTGCATCTCATCAGCTAATAGGCGCATTATGATTCGATAACGTTCGTTGCTGCCTTTGCCCTTCACAGATGGGAGTTCTTCCTCACGGCGTCTTTGAAAGCGTGAATTGTTGTCGAAAATCTTTATAATTGCATCGCCAGCGATTGCCCTTTCTTTAAGTGCTGTCTTCAACTCTGTTAAATCTTGTTCAGGGGATTGAAAGAGCTGTTCATAACGGTCGATAGTGATTTGTATAGTTTCAATGTACTTTTTGTAAAGTTGGAGCACATCTATAAGTGAATCGATTCGTTTACTTCCATCGGCAACAAGATTAGAGTTTGCTGTTGCGGTTATTGTCGATTTGTCGAGTTCGATGCTGATTTGGCTATTAAGATCAACTATTTGGCGAACTTTAGTCAGAGGGCGAACAACACCCGACTGATCTATTTCATTGATCTTTAAAAATTGAGCAAATAGGTGAGAAGCGGTAAGCAACATCACACCTATAACTATAGTTCTCTTCATGGTAATTTTTATTTATAATGCAGTGAATTAATTTTTGAGAAGATGATTGACTAATCAATTTCGGCTTTTCTGAATGCATCGTCGATACGTGAGTAAGTGGGTTGGGTGCCATTGCGAGGAATCATATCCCGTATAGTGTCGGTCATTGAAACAGCTATTGCCAAGGGTTTGTTCCAGTCGGTCACGAAGTTGGAAGGATCATCAAGAGCTTCAAGTACTTCAATTACATCTTCGCGTTTTGCAGCGTAGATCACCCATTGTGGCTCGGTAATGTCTCCCCCTGTCAAAGTATCGGCTCGTTGAACAGTTTCTTTCGCTAGTTTTGTTTCCCCCAACACAATGAAGAGAATCTTGTCTTTTTGAAGCCATTTACGGAGCTCATTGCGTGCCTCATTTGGATCGTCTTCGGGTAGAGTTACTACTTTTGTTGCCATATTAAGATTTTGGTTTTAGTTGAAAAATGAAATTTATCGTTTTTTACTGTTAAGATCATATTACAGCGAACGGTTGAATATACGAAAGTGCGACGCTTAGGAAGCATTTTCGTATATTCGTTGTTATCGCCTTTATTTTATTTACTTCATTGTTTTTCAGAGTTTTATAGTGCGCAGTGTCTACTCTCTTTTCTTAATCTCTCCAATTTTAGGAATGATGGTTATTAAAAATCGTTGGTTTGCTGGTGGTTCATCGGGTTGAGTTCGGGGTATTCCTTCCTCGCCGCTTCCTGCTACAACCAACTCACAATTTTTTAGTTTTTCAAGTCCGATTTGACTATATTCCCAAAGTTTTATCAGGGATTGCGCTCTGTCATAACTCAATTCATCGTTTCCTTCCCAATTGTCCTTTGATGCTTGCCCTTCCACAACAACGAGATATTTTATATTCTCGGCTTCGGGAAATTTCAAAATCAATTCTTTTATCGCTTTACCCGCCTCAATTAGTTCGGGTCTTTTATTCGGAGTAATTTGATCTATCATTGCGCTACCCGTTGGATAAAGGAACTGGATATTCAAAATATGCTTCTTATTCAGGCTGTCGTAAGCAAAATATCTCTTATCAATATTATTCACAGCCTTTTCAATTTCTTTTATTCGGTTAAGTTCTTCCTTTGCTGCCGCCAAATCTTTGATTATGCTGCTTTGCATACTGTAAACCAAGACGAACAAAACGAGCATGACAAAAAACAAACTCGTCATCAAGTCCGAGTAACTCAACCAAAAAAAGTCCTTTTTCTTCTCGTTAGTTTTTGCCATTGTCGGTTTCTTGGGTTGTTATGATTTCGAGTTTAGAAATTTTGAGCGTTAAGCCTTTGATTGCTTCAACTAATTCTCTGTTCAATTCATAGTTTGATTGCTGTGACTGCCTAAAATCTTGTCGCATTTCAAGCATTCCGACATTCAATGCCTTGAAATGTTCATTTTGTATAGCCGAATTTCTTACAAATATTGAGACACCATTTTGAATATCGTTCAAACCAGTAAAGAAGTTCTCGTTGTTTTTGATGAAGGTTTGAATGATGCTCGTACTTTCTTGGAAATATTTATTCAACTCTCCATAAACGCCTTTTATATCTGTGTTCAGTTCATCAACTTGCCCACGCCAAACCTCTCGATGGTCTTTGATAGTTGGAAAATGCAACTCCAACATATCCTTAAACTGCCGTTGTAATTCAATAGACGAATTTACATTTTTGGCGATTGCTTCAAGGTTGGAATTGAAAGATTTGAACGAATTGAGGGTGTCATTTAAGCCTCCGACTACCTTATTGGCTTCCGTAACATTTTGATTTAATGATACTTGGTAGTCCAAAAACATCTTCAATTGTTCCGATGAGTTTTTGAGGTTCACAAACGTTTCGGCTATCGTTGTCGAAGTTCTCGTAAGGCTCAATTTGTTGATTTCTTCTAAAACAAGTTGCTGTTTTGAAAGATTATCATTCAACAACTCGGCGGTATCGTGATATTCGCCAATGTTCTCTCCAAACTTCGTGATAAAGTTATTCAAGACGCTGCGGAAGGAAGTCAAACTGCCCGCCATGCCAATATTCAATACTGGCAAGAGTTCCCTTTGGATAAAATCGTAATAATGGTTTTTATCGGTATCATTTTGATAAACGGCTGGCTTGTAATTCAATGCCGTGTTCCAAACTGTCAAGCCCAAACCAAATAGACTTGCTACCATTGCAGCAATAACACCGTTTATCAATTGGCTAATACTCTTCGGGTCAATTACACCTGATGCGGTAGTAAAGTCAATGCCACTTAAACCAATGATAATTCCTAAAAATGTTCCTGCAAGACCAATATAAAGCGGCACATTTATCAAGTTGCTTATGCTGTTGTCAAGGCGTTGGATGTGTCTATCACAAATGTCCTGCAAAATATTGAAGTCTGCTGATGCACCTTTGTTTTTGCACAAGTAAGCATTTGTGGATAGAATTACCTCGTTAAATTCTTCATGCAGTTGCCTTGTGGCTTCGTCAATAACCAAAACCTCAACTTCTTCTTTTTCGGTTGCATCGTCTCCGATTATTGTTGGATTTCCTTTGCTAATTCCGCCAATAAAAGAAGCAAACTCGAAATTATCTTTTAATAATCCTCTCGGAACAAGGTATTTCACTACCTCGATTTCGTTAAAGTTCTTGGGGAAAAACGAACGTAAGTCACGCATCTTCCTTCTCACATCCCAAAATGTGTAGAGTTGCAGGACAACAATCAACACAATAAAGCCGATTTCCAAATATATCATCATATCGTTCTGGTTGTTTTGCGAATTATGGTTTAAAAAAGTTTGGGTTGATTAACAGTTGGTTTTTTAGATTTTGCTTTTTTCTCTTTTGGCTGCTTGGTTTTGGCTGTCCTTCCTTTTTTTACTGGGTCTGCTTTGGGTTTCTGATTTGACAAACTTTCAACGGTTGGGTAATTCCCTTCAACATAGGCTTTGACTAAAAAAGCATGGGAAAGGGGCTTTTTAGCATTGAGTACATCATCATTTGTTTCGTAGTCAAGTAGAACAATATCCTGCTCCTTGCTTGCATCTCTCAACCGCTCAATGATGTATTGAACTTTGTTTTCCAAAACCCACAAATACGCTGGCAAATAGATTTGTATCCTTGCTTGAATATAATCTAACAGTTCCGTGCCTCGAATACCTTTCCGATGCCCTAACGGTTTCCCGAATTTTCGGACAGTCCTCTTTATATTTTTCATCGTATCGTTCTTGAACATTTTAGGGTCAATATCCTCTTTTTCAAAAACTTTCAATCCTTGCCAAATTCCTTCAACGCACATGGCTGTTTGCCCTTCCGAAAACGGAATGGGGATTTCGCCATGCGGATAGAAAGGGCTTAATTTGACTAAACCTGTCGTTGCTTTGGACGTAACATCAACAATTTTTGCGTTGGGGTATTTCTCTTGCAACTTTACTTCCGACTTCTTTTTATTCTCAATGTATATCATTTCAAAACTGATTGATGTTAGTGATGTACTCAATTGGTATCCAAGTTTTGACCAGGACTTCGGCTTGGTAATAAGGTTTGTCTTGTTCTGATAAATGAAAATGAGTTCTTTGCCTTACAACTTCAAATTTAATTCTTTGTAAATCAGCCAAAGAATTTCCGCAATTATGACCATTTCGGGTTGCGTTCATGTTCGCAAATTTCGTATTTTGAAATTCACAAACTTCTGTATTTATTTTCAGAATTACTGGGTTCGGAATTCTTCCTTCATTTCGAGCAACATACATCATTGGGTGATTTTCTGTGAAGCAAACCCTGACAAAATCTTCTAATCCATAACGTCTGTCCAAATCTTTTGAAAGGATACCTCCTCCTTCATATGGAACCTCAATCCCTGCTATTCTCAAATGCTGCCATGAAAATAGCCCTCCGTGCAGTTTGATGCAATCAATGTTTGCTCTATCTGTGAAATGATACAACGTAGTTATTTCATTGGCTTGTAAAACTTGGGCATAGTCCTGCCAATTTGATTTTTTTGCAAGAAGCCGTTGTAATGCTTGTTTTTTCTCTTCCTCTTTTTTCTTTTGGGCTTCTTCTTGTTGCTTTCGTATAAGGTCGGCTTGTTCTTTCCGTAGCCTTTCTTCTTCACGTTTGGCTTCTTCTTCTAAACTTCTCCGCTCGGCTTCCTCTTGTTGTTTTTTTAGTTCTTCTGCTTGGCGTTTTGCTTCTTCCCGAATTTGTCTATCTCTGAATTTTGCTTTTAGTGCTTCTAACTTTTCTCGAAAACTCTTTTTTTGTTCAGGGTTTCGTAAACCTGAAATGCTTGTTGCTACTTTTGCTAATTGACTTTGTGCTTCTTGCAAATTGCCCTGATTGATTAGGTTTTCAATACGCCCAACCAATTCTTTTACTTGCTGTTTTTTAGTTTCTTCCTCTTTCCTCCGCTTTTCCTCTCTTATTCGGTATATCTTGACAAGTATCCTTTCCTGTAAAAACTTATCAAACTGCCCAAACCTGCTTTTGAGTTTGTCAATTGCAGAAGTTGAAAGCGTAAGATTTTGCTTGTTGTTATGCTTTTGCAAAATGCGCTCTAACTCCTCAATATCCTTATCAGTCGAATAATTTTGTGGAAAACGGATAGGCTCAATTTGGTTTTGCTTTATCTGAACCTCAATCAACTTTTTATTTAGGGCTGTAACCTCTTGCTCGATTTCTACGAGGTCAAAAACCCTTTCGCGAATTTTTTTCGGCGATGTAATATGCCCTTGCAATTCGATTGCCGCTTGGGTTTCAGCGAGTTCTAAAATCTCGGCTGTCGTGAGTGGTTCTTCTTGCCTTACTTTTTCCTCGATACTGGCTTCCACTTCCTCTTGGCTCGTTCCCTTCGTCTTTTCTATGCGGTCACGAACATCCTGTTCCTGTTTTTTCTTACGAAAACGGGAACGAACTTTATCAAAATATCCTCTAATCCAATCAAATATCTTCATTTCGGGATTACGTTTTTGCCATTTATAAAAAACGGCGGCTTTGCTGCCGTTGGTTTTTTGGACGGCTTCGCCGCCCCAAAAACCTATTATTTGTTTTATCTGATTTTTATATTTTTGTTTGTTCTGTTTTATTTTTTTAGTTGGCGATAACGTTACCACTGCCGACGTGCCGACGATTAGTAGGCATGATAGACAGTGGATTGTTGGGCGATTTTACAGGTTGTCAATATCTTCGTCAGAAAGTCCGGTTGCCTTTTTTATATCTGCGTTTGGAAGCCCCATTAGTTTAAGGTTTTGAGCAACCTCTATCTTGCCCTTTTTTATCAAGTCTTGGGCATCAGCCATTTTTGTATGTTGTTCGCTGGCAATATCTCGCAATTCTTTCAAGTACTTTTTATAGTCCTTTGCCTCTTTTTCATTCAGTTTCATCTCGTCCAATTTCTCTCCCGCCGCTTGCAAGCCCTTTGCTGAAAAGTCGTTTTTGATTTCGGCATTTTTAAAAAAATAAATCCATTCATCGAGTTTGTCTTTCACTCGATTGCCAAACTTACCGACTTTGATTACCCAATATTCTGGGAAAATTTCGTGTACATTATTCTTCTTGTATAGTTCAATTTGCTTGTCAGCGAGCGTCAAAATGTCGTTTTTGTGGATGCCTTTAAAGACGGTCGTTCCGTGATAAACGTAGTCCTTTCCCTGCCCCAAATCGAAATAGGCAATCGTCACGGAAATCACTTTCTTGACTTCGGCGTAAGGCTGACCCTCTTTGATATGTTCGGTGATGACTTTCGACGTGCCATACAACATCCGGTGAAAATAATCATACTCTTTGCTGTTTTGGACTTCGACGATGACCAACTCGCCGTCGGCGAACTCGACAAGCACATCCACTCGGTTGAACTTGTCGTCCTCCGTCTCCTTGTTGCTTTCGCTGTCAAGGACTTGTTTGATTTTCACTTCTTCGCCGAGCAACTCCGAGAGGAACCCTTCGAGGATGTCGAAGTTGGCTTTGTGGCGAAGCATTTTTTTCATCGCCCAGTCGAATCGGACTAATTTTTTTGCCATATTTATACTTTTGATCGCAAAATACACTTATTATTTCGGTTTGCTGAAATTCAGTTATTCGACAACTTTCGTAAACTCTATACCAAGCATCCAAACTTTTTGTTTCCCTTCAAATAATAAGTCATCTGAATACTTTTGGTCTGAAATGTCTTTTTTTAATACTTCAAGTAAGGATTCGCAACTTGCAACGCAAAATTTCATTATTTCTACATGTTTTGAATCGTTTTGTATCATTTTGTATGTACCCGTAGCAGTACCAAGGTCAATGTAGATTTTATCGGATTTAACCTTCCATTTCATAGGACTGGATGCGGTATGTTCGCAAATACAACCGGTACTTGAATCGTATTTTGAAGTGGCTTTCCAAACTCCTTTTCCGTTTGCAGCGAACACAACTGTTAACTTCGTGGTTCCATGCTCACCCGACCACCGCCCCAACAGAGAATTGGTTTGAGCCATTGCAACCATGTTAAAGAAAATTAAGAACAAAAATGTGATGACTTTTTTCATATTTTTTATTAGTTTTATTTCGCCCAACGGTTGCATCTGCGCATACCGCCGCCTGCGTTGGCTTTGTGCGTTGGGCTTTGGCGGCGGTTGGCGTAGATGTCTTGATAGCGGATTTTATACTGTGTTTGCAATGTTACTGGCTTAATAAGTTCATTTTGATGATGGTGGTTTTTCGTTTGGGTGAATTTGTTGGTTGCCATTGCTTTCACTTGCCTCATTATCCGAATCTAACAATGCATCAGTTGCAAAATAACTACCTAATCCCGTACCAGTGAGAATACCGCCCACAATACCTCTAAAAGCGTAATTTCTTGCAGGAATATCGCCCATCCAAGTGTTCAACGTTCTAGGCACTTCTAATAAATTCCAACCAGCATTGCGAAAACGTTGCGGTAGTAAACCATTTGTTCTCAATGACCACAAATGTTGGAGAGAGTTGCCATTTGCTTGTCCTCGCCAATATTGTTTTGAAATGGCATTATAAGTCCTTGAGTCACTAAAAATATTCCTCCAAGAATATGCAGTTCTGGGATTGCTAAATAATCTCCAATTATTCCCAAATGCTCTCCATGGACCATTAATCGAACGACTTATCATCTGACCTGCTCCATTAATCATTGGGCGTAATGCCGAACCAACGACAGGTACTGCGCCTCCTATGATAAAATCAGTTGCAATTGTGTTGCCACTTACAGGGTCAATGTACTCTGGAAATAAGTTATTAAAGCCATATCGTCCTATACCGCCACCTACAGCACTTGCAGTGCCATAAAGTCCAAAAGTTTGTGCTGCTGTTAATGTTACCGTAGTTCCTTCTGCTGCAAACACACCTACTCCACCTACCGCTAAAACGCCTTCTGCCGCAACAATTGAAACTCCGCCAATCGCAGCACCTCCAAATGTATTAACAAGCGGTCTCCACACTCCCGCTGCACCTTCATACTTTTCAGGATGCTGGTAAGCATCATATACACTATACCCTGCTCCTGCTGTTGCCCCAGCAATAACAAAAGCAGCAATAATGAAAGGTATTATCTCTCCATTAGGGTCATTGTTATTTATTGGGTCTTGTGCAGCATATACATATAGTGATGGAGAATCTAAATAGCCTTTGGGGTCTGCAGCAAGAAAAACGCCATTGACAGGGTTCATCAACCTTCGTTTAGACAGATATAAACCAGTAACATCTAAATATCTTTGCCCTCCAAAAATTGGAGTAACCCCAAAAGGAGAATCTGGTGACGCATTACCCGTTTGGTCAAAAACTTGTGGTTTGCCAAAGGATTTATAACGATATGTTTCTACAATAAAACCATTGGCATCCATCAAACCAATGAGATTAAAACGTCCATCAAATAATGTATAATTTGTACCTATTGCAGAATGATAAGCAATAGGCACACCTGTAGCAGGTTGAAGTGTGATTTGTCTTGATACATTGCCGCTCTCGTTCTCCTGTTCTATGAAACCACCAAAATAATTAAACGATTTATCTGGTTTGCCAAATTCTTTAATGATACTTGGTCTCGAAAAAGCATCGTAATCAATTGTAGTTAATACAGTAAATCCTGCCTTAATAGTGACTATCCTACCCAAAGCATCTACTTCATATTCAATACTACCATCACTTTTTAAAGTCCCATCTAAATGAAAAGTGTATGCAGAAAAGCCGTCATTTTGGATTTTATGCCCTGCAAAAAAAGTATAATTCTTGTCAGGATTTCCAGTTTCTGTGTATTTGGTTCTTGCGTCAGCAAGATTATAACTAAATTGCTCTTGATGAGAAGCCGCAAATGCTGCTAAGTTCACCTGATTGATTGAGTTGTCGTGTTCGGCTTGTGTAACCGCAGAATTAATTGAACTCCCAAAACCATCCTTAGCAGTAGATAACCGATATTGATTATCGAATTCAAAATAACTAATTTTTGCGTTTTGCCCAAAGATCGCTTCAACCTGTTTTTGATTTGCCTTATTATACCGATATTTAATTGTTTCGTTCGCTCCAATAGGACTTTGGATGGATATTTCAGTAAGTCGCTTTCTTTCATCGTATTGAGGTGTGATTTTTGTTCCCCCAAGATATGATGCAACACCAAGTAAATTAGGCCCACTTGGTTGAAAAGTTGCCAGTAGCGCATTGGCTGTACCCAAAGCACCATTTGCTGTTTGTTCAATTTGTACCAATATTCCGTTTAAATCATGGCGTAGAGTTTCAGTTCTTCCGTCAGACCAAATTTTTTCCACATCACCATTTATATCATTGTACTTACACCATATTGTATCGCCTAAGGTTGTCTCTGAAAGTAGGCGGCTCCGACTATCATACAGGCGAAAAACACTATTAAAGTCAACCTTTGCACTCAGCACACGGTCTAACCCATCGTAAGAAAACTCATGGTTTTCTACTTTTTTTACAGACGCAGGGGTTACACTATTTGTTATTAAAGAAATTCTATTTGCTGTATCATATTTGTATTCAAACTCAACACCGCTACTTAGTTTCTCTTTAATGATTTGATTCCGATTATTAAATGTTTTATTACTCGAAAACCCATTCGGGCAATCAATTTTGAAATTCCTTCCTATTGAATCGAAAAAATATTTAGTAATTTGTAAAGTAGGGTCGATGTATGAAATTATCCGAGACATATTGTCAACCGTCCAACGATGTGTAATATTCAATCCACCAACATCATTGACTTCTTGAATTTTGTCGTTAAATGAATTATACGAAGTTTCTTTGATGATCCCAAAATAATCGCATTGTTTAACAAGTAAATTTCTATCATCATATTCACTTATAATTTTTGCACCATCAGGTTCTATCAGTTCTATTCTTCGATTTCGTTCATCGTACTTATAATTTTTTAAAAAAATTGATACAGTGCCATTAGGTTCTTTATGATGACTTTCCGATTTTAAAATATTTGCATTATTGTCATAGGCATAATGTTCTTCATTACCCATTGGGTCAATTTCAATCACTACCCTCCCTAATCCATCATATTGTTTAGTGAAAACTCCACCTCTACTATTGACAGTTTTTAGAATACGGTCTAAATTGTCGTAGTAAAAAGTTGTGGTTACTGGAGTAAATACTGAGGGGTTATCTGTAAAAACTTTAACAGTCTCAGTAGTTTTCCTATTTTTTTCATCATATGTATAAGATTTGAAAGCCAATTGACGCACAATGCCTGTTCCATCATTGCCAATAGTTTCTTCGGATTCAAGCAAATCGTTAATAAACCACTTATTTTTGATTTTTGTACCGTTGGGTAGAGAAATTTCACTTATTCTTGAAAAGCCATCGTATTTATATTTTGTGGTCAATCCAAAAGGGTTTGTCTCTTGAATCAATTTGCCAGAACGGCCATAAACTTTAACTGAGGAAATTGTTTTGCCATCAATACCAATGACTTCTTCACTCAACGGTAGTCCTCTCTCGTCAAACGTTTTTCTTATCCTACTTCCGTCAGGATTTATGGTTTCAATTGGTTGTCCCCGATAATCATTACAAATTTTTACTGTTCTCCTTTCACTTGTATTGCTACTCAATAGGTATTTGGTCGGATGCCCCAACACATCCCGCTCAAACAAGTCTATAATAAAATCATCCGTTATAAGAGCATCCCTTAATGTTCCTTTTGGCTTTTCCGCAGAAATAACTTTTTTGTCTGTATCGTAATGTAATATGTAGGTCGCCTCAATACCATTAACAGCAGGGAGTATCGTTTTTTCAAGTAGCCCAAGTGCATTAATCTTTTGTGCTGTTACATTGCCATCTGTCAACTCTGATAGAAATCCAAAAGAATCGTATTTAAATTGTTCGACAATGTTTAATTTTCCAACATCTTTTATTTGTCTAATCAATCGACTTTTTTGTATGCCTACTGTGCCATAAATTGATTCATTTTTCGTTCCATCAGGTAAAATACTTGCAGTTCCTTGTCCTTTTGAATTATATTCAAAAAGGGTTTTTGCTGTTTGAATTGTTCCATCAGGCAAGGTAGTATCTGGTTGAATAATTTCTATTAATTTCCCTGTGTTATTTGCTGCTGCGGGAGTTAAATCAAAATCATATTTATAGGTAGTCTTTGCCCCGGACTCGTTAATTTCTTCCTTTATCTGCTGATATTGAGGTTCATATTTACCTTTCCAAATGATACGGCTCGGAGAAGGGAATCCTGACGCAGACGTGCGTTCCTTTTGTAATAATTTACCTCTCATTCTTGGGTCGGCATTCCCAAAATCAAAAATATTGATTTCTTCACTTCCATCTGGGCTAATTGTTTTAGAGGGGTTGCCTTGTTCATCAAATTCATACTGCCATACGACTACACGATAAGATTTGTCTTTATTCAACCTATATCTACGGTCAAGTAAATCGCCTCTGTAATTAAAGGTGTAAGTTTCTAACCCAAAGTCTGGATTCATTACTTCCACCCTGACAGCGGGAATATTTATGTAAAGTGGATTGGCAGGAACCCATTGCAATTGTGTATATTGAAATTGGTATAAAAAACCGCCATATAATTGTTCTGTTACTCTGGCGTAACTCCAGTTGGCAGGGTCTTGTTCGTAAGTGTTTTCCAAATAAACATTACCTTTCGCATCTTCCACTCGAATAATGTTGTGTCTTAATTCAGGTAATGCCCAAGGATGTTCATAGTGATAAATTTTTGTAATGCCATCTGGATGGTCAGATATTGGGGGTGACTTTACGCAAGTCAGTTGCATAGTCTGTTCGTCATGCTCATATTGAAATGTCCTATTTGCATGGTCAGAAACAGAAACTAAAAGCCCACATTGGTCATACTGAAATTGAAAAAAGCGGTCATCCTCGTCTCTAACTTCTGATAATTTATCTTCTGCGCCATACGAAAATGACAATTGGTTGCCGTGCCTGTCTTTTATCCATAAAATAGGAATTCTCTCTCCGTCAATCCAATTAAGAGGACGTTCAAAGCGCATCGTTAAACCGCCTTCGCCTTTAATTTCATAAACTTGGGTTAGTCCAGCAATGCGTTCTAATTGTTCAAATACACCTCTTTGGGGTTCAAATGTAACACCATCAAACTTAAAGATTTCTTCATGCAAATTTCTCCAAAGTGCAATATCACCTGTATTTAATTCACGCAAGAACAAGTTGAAATTGTGGTCCCAATTCCACCCGAAAGGCCCAAAGGATGCTGCACCACTTCGATAAAACCGGACAAAAGATAGTGGTAATATTGTATTAGGTATGGTTAAGTCAATTTCTTGTAGATAAAATGCGCCACTGAAAATATCAACTGGGTCGCCTGCATTTGTTTGTTCTTGTGGTTGTTCGCCATTATGCGTAGGATGCGGCTCCCCGTTTGATGGGGCGGTCGGTTCGTCAGTAGGAGCAGTTCTTGAATCGCTATTGTTTTCTGGAGGAGCACCTCCACTACTGCCTTGAGGCACAGTAGGCGCTCCTTGTTGGTTTGCACTATCTCCTCCTGTATTCCCAGGGTTGTCTTCATTTGGGGTATTAGGGGTAGCATTTGTGGGGGGGGGGGCTTGTCCACCTGGACAAGCACTTTCTAAATTGCTCCAAAAATTTGGTGTATTATCTTTTCTGCCTTTATTTGGATTAGTAGTATCAAACGCTTGTGCAAATCCAAGTAGTTCGCATGGATTGTTACTTTCAAATCGATTTCCAGCAGAATAAGTTGTCCCGTTGTATTGAAAACTATTTGCCCCATCGGGAACTGTAATATAACTATTCGGCATATCAATGTTAATTTAATGCGACAATAAAAGCCTTTTCTCCATTCCAAACCACATCACCATCATTGATGTTGATTTTTGGTGTTATGGTTAAGCAAGTTGCCGCTTGAGTTAAAAAATCGTTGATTCCTTTTTCAATTTTCGCTGTTTCTTGAGTGGTAAATACTCTGCCCAAAATGGATGAAATAAATGCAGGGTTATCTTTATTGGTCAAAAACCTATCGACCATAAGCCACTCTGTTTCGTCTGTGTTTTTGTTCTTTCTATTATGAATTTCGTAAGAATCTGGAATCCATTCATTTCTTGTTATCACTATATTTGAAGGTAATAATTTGTCATTTATAGTATCAATCGAATAGATTTTAGCAAGATTAATTTTCGGGCATTTATCTCCAATAATTCTCATTTTTTCAGAACTTTCTCGAAGTTCATGGTTGGCTGCTTCATCTCTTGCAACATTGACACAAAATATTTCTATTTCATTTTGGAAGGCAATAGTTACTTTCCAAACACTTGATGTATGTCCTTCTTTGATATTCCAAATTTCTACTTTCGTAGCCTTAATATCTCTATCATTGCAATACCGCTCTACATATTGCTGAACGCAATAAGCAGATTGTCCAAAAGACAATACTTTTGCGACTTTAACATACTTTTTAATAATTTTAAACTCTTGGTCTTCGGGTTCAAAGTCGCTTTCTGTTAAATACGGTGCATACTTATACCAAAATTCATTTCTCAACTTGTGCTGAACAAAGTAATTTAGTAGGCCTCGACTAATAATACCATGAAACGGAAGGGTTGTGGCTGTTACAACCCTTCCGTTTTCCAGTAAACTAAAAGCCAACTTATCTGGCCCGAAATAATATCTCCTTTCCATATTATTTCTCCATTTGTGTAGTGCTATCCCCCTTCTTGCCTTTTTTAGGCTTTTCAGCATTAAATTTAACACCCAAAGAATTGAGTTTAATTTTTTGGATGTCCGCTTTGCTCATTCCAGTTACTTGTGCCAAATGTTCTCCTCGAAGCGAAAGCATATCTCGGCGTGTTATTTCTTTGCAATCTTTCCCAAAATACTTTTCCAGTTTCGGTAACACTTCTTTTGGAATGTCCTTTGCCACAGATTTGCCTAAAAGTTCTCTGCCTTTTTTAATCTGCACTAATTTGTACTCCAATTGTTTTGTGAAGAATTCAGTATCTTCAAATTTTTGAAGTTTCACCGTAGGGTCATTCAAACTTTTAAGGGTCTCGCTTTTCATCCAACTGCTTAATTCGTTTACCTGTCGGAGGGTGTACTTCGGATCAGGGTTTTGAATTGCAGTATTTTTATCTATGCATTCCTTACAATTGCCGATTAAGTCATGGTTGTCATTGACAATATTTCTAATATTCGGGGGGATATTAGGATTGGCAGCAATCTGATTGCCTCTTGGGTTTCTATATGTCATCATCTCACTTGGAATGGGCTTTATAGAAACTACATATTCATCCATCGGTTTTATCGCTTGCTCTGATCCACAGCAGCACAAACCTCTGGTAGTAATCATTAAAACATCTTGCTCCCCAATTTGGACTGTTGGGGTTTGGGAAATAAGGTTTACCGTAGCGGTTAATTCAGCCCTTCCAGTGATTGGCTCAATTTGCTCTGGTGGACAATCACCAAACCAGCAAGGTAGTGTTTGGGAATCTTCATCTTTCAGCCAAACACTACTATTTGCAGTAGCCTCTACTATCACTGTTCTATTATCAGGAGATACGATGTGACGTGTTGCACCATTTTGGCTTATTCCATTTGGCTGAATAGACCTTATATTAAAGCCGTCTGGAACTGTATAAAAATCTTGAACGACCACATTTTTGACAAATTTGTCATAAAAGACATCATCCCAAGAGACATCCCATAAATTTTGCCTATCAACTTGCGTATCTGCGCTAGTTGGAAGTGGGGCATGAGCGATTACAGTCGGAGTAAATTCACTTCTTTCTGCATGAATCATTATTGGTGTTTTTGTCAAATGGCTTGTATCAAGTCTTAAAGACACACAAAAATCATTTTGACCTTTCGGTTGTGCAACAACCAAGAAGAACTCTTGAATGCCATCGACAGGTCGAGGCCCCCTTACAAAGCCTGATGGTTCTTCCAATGTATGTGGTCTCGGCTGGATAAAGAATACCACTCTGTTTGTTCCTAAATGATAACTATCCAGTAAATGATACATTTGTGAAAGTTGGGTAGAAAAAGAAAAAGACTCCCGTTTTTCTTGCCCGACATCAGAAGAACGAGATTGCATACTTTCGTCTGCATTAAGTCTTTTTGTTCCCCATTGTCCTTGATTGGAGGTTGAAAAATTAAACCCCCCACCTGTGCCGGCGTATTTAAATTCACTTCCAAATCCTACACTGCTTCCCATGTCTATATCCAATACCTCCATAGATTGGGTTGAACCAGCAGATTTTGTGATATTGAGTGATTCAATTGATCGTGATGACTTCTCTTTTGTGTCAGTTGCAAGTTCATATAATTCTCGTTTTTTAGGCTCGAAGTCCATAAAAAACGGGTAGTCTTTCAAAGGGATGTTTGGCTTTCTCCCATGCGGGCCTACCACTACTTGAAGGATAGCACCGTGACATGGGTTGTAGGCATTGAGCAAGTCGGTCAGTCCTGTAATAGTGGAAACGTCCACACCATCCCAATCTATCCGCCCTTGAATTTCTTTATCCAAAGGCTGGTAGCCCGTAATGGTGGCAGTTACTTTGAGGTACGTGAGGTCGTACATGGGGTACATTTGGTACTCCTCCTCTGGTTTGTACTTGAAAACCGCCATTGAGGTTTGCCATTTGGCAGGAAGCCGCTCATCGCAAACGATGGGGTCAATCATATCCTCGGTAACGCAAATGCGTTCCCATGGGATATCTGTGGGCAAGTTCAATTTAAAATTACTCATGATTGGTTAGTTTTATTTCTTTATGAATTTTTTGTTTTTAGTTTCCGCTAACGGGCGCATGGACGACGTGGCGGCGAACGTTGGCTTTGCGGGTTGGGCTTTCGCCGCCATGTGCGACCATGCTTTGTTCTGCGAATTTCATCATTTTATTGATTTTCAATTATTTATACTGATGGGGTCAAATGTTCCATTCTACAAAATCAGAGTTTGCTCGGTAAACTTCATACAATCTTTTAGCAAAAGGTGAATTTTTGTCTTTTATCGTAATTATCAATGTGTCAATGGCTCTTGTTAAAGGAATTAAAGCCCATAAATTGATATACTTTTCTCTCTTTTCATCATAAGTTTCCAAAGCCAAAGTTGTTTGTTCTTTTTCTTCTTCTTCTTTAAAATATTTAGTCTTAAAATTTATAAAATCGTCTAAATCCATGCAAACTACCGTCCAACCTTCTAATCCTCTACATGCCTCGTAACCAATAATTCTATGTTGGTCAACTTTTACTGGATATTCCCTTCGTAGTTCTTTATTTGTTCCATCCCAAAAATCAATTTTCCCAGCAAAATCATCAACTAATTTGCAATAAGACGTTTTTATTGTTTTTGTGATTACATCATCGTCAAATCCTTCTGACTTAATATTTATGGTTTTATGCCCTTTAATTATTAACGAATTTGGAACAATAAACATCATTTCATAGGCTCTATTCCCATTTTCTTTGCATCTTTCATACTCAATTTGATGTAATTCGTAGTTGTATTGAGATGTTATTATTACCCTTCCTCCAACAAATTCTTCGTTCGGTTCTAACTCCCAGCCCGGCAAATTAAATTTTTCAGCGAATGAATTCACAAACTTCACAAGATTTACTTTCTGACGATAAGACTTTTTCTCATTGGTCTGTACATAATCAATATTTGGCTTCCACTTTGGTCTAATCCATTTCGCAGAACTACCACTTCTAACCATTTGGTCTGGTGCTCTTGCAATAATTATTTTAGAGTGGCCAAATATTTTATACAATAATTCTATTTCTTCGTTAAGCCAATCTTGTGCTTCGTCAATTAATACATAATCCCAGTATAGTGATTGTTGATTTTCCTTCATTTCAAGTTCTAAGCCCGCTTGTTGCTTTTGCTCGATGTATTCTACTAATGACTTGCAATATTTTGGATAATTATTAAAAAGTTCTTGGTCATCTGGCAAATCAGCCTTTTTGAATATCTCAAAGCCCTCCAATAAATCAATGAAAAACTTGTATAGGGTTGTAATTCTTACACTTTCTTCACCTGCGCTATCTGGTATTCCTGCGAGGGTTAAAGTCCTTCTCAAATCAGCGACAAGTGCAAAATTGAAAGTCAAAATTAAGCATCTGTAACCATGATTTACACATAAATCACTTGCTACTGTAAGTAGTTTTACAGTTTTGCCCGTTCCCGCTCTTCCTGAAAAAATTACAAATTTTCCATTTTCTTGTCTGTTTAAAATAGCATCAGCATAGTTTTGACCTCTTAATATTTTTTTGTTTAGACGCTCAAAATGTTGTCGTGTTATATTCCCTACTTTACTTTTAACTTCTGTAAACAAGTTAAAGGCTTTTTCAAAATTTGAAAAATCGCCACCACTTAAATTTTTGTGAGCATTAAAAGTATAGTATTCTTTCCCTTCGTTTTTTGTAGAGTGGTAAGGCTTATTTTGAACGCATAGCAATTGCAACAGCCAATCAATCTTGAACTCAGAAGGCAAGTAGTTATGCTCTCTACTCCCAGCCAAATTTATCAAATCGCCACTATTTATTTTGTTTAGCCAAATTAAATTCACTATGTATGGGGAATAGCCAATTTCATCGAAGTTTTTAAAAAATCTCAAAAGAGAGTATTTCTGTTTTTCACTTTGATAGGTTACATCGTGGAATTTATCATTGTAGGAGACAAGCAGATGAGATAAATTATTAAATCCAACGTCTTCTTTAAGATGACTTTTTAACTCAATAACAAGACAAAATGAATTGAAGTACACATTGTTAAACTTAAAATCATCTTCGTTTTTAGGTCTAAATTTCAGTTTTTTGAAAAATCCTTTCCCAAACTTCCCTAAAACAATAATGTCTATATCTTTTACTTCTTGCCCAAAAAGTGTAATGTTTGTTGCTATCAGGATGCTGCCGCTTTCGGTTGTTTGAGGTGTTTGCTCCTCAAATAACTTTTTAAGTTGCAACCCTGCTTCATATTCAGGCGTGTCTTTATGTCCAATTATTTTTACTTCAATGGGCATGATTTGGATTATTTCTTGGTATTAGATTGACTTTTTAGTTCTTTAATTACACGAATAGACACACGAGCATCATTATAAACCGAAGAATGTAGAAGCCTATCACAGTTTGGGCAATTGACATCTTCGCTTTCAGCGCATCCAGGGTTAGTACCTTCTGAAATCTCAACTTCAAGTTCTGTACCGCATTCACATTGTAGTTTCATATTTTTATTTTTTTGATTCTGACTAACGGCTCATAATTCGTTGATTATCAAATTTTTGAAAGATTTAATTTCCCGTTAGCCAAGGTTTTCTACGACCTTTTTATCGTGTTCTAATTTCGCAGAACTCTGGTTTGCCGTCAACTCCACCTATATACCTCTCTGTTGCGTCAAAATCCGCTTTGTCACCTCCGGATCAGTACATGCCAGTTGCGTCAAGCTAACCAACCTGGTTAGCTTGACGCAACTGCTCAATCGACAAATCATGGGGAACATCAGGTTCATAGATAGGAGGTTTAACAATGTAAATGTAGAATACGTTTTCAAATTTCCAAATCATCAAGCGGACTTTTTATTCTGTCCCAACTTTTTTTGGTTATGTGGGTATAAATCTCGGTCGTTTTACTGCTTTCATGGCCCAACAGGTCTTGAATATAGCGCAGATCAACCCCTTTCTCCAGTAAATGTGTGGCGAACGAGTGTCGTAAGGTATGCACCGTCGCCAAAGGATTGATTCTCGAACGCTCTTTTGCCGCTGTGAAAATAGCCTGTACGCTGCGATCACTGTAAGGGCCGCCGTCCGCTCCTTCAAATAGCCAATGCACTGGCTTGAAAAGTAGCAGATAAGTGTGCAGCATTTGTTCAGTTTTCCCTGCCAGAATAGTACAACGGTCCTTTTTCCCTTTGCCGTCGCGCACAAAAATTCGGTGGGCGCCTGCCTGAATATCTGTTAGTTTCAGGTTTGTCAATTCACCCAGTCGCAATCCGGCAGAATATATCATCATCAGAATGAATCGATGTTTGAGGTTATCCACGGATCGCAACAAACGCGCTACTTCCTCTTCTGTCAGCACTTGCGGTATTTTTTGTGGCCTTTTGGCCTGTACCAACCCTTCTACCTTATCAGATTGGTCAAGTACCTCGCAATAAAATATCTTTATGGCACATGCAATCTGGTTTTGATAGGACTCGGTGATATGCTTATCGCGGATGAGTTGCATAATATAGGCATTGATCTGCTTGCGTGTGATCTGACTGGGTTTGATGTCATTGTAATGCATAATAAATTGCCGTAGCGAGTTTTTGTAGGATTTGATCGTTCGACGGCTGTATCTTTTCAGCATGAGCATTTGCTCCATGGCCGTTACTGCTGATTCATACCGCGCTACTGCCTGCGTCTTGAGAAGATTATTTTGTTGCAGTACTGGCTCTGCTAAGCGTTCAGGGATATTTTCATCTGGCTGAAAGGTATACTTAACCACTGCTGTTAGGTACTGCGCCAAAAAACGCATGGTTAATTGAGTGCCTGGAACTTCCCAGATATACCAATCCATATTCCAGCGACGTCCATGTATGTTTTTAATAATGCTCAGGTGCGTAGAAACCATATTTTCTGGCAGATCAAGGCACCAGTAGTCGGAATTGGTGGGATGAAGGTGTACGGTGACCTTGTCAGGCTGTTTTTCAAACTTTATATTTGTATCCGATTCCAGTGTTTGCAACACTACCGGCGTCTCCCGATCAATCATCAACCTGTCTTTAAAATAATCCTGAAAAGCCCTGAAAAGTTCTTTGGTGCGCGGTACACTCCATAGTTTTTCCCTCGAATGCCACCATTTACCGGGTATGCTATTGATAAAATCTTTCCAATCTTTGAAACGTTTTTGCAGTATCCTGTGCAAAAACCAGCATCATTTTCAAAAACGACAATCCACCATAAACGAAGTCCGCGAAATTGATGCTTACCTCCACCGAAATCGCGAAATCCTGATGACGCTGATGGGCAGTTCGGTCAAAGAAACCATTGACAAATATGTGCTCACTCGCGCCAAATTCCGCTGGGAATACATGACCGGCATTTACTGGAACAAGGAGGGAAAAATGTATCGCTTGATCTACGATTTCGCCTGGATGGATTTCTCCGATCAGCGGGTGCTGATTGTCAGAAAGAAACCCAAATAAAAAAGCCCCGCCCATACCCAAAGTACGAACGAGGCTTTCTGAGAGCATGCTCGTTATCATTTCATTTCCCGCAAATCAATTACAATGATCTGCTCTGAATCACTTGCGTTTACAATTGCATCCTGAATAATTTCAAGATAGGGGAGCAACGTTTTAAAACGATTATTGAATACCCGCAAAACAATGAGTCGAACAGGGTATTTATCTAAATTTTGCTGGTTTTGTAAATTCTTATCGGCTGTGAGTAGATATTCGAACCCTTCCTCCAACATAGACCGAATTAAATCCCCGTTTTTCTTTTCAGCCCAACCAATGTCATGCACCGATACAACCACTAACGGATCAGTAAATAGTTTGGCAAGAGGCCGGGGTAAATTTTCATCCAGCAGTATTTTCTTCATGCTCCGAATAGATATAAGGCTTTTCCAAAAGCATGAGCAATTCTATAACCTGCTCTCTCTTGACAGAAGGATAGTCATGTAAAAACTCCTCAATCGTATCTCCGTTCTTGATATAGTCGAACAGGATTTTTACGGGTACACGGGTTTTAGCAAAAACGGGTGCCCCGCTTTGAATTTCCGGTGATATCGTGATCAAATCTGCTAACATGACGCTTTGATTTTACAAATTCTGGTGATCGACTATGCAAAGTACGTCATTTTGCTACGAAAATCAAAGGTATTGTATGCTTTCCCCTGATCTCGTCTTCAAAATCCCCCATCAAAAAAGCCCCGCCCATACCCGCAGTACGAACGAGGCTTCCCAAAAAAATCCGCGGAAATCCGTCTTCCCTCCGTGTAATCCGTGTTACACCATCACCTGCGGCACATGCCCTTTATACAGCCCTTGCTGCATTTTTTCGCGCACAGCCGAGAAAGCATCCAGCGTAATCCGGATATCCTCTTCTGTGTGGGCCGCCGTCGGAATCAGGCGCAGGATGATCATACCTTTCGGGATGACGGGGTACACCACGATGGAGCAGAACACGCCATAGTTGTCGCGCATATCCATCACGAGGGCCATGGCTTCTTCCACTTCGCCGTGCATGTACACGGGCGTCACGCAGGTATTGGTGTCGCCGATGTCGAAACCACGTTCTTTCAGGCCATTTTGCAGCATGCGCACATTGTCCCAGAGTTTCTCGCGGAGTTGCGGCTGTGTTTTCAGCAGTTCGAAACGTTTGAGCGCGCCTTCAACCAGCGGCATGGGCAGCGATTTGGCGAAAATCTGCGAGCGCATGTTGTAGCGCAGGAAACGAATGATATCCACCGGGCCGGCGATGAACGCGCCGATCAGCGCCATACTTTTGGCGAAGGTGCTGAAATACAGGTCTACGTCGTCGCTCACACCCTGTTCTTCGGCCGCGCCGGCGCCGGTAGCGCCCAGCATACCAAATCCGTGTGCGTCGTCGATGAGCAGTCGGAAGCCGTAGGTTTCTTTCAGGGCTGCGATCTCGCGCAGTTTGCCCTGGTCGCCGCGCATGCCGAATACCCCTTCCGTGATGACGAGGATGCCGCCGCCGGTTTCATCGGTGATCCTTTTGGCGCGTTCCAGGTTTTTGGCCAGGCTGTCGATGTCGTTGTGCGTGTAGGCGAAGCGTTTGCCCATGTGCATGCGCATGGCATCCACTATGCAGGCGTGGCTTTCTGCGTCGTACACGGCCACGTCGTGGCGCGTCAGCAGCGAGTCGATGACCGACAGGATGCCCTGGTAGCCGTAGTTGAGCAGGTAACCGTCTTCCTTGCCGACGAATTTGGCCAGGCCGGTTTCTAATTGTTTGTGCAGTTTGGTTTCACCCGACATCATGCGGGCGCCCATAGGGTAGGCGAGGCCCCAGCGTGCGGCAGCCTCTGCGTCGGCCTTGCGCACTTCGGGGTGGTTGGCCAGGCCCAGGTAGTTATTGATACTCCAGCAAATGACTTCTTTGCCTTTGAATTTCATCCGGTTGCCGAGTTCGCCTTCCAGTTGAGGGAACATGTAGTAGCCTTCCGCCACTTCAGCGTATTTGCCGAGGGGACCGGCCTGCTTGAGAATACGATCGAATAAATCCACTTTATTGTAATGATGAATGATGAGTGATGAATGATGAGTTGGTTATTGAGTTATTAGTTATTGGTTATTAGGGGTGGGTAAGGGATTATTTGCACCATTGCCCGGCTTCCCTGTTAGAGCGGCCAGGAATTCGTGTAAATAATCCCTTACCCACCCCTAATAACCAATAACTAATAACTAATAACTAAGCAGCGCGCATTGCTTCCTTCGCCTTTTTCTGCGCTTGTGCTTCCTTCCAGTCTTTCCAGCGGGGGCCCATGATGGTGTTCATGCCTTTGTCGATGACGAAATGGCGGGCGATGTTCCACAGACCTTTTGCCTGGGTGAGGACCGAGTCGCGGGAACGGAGGCTGATGGAGTAGCCGCCGTCGACGTACACAATATAGTGCCACCACATGGACGGGATGAACAGTGTTTCGCCGTGCTGGAGGATGGTTTCGTGGCCCGTGGCTTTATCCAGCGCCGGGTATTTTTCATAATCCGGCTTCAGCGGGTTCACGTGGCTCTGCACGGTGAAAGGGTGCTGGTAGAGGAAGGGATTTTGCGCCTGGTCGAACAGCACGATGTGTTTGCGCGTCCAGAAGTGGGTGTGGAACACGTGCGAGCAGTCGATGTCGTAGTGCAGGTTGGTAACCGAACCGGCGCCACCGAAGAACATAAACGGGTAGTTGTCGATCCAGCCGTCGCAGATGGTCGGGTTGGACACGTCATTGACCAGTTCCTTGGCGTGGTCGAGGATGTTCCACAGAAAAATGCGTTTTTCGGCAGGACCGGCCTGAATCATGTCCAGGTAGTCGCCGAATTTCATGGTTTCGCCACTTTTCATGTAGTTCGGGCCAGGCTTGTGGTAGTCGGGGCCTACAACAGGCACTTCGAGGTGGCCGTAGTTTGTTTTCAGAAACTCGGGCGTCCACTTGCTGATGGCAGGCCAGTCTTTGGCCAGGTCGGTGAACACGACGGGTTTTTTGGGTTTGAGGTAATTTTCGATGAATTCCTCGCGCGTAAGTCCACTGCGACGATCTATTTGAATGAGTTGCATAGTAATGTGAAATCGTAAATCAAACGGCTTTTACTTCCGGGGCTTCCATAAAGCCCTGTTCGATCATCCACTTGTCGCTAAAGAACTTGGTGGCGTATTTCGAACCGTGGTCGCTGAAAAGCAGCACCACCACGTCGTCTTCCGTGAGTTCGTCCTGGATTTGTTCGAGGGCCTGCAAAGCGGCGCCGCTGGAGTAGCCCACCATCATGCCTTCCATACGGGCGAGTTCGCGGGCGCGCAGGGCGCTGTCCTTGTCGGTCACTTTCACAAACTTGTCGATCAACTGGAAGTCCATATTGGCCGGAATGATGTTTTTTCCGGTGCCTTCGATGCGGTAAGGGTAAATTTCCTTTTCGTCGTACACGCCTGTTTCGTGGTACTTTTTCAGTACGGAACCATAGGCGTCTACGCCGATAATGTGCAGGTCGGGATTTTGCTCGCGCAGGTAACGGCCCGAGCCGCAGAGCGTGCCGCCGGTGCTGCTGCTACCAATGAGCCAGGTGATGCGGCCCTGGGTTTGTTCCCAGATTTCGGGGCCTGTGCTCAGGAAGTGCGCCTCGCTGTTTTCGAGGTTGTAGTTCTGGTTGATGTAGTAGGCGCCCGGAATTTCTTTTGCCAGGCGTTCGGCCATGCGGTAGTACGAATTCGGGTCGTCGGGCTTGGCTTCCTGCGGACACAGGATCACTTCGGCGCCCATGGCCTTGAGGTTGTTGAGTTTATCTTCCGATATTTTGCTGGAAACGGTCAGCACGCAGCGATAGCCTTTGATGGCCGATACCATGGCAAGGCTGAAGCCGGTGTTGCCGCTCGTGGCGTCTACCACGGTGCCGCCTGGTTTGAGTTTGCCGAGGCGTTCGGCGCGCTCGATCATGTGCAGGGCGATGCGGTCTTTTGCACTCAGTCCGGGGTTGAAGGCCTCAACTTTGGCATACACGGTAGCAGGAATGTGCATCACAACGTTGTTGAGGCGAATGAGCGGCGTCTTGCCGACTGTTTCAAGGATATTATTAAATACCATTCCGGGAACTTTTAGAGATGTACAACGTAGTGAATTTGCTTTTGCGAAAAGTAAACAGAATTTCGGGAAAGCAGGAATTAAATTATGCAATCGCCGGACAAAAAATGCATTCCGGGGCGCAGGTGGGGAACAACTTGCCGGATTCCCGTCGCCATTTGCTGCCGCAAAAGTACTTCATAACCTCCAAAGTAGAGTTATTTCATTTGTAAAAGCATGCTTAACAAAAAAATCATCTGCGAATATTTGCAATATTAAATATTATTTTCACCTTTGGTCGTCTTGCCCAAACATTCGTTCGGGTTTTGGCTTACACACACAATTATTTTACTTTTCAATCCCCCCACCTATGCTAGTTTTTTACGTAGTTGCCATTTGTCTTTTAATCGTACGCGCTGTACCTTATGTCACCTCGTATCTGGAAACGGGCCTCCGCCGGTAGGTGAAATGAAGTGTTTTGGGGTTTTAGTGTTTTAGTGTTTTAGTGTTTTGGAGGTGCATTGCGCTTGGTAATTGGGATATTGTATCCCATCAGGTTGTCTTCTTTGAAGTATATCAACCATGCCGCCTTACCCTTCCAAAACACAAAAACACTAAAACACAAAAACACTAAAATACCAAAACCCCAAAACACTTCTTTAAAACTTCCCTTCCAGAAATGCCCGGACGTCTTTCGCTGTTTGAACCGGGTTTTCTTCCTGCGGCCAATGGCCGGTATTTCGATAAATTTTCAGGAAAGCGCCTCTGATGCGCCGGTGAAAGTCGTACGCATGCTCGGGCGAGATGCGTGTGTCTTCCGCACCCCAGAGAATGAGGGTGGGAACGGCTATTTTTTCCACCACGTCGGCGGGTGGGCGGTTGTCGCTCACCGAGGCGCGGTCGGTAAATGCCTTTCGGTTGCCGCTGCGCAGCAGGAGGTCGAAATGCCGCTGCACCAGGCTGTCGGTCACCAGCCCGTCGTCGGAATACACGTCTTCCAGCATGATATTGATAAACGAGCGCGGCGTGATTTTCCAAAGGGCGCGGTTGATCACTGGCGTACGGGCGAGCAGGTTGACGATGGAGGATTTTTTTTCTTCAAAGCCGGGCGCTGCCAGCAAAATCAGTTTGTCGACCTTCCCCGAGGTGGATTCGGCCGCGTAATGCCAGGCAATCTGGGCGCCGAGTCCGTTGCCTGCCAGGTGGAATTTGCGCAAATTCAGGTGTGTGGCTACACTGTCGAGAAAACTGGCGTACATAAACGCGCTGTAACTCCCGCGCGGATGTGGCCCCGTAAGCCCGAATCCCGGCAAATCGACGCTGATCACCTGGTATTTATCGGATAAAGCGGCCGTCCAGCCATCCCAGGTATGCAGCGAACTCTGGGCGTCGTGCAACAGTAAAATGGGGTCGCCTTTTCCGCTGATGCGGCAATGGACGTCCATGTTGTCGATGTGCAAAAAACGGGAATCGGGGAGCGCGTACTGCTGAATGGCGGCTTCGGCAGGCAGGTCGTCGTGCCAGTTGCACCACAGCCAGTAGCCGAGAAAAAGCAGAATCGTCCAGCGCAGCAGGAAAGAAATGCTCAGGAAACCCAGCCATTTTCTGGCGGTTTCGAGCGGGGTAGGGCTGGGCGATGGTATTTCCATAGGTGATGAGGGTGTGGGGGGAGGGGAGGAGATACCCGCTTGCGCGGGTTGGGGGAAAAAGATTTTGCGGATTTAGCGGATTTTATTGATTCTTTTTGTGGCCTGACGGCCACTTTTTGATTTTTAGATTTTTCTCAATTTTCTCGTTTTTCAAAGAAATTTCAACAAGAAAGTGGCCGCCAGGCCACAAAAAGAATCAATAAAATCCGCTAAATCCGCAAAATCCTTTTCCCCCACCCGCGCAAGCGGGTATCTCTCAAATCCTCAGCCCATTTTTTTATCCGAAACGAACACCGCGCCCAGGTACTCCCGGTTCATCCGCGCGATATTTTCCACAGAAATTTCTTTCGGGCATTCCGCTTCGCAGGCTGTCACGTTCGAGCATTTGCCGAAACCTTCCTTGTCCATTTGCGCCACCATGGCCAGTACACGTTTCTGGCGTTCTACGTGGCCTTGCGGCAGCAGTGCCAGGTGCGATACTTTGGCGGAGGTGAACAACATGGCCGAGGAGTTGGGGCAGGCAGCCACGCAGGCGCCGCAACCGATACAGGCTGCGGCGTCGAAGGATTTGGATGCCTGTTCCTTCTCAATCGGAATGGAGTTCGCATCCTGTGCCTGGCCGGTATTCACACTCACATAGCCACCCGACTGAATAATGCGGTCGAAAGCAGAGCGGTCGACCACCAGGTCTTTGATGACGGGGAAAGATTGAGCGCGGAATGGCTCGATCACGATCGTTTCACCTTCGTGGTAGTGGCGCATGTGCACCTGACAGGTGGTGGTGCCTTTCATGGGGCCGTGTGCCTGTCCGTCGATCACCAGCGAGCAGGTGCCACAGATACCTTCGCGGCAGTCGTGCTCGAAGGCTACAGGTTCTTCGCGTTGCGAAACGAGTTGTTCGTTCAGTACGTCGAGCATTTCCAGAAAAGACATGTCGGGATTTACATCCAGATTGGGATAGGTTACAAACTCTCCCTTGTATTTGCCGCCCTGGCGCCAGATTTTCAGATTCAGTTTCATCTTGCGTGAGATGAGTTGATGATGAACAATGATATTTTTTGAAAGGCTTCGGCTTCCAAAACCGCCAGCCTGTCCTTTGCTATTTTTTTACTTCAACAATGTCAGAACAATTGTCTATCAACAAGTTACCACTTTTTCCTTCGCTGCCCGGCGCATAATAGGCCATCAGATCAATTTCGTCGTAATCCGATTTGAACGGCGCCAGTGTGAAAGTGTATCGCGTCCAGACCGAGTGTCCGACTGCTGTACTTTCTGCGAGTAGTTCTTCGTCGCCTGTTCGGGTATTCACACCCCAGATTTTCAAAATCGTAGGGTTTTTGTAATTCACTTCTTCCCCGGTCATCCTCGAAACCGACTGGTAGGTATTGGATCGTGCCAGCCAGACACTGAAGGTGTAGGCAGAGTCTTTCCGTATCCATCCGTTCAGTTTTTGTCCAATGCCTTCCCAGGTGTTGTTGTCGCGCACCACCATTCCCACGTAGTTTTTGCCGTCCTGCGCTTCCATTTTCACTCCAAACCAGCCGGGTTGTATGTCGGATGGCGTTTCTCCTGCTGCACCCATATCTATCCAGCCACCGGGCGCCATTCCGGCTGTGGGCGTATCCCATTCAAATGAGGCGTTTTGGATGCGGATCGTCGTTTGTGCCTGTAACACACACGACATCACAATCATTTGAAAAATGAATACACCTTTTATTGCCATAATATAATTTATTGGTTTTCAATAAATTAACTCACCACTCACCACTCACCACTCACCACTCACCACTCACCACTCACCACTCACCACTCACCACTCACTACTCACTACTCATACGACCGCTGCACCACCTCAATCTCCTCATACACCAGCGGCTCTTTGTGCAGAGTAGGTTCGGCGCCTTCACCTTTCCATTCCCATGCTGCCACGTACATGAAGTTTTTGTCGTCGCGTTCGGCTTCCCCTTTGTCGGTCTGGTATTCCTCGCGGAAGTGACCGCCGCAGGATTCATTGCGGTGGAGGGCATCGCGGCACATGAGTTCGCCGAGTTCGATGAAGTCGGCAACGCGCCATGCTTTTTCCAGTTCCGGGTTGTAGTCGTCGGTGCTGCCTGGCACGAATGCGTCTTTCCAGAATTCTGCTTTGAGGGCTTTGATTTCCTCAATGGCTTGTTTCAGGCCTTCTGCGTTGCGGGCCATGCCGCATTTGTCCCACATGATTTTACCCAGGCGGCGGTGGAAACTTTCTACACTCTGGCTACCGCCGAGGTTGATGAGTTGGTTGATGCGGTCGCGGACCTCTTTTTCGGCTTGATCAAATTCCGGTGTATTGGTCGGAATCGGGCCGGTACGGATTTCTTTCGACAGGTAAGAGCCGATCGTGTATGGCAATACGAAATAGCCGTCGGCCAGGCCCTGCATGAGCGCCGAAGCGCCGAGGCGGTTGGCGCCGTGGTCGCTGAAATTGGCTTCACCGCAGGCATACAGGCCGGGGATAGACGTCATCAGTTCATAGTCGACCCACAGACCACCCATCGTGTAGTGTACGGCCGGGTAAATGCGCATGGGCACTTCATACGGGTTTTCGCCGGTGATTTTGGCGTACATATCGAACAGGTTGCCATAAGCGGCTTCCACGGCAGCGCGGCCTTTGCGTTTGATAGCATCTGCGAAGTCGAGGTACACGGCCAGGCCCGATTTGCCAACGCCCAGGCCTTCGTCGCAGGCCACTTTAGCGGCCCGGCTGGCGATGTCGCGCGGAACCAGGTTGCCGAAAGCAGGGTAGCGGCGTTCGAGGTAGTAGTCGCGGTCTTCTTCCGGGATCTGGCGCGGGTCTTTCAGGCGGTCTTCTGCTTTTTTAGGTACCCAGCAGCGACCGTCGTTGCGCAGCGATTCGGACATCAGTGTCAGTTTTGACTGGTAATCACCCGATACCGGAATGCAAGTCGGGTGAATCTGCGTGTAGCAAGGATTGCCGAAGTAGGCGCCGCGGCGGTGAGCGCGCCAGGCGGCGGTGGTATTGCACATCATGGCGTTGGTGCTCAGGTAGAACACGTTGCCATAACCGCCCGTACACAGCACAACGGCGTGTGCGGAGTGGCGTTCTATGGCGCCGGTGAGCAGGTTGCGCACGATGATGCCGCGGCATTTGCCATCCACAATCACCGTATCGAGCATTTCGTGGCGGTTGTAGAGTTTTACGGTGCCGAGAGAAACCTGGCGGCTGAGGGCCTGGTAAGCGCCAATCAGGAGTTGTTGCCCGGTTTGGCCGCGGGCATAAAATGTTCTGGACACCTGTGTACCGCCGAACGAGCGGTTGTCGAGCAGGCCACCGTATTCACGGGCGAATGGTACACCTTGTGCTACGCACTGGTCGATGATGGCAGTAGACACTTCGGCCAGGCGATGTACGTTGCCTTCGCGGGCGCGGAAATCGCCACCTTTGATGGTATCGTAAAACAGGCGATACACGGAGTCGCCGTCATTGCGGTAGTTTTTGGCTGCATTGATACCGCCTTGCGCAGCAATGGAGTGTGCGCGGCGGGGGCTATCGTGGAATGTAAAGCATTTTACGTTGTAGCCCAGTTCGCCCAGGGAAGCAGCGGCGGATGCGCCGGCAAGCCCGGAGCCTACGATGATCACGTCGATCCGGCGTTTGTTGTTGGGCGCTACGAGGGGCACATGGCCTTTGTAGGATTCCCACTTTTCATTGATGTTGCCGGCAGGGATTTTGGAATCGAGCGCGGTTGCCATATCTTTTATCAGGAATATTGAAATGAAAAAGGACGTAGCCTTTTCGAAATTTGGTTGATAGTCAATGATTTGTATGCTCTTTTGGGAATTAACCCATCAAGTACATCCAAACAGGAATGATGGCGAAGCCCAGCGGAACGGCCACTGCGTACACCACACCGATGCCTTTGATCAAAGGCGTGTAACGCGGGTGGTTGATGCCCAGCGTCTGGAATGATGACCAGAAGCCGTGCCACAGGTGCAGCCCTACAACCACCATGCACACCACATAGAAAATGACATAGCCAAGGTTCTGGAAAGCCGCTGCTACAGGGAGGTACAGGTTTTGAACCGGATGGTCATAGGCTTCCACTTCCACGGGAGGAAGTACGCCCATTTTCATCTGGAGCCAGAACTGCCAGAGGTGCAGGATGAGGAAAATGAAAATGATGATGCCGAACCATGCCATATTACGGGCATTGCGCTCGTTGGGGCGCGTATGTGCCACAGCATAGCGCACATTGCCACGAGCAGCCTTATTGGCCTGCCACAGGCGGATGCCCTGGATGGCATGCCAGAGGATAAAGGCATACAGCGAATAGGAAATGGTTTTAATCAGGGGGTTGTGGGTCATGAAGAAAGCGTAGGTATTGAACGCTTCTCCACCGTCGTCTTTTAGTAACTGTAAATTGCCGAGCAAGTGAACGATCAAAAAGAGCATCAGGAAAATGCCCGTCAGCGACATGATGACCTTTTGCCCGATCGAAGACGAGAGAAATTTGCTAAACCAACTCATCGATAATGGTAAGATTGTTAGGTTCTTGTTTGTTTTGTTGGCGCCTTGCGGCGCTACCGCGCAAAGAAACAGAACAAAGTGCAGTTCAACACTGTGCTGTCGCTTTTTTAGCGGAACAAAACTACTGACACTAACGGCAGTACCAAATTATCGTTCGGGAAAGATGTAAAATTTGCGCCTATTTAGAAGCGGTAAAAATACTTGGCCCTTTAGAGGTGCAGGCGCGCCTTTTTGTCCAGCAGCGCATCCTTCGATTCTACACGCTCCGGATCGGGAATGCAGCAATCGACCGGGCATACGGCCGCGCATTGTGGCTCTTCGTGGAAACCCACACATTCGGTGCATTTATCCGGTACGATGTAGTAGTATTCGTTGGAAACCGGGTCATTTTTTTTGTCAACCGATACCACCGTTCCATCTTCCAGGCGGTATTCTCCTTTTACTGTATTTCCATCGGAGATGGTCCATTCCACGCCTCCTTCATAAATGGCATTGTTGGGACATTCGGGTTCGCAGGCGCCACAGTTAATACACTCATCGGTGATCATGATTGCCATAACACTGTATCTATTTGTTGAGGCCGCAAAGGTAATAATGAGTGATGAGTTATGAGTTATGAGTGATGAGTTTTTGTGCTGTACTTCCGGCCACTCTTTCAAAAAAGCCGATTGTAGAGCACAAAAACTCATCACTCATAACTCATAACTCATGACTATTGTACTGCTCTTACAAACGCATCAATATTCGCGCCTTCCAGTTGTTTTTCCAGCACATCGGCTTCGCGGCGGGTTTTGAAGCGGCCGACGCAGACCGAGAAGAAGGAAGAATTGGGGAAACGCACGATTTCAGCCGATTCATAGCCGGCAGCGCGCAGGGTAGATAGTTGGTTGTGTGCGCGGTTTTCCATGAGGAAAGAGCCGGCGATGACGTAGTAGGTATCGCGCTGAGCATCCGTAACGGTAACAGGGCCGTGTGCAGCCGGATGTTTTCCACCGTTCGGGGCCGTAACGCCCGGATCGATAGGCTGCGGACTGTTCATTTGCCCGTTTACATATACCATGGACGCGCCTTGCATGCCAGTCAGGATACGCACTTCTGTACGGCGGTTGCGGGCGTGTTCCTGTTCGGTGCACGTTACGCCGTCCTGGCAGATGTTGCGGGGCTCGCTTTCGCCATAACCGACCGGTTTCAGGCGATTTTGCTCGATGCCGCGGCTGACGAGGTATTCCACCACGCCGTTGGCACGGCGCTGGCTGAGTTGCTGGTTGTATTGCTCATTGCCCCGGCAGTCGGTATGGCTGGCCAGTTCGACGGTGATAGATGGCTGCTGACGCATCAGGGAGACCACCAGATCGAGGTCTTTGCGGGCATCGGGGCGCAACGTGGCGTCGTTGAAGTTGTAGTAGATGTTCGGAAGTTCAACGACCGTTCCCGGGAGCAGCGGCGCTACCGAGATGTTTTGCATCAAGGGTTGGCCAGGTACAGCACCGTGCGTATCTACTTCCGTGCTACCGATGACGCGGCCACCCTGGTAGAGATCCACTTTGTACTTTTTATTGGCGTCGAGGTAGTAATCGACCATGCCATTGGCGTCGGCGATCACGGTATCCTGCTTGCCATTTTCGTCGGTGAGGACAAACATGGCGCCACCCAGCGGTGCGTTCGTCACGTAGTTGAAAGCAGAAGGCGTCCATTGTACCTTGCCCGGGGCCGCATTGTTACTGCGCTCGAGTTGAATAGGTACTTCATTGCCAGGTTTGGAAATGGTGAGGCGCACCTGTTTGGTTTGGTAGCCTTTTTTGGAAACGATCACCACGTAATTGCCCGGTTTTACCTCGGTAGAGAAACGTCCTTTGCCATCGGTAACGCCGTTGATGCCTTTATCGGGCGCCATTGATTTGATCACATCCTGTCCGTTTACGTTCTGGATGGTGATGAGGTTGCCCGATTCGTCGCGGCCGATCACATTGTTGGCTTCGTAGTTGAGCACCTGCACATCGGCATCGGAAATGGCGGAAGCGGAGTTTTTATCCGTTACCACCACTTTGATGTCGAGGTTGCGATCGGGTACGCGCTGGTTTTGCAGCAGGTAGTCGTCGAGGTTGCCATTTTCGGTATGGAAACTGAAAATTTCGTCGCCGCCTTTGCCTCCGCTGCCATTGGTAGAATAGTAGCCGTTGATTTTATTGAGGTCTACAATCAGTCCAAAGTCGTCGCCGCTGGTATTGAACGGGCTGCCGAGGTTGACCGGTTTGGTCCACTGGTTGCCGTCCATAATGGCGTAGTACATATCGAATCCGCCCTGACCGCCTTCCATGGCATCCGAAGCGAAGTAAAGCGTATTGTCGGCGTGGATAAACGGAAATGCCTCGCGGCCTTTGGTATTCACACCTGAGCCGAGGTTGACCGGTTCGCTCCAGGAATCGCCGACTTTATACGACACATAGATATCGGTGCTGCCCAGGCCGCCGGGGCGGTTGGAAGCAAAGAACAGTTTATCGCCGTCAATGCTGATGGCCGGGTGAAAATCGTCAAATTCGTTCGTGTTGAACGGCAGCGGTTGCGGTTCGCTCCACACGCCGTTTACCTTTTTGGACGAGTAAATCCGCGTTTTTTGGGTTTTGTCCTTGGCAAATTTGTCCTTACCGCCAATGATCGCGTTGCGCGAGAAATACACCGTTTCCGTGGTGCGGTCGAAACAAACCGGCCCTTCGTGCGCGCCAATAGAAGACAGTTCCTTGGCAAAGGGCTCGGGTGTCGACAGTGCGCCGGTAGAATCGCGGCGCGAACGCAGGATCGACATGGCCGGCAGTTTCAGTTCGGAATCCGTCATTTTTTTCAAACCTGCACTGTTGGTGGAAATCAGCACGATCCCGTCTTCATAAAAAGTAGGGCTGAATTCCAGTCCGGGCGTATTCACCGCTTCCTCGTTTTTCACTTGTACTGTAATGAGCGGCGGGGGCGCTGGCGTTGTTTGAGCATGTAATGTGCCGCAGGCGAGCGCGGATGCGAGTAAAAAGAAAAATATTCGTAGGGCTTTCATAGTTCCCGTGTTTTTTTACGTACCGGAAGCCGGTTCCGATTGGATTTTTAAATGGAATTACATGAAAAAGCGCGGATTGGACATCTTTTTGGTGCGTTTTTTCAAATCAGCCTGCACCAGCAATTCGATGGAACCAGCGTTGTAATCTTTCAGACTGGAGAGTCCAAAATCGTAAGATGCCCCTACGCCGAACTGTGGCGTGGCTTGCCAGAAAGCGAGCAAATCGACTGATTCACCCGGGCCGTCGCCACCGAGGCGATACGACAAACCGGCGGTAAACTTCTTGCGAATGTCCAGGTTCACATTGATGTCGGCGTCAAATGGCGCATTGTTCACGTATTTCAACAAAATGGCAGGCATCAGGTTGATATCGTCGGCAATCGGAAGAATGCCGCCCAGCGTAGCGTAGTAGTGCTGGTACTCCTTGGCAATCAGCACGGTATTGTTGTTGACATAACCGATCGCATTGGAATAAATGCGCGGTACCGAAAAACCAAAGTAAAACTGGTCGCCCACAGTGCCGTAAATACCGGCGCCCACATTGCCGTAAAAATCGTTTACACGGCTGTCGCCCAGCGAAGGGTCGCCACCAGTATTGGGTTGTGCATCGCTGAATGCAATGCCCAGCGAGCGCAACGAAGCCATGATACCTACGCGAAACGAAAAGTTTTCTCCGGCTACCAGGTCATAAGAATATGCCAGCGACATATGAAAATCGCGTTGCAAACCAATCGACTGGTGCGAAAGGGTAACGCCTACACCTACGCGTTTCGACAGAAACGGAGAGTTGAAACTGGCCAAAGCCGATTGTGGCGCACCTTTAAAACCGATCCACTGGTTGCGGTAAATAGCCGTAACGGAGGGAACGCCCCGCGCTCCAGCGTAGGCCGGGTTGATCAGCAGTTTGTTGTACATAAACTGCGTGTATTGATGCTCCTGTTGCGCAAAAAGCGCCGCTGCAAACACCATGAGGGCGAATGAAAATACAAGTTTTTTCATGACGCAATATTTTTATGAAACCGGGTCGGGCGGCGGTGCAGCACCGACCCGGTTAGAATTGTTTAACGGAAAATTTCGATAAACCCTTTAACGGTTGCTTCGTTCGGGCCGGGTTTGAACACATAAAAATACACGCCATCGGGCAGGTTCTTGCCGTCTTCGCCGTCCAGTGTACCGCGCCATGCTTTGGTCGGATCGTTGGAATACGGTGCGGCTTCGTACACCTTGTCGCCCCACTGGTTGTACACTACAAGGGAGTTCTGCTCAAAGAAACCGGAATCCAGGCACTTAATTACCAGCCAATCATTGATATTGTCACCATTGGGTGTAAAGATGTTCGGAATGAATTTACATTCTGTATCATTTACCTTGATGGTCACCGTAGCCATGTCGCACAGCAGTGGGCAGGATTGTGAGCACACTTCATAGAAGAAAGATACGCTGCCAGGTTCTGCGCCTGCCTGGTATGAAAACAAGCCGTTTCCGAGGTTGGTAACCCCAGCGAGCGGACTCACTTCCGTAATGACGAAATCGCTCACCGGGTTCAAAATGTCATTTGTCAGCACATTGAATGTATCCAATGTGTTCGGATCGATCATTAAGTTGGTGTCATCGATCGCATCGGGCTGAAGCGCCAGTTGTACCGTCACCGTATCTGCCGGGGTAATACAACCATTGATATTGGCTGTTACGATGTAATTGCCTGCATTGGCGGGCGTCAGCGACTGAATCGTAAACTGGTTGCTGCTGGAAGTGAAACCCTGCGGACCCGTCCAGGAATACGTGGCTCCTGCAATCGCCTGCACGGAAACCGTGATGGTTTCGCCTGCGCAACCCGGATTCGGGTCGGCTATCGGATCGAGCGGCCGGATCGGCAGCACTTCGATCACCACCGAGCACTGCGCACTGCTTCCCGAGGCGTCGGTGGCCTGGAAAACCAGGGTGTCGCGCCCGACAGGGAATGGTGCGCCCGTCAGCAGTCCGTCTATTTGTTGCACCACAGGCGTACCACAGTCATCGATGGCTGTAGGCAAGCCGAAGTTGACAATGGCTGCCGTACAGTTGGCGCCGGCTGTGGCGCTGCTGACAAAGTTGCCGGGGTTGGTGTAAATGCCCCCGCCTGCATCCAGGAATACTTCGCCGGTGGGGCAAGTGATCTGGGGCGGTAAGCCTGCACTCACGGTGACAGTAAACGTGGCTGTGGTGGAAAAACCGTCGTTGTCCACCGCTGTGTATTGCACAGTGGTCACACCAATCGGGAAGGTATCGCCCGGCTGGTAGTTGGAGTACAAGGTATCAATATCGCAGAATCCTACAGCCATTGGCGGCGTCCATGTGGCTACCGAATCGCAGCCTGCCAGGTCGATATTGGCTGGTATTTGCTCGAAACGTTTGAAAGGCCCGTTCACCGTGATTTTGAACGTGCAGGTATCGTAGTTTTCGCTGTCGTCAAATGCTCTGATAACCAGTGTGGTAGTGCCCACAGAGAACGTATCGCCGGGCACGAAGGCTGATTCGTAATGGCTCAAGTCATTCATATCCGAACAGTTGTCTACAGCAGTGGGGAACAACCATTCCACGACGACTCCACAAGGATCTTGCGTGTTTACGGTCACATCCTGTGGGCAACTGGTAAATACAGGAGGAACCAGGTCGATCAGAACCACATCAAAAGAGCAGGTAGCCGTATTTCCGGCAGCGTCGGTTGCTACATAGGTAACCGTGGTGGTACCGGCCGGGAAAACACCTGGTTCCAGATCGGAGGTCAGGGTAGGATCGCCACAGTTGTCGGTTGCCGTTGGCGGCGTCCAGGTAATCAGCGAGTCGCATTTGTTGTTAGGCAGTTCAATAATGATCGTGCCGGGGCAATCGCTGATCTCAGGTGCAATACTTTCCGTAACCGTAACGGAGAACGAACAAGTGGTTACATTGCCTACATTGTCGACAGCAGAGTAGGTGACAACGGTGGTACCCGTCGGGAAGAATGTACCAGGTTCGATGTCTGAAAACACATCCACGCCGTCCAGGTCGCAGTCGTCTGTTGCCACAGGCACCTGCCAGGTCGGGAATGCGCCGCAGGTATCCTGATCGGTATCTATTGTCAGGTCATCCGGGCATTTGTCAAACACCGGTGCATTGTTGTCAATGACCGTAATATTAAACGAGCAAATGCTTGTATTGCCGGAATCATCGACAGCAGCAAAAGCCAGCATTGTAGTGCCTGCATCGAGTACGACGGTTGGTTCGTATCCGATCAGTTCAGGAGTAATGTCGCAGTTGTCAGACACAACAGGCTGCTCCAGACTCACTGTAGCCGTGCACAAACCTTCATCCGGAGCAACGATCATATCTTCCGGACAGGAAATAACAGGCGCCAGGGTATCCTGAACTTCAATAGTGAAAGCACAGATTGCTTCATTACCAGACGCATCGGTCGCAACATAGGTAACAGGTGTCACCCCGATTCCAAACAAATCACCAGGCGCATAATCTCCCGAGAGAGAAATACCTCCCTGGCTGCAGGAGTCAATTGCTTCCGGCACGTCCCAGAAAACCGGAATGGTGCAGGCATCAGCAGGGGCTGCTACTACGATATTTTGTGGGCAATTATTGATTTGTGGAGGAAGACTTTCCAGTACTGTTACTGTTACCGAACATGTGCCGGTGTTTCCAGCCTGGTCGTATGCTGTAAAAACAACCGTTGTGGTGCCGGCCTGGAACAGGTTGTCGTCTTTGCTGGAAATAATCTCCTGAATATTGCCGCAGGCATCCTGCACATCCGGTAGCGGAACAACAACCGTTTCACTGCACATCCCCTCAGCAGCGTCTACTTCAATATTGTCGGGGCAGGTCAGCGTGGGGGCCGACTGGTCGCCGATGGAGAAATAGCCACTGGTTGTATTAAACGGAACAGAGTTGAACGCTGTGTTGACTGCATCAAACGGCGGCACAAAATCAATATTGGTCGTTCCGGTTGGGTTGACAACGGTGAAATATACGGTAAAAAGGATTCCTCCGTCCGGAATACTTGGCCAGTATGGCGGAACCGGATTGCCCGACAAAAAGCGCAAAATGCCGGTATTGGTGCCGATATAGTTTAAAAAGTCAGCAGCATCGAGGTTCAAACCAGGGTAGCCATTTCCAACGGAATCGAATTGTAGGACTGTTTCGTCCCAGCCCAGTGAAAATTGAAGGCCGATCAGGTCGTTGAAATCCTGTACGCGTACGTTAAAGGCTACCTGGCCGCCGTTATTTTGGCAATCGGCTATCACGGTATCCACACTGACGCCGAGGCCTGCAGCCGAGTTGACGAGTACATTAAAGGCACAAGTGCCCGTATTGCCGGATGCATCCGTGGCAATGTAGGTCACTGTCGTGAGTCCAACGTTGTAGTTGCCATCGGCGTTGCCGGTTCCCTGGCCGGTAGTAGCACCGCTTTGGGTGTAAGTGTAGGTTACATTGCTACAGTTATCAGAAAAAGAAGCAGGCGTAAGGTCGGCTACCGGGGCGAAATTGTTGCCAACATCGGCCGTGGCCGTTGCATTGGCAGGGCAAGTAATCGTGGGCGGTTCCAGGTCCTCGAAATTCACCTGTCCATTGATATAGGTTGCCTGAATTTCCTCGGGCGGAAACACTGCGCTGGTGTAGGCTTCGCGGATAGAAGGGAAATCACCAAAAGTGATAGGAGAATTGCCATTGTTGCCACCCATCACATTAAAGTTGAGGGTAAACAACACAGCACCGTTTGGAATCGTGGTGCCGTTCAGCGAGTTGGTCGTCCAACTGAACGACAAAAAGCCGGAACTTACCGAAGAAACGCCAAAGTTGGTCGGCGCCAGTTGAAGCGCCGGGTTGAAATTGTTGACAGAAACGTACTGCAGCAACGCAGGGTTCCAGCCGAGCGAAAACTGGAGAGAACCGAGCGAGTCAAAATTCAGGGCAGTAATATCTACAGAGAACGACTGTCCGCAAGCCGCAGAAGCGCTTTCCGCAATCAGTGTCAGTACATCACTGCTGGTTGATACTTCCAGCGTGACTGTAAAAGAGCACGTTGCCGTATTGTTGCCTACATCTGTAGCCAGGTAGGTAACAACGGATGTTCCAAAGTTAAAAATGTAACCGCTGGCATCCGGATCATTCGGTGCATTGGCAATGGTGGCGCCACTGGACGACCAGCCCACACCCGGTATGCTGCAATTGTCGATCGCACTCAAAGGGCCAATGTCGTTTACCGCAGAAGGTGCACTGACCGAAACGGTCAGGTTGTCCGGGCAAACAATAGTAGGTGGCGTATCGTCGATGGGCTGAACTCCACCGGTCACGGTTTGTACAGTCAGTTCATTGCCGTTGGCGTCCGTTACTTCAATTTGAACAGGGTTGCCGATAATTTGCACCGGCGAAAACGGTCCTGAAATACGGCGGAAAGCCAGCGAAAACAAAGTGCTGTCGTTGGGAATGGATACCCCGCCAAAAATTGTATAAGTAAATGTGATCCGGCCTGAAGCCAGATAAGTTGTGGAGTCAAAACCCGTATTAAATGCACCTTGGGTCAACAAGGGATTCAGTGGAGTGGTGTAGGCATAATCCAGGTCGTTGGGATTCCACGAAACGGTAAATTGAATAGAACCTGCATTCGTCAGGTTACGCGCTCGAATGGGTATGAGGAACGTATCAGATGACTTACAGTCTATCAGGACTGTGTCGGTTTTCAGGATGACTGCCTGTGCCGACATTTGACTGGTAAAGACAAATGACCCCAGCAGCATCAGGATTAGAAAAATATTTCTCATGGTTTTAAAAATCATGCATTAGAGAAAAATGATTGTACGACCTTTTGAAACAGGACAATAGCCAGTTGTTTCCGGCGCGCCGGGAACGGGTTAAATGTACTGGAAGTTCCATAAAATACTTCCGTACACCTTTTCCCGTTCCCGGCCTTTGCCGGATCAAAAGTTTATCAATCTATGAGAATCATTTTCTTGCGATCGCTGTGCGTTGGAGTCTCCAGTTCGTAGTAGTACACGCCCGGAGCGCCCAGTTCTGATTCGCGGAAACGCACTTCGTTGTAACCTTTTTCAAAATTACCGACCACAGTACGCACCAACTGTCCAGACGCATTGAACACCCGCAACGCGGCCCGGCTGCTTTCCGGCAGGCGGAAGCCGATAGTCGTCACGGCGCGGAATGGGTTGGGCAGGTTCTGATACAGGGCAAATGGCGCCTGATCGCTCACTACACTGTTGCGTTCGGTAAATTCGAATTCGATTTTCATCAGGCTGCCATCGGTATGGTATGCTTCGGCGGCCGTAACTGCAGAACTCGGGTGCAGCAGTTCAGCGGTGTTACCATCGCGCAGGGCGCGGAATTGCAGCGTAAACAGCACTTCGTCGTTGGCATAGGTTTTTGCTTCACGACTTACCCACAGGGTGGTCAAATGGCCGTCAGGCAGATACGCAGTACCGAAGTTTTCGTCGGTCAGCGCCAGTACACCGGCGCGATAGTCGTCGAGCATCAGTACAGTCGGATCGAAATCGATGGTCATCTGGTAAGCCACGCGGCTGGTAAAGTCGCTCGCTTTGAATGGCACCGATACGATTTCTCCTGCTTTGAAGTCGCGTTTTTCCAGTCGGAAATTGAACTTGTCGCCTCCAAAACGCTCTTCCGACCCACCGCCTGTGAATGTAGGCGTGATGTTACCGTTTACGTCGCCCATACGTACCGCTACGAAATCGTCATCGAGGTAGTCCGTCGTGGCCGGGTTGTGCGTAATCGTTTGCGGAATCGGCGCACTTAGCGGATTCGGGCTTGGGAATACGTATGCTTTCGGTACAAATTTCCAGTCGGGCGAGCCCAGGATGTGCTGGTCAGTTGCCAGTACCACGCGTTGAATACGCAGGTAGTCATTGAGCGAGATATTGGCGTCGCCGTTTACGTCGGCTGCAACCCATTGGTATGGAGAGAGCAGTTGCGTTCCGAAAATGTGGTTCACGATAAACAACAGGTCGGCAGAAGAAATACCGGCAGAACCTGCAGTTGCCTTCGTTGGCGTAATCGTTACGTTGCTGTTATTTGGAATGCTCGTAAACAGGTAGGTTCCTGGCACACCAGTCGTTTGGGTGGCACTTGCGCCACCTGAAATGGCCACATTTACACCTGGTACCGGCTGCGTTGGCGTTCTCCAGGTCTGGATATCACCGGCAATGTCGATCGCGTCGGCTGCACAGTTGATGGTTACAGAACCGGCCGTAGCATCAATCGGTACTACAACGGGTGTTCCAAGGCTGTCCTGATTGAACTCGATACCTACTGGCGTTGCAGTTATGGTGATCGGGGCAGAAGAGCCCACTGCGGCGGTTGCACTCAATTGAACCTGCAACTCAAACAGGGTAGTTCCGTCGGTAAAGTTCTGTGGTGTTCCGTTGCCTGTCCAAACCGCGCCCAGGTTGTTAAGCGGCAGCACGTTGCCGGTAAATCCAGTCAGGGCAGGGTTTACATTGGTTACACCTGTAATCGTGGCAACCGTTCCATCGCCGGCGTTCAGGGTAAACGAGAAGGAGTACACTTCAAAGAAGTTTTCAGCAGTAACCGGAATGTTGACCGTGCCACCCTGGCAACCAGTTGCATTTCCTGCAATCAACTGAATTTTAGCGCCTTCATCCACTGTGGCTGTATCGATCTGGAGACAGCCGTTGTCCGTGTCCGTTACGGTTACTATGTAAGATCCGGCAGACAGGTTGCTCAAGGAAGGTGTATCGTCGCCTGTATCCCATGCGTAGGTAAAGTTGCCCGAACCGCCGCTCGCTGTTGCAAGGGCCGTACCGTCGTCGGAACCGAAGTAGGATTCAGGTGTAGCCACTACGTCGAGGTCGAAACCGGCTGTTGAACCCAGCGCAACTTCCACATCCACAGTGCAAGAGTTAACATTGCCCGCATTGTCGACTACAAACAGGGTCAACGGATTGATACCCAGTTCGCTGCACACAAACGTTGTTTGCGACAGGTACATGGTATCGATCGCGCAGTTGTCAGTAGTGCCGGCCAGTGCAACATCTTCCGGCGTAATGGTAGCCGAACCGTTGGAGCCAAGGGAAATAATAATATCGTTGTTACATACCACAGTCGGGATGCTGTTGTCGACCACTTCAAGCACCAGGGTGTCGAGGCTGGAGTTGCCACAGGCATCGATGGCATTGAAATGAATTTCATACGTGCCTACCTGATAGGTACCGGAAATGCTCAATGCGTGGTCGCCATGCGGCGCATCGTTGAATACGCTAAGTGCCGAATCGGGCTGACAGTCATTCAGATACTGGCGCAGGTCAAACTCGTTGAGTCCGATCGTGACGGAACAGTTGTTGTTTGGCGGGTAGTTGGCCGTGAAAATCGTCAGGGTATCGGGCATGCCAAGGAACTGTGGCGCCTGATTATCGAGTACGGTAATCGTTCTGGTATGCGTGGTGGTGTTGCCACAATCATCGACGGCTGTGCGCGTACGAACAATCGTGTAATTGTACTGACCACAAGGGCCTACTGCTACGTTGATGGTATCTTGCGTGAGCAGTACCTCTACCGTGTCGGAGCAGTTGTCGGTGGCAGTCACCAGCAAAGGAGATGGCACCAGCGAATAGCAACTTACCGTATCATTCGGAGCCATCGACGACAGTACAGGTGCAATTGTGTCCTGGATGTTCAGTTTTTGCAAACAAACAGCCATGTTGCCGCTGAGGTCGCGTGCCTGCCAATAGCGATTCAGTACGACACAAGTGGCGCCGCTTCCTGCTGCAAGTGTATCCGAATAGGTAATCATGATGCTGCCCTGGCAGTTGTCAGAAGCAGTAGCCGTTCCGTTGACCAGTGGTTCAAACGAGTCAGTACACTGGATCGTTTTACCAGGAGGGCATACGATGGTAGGAGGTACGTTATCCTGTACGACGATATACGTCTGGCAGGAAGATTCATTTCCAGACTGGTCTGTTACATACAGTTTAACCGGGTGGTGTGTTACTGCATCTGCATCGGCACAGTTGAATTCGATTTCCGTAGTAATCGGGCCCAACGGATCGAGGCGTTGGATTTGCAGTTGGAGGTCATTTACCGAAGTACAGTTGTCCGAACTTGCTGCGTTGATCTGCGCAGTCGTAACCAGTACCGTACCAGAAGCCTGGAGCGATACGCTTACACCATTGATACAAGCCGCGATCGGGTTGGTGCCGTCTTCTACAATAATCGTGATGTGGTGGGAACTCTTGTTTCCACATGCATCCGTTGCAAAGAAAGTAGTGGCGTGCGTACCCAGGCCAAACGTTTCGGAAGTATCTGTTTTGGAATAAAATCCTTCCAGATTGGCAATTATCAGGTCATTACCTGTGGAGCAATCAGAAATATACTGCAGGATATTGATGTTTACCACTGCGGAACAATCCGTGTTGTTGGTGGAAGTCAAAACGGAAATCGTATCCGGTGTAGAAGCCAGGAACAGGGGCGCCTGAACGTCCTGTACAGTGATCTTCTGGGTGCCAGTCGACATATTTCCGGCAACATCAACTGCTTTCCAGGTGCGGGTAATCATGTAACTGTATTTGCCACAACCAATCGTATCCTTCGTGGATGTTTCGGTAAATGTAACGGTCGGAGTGCTGCAAGCGTCGGTAGCCGTGAGCGTTGGAGCCGTTGGAATCACATCGCTGCAACTGAGCGTAATATCTACGGGCAGGCTTTGAATGGCAGGCGCTACTACATCTTTTACCTTCACACTGGTAACACAAGGTGCAGAAACATTGCCGTTGATATCGACAGCAACAAAGTTCACTACGTTGTTGCCGAGTTGCGCGCAGGTGAAAGTGAGCGAATCGACATAGGTATTTGGCGCTGTTCTGAACTTGAAAGTTATCGGGCCGCAATCGTTTTGATCATAACTGCCGTTGTTGAGTTGTGTGGCTGCAATGGTGAAGGAACCACCGGTACTCAGGTTGACAGAATCGGCTTTACATATAGCCACTGGCGGGAACACGTCGTGCAGTACCGTAATGTTTTGCGGTTGTGTGCTGATGTTACCGTTGCCGTCATTGTACACCCATGTGATGACATAGTTGCCTGGCATGAGGTTGTAGGATGGCGGATCGGTGTTCAGGAATTCGCCCACCTGAGCAGAAGGAGTACCGTAGATGGTATCGGCTTCCGGGTTGCATGGGTCAAATGCCAATGGTGCGTATACGATAAACATGCCGCAAGAGTCCACAATTGGATCAAGCGTCACTTCTGCCGGAATCGGGTCGTCGCCGTCCTGAAGGGTCAGGATAAAGAAGCAGGTTTTCGTGTTGTAGCCATCAAAACCAGTGATAAAGATCGTGTCGTTATCACCTGTAAGCGGAGCCGGGCCGAAGAAGGTGCCCAACGAGGTGCCTGCTGTGGGTACTTGAGTCAGTGCTACGTTACCCGAGCAGTTATCCGTTACCTGTACCAGGTTGGTGTAGTTTGGAATCTGCGCATCCGGGCAGGTGGAGGCCAGTGTTTGGTTGGCTGGGCAGTTCAGCACCGGAATCTGCGTATCCTTGACTTCAACGGTAAATTCACAAACAGAACTGTTGGCCGGATTGGCGTTGTCTTTTGCAATGTACCGCACCGTGGTAATACCTACCGGGAACTGAGCCGTCGGGAATACCTGGAACGGGAAATTCGCATTGTAATTGAACGGATTGGTCAGGTTGATCGTCGTTTGTACCGGGTTGGAAGTACTTCCCTGTGCATTCAGAATTTGTTCCTGAACGGTGAAAGGCAGGCAATCCGCAACATTGTTGAGCAGCGACCAAGGGCGCTCCCAGGTGAAAATATTGGAACAAGCGCCTGGCGTGTTTGGAATCACATAGTGTGCACCGCAAATGGTATCGAATGGAGGATCGAAGGCGAAAATCGGGCCTTGTGTGTCCTTGATAATCACGGATACAGTGTGAGATGCCGTGTTGCCACAAGCGTCAGTTGCCAGCAGTGTAACCACACTGGTACCGATCGGGAAATAGGCAATAAACTCTGTATTGAGCGGCATCACTTGTGGTACAACAATATCTGTGTATCCAAAAGAAGGTGTTGGGTAATCGACTGTAAACGTTACAGTTACATCGCCACAAGCATCTGTGATTTCACCTGGATTGGTGATTTCAATGGCAATTGGTCCATCACAGAAAGTTGGAACATCCGTTTCGCCGATTACTGAAGTTTGCAGGTTCCACACAGGGGCCGCATTGTCTTCTACAGAAATCATCTGAAATGCAAAACCGGTATTGCCGGAAGCATCGGTAGCCACCCATTTGCGTTTGATCGTAAATTCGTTGTCGCAACCTCCCGGCGTAATAATATCGTCGGCAGTGCTGTAAGTAACGGAGGAAACCGTGCAGTTGTCAGTGGCAGTAGCGCTGCCGCCGGAAGTTGCGGGGTTGTTCGGATTGAACGTCGCGCATTCCACCACAATATTTGCAGGAGGCGTCACCACAGGATTGGTCATATCCTTGATGGTGGCATTCATCGTGCATTCGTCTGTGTTGCCGCCTGCGTCGGTTACTTGAAGGGTTACCAGGAATGTACCTGTTTGCGAGCAGTTGAAAAGGTGTGAACTTTCGTAAGCACCCGATCCAACTTTCAGTTTGTACGTCAGCGTACCACAGTTGTCGTTGCTACCGTTGTTCAAAGTGGCTGCGTTCAGGGTAAACTGACCGGAACCGTTGAGTACATAGGTTTGATTGCCAATACATACTGCATTCGGAGCAATATCGTCGATGACGGTCACGCGTGCATGGCAAGTGTCCTGATTGCCCTGGCCGTCGCGCAGGTCGAGCACCACGGTGTTCACACCCAGATCAGAGCAATCAAAGTTGTATTCTGTCAGCAAATTGTTGAAAGTGCCGAATTCGTAGTAGTCAAAAAAGCAGTTGTCCGTGCTGCCGTTGTCGATTTCGGTTGGCAATACAGTGGCATCGCCGTTCACATCGAGGGCAACAGTTACATCTTTACACCTGGCGATAGGCGCCTGTACATCTACCACATTTACCTTGAAGGAGTGGATACGAACATTACCTGCGGCATCCGTAGCGGTGTAAGTAACCGTCGTCATGCCAAACTGGAAGAAAGAACCCGGCGTGTGCGAGGAAGTCACACTCACAACGCCCGGGCAGTTATCCGTAAACGTTGGCGCAATCCAGTTTACCTGACGCAGGCAACTCGACACGTTTGTGAATACAGTAAGAGTAGTATTGGCGGCCTGACCCGTACCGGAGTATGCCGGTGGCTGCAGGTCTGAAACGGTCACATTGAAATTGCAAACCGTGTTGTTCGTACCGTCGCTGAACGTGTACGTCACTGCGGTCGTTCCTTTGTTGAAAGGTACCGTGTTGATATTGGCAATCGGGCCCGTTCCGGTAGTTACGCCACTCAGGCTGTACGTTACTGTTGGGGCGCTACAGTTGTCGGTGTATTGTCCTACTGTGGTCAGGGCAGTACCTGCAGGCACCAGTGTGAGTGCACCGGTAAAGGTAGCCGTACAGTTGCCAGCGTTGGTAGGCAGTGCAATGCTGGAAGGGCAGATCACCTGAGGCGCCAGGTTGTCGACAATATCGATGGTCGTGTTGCAGGCAGCCGTATTGGCAGGAACTGCCAGGTCGGAAACCGTCAGGGTAACAGGAATTGCATTGTTGGCCAGGTCGCCGCAATCAAATTGCAGGTTGTTGCCAACAGCCACGCCATCGGGAGAGGTAATAGTCAGAATTACATTGCCGCAGTTGTCATTGGAACCATTGTCAACAGCACCGGGCGTCAGAATGGCTTTGCCCGTGGCATCCAGGGCCAGTACTATAGCGCCTGCCGGTTTGCACAACGGCGTAGGATCTTCATCTTCATTTACTATAAAGGTGTAGTCCATGTGAACGCTGTTCATGGCATTGTCTGTCCATGTGTAGCGAATCACGGTGGTTCCGGCCGGGAATTGAACCGTTATTGCGCCGCCGCCTGTAGGCGGGAATGCTGGCGCGCCGCTGAGGACCAGCGGGTCAGGACCGGAAAATACTGTTTCCGTAAATGTTACTGTGCCACAATCGCTCACCGTACCAATGCTCGGACGTGTGAACGTAATTACTTTCGAGCAGTCGCCGGCGGTAACAGATTGCGCCGGGAAGTTCACGTTGGCAGGAGCAGGCGTCACACTGGGAGCCTGGTTGTCAAATACCGTTACTACAAAAGACGTGCTGCTGGTGTTGCTGTTGGCATCTGTAGCCACGTAAGTAACCGTAGTAGCGCCCAGGTTGAAAAACTGGGTCGTGGGATCGCCCTGTGTTACACCAACCGCAGCCGCTGTTGTTGCGCCACTCAGTTCCATGGTGATCGTGTAAGGACCTACGCAGTTGTCGGTAACAGAGGGGTGATTCCAGTTGTACACGCCATCACAAAGATTCAATGGTGTAGCGCTGCCTGTGGATGTGCCAATCATTTGGCTGGAGGGCACACCGGCAAAACCCGGATCTTCCGTATCCGTCACGGTCACTGTAAAAGAACAGGTGCCCGTATTGCCGGCGCCATCTGCTGCAGTGTAAGTGACCGTCGTCATGCCCAGGTTGAAATTCAGGACTACATCGTCCGAACCGGTAGCGGCAGTAGCGCCGGTGGCAGCCCAGTCGATGGAAACAATATTGCAATTTTCAGAGATCGAGCCCGGGAAGGCAGGGGCCGTAATATTAGAAAGCGCACTGCTGCAGGTGCCAGTGGCAGTTACATATACCTGATCCAGCGGGCAGGTTGCAATGGTGGGTACTTCGTTGTCTTCTACTTCAATATTGTATGGTGTCCCATTGGAAACATTGCCGGAAGGATCGACTGCCGAGAAGTTTACTGTTGTAATACCGGCATTGAATTCAACGAGGTCGAGCGTACCAGTCACTGTGCCACTCGTAGCGCCACTCAAAACATAGGTAATAGTCAAGTCACAGTTGTCACCAATTGTAGCGTCAAATTCTGTACCCGTTGTCAGGTAAGAACACAGGCCTACATCGGCAGAACGCAATTCGTCTCCTGGGTTGAAGAATATGGTGGGAGGGATGTTGTCAACGACCGTAATAGCAAGTGTACGCACCGTAGCGCCAGGGCCTCCATCCGTACCGGGAGGGTTGCCGTCTGCGCGTACATACCAGGTTTGTGGGGAAGTGGAAACGTCCATGCAATCGAAAGTCACGGGCACAGCCGACCAGGGGCCGCTCGCGCTTTCAGAGAGATAGTATTCGCAAGACGGGTTTTTTACAAACCCCTTGTTATTCAATACCGTTTCGTTCAGGTCTACTGTACCGCCAGCACCAAGGGCCAGGATGATCTGGACTGTCGCATCAGGCGGGTATGATACGAAATCGGCGCATTGGCTATACAGGTTTTGGCTGACAAGCAGTGACAAACAGGTCATAGCCGTCAACGCCCAACGCCGAGGTGTTGTCGAGTTGTTCATGGTCAACAAGTTAGATGATGGGAAATGAAAATAGGTGGGAATGCTGAATAAAGGTAGTCTTAGCCTCATCAAAGCTGAGTCGGTTTGGAATGAATAAATGTTGTTACAAAAATTGGGCTCGCTGCGTCCATGTTATGACACCAATGGAAAACTTTCATGGATTTACGAGAAGCCAACTTTGAAAGGCGGAAGATTAAATAATCTGTCAGGTAGCAGATTCGAGGGATTAAAAAAACGGCCGCAAGTTTAGTTGAAAATCAGCAAACCGCCTTGATGTTTTCTCCGCAACAGGCGATGGGATATTTGTAACTCATTGCCTGTCAAACATTTACTCTGAAATTTCAACCTCATGGAAATTTACCTGCATGGGTTGAAAAAAACTGTTTCAGTCTGTTGCTCCTCTCTATTCCAATAATCGTACCAATTTGAGGGTATCTTTCATTTGGGGCATTTTTTAGATGTGAGAATGTAGTTTTCGTCACACATCGATTGAATTTTATCTTCACCAACTGGATTGTTGGATGCCTATATTTGCGGCATGAGCAGAAAATTCAGCCAACACACCAAAATACGAAAAAAAGGACTTCCGCCCGGTACGCTCGTCTATACTGGCGATCGTAACAGTAAACCTTCTACTGTTTTTACGGTACAGTTTACAGAAGATAAATACGTGGAACAACCCTTTTACAGCCCCGATTTGCGGAAAACAAGGGGGCTGGTATGGGTGGATGTACGCAGTCTCACGGAGACGGCCCTGATAGCGCGCATCGGCGACGATTTTCATATGCACCCGCTTGCGCAGGAAGACGTGCTGGACACGCAACAACGTGCCAAACTGGAAGAATACGACGACGGGCTTTTTATCATTTTACCCAATCTGAATTTCGACCCGCAAACCAGGGAGGTTTGTAGCGAACAGATCTCCGTTTTTTTCGGAAAGGATTTTGTCCTGTCTTTTCAGGAAGACCCCGACGACGATTTTGCTCCGGTTCGCATTCGAGCCATTGAAGGTATCGGCCGAATCAGAAAAAAAGGCGCCGATTACCTCGCCTATGCACTACTGGATAATATCGTGGACGGCTATTATGAGGTGATGGATGCCATTCAGGAACAATTATTCGAACTGGAGGAAACCCTGCATCGCAATGGCGCCGAACCGGAAGTGAAGGCCGGCATTTTTTCCCTGAAACGCACTGTAAACGACTTCCGATTCAGGGTGCTTCCACTTCGCGACGCAGCCACCCGATTGTATCGTACAGACAGCAATCTGATCGACGAGTCCAGCCGTTTATACCTTCGCGATGTGGTGGATCACGTGGCACAAATTCTGGACAGTATTGATAATCAATTAAATATGTTGTCCAGCCTGGAGTCGCTGTACCATGCGGAAGCCTCCAATCGGCTCAATAACGTCATGCGCCTGCTGACGGTTATCAGCACTATTTTTATCCCGCTCTCTTTTGTGGCCGGCGTGTATGGTATGAACTTCGATAACATGCCAGAACTTCACAACCCCTTCGGCTATTATTATGTGCTGGGCGGTATGTTCGTGGCGATGGTGGGGATGCTGGTGTATTTTAGGAAGAAAAGATGGATTTAGTTATTAAGTTATTGGTTATTAAGTTATTGGGGGTAGGTAAGGGTTTGTTTGCACGAGTTTTTGGCTTTACTGGTTGTGTCGCCAAAAACTCGTGCAAACAAACCCTTACCTACCCCCAATAACTTAATAACCAATAACTCAATAACCAATAACTAAAACGCCATACTTCCCTCCATCCTCCATCCTCTCCCCGGCATGGGCCGATATTGCAAAACCTGATACGTTGTGTTCCAGACATTCTGGAGACGTAGGCCGAAGGAAAATTGGGCCTTCTTGAATGGGAAGGAATAGTTACACATCAAGTTTCCGGTTTGGAACCCTTGAAGGGTTTGTAAATTGTCGGAAGTGACAAAACGGGGGCCCGTAAACTGATGCAGGTAAGCCACAGAGAAACGATGGCGTTCTGCCTTGATCGACAAAGCGGCGCTGTGGTTGGGCGTGTAAATGAGTTGATGGTGCAGAATAGCCGGTTCTCCCGCATAAACCGCCTGATTGGTGACCTTTACATATTGATAATTGCCCGACAAAACGCCGTTCCATTGTCCATATTTCCAGTGCCAGGCGCTGCTGACAGATGCGCCCCGGCTCCATACTTTTTTCAGGTTGAAGGGAATAAAAATGCCGTCAGCCCCGGGCGCCCATTCAATCCAGTTGTCCATAAGTACTTGAAAGACAGTGATATCTGCTGTAAATGCAGATTTGTTCAATTTCCAGCCCAGGTCGCTGCTGTATCCTTTCTCCGGCTTCAAATCGGCTCGACCATAATCGGCCCAATAGAGGTCGTTGAACACCGGCAGGTTGAAATTGCGTGCCAGGTGAAAGTGCAGCAGGCCTGGGCCTGCATTGAACTGCCCGCCGACCGACCAGGTAAATGGAGCGCCCTGCTTTTCAGCCCATTCCTGACGCAGGAGCATGGAAATACGTCCGGATGAGAATACCCGCTCTCCCGATGTATATAGTGCCAGTCGGGTTTGTGTATACCAATGTGTGCTATCTGCGTAACTACCGACACGCACCCATTGCCTTTGAGCCAACAGACCGCTTTTCAGCAGCAGGCGCTTGTTGTGCTGGTGCATCCAGTCGCTGTTGATTCGAACGGTTTTGGCGCGGCTCGAATCTGTTTTTTCATGGAGGAAAAAATACAATCCTTCATCCAGCCATGCGATCTGCGTTTGAAGCACACTGCTCGAACGCAGGCGATGTTCCCAACTGAGGAATGCACGGGTATTGCGGTCGCGCTGCCAGGTAGTTTCTGGCGTTTGGGTCATTGTAGGTGGTATTTCCCTGAATGCACGTTGGTACCAGAAGCCCGACTTGATGTTGTTTTTTGAATTGATAATCAATTGGTTGTGCTGCTCGAGGTTCCAGGTTTTGCCAAAATTATTCACCTGGCGAACTTTTGGTGCGCCCAATTGCGCCGTATTTCGAAAAGGAAAATCATTGTTGGCTTGTTGCCAGGCAGATCGCAGGCAGGTACTCCAGCGGGATTGCGTCGTGGCTGCCTGAATGCTGGTTTCACTTTGTCCCCAACTACCGAATGCCTGTGTCAGGCTGCCAAACATGCCTGTTTGCTGCGGAAAGGGTTTGGACACCAGGCGAATACTTCCTCCGAGCGAACCACTGCTTTGGGCGGCACTTTGGCCGCCGTATTGCACCGAAAGTGCATCGCCTGGCCAGGCAGGAATCAATGCCAGGTCGATGACACCGTTCATGGGACTCATTAAGGGTAATCCGTTCCAGAAAACTGGGCTTCTTCTGGAACCTGCTCCCCGGATAGAGAGGGTGGCCAGTGTGCCTGGCGCATTGGGACGTATATCGGCTGCATTTTCCCAGAAAAGGCGTTCTGAAAGAGGAATTTTCCCCAACACAGGCAAAGAATCTGCTTTCCAGATGGAATAACCGTTGTCGGCAATGCCGGCGCTTCGGATTTCCACCTCGCGCAAGGAAAGCAGGCTGTCCGTTTGTGCCAAGGCAGGAGGTGTGGGCAGCAGTTGATAAAGTAGTAAGAAAAAAAAGGGTAGCGCAGGAAGCCCGCAGAATTTATATCTGGCAAATTTCCTCATAGTCGGGCCGGTCGTAAGGGTACTTGTGGATAAACTGATTGATGATAGCGCCTTTGTGTACCACAAAAACGCCGGGCATCTGAAATCCGTCACCCAGTTCCTCACTCGGGTTGTTGCTACCGTGGCCTTCGAGTACCACTGCCTGAAAACCGCGAATCCAGTTCATTAACCCGAAAATCTGTTGAGGCGTACCTTTGGTAAGGCCGAAAGCGCGGTAGTACACCCGTTCTGGGTCAGCAATGTGGTCGACCGGGAAAAGTTTGTATTTTTTGAAAAACTTCTCTGCTGTTTCTTTCTCGGGCGCCATGTGCACAAATACGACCCTGAAACCGTTCGATTCCAGTTTTTGGCGGCGTTGAGAAATATCACTGATGGCTTCCCGGCAAAACGAACACCCGAAAAAGCGCAGAAAAACCAGCATAACCGGTTGCTTTTCGCACATTTGGGCCAGCGATTCGCCGCTGTTTACCGTGGTCATGCGCTCCCAGAATTCAGGGGCGGCAAAAGAGGGTTGTTTTTCAGACATACGAATTATGTGTTGGAAATGGGGTGTTTTGCCCTTCATGCCGGCAAAACACCCCTATACCTTGCTTACAACACATTCATGCCGTCCAGCAGGTCGGATACTTCCTTCACGGCTGCGGCCGATTTGTGCAGCAGGTCGAGTTCGTCTTTTTTCAGGCGCAGTTTGATGATCTCCTGCACGCCTTTACGACCCAGTTTGACAGGGGCGCCTACGAAAACGTCTTTCAGTTTGTACTGGCCATTCAGGCGAACGCAGCAAGGGAAAACGCGTTTTTCGTCTTTGAAAATAGAAATGGCCATCTGGGCAGCAGCGGCGCCAGGTGCATACCAGGCGGAAGTACCCATGAGGTTGACCAATTCGCCGCCACCGAATTTGGTGCGCTCGATGATAGCATCCAGTTTTTCTTTTTTCATCAGTTCCGTTACCGGAATGCCACTTACGGTGGTGTAGCGTGGCAGCGGCACCATAGTGTCGCCGTGGCCGCCCATCAGCATGGCCTGAATGTCTTTCGGTGAAACGTCGAGCGCTTCAGCCAGGAATGCGCGGTAGCGAGCCGTGTCGAGAACGCCAGCCATACCGAATACGCGTTTGTCGGACAAGCCGGATGCTTTCCAGCAAGCATAGGTCATCACGTCGAGCGGATTGGATACGACAATGATAATCGGGTTTTTGCTGTATTGCAGGAGACTTTTCGTCACCGACACCACGATTTTGGCATTGGTAGAAATCAGGTCGTCACGGCTCATACCCGGTTTGCGTGGAACGCCGGCTGTGATCACTACGATATCGGAATTGGCAGAGAGGGCATAGTCGCCTCCGCCGGTCAGGCGGGTGGAATAGCCGTCGATTGGCGCCTGCTGCCAGGTGTCGAGGGCTTTGCCTTTTGCCAGATCTCCCTGAATGTCAATCAGTACGACTTCATTAAAAACGTCTGCGTGAGCCAGTACGTTTGCACAGGTAGCGCCTACATTTCCGGCGCCTACAACGGTAATTTTGCTCATTGAATGGATGCTGTTTTGTATTCGAAGTTAGAGCCGCAAAAGTAGAGAAAAATTCTGCGAAGCAAGACCAATCCCGATCATTCAAATCCATGTTTTTGGTCATTTTTACCTTTCAATGATAGAAATGCCAGTTATGTACAGAATTGGTTCGTTATGTAACATTTATACTTGCGGCTATATTAGGTAAAATATCGAACACACAGGGCGTTGCCCTGTGCTATTGAATACGCCTTTTCAGGGCTGTTTTATACCCAAAATTGCCCGTTGTCCTTTTCTTTTTGCCCCTTGCCTCTGCTTCTTGCCCCTTGCCTTTTAAAATTTGCCTCTCACCCCTCACCACTCACTACTCACCTCTAACATCTCCTCCAGCATCCCTTCCTTCATCGCATACGCCGAGGTGTAAATTTCCTGAATCTCACTGCGGTCGAGCACGTACTGGATGAGCACCATGGCCACTACCACCATTTCCACCCGTTCGTCGGGAAGCAAAGGCATGGCCTGGCGTTCTGCGAGTGTGCTTCCTATGATTTTTTCGCGCAGCGGGTCGAATGCTTGCAGCGTGATGTAACCATAATGTTCGGGCTTGGTGGCAGGATTGAGCAAAAACAGGTCGATCACATCAAAGGTGCCGGAGGCCCCCACGAGGGTAGGGCAGGGATACTGTTCTAGTGCCTGCCACAAATCGGCCAGAGCCGTTTCGAGGTATTGCAGCAATTGTTGTATTTCCTGCGGCGTAATCGGGTCAGAGTGGTGAAATTCGCGGAACAACACAGCCACCCCCACCGGAAAACTCTTTTGCCAGTACACTTGCTCGCGGTCGGCAATGATAAATTCCACACTACCTCCACCAATGTCCATAATGAGCACGCGATTGTCGGGGAACGGCACCGCTTGCCGAACACCTTTGTGAATCAGCGCGGCTTCCCGGTGACCGGAAATGGACTCAGGGCGGATGCGGGCAATTTCCCAGGCCTGTGCCAAAAACTCCGGTGCATTTTCGGCAGTTCGCAGGGCGGCAGTTCCCAGTGCACGGATATTTTCGGGGGGCACTCCCGCCTCGTCGAGTTGAGTGCGGAATTGCCGAAGTGCATTCAGCCCGCGCTCAAAAGGCGCTTCTCCAATGCGTTGTATGCCGTTTTCGGCCAGTTTGACATACATCCTGTTTTTTACGAGCGTGTTCCAGCCGCCTTTTCCATCGCTTTCTGCAATAAGCAAATGAAAAGTGTTGGTCCCTAAATCAAGAATGGCTATGGGCATAATTATTTGATTAACAATGGTTTCTGTTGAATAGGTACTTATTTGCCTTTGGCGTCGGCACGTGCCGGTTTCTCAATAGAACGATATACCACACTTTGCAGGCGTGGCCTGAAATCGCCGTCGCCGAGTTTGTTATTGTCCATCGTAGGGTAGGTGCGGTTCGACAGGAAAATGAAAATCAGGTTTTGATCCGGGTCGGCCCACACGGCATTACCCGTGAAGCCCAGGTGCCCGAATGTATTGGGGCCGGCCAGCAGGCTCATGTTGGCGGGTTCTTTCGGGTTCAATTCTTTCATATCAAAACCGATGCCGCGCCGGGTGCTGGCTGCAAAACGCGTGGTAAAAAGGCGCACCGTTTCGGGTTTCAGGAATTCGAAGCCCCCATAAGAGCCGCCATTCAGCAGCATCTGGAATATTTTGGCCAGATCGGTTGCGCTGGAAAACAAACCAGCATGCCCGCTTACGCCACCCAGCATGGCAGCGCCCATATCGTGCACATAGCCCTGTAGTACTTCATTACGGAAATAATGGTCATCTTCCGTAGGCGCACAACGCAGTGTCAGTCCTTTTTTCCAGGGGCGATAGGTGGTGGTACTGAGCCCGAGCGGTCTGTAAAAATGCTCGTCGGCATACACATCGACCGGCTGCCCGCTGGTATTACGAATGGCTCTGGCGCCGAGGTAAAGACCCAGGTCGGAATATTTGTAACCCTTATCGGGGCGCAGTGGAGAGTTGAATATTTGTTGCCAAATACTGTCTGCCCAGGCATTTTGCATGTACAAATGGGCTGAAACGGGGATTTCGTATCCTTTTTCGGGTTGCCCCCGATAGACAAGAGGCGAAGGTTTTTTATCGGCTCCCAAGGTTTGCAGATAAAACGGAATCCAGGCCTGCAAACCTGCATGGTGCGCCAGTATTTCCCTTACAACCAGGTCTTTTTTGTTGCTTTTTTTCAGTTCCGGGATAAAATCCGACATCGGTGCATCGAGGCTGATATGCCCGTGCTCGGTCAGTTGCATGAGGGAAATGGTGCTGGCAGCCACCTTGGTCACGGATGCCAGGTCGTACATGGTTTCTGTATTGACAGCCGGTGAAGGCTCATAAGTGTATGAACCGTATCCTTTGTTCCACACCACAGTATTGTTTTTCACCACCAGGATCTGGCAGCCTGGTGCAGCGCCGGTGGCAATCATTTGTTGCACGATGGTGTCGAGCAGGGCCAGGGTATCGCTGCGCATCCCGACCGACTCGGGCAGGTTGTAGCCGAGCCGTTTGTTGGGGTATATTTTCCGCACCCCTTGTCCAAATTTTGCTACAGGTGAGGCCGTTACAGGCAAAATTCCTTTCAGGTCGCTGGCGCCGAACATGGCCATGGCTGCCGTTTCCTGCACCATCGGGTCTTCGGTATAGGCATCGAGTACAATCGGGAAATCGTCGAAAAAACGCATGCTGTACGGGTTGCCAAACATGGTCAGGGCCACTGTGTTCTGTGCATTTAATCGTCGCAACAAATCCATCTGGCTTGCCGTCACGCCGAAATTATCGGAAGCACGGGCGCGGGTGCTGTGGATGCTCACCAGCACCATATTGTACTGTTTTAGCGAATCCAGCAGGCGCATTTGTGTGAGCGTATCGACTTCTTTTCCCGCGTTAAAATGCCGGACAGGGGCATAGTAGCCGCAATAGGTTTGATACACCGTTCGGTTCGTGTCGCCGAGTGCCAGCGAGGCAAACCGATATTTTTCAAGGTTCGCAAAACCGACAATACCCGGCTCGTCACGCACCAGCGTAAGCGAAGCGGCAATGAGTTTGCGTTTGAGCACGAGCGCCTGCGGGGTGTTCAGATCGCGGCGGATATTGGCCAATTCCACGCGTTGCGGGGTAGTGATGCCCAGGCGGTATTTGCTGCGCAGCACGCGTTTGCAACTTTCATACAACTGATTTTTGTCGATGGCGCCGCTATCGACAGCCATTTGCAGGGCACTGAGCGCTGCTCCGAGGTTTTCGGGCAGCAGGTCTACGTCGTTGCCCGCACGAAACACTTCCACATCAGCCTGGCCCGGACCAAAATGTTTGGTGACGCCCTTCATTTCCATGGCATCCGTAAAAATCAGCCCCTGAAAACCCATTTTTTTCCGCAAAAGGTCGGTAATGACCGGCCGACTCAAGGAAGTGGGGTGGTTGGCACGCGGGTCGAGGGCAGGCACGCTCAAGTGGGCCACCATAAAAGAACCCACGCCGTTTTGCGCCAGCATCCTGAAAGGATACAGTTCGAGGCTGTCGAGGCGCTCGATGCTTTGCCGGATCACCGGCAAGTCCTGGTGTGAATCCACGTCGGTATCGCCGTGGCCGGGGAAGTGTTTGGCGCAGGCGAGTACGCCGCCATCCTGCAACCCGGCCATGTACTGGTAGGCTTTGGCCGTCACGTTGTAGCGGTCTTCGCCGAAGGAGCGCTCATTGATAACCGGATTGGCCGGGTTGTTGTTGATGTCGGCGTCGGGCGCAAAATTGACATGTACGCCCAGGCGGCGGCATTGGCGGGCCACTTCCACACCCATTTCGTAGAGCAGGCGGTTGTCTTCTACGGCCCCGAGCATAATTTGCTTCGGAAAGGAAATGGTGCTGTTGCGCAGGCGCATGCCCAGCCCCCATTCGAGGTCCATGGATACCATGAGCGGCAATTGTGGGCTGGCAGCCTGGTAGCGGTTGGTGAGTGCTACCTGTTTTTCAGGTGTTCCTGTGCCAGTTGGGTTGAAAAAGCAGATCCCGCCGGGTTTGTATTGGCGGATCAGGTTTTCCGTCATTTGCTCGTAGGTGGAATCCATGTCGAGGTGGCCGCGCACGACGAACAATTGTCCGAAACGCTCGGCATCCGTCATGGCGCTGAAAACCGAATCTACCCAGAGCGCTTCATTCCGGCTGGCCGAACTCGAAAGGTTGGCAAATGGTCTGTTGTTGTGAAACCCTTCTACAAAAAGCGCCCCGCACAACAGAAACGGGAGGCTGAATTTCAGATTCAGAAATGCTTGCATAGGGGCAAAGAACGGGAATTATTGTTCCAAAAACGCCCTGATGGCCCCAAAATACTCATCCGGGCGATCCAGCCAGCCATAGTGAGCACAATTGGAGATAAGCCGAATGTCGGCATTGCCGAAGGAAGCCCGAATTTGTTCGGCTGTTTCCGTACTGATAATATCGTTTGTGCCCTGAATGACGAGCACCGGTGTTTTACTTTGAAGAAATTTACCAAAGTAGTCAAAGTGCATGTTCCGCAGGTTCTGAATTACAAGGCTGTTTACTTCAGGGTTCAACTCCATGAGCCTGCCTGCGATTCGTTTGGTGTATGATTTGTTTACCACATAGGCATTTGCCAGAAATTCAGCCCTTTTTACACGGGTAATGCGGCTAGTATCGCCATTTGCCAACTTATTCTGGTAAAATTTCAGGCTGTCTCTTTGATCCGGCGTCAGGTTGTTTTGTATCCGGCTCTGGAGGTAATTCATGAAATTCAAGTTGACACCGCCGGAAGAAGAAAAAATGAGTTTGTCCACGTGTTCCGGGTATTTTGCATAATAATGACAAGCCATCAGGCCGCCGAAAGAATGCCCCAGCACGGTCCACTGCTCCATGTTCAGGTGCTGGCGCAGGCGCTCTATGTCATCTGCCATCGCATCCATGGTGATGGTTTTTTCATTCAGGGTATCCAGTTTTGAATTGCCGGTACCACGCTGATCAAAAGTGATGGTTTGATAGCCGAGGTCGGCAATTTTTTGGGCTACTTCAGTAAAACCGTTGCTGTTCATACCCGGCCCGCCGTTGATGATCAGCACCGGCTGCCCTTTGCCGAATACCCGATAATAGGGTAGCAGGGTATCGTCGTGCTGGCTGTTTTGCGCCAGACAATGCAGGTGTAAGGCCAGGCTAAAAAAGAAAACGATCTGCCTGATCTGGAGTAAATGTGTTGTTGTACTGCTATACATTTCCGATCACTTTGATTTTGTCATTGAGCATCAGCGAACTGGGTATGATCACCCGATCGCTGTTTTCATCCAGGATAATGGTGGCATTCAGGTTGATTTCCACCACGGTACCCCGGCATCCCTGAAACTCAATGACATCGTTGATTTTAAAAGGTCGGTTGATCACGAGAAAAACGCCACTGATGAGGTTGTTAAATAATTGCTGGGAAGCGAAACCCAAAATCAGCGTGGTTGCCCCGGCGCCCGCCAGCAAGGAATGTGCAAAAGTGCTAGTGATGGGCAGGGTCAGTAGTGCCCAGCCGAACCCCAGAAAATAAACCGTGGCTACCACCATGTGTTTCAAAAACACAAAACTGGTAGCGTCGATGTGGTGTGCGGTGGATTTTTCTGTGATTTTTCTTTGCAGGTATCGTCCCAGCAAGGCTGCAACCAGCACTGTGAGCGCTACCAGTGCTAAAAACGATAACAGGATTTCTGAATGATCAAAGAGAGTGCGTAATGATGTCATGCGCAAAATCGGGATTTGAATAAGGCCATTCCAACATGGATTGGCGAATTAATTGATTTTTCAGGTGTTTATATCGGAATTGTTTGGGACATGCAAACTCACATTGCTGTAAATTAGCGGTGTAATGCCAGAAATTACACCTTGCCGCACACTATCCAATAGTGCTTTAAGTCAACATACTGGATGTTCGAGGCTATACCGGAAAGAGTTGTAACAAGAAATTCGCGGGTAGGGAAATTTTTCAATACCACATGCTGCGTTCCATCTTCCAGGGTTCTGGTTTGGTAAGTGTTGCCATGCGCGTCGGTTTGTGTGATGCTCCGTTTGTCGTGGTATCCTCCGACCACCGGTTTGCTGTCAATAAATGCGAAAACACTGCCAGGTTGTAGAAAACCACTCATTTTTTGTAGAAAACCATTCAAATCCTGCAACAGAATATGGCTCCAGATAAAGCCGCCAAACAGTGCGTCAAAGCGGTTTTCAGTTTCTAATTGAAACATATCGACCACTTCAAATGATACCGTTTCCGGCAAATCTCTGGATCGGGCAATTTCAATGACGTTTTCGTTGATGTCGGTAGCGAGGATCGACGCAGCCACCCGGGAAATCTGTTCGGTCCAGTAACCCGTTCCGCAGGCCACTTCCAGCACATTTTTTCCGGAAAACAGGCGCTGAAAAAGGGTCGTTGCGTCGGCAAGGTCTTGCTGCTCTTCGGGAATGAGGTAGACCTTGTCGTATTCTTTGGCCCGGGCGCGGTAGTAGGATTGCAGTTCCTCGTTCATAAGATTCAGGTGTGTTTCTATATTTGCTCGACAACTTGTCTTTCCGTACCGAACCATACCGACAGTATGAAAATCATACCCGGCATTTTTGCCGCAATAATACTCTTTTTACCGACTATCACACAGGCGCAAACCCTGCGTGAACAGATCAACACTATTGCATCCAACCATGATATGATGGGTGGAGCCCTGGTGGTTTTTTGTGGAAATGACATTTTGGAAAACATCGCTTTCGGCAAGTCGGATTATGCCAGAAATATGGATGTGAGCGTGCAAACAAAGTTCCGCATAGCGAGTATTTCCAAAACCATAACGGCCATCGCCATCATGCAACTGGTCGACCAAAAACTGCTGAACCTGGATGCCGATATTGGAGATATACTGGGGTACAAGGTGCGCAATCCCAATTATCCCGATGCGCCTATTACTGCAAGAATGCTCCTTTCGCACACCTCTTCTCTCACAGATGGCGCTACTTATAGCACATTTTTGAGTGCTACCGTTGGAAATAACCCGATTCCTAACCTAAAAGAATTGCTTGTTCCGGGTGGTACGTATTATGTGGATTCGCAGTTTAACAATAAAAAACCGGGCCAGTATTTCACTTATGCCAACGTGAACTATGTTATACTTGGAACCCTGCTTGAAAAAGTGACGAATACGCGCTTCGATATGTATTGTCGGCAACATATTCTTCTGCCGCTGGGGCTGGATGCTTCTTTCAATGTAAACGACTTGAGCGATTTGAATGAACTGGCCGTGTTGTACCGAAAACAAAACGGTGTTTGGACGCCACAAACAGATAACTTCCAGGGCATTCAGCCTGTTTTTGATAATGTCATCCACTATGTACCAGGTACCAATGGCGGCCGATTCGGGCCACAGGGAGGCTTGCGTTGTTCGGCACAAGACCTGGCTGCCATTTTTCTGTGTCTGATGAATGGTAGAAAAGATGGCGACTCCATCCTGTCTGAAACTGCGAGAAATGCCATGTTGGCTGAAACATGGGCCTTTAATGGTGATAATGGTGATGATTATAATGGCCTTTTCCGTAGTTGGGGGCTGGGGATTCACCGAATCACGTCGACACCGAACAATGATGTGGCATTGCCCAAAAGCACGCAAATGTTTGGCCACGCTGGCGATGCATACGGGCTTGTCAGCAATGCCTACTTTGACACCACCCGTCACGTCGGGTTTGTATTCATTACCAATGGTGTAGGAAGCGGCTACAACAATGGTACTACTTCGGCATTTTATTCAGTAGAAGAAGCCGTTTGCCGTGCCATTGAAAATTCGGCGCCACTGGAGGATTGCGAGTTGTTTGCGACAACATCGTTGCAGCAGCAACAACTACACGAGGTATCCGTTCAAGGCTATTTGTCGCAGCAGCCCTTGTTGCAAACGCCTGCATCCGTCGGAATTATCCACGCGGAACAATTGCAGCGCTATTCCGCCGCATCATTGCTGCCAGCCTTCAATCTGCTGCCGGGCGTGCGTATGGAAGAGCGCTCGCCGGGGAGTTACCGCCTGTCTATCCGGGGCAGCCTGCTGCGTTCGCCATTCGGTGTGCGCAATGTGAAAGTGTATGTAGATGAATTCCCGCTCACCGATGCAGGCGGCAATACCTACCTCAATCTGATAGCCCCCCAGGTCATTGGGCGGGCAGAGGTACTGAAAGGCCCGGATGGGAGTTTGTTTGGCGCCAACTCGGGCGGTGTAGTGCTGCTGGATCTCAACGGCCAGAAAAAAGACAGCAGCGCGCTTTCCTTTGGACTGTGTGGCGGTTCGTACGGATTGTTTCAGGAACATGCCTCCTGGAGGCACAGCGCAGGGAAATCACGCTTTTCATTGAACCAGGCTTATCAGCAATCGGAGGGTTATCGGGAAAATTCGGCCTTGCGACGCACCTTTTTGCAGGCATCCGAACGATGGCTGTATAGCAAAAACAACAGCGTAAAACTCCTGGCCATGTACTCCGACCTGCATTACCAGACGCCCGGCGGATTGACGCAGGCGCAATTCGACGCCGACCCTCGACAGGCGCGCAAGGCAGCGGGCCCCAATCCTGGCGCCGTAGAACAACAGGCGGGTGTGTACAACCAGACCTTTTTTGGAGGTGTTTCCAATGAACTGCACCTGCTTGAACGCCTGGTGTATGTCGCTTCTGTATTTGGTTCTCACACAGATTTTAAAAACCCGTTTATCACCAACTACGAAACCAGAATCGAACAGAACCTCGGCATTCGCACGTATTTTGGCTGGTTGGGCAAGGGTAATTCCACCCTTCGCTGGAAATGGAACCTCGGACTAGAGGGCCAGAAAGGCTGGCAGAATATTGCCAATTTTGTAAACAACAAAGGCGAAAAAGGTGCACAACTCGCTCAGGATGAATTGAATATCGCGCAAGTTTTTTATTTCTCCCGCTGGTCGGCCACCTTGCGCGAACGGCTCATCGCCGAATTTGCCCTGAGCCTGAACACGTACCAATACGGCTACCAGGGCGCCACCTCCAATGGCGACCAAACCCTCGCCCAACAGTGGATGCCTCGCGTGGCTTTTTCTTACCTGCTCCGGCCCGAGATTGCGCTGCGGGCCACACTGAGCCGCGGATACTCGCCTCCCACGCTGGCCGAAATCAGGCCCTCCAACAATGTGATCAATACCGACCTTCAGGCGGAATCTGGCTGGAACAAGGAGGCCGGACTGCGCCTCGACGCCTGGAAAAACCGCCTGCAAGGCGATGTGTCCGTATTCCGCTACGACCTGACGAATGCCATTGTACGCCGCACGGACGCCGCTGGGGCCGAGTATTTTGTGAATGCCGGCGGCACCCGACAAACCGGCCTGGAAGCGTCCCTGAACTTATGGGTAGTAGCCCCGCGCCAAAAGGGTTTCGTTCGGGCAATGCAAGCAAGCGGAAGCCTGACGTATAGCCATTTTCTGTTCAGCAATTACCGCGATGCATCTGCCGACTATTCAGGCAATCGACTCACTGGCGTGCCCCAGTCGGTCGTGGCATGGAGCATGCAGGTGCGTTTTCCACAAGCACTGAGTTTGTTTTTGGCTTCCAATGCCACCTCCAGGCTGCCCCTTAACGACAGCAATACGGCTTTTGCTGAAAAATATAACCTCTTACTAGCACGGGTAGACTGGTCGCACTGGCGCATCAAAAAAGCAGCCTTCACAGTATTTGCAGGCGCCGACAACCTGCTCAACCAGCGTTACAGCCTCGGCAACGACATCAATGCTTTTGGGGGAAGGTATTTTAATGCGGCGGCTGGAAGGAACTGGTGGGGTGGGGTACGCGTGGATTTATCTGCTTATTGACAGTTTTTGAAGTTTGGCTTCATATTCTTTAGATAAAACAGATAAAAGCAACGTATCAGAAAAGCCTTCCGCACTGCGCACATGTTCTCTCAGTCTTCCTTCTTCTTTGAACCCGTTTTTTTCCAATATTCTCAAAGACGGTACATTATCAAGACCAACCATCGCTTCGATTCTGTTCAGGTTCAAGACCTTGAATCCGTATTCGATGATTGCTTCCACGGCTTCACTCATCAATGCTTTTCTTTTAAAGTTTTCGTCCTCCATCACATATCCTATTTCTGCGCGATGGTGGTCTTTATTCCAGTTGTGAATGCCACAACGCCCAATGATCTGGCCGGATTCCTTGTCAGTGAGCAGAAACATTAAAAAACGCCTGTTGTAACTGGCGTAACCGTTTTGGTGTTTCTGTTCTTCTTTCAGGTAATCATTTTCTGAACGATGCCCGAGAACCACCATGATTTGCTCTTTTGGAAAGTGGTTGAAAATGTAGGCCATGTCCTCTGTGGAAATGCCGGTGAGGATTAATCTGTTTGTTTCGAGTATCAGGAGTTTCATGGATCGGATTTCTTTACAACATCAACTTCAGGCATTATTAAGTGTACAAAGTTTGTTGAAAACGCCGGTTAAGTTAGGTCGTTTTCGGGTAAGTCCAAGCATGCTCATTTCAGTCCGCACAAGGCATCAAGGGCAACAGCCACATACTGATGCAGGATGAAAACAATTTGGAGGTAATGGATTTGATTTTGTAGTGGGTGAAGGAGCCGTAAATATTGATTTTCAACGTCAGGCGGGAGGGAAAAAGTTATATTCGGATAAAAAATGTGCTGGAAGATTGTGAAATTTGAGACAAACCGTTATTATTGCAAACTCAAATAAATGCCGGATGAACCAATATTTTCCCTGTCATTTTTCAGAAAACCAGTTGCGTGTATCCAGCCAGATAAGTTGGATTCACGCAATTGCTATTTGTACCAATGGTACCCGGGAGTTGCGTGAAGCCACCCAAACCGGCTGGATACACGCAACTCCCGAGGACAAGGAAAGGGGTGACAAAGCGGGTTTTCACGCAATTGCCCCTATAGGGGGAATTGACGAACAACCAAAGTTATGTGCCATATTAGGACGACACAGCAATGACAGAATTAATTCCGACAATTAATGAAATTGTTAAGTATGGACTCCATCCGAACTTGACAGTTACTGACAAAGAAAGATTGTTGGAGCGACACCTTGTGAAAATTTACGACCTGTATTTTGACATAGATTATAAATTTGACGAAACAGACTTCCCAGACTTTGACAAATCACAACTTCCAGACATCAGACAAAATGTTGCGAGTAATTTCAAGGATTTTGGGTTCTACAAAACAATTCTTGAAATCAATGATATTGACAATCTGAAAGACGGTGCAATAGGTGATGCCATAGACGACCTTTCGGACATAATTATTGACCTGCTGGAAATTAAGTGGAGAATTGAAATCAACAGTTTGGCGGACGGACTTTGGTTTTTCCAACTCACTTTTTACGGACATACGCAACAACACATTCTTAACTTGTTAAACTTTATGAAACAAAAGAATGGATAAAAATAAGGCACATAACAACGGCTTGCTGTCCATGCCGCCGAACAGCCAGCCCGCAAACCCAACGCACGGCGGCACGGCAGCAAGCCAAACGTTGGGCGATATTTGAATAAAGATAGCAAAATATCATATTCAATAACTAATTCATCAATAATCTAATATATAATTAGGGGTGGAAATGGATATACTCATTTCGATTTTAAAAAAACTGACAACTGAGAATCAAAAGGTCACTCTAAGTGACCTAATGATTGAAGGTCTTGTTTATGCAGAAGAAAAAAAACTTGATGCCTTCAAAGAGTGGATAAGGGAAGAGTTATATGGTCGACAAGACGGTACGTGGTTCGTACATCCCAATCAACATCAATCTAAACGCCCATATAGATATACTAAATTTGAAGCGCGACAAGCATTTGGTTTAAACTTACGATTTTTTTTCAATATTCCAACAGAAACGTTATTAGTCGCTGGAATCATTGAAATTGAAAAATCAATAAGATATGGTAATCCTATCGAATATACTTTTTCAGAAGCAGAGCATTTTAAAAATGCTAAGGGACAAACATGGAGTGATTTTGTTCATAAGTCAAGGTTTTACCCGAAAGACTTGGAAGTAACACTTGATAAAATTAGAATTGAATATATATCAAAAATAAACGACATAATACGTGAAAATAACAAAGATGAAGGTGGTGATTCTCAGGGAATCTTGGAAAAGATAAAAAATTTAATAATAAATGATGAAATTGAAGACGCATTATTGCTTATTTCAAAAAATAACCCCGAGATTGAGAATGATACAATATTGTTTCTCTCCAGACTGAGTAGCGTAAGAAAACAGTTAATTAGAAATACTATAAAACAAGATGATTACCAGTTAGAGTTGAGTAAAATAAAAAGCGGAGTATTACAGATGTTAAATACCATGAGTGATATATAGATTAGCATATAAAAACGTAGAATCGCCCAACAATCGCTCAACCCCATTAAGTTAAGCCCCAAATATGAAGGTAAGCCGACTAAATTTTAGTTATTGATCATGTATTGGAGCAGGGTATATAAAAGTACAAGTTTTTGCCAATGTTTGGGCATACGGATATCAGGCAAGTAATTTGCCGAAAAAGAGAAACAGCGGATTAAAGAGAGAGAATTAAAAAGCGCGGCGATAGTTTTTTTCATGGTTATGTCGTTCGGTGCCGCGAAGGATACGTCGTCGTCGTTCTTTGTTTTTTCCGGGTCTTTCCGGTTCGAGGGTTTGAAGGATTAAGCGCTGATATTCCCTTAAACAAGCCTGCAATTCAGTGATGGGGCGAAGACATATTTTAACTGCAAAACGCTTGAGTAATCCGGCGCTGACGTTCCGATTGGGTTTGTAATTGTGTTGTCTGCGGGCGTTGATGTGCCGGATAGATTCGCCTAATGGGCGGTGTAAAGCGCTTTGTAAGTTGTAGAGTAAAAAATGGCTGTAGATGTCCTGCCAGCAATTATTGACTGTATAAGCGGAGAAGTTGGTGAGTTGAAAATAGGACTTGATGACAAAGAAACAGGATTCAATTCCCCAGCGCTTGCGATAAATTTCACCGAAATGCGGCCAGTGATACTTCTTTTTGTCCAGGAGAGTAGTAAGCAGGATTTCTGTTTCTCCATTTGGCAGTTGAATACGGATGAGGCGGTAAGTGATGGTGGCGCCCGGATATAATTTAATCCCTAACTCGACCAATGCACGTCTTGCTTTGATTTGTAGCGTTTCTGTTATAATTTGCTGCCGTTTTCCGCTGGAAACAAACAATTTAACCGTATTACTGAAACTGAGCGGCAGGCGAATAACACAGTTGGAGCGAAAGTACTGATGGAGATAAGGAATGATGTGAGAGGCATACCCACGATCATAAACCATCAGTATGTCTTGGGGGATTTGACTGACACAGCGCATAGCGACTACGATTTCAGCGGTATTCCTGGTATGAAATTGAATGGCACTGACCAGATCATTGAGTAAATCGAAACAAAGGGGCATGCGGACAGAAGGGACAAGGTTGTGCTGATTACCATGCCACCCAAATGATTCTCCCAGTTCCTGTTCTCGTGGCAATCGAAACCCGCTACCATCTGTAGCCCAAAGACGAAAACCTTTCCAGCACCGGATTTTGAAATATTGGTAAAACGCAGCAACTGAAATTTGAAAAAAATCACTAAAAAACCTCGGCAGTAACTTCTGACGAGCCTGGACAAGAGCGCTTTTGGTAACAGCAGTTTCTCCTGTGCTTAACCAGTCAAAAAATTGGTCTAACTCTACAGCAAGCGTGGTTTTCAGTAGCGTAATATTGAGCCATACTATACGTTCCAAATACAACGAACGACGACGGGTAAAATCACGGCCAGGCCTGCGAAAGTAATGTTGGGGTTGTTGCAAAACTGAAAATGGAAATTGCCGAAGGGCACCCAAATAAGCACGGAAGGGGGGCAGCATGATTAACGGAATTTTTCACAATGTCCTCCTTTCGTTTTATTTTTACATAATCTTATTCCTTAACTTAATGGGAATGATCAACGGCTTGCTGTCCATACCGCCGAATAGCAAGCCCGCAAACCCAATGCACGGCGGCAAGCCAACCGTTGGCAGTAACTCACATCAATAAAAAAAATGTCATGTTCAACAAAACTTCAATCTCAATTATGAATGCAAAATTTTTTGTTCTGTTTTTACTTCTTCTCCCTACTGTAAGAGCTATAGGACAATATGACCTTGTTGAAGAAATTGCTTACGTGAACGATCTTCCTAACAAGAAAGGAGTAATGACGCTTGAGGTGCCTATTCATCAAGTTGTTTTTATTGCAAAAAATAATGGGAATTCTTGTGTTTTGTTAAAAGTAAAAAAAGAATCTTTTTTAGGAGACAATATGTTTAAAATAACTTGCCAAAATGGGGATTATTCAAATTTACAAAATACTTCAACACTTATAGGCTCGCAAGATTTCAATAGCCCGATATTCGATATGTTATTTGCAGAAGATAACTTACTTATCGCGTTAGGTGACGGAAGAATGATTAAAATTAAAGGTGTTGGTGGTACGGGTAAAAACATGTTTTTAATTGAAGATAAATCAGACTATTTTTCCTCGATTTCAAATGGAAATTTTTTATTAGGAAATGCAAAATTTCAGTCAATCCCACAAAAATTACTTTATACAAACTCCAATCTATTGATTTCTTTTTCATCGAAGAAGGTATTAAAAATAAGAAATGTTGGTGGAACTGGACAAAATATGTTTGCTGTTCAGGAAAGTGCCAGTGATTTCATCTCAACACCTGGATACAATTACTATATTGGCGATCAGGCCTTTAATTCAATAATTACCGATTGGATATATGAAAATAATGAAACATTAATTGCTTTTTATAATAAAAAATTATTAAAAATAAAAAATGATGGCGGTAGCGGGCACAATATGTTTGCTATAACTGAAACAACGACGGGCTTTAATTCTTTGCCAAATTATAATTATCATATTGGAAATTCGATTTTTAAAAATGGCAGGATTGTTAAAATGGAGTATATTGATGGTAGACTATTTGTTGCTTTTAGCAATAAATTGCTATTAAAAATAAAGGGGACAGGAGGTAATGGAGAAAATATGCTCGCGATTAGTGAGATTTCAAATGGATTTCAAAATGTTAGTGGTTATTCATACTATGAGGGGTATCAAAACTTTAAAGGAAATGTTGTGAAGTTGAAAAGGTGTGGAAATAGGCTTGCAATTGCATTTGATAATGGAAAAATAATAATAATTAAAAACCTTACAAGTACAGGTTCTAATATGTTTGCCATCAAGAATGAACGCAATGAAGGGAAATGGGAAATATACAGCGGCACAAATTATCCATACCCTGCTTGTATCCAAGCCGCTACAAAATATAACCAAATTGTTACTGATATTGATTATTATAATGGAGGCTTATTGTTTTCTTTTGACAAAGGAAGTCTTCTGTTTATGAAAGAAGACGTGATAAATAACTATCACCAGTTTTCAACATGGGGAGTGTCTGAAAATAACAATAATTTTACTCCATCAAATAATGCTCTTGGGCAATGGTATCTTGGGGACCAAGTACTAAATTGCTATTAAATAAATACTGCCAACAAAGCATCAACCCCATTAAGTTAAGGCTCTAACCCTGCCACTAAAATTCAAAATTCCCACGCCCTACCTTCACCCCCATGATCTGGCCATCCCTACTACAAACCATCCTCGTCGGCACCGACCGCCGCAGCCTGCCAGCCGACACGGCGGAGCAACTGCGGCTCTCGCCCTCAGACGACCCCGTTGCCCAGGCCCTGCAAGCGCTGGCACGTGCGGCGCTGCTAAAAAAAGCGGGTTTTCGGCCTGAAATGCACCAGGTAGCCCGGCAGGACGACAGGGTAGGGCAGGAGCCTGCGGGGCCGGTGCTGCCCACGGCGGCACTGGGGCATTTGCAGCGCATGTTGCAGGGCACTTACCGCGAAGGGCTGCCCGAATTGCTGGGACTGATAGAAGCCAAAGGGTATCGGCTGCCGCCCGAACTGCTGCCCGATCTGCTCGACCAGTGTATGCAGCAGCCGGATGTGGCGGCGCGAATGATTCCGCTGATGGGAGCGCGGGGCCGCTGGCTGGCCGCCCAAAATGTGCGCTGGCAAGCGCTGGCGAACGATGTGGGCGCAGCCGACTGGTTTACAGCCCCGTTCGAACTGCGGCGCCGACTGCTGGCCGACACCCGGCAACGGAATCCCATGCTGGCAACAGCCTGGCTCGAAAAAACCTGGGCCGAGGAAAAAGCCGAGGATAAAGTCGCGTTTTTGCAACAACTCGGCATCCGATTGTCGGAACTCGACCTGGAACTGCTCGAACGCGCCTTTCAGGACAAAAACCGCGAGGTACGCCTGGCGGCCCTGGGCTTGCTCGTCCGGCTGCCCGAAAGTCCGACTTTGAAGGCGCTGAACGCTTTTTTCAAGCAAAAACTGGCAGGCGCCCTTACGCCCGACAAGCGGGAAAAACGCCTGCTACAAACCTTGCCCGATTTGTCGGACGAGGCGCTGAAACCCTGGTTTGACCTGCTGTCGAAGTCCGAAAAAGTAGAGTGGCGCAGTGGCCTCCTGCAATTGTTTGTACGTTTTGTGCCGCTGGACGACCTCGTCGCTTTCAGTGGCATGAAACCGGCCGACCTCGTATCGGCCACCGACGGCGGCAACCACACCGAGGTGGCGGAGGCTCTGCTCGACAACCTGCTCCGACACGCCGATGCCTCGTGGATAGAAGCCATCTGGAAATATTATGGCGCGAAATTCCGGCATGCACTGTGGCAAAAACCTGCCATGCAGGCCTTGATGGCGCAACATGTCGAATCGCTGATGCAGCACCTGGCCGCACAGCGCATCGTGCTCGATTACGACAGCCAGTTTGTGCTGCGCACCCTGGAAAATTATCGGAAGACATGGTCCAAAGCATTGTTGCACAATGTGTTGCAACAATATCGCACGGCCGTTGGAGGCAACATGCCCGGCTGGCATTATGCGGCGGCATTGCAAACGGCAGCCTGGCATTGCGACCTTACAGAGGGTTTACAGACGGCTATATCAGACAATGGCCATTCCTACCAGCCCAAGGAATGGAGCGCGTTCCAGAGTGTGCTGTATTTCAGAAAAAGTGTGCGACAGGCGATGGAAACGGAGCCCGGGTGATATTCCGAAAGGTATGCTGATGTGTTCAGCAAGGTACACCTCGTTCCTGAATGCCTTGTGATCCGTTTTTACCACATACCCACTCAAGGTACGCGTGGGGTGGAATTTGGAAACTATGACAATCTGGCCATTAGACAGGTTCCATTTCAAATCAGTTGAGGCAAGCAACTGATTTAGAATATCGGCAAGCGTTTCCTGATGCGCCTGGTACCGGACGGGTTGTTTTATTTTTTCCAGCAGAGCGCCCTGAAACCCGATGGCCACACCGGAGGTTTTGCTGAGTCGCAGCAAAGCCGATTCGAGCGTTTCGCCATCTACTTTAAAATCCAGGCGTTTTGATAAATCAGTTTGTGCGCACAAATGGGCGCTGGCGAACAAACAAAGAATAAGAAATAAGAAGAAGGTGGTGGTCGGTTTTATAGTCAGCACGGCAATCGGTTGGTTCTATTCCATACATCGACCGCCCATTACACGATATTCATCGTTGATTTTTTCAATTTTACACTCAAATACGGCTTCAATATTCGACAAAACGGCTTTCAGGTCGTTTTTAGGGAAATAGGCTGTATATAAACAGGCTTTCAGAACCGGATTTTCGATTGAAAAACGAACTCCGTGGAAATGGGTCAGTTGTGCAAGAACGTCTTTAAGCGGAGTATTTTGGAATTGGAGTTCATCATGCCAGGCAGTAGCGGCCGGCGACGATTGCTGAACGGAACTGAAAGACTGGCTGTCATGCAAGTATTGGACGGACTGATTGGGTGCGAGTTGGACTTGAGTTCCCGGACTTGTTATCAGTACTTTTCCTTCTACCAGTGTGATTTCCGTTGCAGGCTCGTCGGGTACGGCGCGTACATTGAATGTAGTGCCCTGGACGATGGTTTGTACCTGATCGGTTTCTACAACAAAAGAACGAGATGCATCTTTTTGTATCTGGAAATAAGCCTCCCCAACCAGCGACACCCGCCGTTCCCGGTCAAAAGTTGGCGAATATCGCAGTTGGGAATTTTTGTTAAACCACACCACAGAACTGTCAGGTAAACGAAGCATCTGGTTGATGCTGTCGTGTGACGCAAATACGAGGTGTTCATTTTTCGTTTCGTTTGATGTACATAAAAAATGGGTGGCTGCTGCTGCTGCCATTACAACTGCCGCAGTGCTTACCAGCCATTTTCGAATTCGGGCGTTATGACGGGACTTTATCGTTCCGGTAACATGTTGGTTGACTCGTTTTTTGAGCGCTGTCAGTTCCGACTGCATCTGGTCGTCTGAAAAAGCATCCGGAAGGGACATGGCCTTCCAGATATTCTCAATTTCCAGTGCGGTTTTTCTGTTGTCAGCAGATGACCGCAACCAGTCTTCCAGTAAAATTGCTTCATCCGGTTTCAATTTGCCGTCCCGCAATTTTTGGTAGATCAGCAAATGATATTTTTCATCCTTCATTTGTGCAATACTTTATATAAGACGCATAATGGAGGCATCGCCCCCAGCCTGGTATTGTTTTTTTAAAAAATCAACAAAGAACTGCTGCTTCCTGTGAGCAATGCGATGCTCAGTAGGGTTTCCCGTAGGGTTTTCAGTGCTTTGGAAATATGGTTTTCTACGGTTTTGGGGGCTATCCCCAGGTGATCGGCAATTTCCTGGTAACTCATTTCCTCAAACCGGCTTAATCGAAATACCTGTGCGCATTGATCGGGCAAACGCTCTATGGCCTCCCGTACCCGCATTTCCAGGCTTTCTGCTTCCAAAAACTCCTGCATTCCAATGGTTTCCGTGAAATAGGGCATTACCTGGGGGGTGAGGGCTACTTTACCTTGCGTGCGTTTGAAAGAGATACACTGGTTGATGATAGCGCGTTGCAAATACCCTTTCAGGGTTGTGTTGATCATGATGGTGGACCTGTTTTGCCACAATTTGAAAAATACATCCTGTACCATGTCTTTTGCCATATTGGAATCCAGCAACATGTGGAACGCAATGCGGTACAGATACGGATAGTATTTATTAAAAATGGGATCGAGTGCCGACTCGTCGCCTCGTTGTAGGTTCGCCAGCCACCCGCGTTCTTCGTCGTGATTTTCTGTCATACTTGTTAGGTTACCGGCTCAAAAATGTGTGGTGATCAGTGTTTGCGCCGATATGTACAGCCGTATTTCCAGATTTACATGTTTTCAGAAGGATTTTAACAAAGAAAAAAAAATATTTGACTCCTGCGTAGGGGTGCTGCCGGGGTACTTGCGTCTAAGGTGCTTTCAATGAATCTTGCATGGAAATGATATAGAGGACAAGACAACACAAACACGGACAAATCTTAGATTTAGATAAACAAGTAAGAATAAAAGTGCGCGGCAACCGCACACGTAAATTTAAAGACGCTTAAACTGAGGAACCCCGTAGTCCCGATATTTTTCAAAGGAAAAATTCGGGACTTTTTATTTCCCGGCAGTATTCCCGACAGGCAACCTCCGATCCATCTTTTGCATCACTGCATCATGAAAAAACTCATTTACGGCATCGCGCTGCTGCTGTTGTGCTCCGGTTGGTCTTGCAGAAAAGAAGATCAGGTGCCCGGTTTCGATATGATTTACCGGCAACAATTCACCATTCCTGCAGGAATCGGCGTGTTTCAGGTACACCATTTTTACCTGAAAAACATTGCGACACGCTATGAGCAATTGTTGGAGCAACATGGAAAAACGGACGAGGAAATCACCGGAATCATTACTGCCCAGGCAGCGCTGACAGGTGTTTTTGGCGATGCCAACCTGAACTATGTAGACCAGGTATCGTTGCGCGTGTACGACGAAACCAACCCGAACGACTACATCGAAATTGCATACCGGCAACCGGTACCACTCGAACCGGGCAATTCTCTTGCTTTGATTCCTTCTCTGGCCGATTTCAAACGCTTCCTCACCGGCCCACGTTTCGCCATGGATGTGGTATTCTGGCTGCGCAATTCTACCGGACAGGAAACGGACCTGCAACTCGATCTGCAATTGAAAGCGAAGTATTGATGCGATAAACTGCGTGCAGTTTCCGGCCCAAACCGTACTTTTGCAGCAGTATTCATTCTTACTTTTTCTCTTGCTCTGACCATGATTGCCACTGCACCATCCACCACCCCCACTTCCACCGATACTTTCCCCTTAAAAGGCACTGACCACCTCGAATTTTATGTCGGCAATGCCAAACAAAGCGCCCTGTACTACCAGGCTGCGCTCGGTTTTGAATGGGTGGCCTATGCCGGTCCCGAAACCGGCGTGCGCGACCGCGTGAGTTATGTCCTCCAACAAGATAAAATTCGCATTGTGCTGACCTCTTCGCTCCTGCCCGATACGGACATCGCCCGCCACGTGGCGCTGCACGGCGACGGCGTAAAAGTGCTGGCACTTTGGGTCGACGATGCGGAATATTCGTATTACACCGCCGTCGAACGCGGCGCCGAATCGGCGTTTGCACCTTTCAAAATGAACGACGAACACGGAGAAGTGACGCTCTCCGCCATTAAAACCTATGGCGACACCATCCACACATTTGTAGACCGCTCTCAGTACAAAGGCGCTTTTTTGCCGGGCTACGAGGCGCGTAAAAGTGTGTTTCCTGTCAAATCTGTCGGTCTGAAATACGTAGACCACTGCGTGGGCAATGTCGAACTGGGGACCATGAACCAATGGGTGAAATTCTACCAGGACGTGATGGGTTTCAAACTGCTGATCACCTTCGACGACAACGATATTTCCACAGAATACACCGCCCTGATGTCGAAAGTGGTGAGCAATGGCAATGGCTATGTCAAATTTCCGATCAACGAACCGGCCAAAGGCCTGAAAAAAAGCCAGATCGAGGAATACCTCGATTTTTACAAAGGCGCTGGCGTGCAGCATATCGCCGTGGCTACCGACAATATCCTGGAAACCGTGTCGCAAATGCGTGCCAACGGCGTCGATTTTCTGTATGTTCCTGAAAACTACTACGAAGACGTTCCGGAACGCGTGGGCGCCATTGAGGAGAACCTGGAAGACCTGAAAAAGCAGAATATCCTGATCGACCGCGATGAAGACGGCTATTTGCTCCAGATTTTTACCAAACCTATTCAGGATCGCCCGACGGTGTTTTTTGAAATTATCCAGCGGCGCGGAGCCCGCTCGTTTGGCAAGGGCAATTTCAAGGCGCTGTTCGAGGCGATCGAGCGGGAACAGGCACTGCGCGGGACGTTGTAGATTTAAGATTTAAGATTACATGATTTAAGATTTTAGATTGGATTTGAGATTTTTGATTGAAGGCATCTCCAATAATCAAAAATCATCCTTCCAAAATCCAATCTAAAATCTTAAATCATGTAATCTTAAATCTTAAATCATTGATTTACAACGCGCCCAAAATCAACTCCGCCACTTTTTCCACCGAATACTTTGTAGTATCCACCACCAGATCAAAATTGCTCAGGTTGGTGCTGTCGGCGCCGTATTTTTTCAAAAAACGGGCATTTTCGCTTTGTTTGCGGGCAGTAATTTTTGCCACGGCTTCGTCGAGGCTGGCGTATTGCTCGCTGTTGCGGGTCGGGTCGCTGAGGATACGCGCCGCTGCAATATGCACATCGGCCTGCAAATACACCTTGAAAGAGTCGGGCAGGAAAAACCAGGCCATACGGCTGTCGATGACATAGCCGCGCGGGTCTTTGCCCAGGTCGATAAAAATACCGTCGATGCGCTGGTCGATACTCGGGTCGGTATCGGCACGGCGATTCATTTCGAGGGTGTCGATACCCATTTCCTGGGCCAATTGGCGTTGAATGCGCCCTGTTGACACATATTCATAGCCTGTGCGTTCGCAAAGGATGCGTGAAACGGCACTTTTGCCGCTGCCGAGGTCGCCGGTAAGCGTGATTTTGGTGTTAGACAAAGGCTGCATGATAGGAGCGGATCGGAAAAGGAGGGCAAAAGTAATTGCCAAAAGCATAACAAAGGGTATTTCATTTCTATTTTCGCCGGTGATTTTAGTCTTCACATCCCGAACGGGTCTGCCATCCGACCATGAAGAATAAACACCTAGTACTGCTGTTCATCGTCACACTGCTTGCCGGATGGCTGTTTCGTCGCCTGCCCTGGCGTTTTTCAGATATTTTTCAAACCGTTCTGATCGAGGTGGACGCAACTGCTTTGCAAAGTATCAGCATTGGACGGCCCGGCGCGACTGACTTGCTCCTGGAACGTACGGACGAAGGCTGGGTGACCGAACTGGACGGAAGATCGGTGCGGGTGCCGGGCGATATCGTCGATCGCATGTTACAGGAATTGGCGCATGTAAAAACCCTGCGGATTGTGAAAACCGCCCGACCGGATACTGTGGGACTTCAAATGCCCCTCAGGGTGCAAGCCACCCTGGGAAACGGTCGCAGGGAAGTGTTTTTTATTGGCCGTCAAACCACCGAGCAAGGTGTGCCTGCCACTTATATCGAACTGGATCATCACGATGGTATCTATTTGGTAAAGAATCATTTGCGTGATGTATTCGACCAGGATGCTGCTCGTTTTCGACCTGCTACAGCCTTCCAGTTGGCGGTGGAAGGTATCTCTGAAATTCAATTTTACTGGAACAAAGCGGATTCTGTGGCAGTGGTGAAAAAAAACGATGCCCTCCCTGTTTGGGCCTATGGGCTGGTAGAATGGCCGGGCGATTCGGTGCATAAATGGCTGATGTTGCTGCCCCGCCTGAACGGAACACCCTTTGCCGATCATTTTGATGACAGCCAAAGCCGGCAAACGCTGGTAGCAAAAATCTCCCTGATTGGTCGGCAGGATTCCACACCGCTGGAACTGGAATTTCATTATCTGGCGCCCCCTGAAATACCGGAAGACCCGGAGTCGCTCGCCGCCCGCCACAACCTGTCGGCCTGGGTGCTGCACTCCTCCCAAAATCCCAATAATTATTTTTGTATCAACGACACCAACCTGCTTCGGCACATTTTATATGACTTATCCCGTTGAACATCAACAACTTGCAGGCTGGGCCAAGTTTCCGGTCATCGCAGCCGATGTGGCTACGCCTGCTTCCATTGAGGAGGCTCGCGACTATGTGATGCGCCAGGAACGCCTGATTGCCCGCGGCAATGGCAAGAGTTATGGAGACGCGGCGTTGGCCCCGCATGTGTTGTCGACACTGGCGTTGCGCCACATTCGGCATTTTGACGCGTCGAGCGGGGTGGTCGATTGCGAAGCAGGGGTGTTGCTCAGCGATATTCTTCGGGTGGCCGTTCCGCAAGGCTGGTTTTTTTATGTGACACCCGGTATCAAGCACATCACCGTGGGTGGCGCGATTGCCAGCGATGTGCATGGAAAAAACCACCCGACGCACGGTTGTTTTTCCAACTACCTGATTTCTTTTGAGTTGATGACTGCTGAAGGGCAGGTTGTTCACTGTTCGAAAGAAGAAAATGCCGATCTTTTCTGGCAAACCTGTGGCGGCATGGGCTGGACGGGGCTGATCCTGAGCGCAAAATTTCAACTCCGCCGCATTTCATCTACTCAAATGTTGCAACACACGGTGTGGTCTGCAAATTGGGACGAGTTGTTTGCTGCTTTGTCGGGAAATCGGGAATACGAATATGCTGCTGCATGGGTAGATGGACTGGCGGCAGGTTCAAATTTTGGTCGTGGCGCTGTGTTTTTTGCCAATCATGCAGAAGGCAGTAGTAAGGAGCCATTGGTATTCCATGAAAAGAAACCTGGGAATGTGCCATTCACGCCACCAATTGGCCTGATAAACCGCTGGAGTACCTATATCCACAATAAAATGTACCTGCGTAAAAAGCCGCCCGGCGACTATCCGACGGATCTGGACTCCTATTTTTATCCGCTGGACGGCATCCGGAATTGGAACCGCATGTACGGGCCGCGCGGGTTCGTGCAGTACCAGTTCTGCATGCCTGAACACACGGCTTACGATGGCATCGCACGGATTTTTCAGGCCATTCAACGCAGCCCCGACGCGCCGTTTCTGACAGTACTGAAACGCCATGGGGAACGACCCGCAGAAGCCCGTTATTCTTTTCCGATCAAAGGTTATTCACTGGCGCTGGACTTCCCGCGCACCCGCAGCATGGTGTCATTGGTTCGTACGCTCGATGACATCGTATGGGCTGCCGAGGGCAAAATTTACCTGACCAAAGACGCCTGTTCCGACCCGAAAATGGGCCGTATCCCCCTGGAAGATTTCAAGGAAAGTAAGTGGTGGTCGGATTTGAGGGAGCGATTGGCGATGTTGCCGTGATGGAAACTGCGTATTTGAAAACCTCTTGCCTTTTATGCATATGACCGAAACTCGTAAAAAGGTAGTCCTGATCGGTGGCGGTATCATGAGCGCTACCCTGGGCGTTTTGCTGAAAAAACTCCTTCCCACCGCTCAAATCGACATATTTGAGCGCCTCGACAGGGTGGCTGCTGAAAGTTCGGAAGCCATGAACAATGCAGGAACCGGCCATTCCGCTTTTTGCGAACTCAACTACACGCCCGAAAATGAAGAGGGGCTGGTAGACATTACGAAAGCCGTTAAAATCGCCTCCGCTTTTGAAGTGTCCAAGGAATTTTGGGCCTGGCTTCTCCGGGAAGGCGATATCCGCCAGCCCGAGGCGTTCATCCGTCGGGTGCCGCACATCAGTTTTGTGTGGGGCGCGGAAAACGTGGACTTTCTGCGCAAACGGTATGAAGCCATGCGCCTGCATCCTCTGTTTGAAGACATGGAGTTTTCGGCAGATTGGGATGTCCTGCAACAGTGGATGCCGTTGGTCATGCAAGGCCGGGGTGCTTCGGAGCCTGTAGCCGCCACCCGCATGCAAATTGGTACAGACGTCGATTTTGGTACCCTGACACATAAACTGTTTGATTTCCTGACCACGCAAAACAACGTTGCCCTGCACCTTCAATCGGAGGTGCGCGACCTGTGCAAGCAAGACGATGGAACCTGGAAAGTAGAAGTACGGGATATTGTTTCCGATACCGATCAGGAATACACCGCCGATTTTGTGTTCATCGGCGCCGGCGGTGGGGCCTTGCCCTTGCTGGAAAAATCAAATATCGAAGAAGCCGAAGGTTATGGCGGATTCCCGATCAGTGGGCAATGGCTGGTATGCGACAACCCGGAAGTGATCGAACGGCACCACGCCAAAGTGTATGGAAAAGCAGCCATCGGCGCCCCGCCCATGTCGGTGCCGCACCTGGATACGCGGGTGATTGAAGGCAAAAAAACCTTGCTTTTTGGTCCTTTTGCAGGCTTTTCTACAAAATTTTTGAAAAACGGCTCCTACTGGGACTTACCTGCTTCCATCGAACTGGAAAACATATTGCCCATGCTGGCGGCGGGCTGGCACAACCTGGCGCTCACGCAATACCTGATTCAGCAGGTGGCTCAATCGCCAGAAGACCGCTTTGAAGCCTTGCGCGCCTATTTTCCCGAAGCGCGCATGGAAGACTGGCACCTGGCCATTGCCGGCCAGCGCGTGCAGGTGATCAAAAAAGACGATGAAAAAGTGGGGGTGCTCGAATTCGGTACTGAACTCGTTTGCGCTTCCGATGGCAGCCTGGCTGCTCTGCTGGGTGCATCTCCCGGCGCTTCCACTTCGGTGGTGGCCATGATCGATGTGTTGAAAAAGTGTTTCCCCACTGAAATGAAATCGCCCGAATGGAAAAATATGCTGAAACTCATGGCGCCTTCCTGGGGTGCCCCGATCACGAAAGCCAATCGCTGCCAGCATAGCAGGGAGGTGCGGCAGAGAGAGTTGGAATTGCATTAATGGGTTGATGAGGGTTGATGAGGGTTGATGAAGGTTGATATTCAGCCGCTCGAAAAAAGAATGTTTTTCACTTCATCGAGCCGATGAATATCAACCCTCATCAACCTTCATCAACCCTCATCAACCTTTATCAACCCCTCACCAGCATCCCTCCTCCCGTCTCTCCATTTTCCGTACGAATCCGGATGTAATACACACCTTTCAGCAGTTGTTGCACGGGCAAATCTATTTGCTGGGGGCCTTTTTCCAGGTCATAGGTGTTTTCCCATTTCAATCGTCCGGCCATATCAATTATGGAAATGTACATGCGTCCGCTTGTTTCCTGTTGGAGGTTCAGGCGGGCGTACTCGTCTGCCGGGTTGGGCAAAATTTCCACTTGCATCCTGCGGTTTTTATAATCAACACTTACTGTCGGGGACAGGTGCGAGGTTCCCTCCCGGTCGTATTGACGCAACCGATAGTAGTTGGTACCTGTGAGCGGACGCGGGTCTGTCCATGCGTACGAATGTGCAGCGCCTGCGCTTTCTACGCGGCCTGTTTCGGCAAATCGTAAATTTTCATCGCCCCTTTCGATGGAAAAGTGGCTGTTGTTTTGTTCTGATGCTGTTTTCCAATGCAGTTGCACCTGATTACCGACCTGTTTTGCATCAAAAGACATCAATTCCACCGGCAGCGCAACCACACCTTTTACCTCGATGAAATCGACAGCAATTTCTTCCGAGCCTCCCACCATATCAAAATCGAGTTCTACCCTCAAGGTATTCCCGGTACCTGGAATACTAAATGTGTATTTGGTGAAACTGCTGACCGACACAACGGCTCCATCGAAGATGCCATCCAGATTGAGATCCTGACGCAGATCGCCGCCGGTTTGGGCGCTACCTGCAAATCGGCCAACCGGAAAGAAAGCCCCGTTGTTGATGCTGGCATGTATATTGAGCGAATCATTCCATTCCCAACGTGTGCCATTGTTGTTGGAAGTGGCCAGGTACAGCGACACGGTAAGCGTATTGTAGCCAGCGATATTGATACTTGATGTGGTAACATTGCCGGGAGGGCGGGAAAGTGGCATGGGTGAATTCGAACGAATATCTTCACCAGCCCAAAACCAGGAACCCTGCAAATTGCTCAGATCTGTGCCGAACCCGGTGGTACAAAAAGTGGGTGGTATGACCGAGTTGATGTTGGTCCTTAAAAAAAAGTCGGGGTTGTCAAAAGTCAGGCAATCACTGTAAGTATTGGAGGTGTATCGTACACCTTCTCCATCCGTTTCAAAACTTTCGGAATACAAAGTCACCTGGCTATATAGCATGACCTTAAAATACAACAGGAAGGCAAAAAAGAGAAAGAGTGTTTTCATCTTTGGCAAGCACTTTGAATGTGATTTCCCAAAGATAAATTTGAAGAAAAGCAGTTAAGAGTCGGGTGTGGGCAAACGACTGCAATGGTTTAGGTAGCGACAGGCAGCAATTATTCAAAGCAACCGGCTATTTCAAAAGCCATAGTTTCCCATAATTGGTTTCGTACTCGACTGTGGCTTCCGGAAACTGCTGTCGCAAGGAATCGGACAGCGCAGTTTGTGATACGAGTACGCGTTGTCCTGCTTTTAACTGATGCCAGTTATCTTCCACCCGAATAGGCGCGCCAAAACGATATTCAAACGTTTTTTGATAAAATTTTACCTGATCCAGGTGCTCAGGGTGTTTTACCTGTTTTAAAATGGTGTAATTCAGCCACTCAGGGTGTGCTTCCTGCAATTGGCGGATAAACACGCCTTCCCATTCAAAATCGGCCATTTTTTCGGGCGAATAACGAATTTTTTCCCAGATGTGTCGGTAGGGCACAAAACACAGCGCTACAGTAATCGCCAGGGAAAGCCATTGGACTGAAATTCGCGGCATTTTTTCACTCAGACTTCGTGCGCCTTCAGATATGGAAATGCCGAACAAGAGTGCAAAAAACGGGTACAGTGGCGCATCATACCACTCCAGTTTTACAGGTGGTATGGAAATAAAAGTCAGGTATCCTGCTATTATGATCCAGCAATAGGTGAACACACGCCGTATGGCGCCGGGACGTATCCACAGAAAACCGGCCAGTGTAAAAGGCAAAAGGAAAATTAATGGAAAATACCGCTTGTTCGCTACAAAGTTTTCGAGGTAAAACATCGGTGGCTGAATATGCCATTCTACCCCTTTTCCGGAAAAACGATTGAACTCGGATTGTTTTACCAGTGCCCAGTATCCCGGATCTTGCCATTCGCGCAATGCATAGTAACCTACACATAGCGAGATTGCCAGGGCTGCAAAAATGTATGCTTCTTTCGCCAGAAGTACCTTTCTGAAGTTGCCATGTAAAAGGCTGATATTGAATAGGTAAGGAAGGATCAGTAGTCCGGGCATTCCCTTGCACAGGAATGACATGAATACCAACAAACCTAATAATGCGAAGTACCGCTTTGGGTTGCCGCCTTCCAGCAGGTAGCGCAAAAAAATCAGGCTGTACAGGGTAATAAAAAAGGTTTGCACCGCATCCAGGTCGGCCGTTCGACCCATATGTGGTCCAATAAAACCGTCTGAAGCCAGAAAAAATAGTCCGCTCAACAGTCCTGTCAACGGCGATTTAAGCACTCGAACACCAAACCAGAACAACAGCGCCACTATTCCGATGCCGGCCAGTGCTGTCGGGAATCGAACACCCCATTCCGTAGCGCCCCATATTTTCATGCTCAACACCTGCAGCCACAACACCAGCGGCGGCTTGAAATTCCAGGTGTCGATCTGCCCGTCCATCCGAAAATCCAGCCAGTGCCCATGCCGCATGATTTCCACACTGTTGTTGACATACCGTGCTTCATCCCATTGGAAAATGGGAAACCGGCCCAGGTCGTAACAAAAGAACAGGGCAGCAAACAACAGGAGCACTATACTGGCTACCCGGATGAAGATGGCTTCGTTTTTCATGCATGAATGTTGATTAAAGGTTGATGAGGGTTGATGAGGGTTGATAATCAGCCACTCGAAAAAGAATGTTTTTTACTTCATCGAGTCGATGAATATCAACCCTCATCAACCCTCATCAACCCTTATCAACCTTTATCAACCTTATCAACCCCATCAATTCGGATTGATCCTCAACAGTTCGACCTCAAACACCAGCGTAGAACCCGGTTTGATTTTGGCGCCGGCCGAGCGATCGCCGTAGGCCAGGTTGGAAGGCAGGAAAAACTTGAATTTGTCGCCTTCGTGCATCAGTTGCACGCCTTCTGTCCAGCCGGGAATAACCTGATTCAGGCCGAAAGAAGCAGGTGTGCCACGATCGACGCTGCTGTCGAACACGGTGCCATCGATGAGGGTACCGTGGTAGTGCACTTCTACTTTATCGGTCGCTTTCGGATTTACGGTGCCGGTACCTTTTTTCATGACTTCGTATTGCAAACCGCTGGCGGTAGTGGTCACGCCAGGGCGTTTTTTATTGGCTTCCAGAAAAGCCTGGCCTTCCTTTTTGTTTTTTTCAATGGCGCGGGTTTGAGCGCTGCGGTTGTAGTCGCTGAAAATCTTGTTGGCGTCGTCAGAACTGATCTGCGTGGCTTCGCCCTTCAAGGCTGCACTAAATGCCGCAAGGAAAGCCTCCATTTTAAAATCAGCACCCATTTGACGTTTCACGTTGTTGGCCATCACGATGCCGTTGGCATAATTGGCGCTATCGACAGCGTTTTTGAGTTCCACTTTGGACTGAGCATTCAGCGACAGAGCAAAGCCTGCAAAAGCCAGCAGGAAAAGCGTTTTTTTCATGTTTAATTGTTGTTGTATGTGAAATTGTAGACTACTTTTTCTTTTTCATTTCAGCGTAATACTGATAAAAGAAGGGGATGGTTTCGATGCCTTTGTAGTAGTTGAACAGGCCGTAGTGTTCGTTGGGTGAGTGAATATCGTCGGAATCGAGGCCAAAGCCCATCAAAACCGATTTTACGCCCAGCACCTGGTCGAACATGGCCACAATCGGAATACTGCCACCGCCGCGTTGTGGCAGCGGTTTTTTGCCAAAGGCTTTTTCCATGGCCTTTTCTGCGGCCTTGTATTCGATGGAATTGGTAGGTACTACCACCGGGTAGCCACCGTGGTGCGGCGATACTTTTACCTTGACACCTTTGGGAGCAATTTTTTCGAAGTGCTTCTGGAACAGTTTTTCGATTTTCTTCGGGTCTTGTCCCGGAACGAGGCGCATGGAAATTTTTGCAAAAGCCTTGGACGGCAGGACTGTTTTGGCGCCCTCTCCGATGTAACCGCCCCAGATGCCATTTACATCCAGTGTCGGGCGGATGCCGGTGCGTTCGATGGTCGTAAACCCTTTTTCGCCCATGATATCGTTGATGTGCAGGTCTTTCATATACTGCTTTTCGTCAAAAGGCGCTTCATTCATGAGTTTGCGTTCCTTGGCGCTCACTTTCTCCACATCGTCATAAAACCCTTCAATGGTAATGCGGCGTTTGGAATCGTGCATGGAAGCGATCATCTGGCAAAGCACATTGATCGGATTGGCTACTGCGCCGCCGTAGACCCCGGAGTGCAGGTCGCGGTTGGGCCCTGTTACTTCCACTTCCATGTAGCACAGTCCGCGCAGGCCGACGGTCAGGCTGGGTGTGTCATTGTCGATAATGCTGGTATCGGAAATGAGTACCACATCGCAAGCCAGTTTTTTTCTGTTTTCGAGGCAGAATTTCTCCAGGTTTTTGGAGCCGACTTCTTCCTCACCTTCAATCATAAATTTGACATTGCAGGGTAGCATATTGTGTTTCAGCATCATTTCGAATGCCTTCACGTGCATAAACATCTGTCCTTTGTCGTCGCAAGACCCGCGGGCAAAAATGGCGCCCTGGGGGTGCAGTTTGGTTTTTTTGACCACCGGTTCGAATGGCGGGCTGTCCCAAAGATCGAGCGGGTCGGCAGGCTGCACGTCGTAGTGGCCGTACACCAGTACCGTAGGGGCTTTGGGATTTACCATTTTTTCGCCATAAACAATCGGGTGGCCGGCTGTTTCAAACACTTCCACCTGTTCGGCGCCTACCGCACGCAGGTGGTCGGCAGTGGATTCTGCCATGCGGCGCACATCGCCGGCAAATTTCGGATCGGCGCTTACGGATGGTATGCGCAATAAGTCAAACAATTCGTCGAGGAAGCGTTGTTTGTTGGCCTCCAGATATGGTTTTAACTCTTTCATGCTGGGTTGAAAATTTAACTTGACGCGAACGTCTTTTCCGAAGAAAGATTATATCATGTGTTGTCAAAAGGCAAAAAGGAGGGCGAATTTCCACGTTTTTGAATAAACGACAAAGGAAACGGTTTCAGATACTTACTTTTTCCATTCTTGGACTCAACAAGTGCATGACACCCCATGCAAGGAGGTATGCGAAACCGCACATGGTGAAAAGAAGGTTGTAACCGGCCGAAATGTTTCCGGCGGCCTTGTACTGATCCAGAAGTTGACCGACAAAAATGGGAAAAACAATGCCGCTGGCAGCGCCGGCCATCCCCCCGAAACCGATCACGGAACTCACGGCTTTCTTGGGGAACATATCCGATACGATGGTGTATATGTTGGCGCTCCAGGCCTGGTGCGCGGCGGCTGCCAGGCTGATGAGCGCTACTGCCGACCATAGGTTGGGGGCATATTGAGTAAACATGACCGGCAGCACGCACAGAGCGAATAAAAACATGGCTGTTTTTCGTGCCTTGAACACCTGCCAGCCGCGCCGGATGAAATAACCCGAGAGGTAACCGCCTCCGATACTTCCGATGGTGGTGGCGGTGTAAACGGCCACCAGTTCGAGGCTGGGTTTTTTCAAATCGATCTGAAAGGCGGAAGAAAAATAGGATGGCAACCAGAACAAAAAGAACCACCAGATAGGGTCTGTGAGCAGTTTTCCAAAGAAAAAGGTCCAGGTTTGCCGCAGTCTCAACAGTTGCGACCAACGCACGGGCTGTTCTTCTACAGGTTCTGTGTCATCGGTATCGCTGTGGATGTAGGCGAATTCTGTGGCGCTGAGCCGATGTTGACGCGCCGGGATTTCATAATATATCCACCAGAAAATGAGCCAGATAAAGCCAATGGCGCCTGTAATGATAAAGGCTTCCTGCCAACCCCATACGCCTAGTATCCAGGGTACCATTACAGGGGCTACCACGGCGCCGATGTTGGCGCCTGAGTTAAAAATGCCGGTGGCAAAAGCGCGTTCTTTTTTGGGAAACCATTCTGCCACGGATTTTACGGCTGTAGGGAAATTGGCAGATTCACCCAGCCCCAGTGCAGCGCGGGCAATTCCAAATCCGGCTGTGCTACGGGCCAGGGCGTGGGCCATAGCGGCAATACTCCAGGCAATAATGGACAAGGTGTAGCCCATTTTGGTGCCAATTTTATCCACAATGCGGCCAAAAAACAGCAATCCCAGCGCATAGGTGGTCGAAAAAGCCATTACAATGCGCCCATAGTCGGTTTCCGTCCAGCCAAAAGTTTGTTCCAGAGTTGGCTTCAGCAGTCCAATCACTTGCCGGTCGAGGTAATTGATGGTCGTGGCGAAAAACAGGAGCGCAACAACTGTCCAGCGATAGGTGCCCATTTTTTGATCCATGGATATTGCAGAGGGTTATGTTTGTACAATCTCTTTGTGCAGTGCTGCAATACGCTGCACAAGCGCTTCGAAATTGGATGAATATTCGCCTTTAAATAATTGTGAACCAATGCCAACTGCCACTGCGCCTGCATCCAGCCACGACTTCACACTTGTATATTCCGGTTCGACGCCACCGGTCACCATAAAAGGAATTTCAGGCATAGGCCCTCGCAACGCCCGTATATATTCGGGTGACAGCAGGTTGCCGGGAAAGAGTTTGACAAGACTGGCGCCTGCTTGCCAGGCATTCCAGATTTCCTGGGGCGTAAAAGCCCCTGGAATCCAAGGAATAGCGTGCTTTTTGCAAATTTGGCCTACCTCAGCCGTACAAACCGGTTGCACCACAAAACGAGCGCCTGCTTCGATAAACCGCTCTGCCGTTTCAGCAGAATAGATTGTGCCGATACCAAGAGTCAGTTCCGGACAATGCGCCTGTGCAAATTCTGTCAAACGGGCGAATACCTCGAAGGCCCCTTGCCCACGATTGGTAAATTCAAAAAATCGCAACCCTCCGGCATAACAAGCCGAGAGTATTGCCTGCGCATATGCCGTATTTTCGTGGTAAAAAACCGGCACAACAGGCGCTAACTTTAATCTATCCAGCATATTCATCATTCATCATTCATCTCAACAACGCCACATCTCCCAGCATTGCCTGTTCCACTTCTGCGGCGCTTACCATATTGAAGTCGCCTTCGATCATGTGTTTGAGTGCCGAGGCTGCCGTAGCAAAAGATAGCGTGCGTTGTAAGTTATTGAAATTCAGGCATCCATAAATATAACCTGCCATAAAGGCATCGCCGCCACCGATTCGGTCAACGATGGGCTGCAGATCAAATGTCGGCGATTCCATATATCCTGTCGCGTCGAAACAAACTCCGGTAAGGCGGTTGTGTGAAGCGCTCAAACTCTCGCGCCGGGTAGCAATGATACGTTTGAGGTTGGGAAATTTGTCCATCATTCGGCGGGCCATATCCTGAAAGTCGGCAGCCTGTATACCGAAAATATCGGCCGCATCACCAACAGTACACACAATCACATCGCAGTGTTCTACCAGTGCGGGCATGATGTCGCCCGCTTTTTTCCCATATTGCCACAGAACGCGTCGGTAGTTGACATCGGCACTTATGGTAAGGCCCAGTTGCCTTGCTGTTTGGATGGCTTCAACGCAGGCTTGTGCTGCCGAGGCCGACACTGCGGGGGTGATACCTGTCCAGTGAAACCACTGGGCATCTGATAATATGTTTTTCCAGTCGAATGCATCAGGTTGCAGGTGTGCAAATGCCGATTCGTAGCGGTCATATACGATGCGGCTGGGCCGGAGCCCTTCTCCTGTTTCCATGAAATACAATCCGAGCCTGCCAGGGCCGTACTGAATATGCCGGGTATCGATACCTGTTTTTTGAAAAAATGCCGTGGCTGCCCGCCCCAGGTCATTGTCGGGAAAAACGCTTACATGCGCCGCTGGCATACCCAAATATGCCAGGGCGGCTGATACATTGGCTTCGCCGCCGCCGTATGTAATGCCTAGTTGTGTGGCTTGTAAGAATCGTTGCCTCCCCGGGGTGGTAAGGCGCATCATAATTTCACCGAAAGTGACGAGTCCGGGCATTTGCAAAATGTGCTGGATGAATTATACAGCGGTAAAAGAACGAAGGAATTTCCCAAACTAAAAAACAGAGCGGTATAGAAATAGAGGATTTTGATTAAAAAATCAATTGTACATTCGATTGCAGATGGTTTCTGTATGTGCTGCATCTTGGCTGCCTGGTGCCTTCCTTTGTGAAACTGGTGGATCTTTTTTTACCACAAGGGACACGAAGGACGGCACCAGGGATACTAATTCGACCTTAGCCTCTTCGCTTCAAAACGAGGCTGTCTGCCGGATAGGTGGCCTTCAGGGTATCCATGACGGATTGTGCCCAATTGATAACGGCTTGTTTCTGTGCCTCACTCAACACCGCGTCGCGGTGAATCAGGGTGTAAGACGTCATAGGCATTTCATCCTCGCGAATCACTTCAATCACCTCGTCCAGTTTGTGGTTTTGAACGGCTACGCGTGATTTGGTAAACTCTGAGAAATTGAGGTGTTGTTTGCCTTCATTTACGTGGTTGGCCAACCAGAAAGCAACGGGTTGCACATTGGCATACCAGGGATAGACGGTGTAGTTGCTATGGCAGTCAAAACAGGCTGTTTTCAAAATGGATTTGACGTCTTCAGGCACAGGATACCGTGTTTGAATGCCGTATGTTTCGTCGCCTGAGAGGTTGCGCTCCGGCCTTATGAATTGTAACACAACCAGAATTGCGAGTAGGGTCCAAAGAACAGGTTTGATATATTTTTTCATGATGAGTAGTGAGTAGTGAGTAGTGAGTGGTGAGTAGTATTTACTTATATCGGAGGCCAAATCCGAATTTGTAAAGTGGCTTTTTGGAGTCGTATGGAAGGTCTTCTTTCTGGTTTCGAACGGCTTCCATGGAGGAAGGCAATTCGAAAGGCAAATTGCCTTCAGGATTTGCTTTTCCAAAAATAACATCCAGCAATGCGGCATCGCTCGCCCCATAGTTGGCAAGCAGTGCCCGGGCATTTTTACTGATTTCAGGTATCACGGCGGGCCGATCGAGATAGATATCTACCACCGTGGGCACCTTTTTCAACAATTGAAGGATTTCCTCCTTTTCTGGTGATTTGAAGTCGAGGTCGCCATGGTGAAATCCCTTGGCGAACGGATTTTCTGTTTTCACAGGCACCCAGGGCGTGTTCAGGCGGATAATCGCAAAATCTGCCTGTTCGGGTTTTTCTACCACAGTACCGTACTGTGCGGCTACCTTGGCATCCACATTTTTTACGAATATTCTGGGCATCGCTTTCCGGTAGGGCAAAAAGCCGGATTTGTTTTTCAGGAGTGTCATCGAGCGGCGCTGCGCTGCATTGCCTTTGGCTTGAAATTCGGCATTTCCCACCAGTTTGGTGGCAGCCGCAACATCGACATACGGATTGTCGAACAAGCCCAGTACAAATTTCTGGCGCAACAGACGGCGAATAGACTGGTCGATCCGCGCTTCGCTGACCTTCCCGGATTTAACCAGACTGATCACCAGTTCGGGACGGCTTTCTCCGCCAAACTGATCACAACCAGCCTCAATGATTTTCTTCACCCGATCTTCCTCACTCAGGTTTTCTACCCCCCAGGCGCGGGCTGGCCATACCACCGGGCCCATGTGCGCGTCGGTGATGAGCCCCCAGTCGGTACAAACCACTCCGTCGTATTTGTATTTTTCACGCAATAGTTTGGTAATGATGTCTTTATTGTAGGAAAAACCTACATTTTCGCTGGTCTGGTCTGTTGGAACCCCGTAATAAGGCATGATGGCAGCCGTGTGCACGTCAAACGCTGCTTCGAAAGGAATCAGGTGGTAGTCGAAATTTTTGCCAGGATACACCTGACCTTTTTGAAATTCAAAGTGCGGATCGAGTCCTTCTTTTTGCGGGCCGCCACCGGAAAAGTGTTTGGTCATGCAGGCCACGCTTTGCGTCCCCAGTTTTTCACCCTGAAAACCCAGAATATAGGCTTTGATCATGCGTGCGGACAAGCGGGCATCTTCGCCGAAGGTACCACTCACGCGGGCCCAGCGGGGTTCGGTAGCCAGGTCGGCCATAGGGTGGAGCGCCTCGCGGATACCCACTGCCACGTACTCCTGCCGCGCGATGTCGGCGAAAGTGCGGGTCAGTTGTTCGTCGGCAATGGCGGCAAAACCCAGTTGCTCGGGCCATTGCGAAAAGCCGTTGGCCTGCATGGCAAAAATATTGTTGCTAAAGTAGTGCCGAGGATCGGAGGCAATGGTAATCGGGATGCCCAGGCGGGATTCTTCTGCCAGTTTTTGCATGGCATTGTAACCTTCGGCCAGCGCTTTTACAGATGGTACCTGCCAGTAGTTGAAGTGGTTCATTTGTTTTCCCTGGATATACTCCGGGGCAGTAGGCAGCCGGGCTGCCATACCCTGCGCATTTGGTTTCCGATCGAGGGTGCCGTCGTCGTTGATGGTAACGCCGTTGATGAACATCATACCTGCTTTTTCCTCCATATTCATTTGGGAAATAAGGTCGCTGATGCGTGCTTCCACAGGCTGGGAAGCATCTTCGTACACATCGAGCCGACCGTTTTTGTTCAAGTCCCGGAAGGTTTTTCCATTGGTCTGGACGGTTGCAGGTGGAAGGGTGTACGCGCCAATACCTGCGATCGCAACCGCGATCAGCACAGGTAAAGTGATGAATTTCATGGTAATGTGCTTTAACGATGAACAAATGCCGGTCGGCAAATATAGAAACACACGTTAATACACACTCTCAGGTTGCTTTTTATTGATTCATTCCTTCCAATTTTATTGTTTTTGCTTTGCTCCAGGTCTTTCCGGCCGCATCGAAAGCAGACACAACCGATACCAGTGGCAGTTTCCAGTTTTCAATAGCAGTACCCTTTGTATTGAGCCTGCTGGTCAGGAAATACAGGCGTTGCGTAGCAGCACCAGCAGGCGCCGTTGTGAAACGTTGATATAGGTAGTATGGAGGTATCGACTGGTAGTACATCGTGGCCTGCACCGAGAGGCTGTTTGGATTGTAAGGCGCTGGGATGTCGATTTTGTACTGCAAATGATCTTTCCCCCGAAAGCCAGGCCCCTGATCCAGATAATCCGGGTCGCCGGATACCTTGGGATTGGTAGATTCCATAAACTCATACATCACTTCTCCCTGGCTTTTGAAAATGCTGGCATCGCGCCAGCCTTCTGGCAACAGACGATTGTCTTTGACATCATACACCCGGTGAATAAAACTGGTGGTAAAATCGAAGTTGGCGTTTTGCGTCAGTTCTTCGTAAATCTGCACCTGATCTTGTCGGGTAATAACCTGATAGTGAGGCTGATAGGTGTTTTTGTCGGGCAGAAACTCCGTTTTCAACGGGTTCCCATCGGGGCCGATAATTACGCCTGCGGCATTGGTTCGGCCCGATGACCAGACGACATTCCCTCGATTGTCGAGCACCAGCAACTCCAGAAAGGCCCGACGGAAGGCCACGCCGCTGGGAAACCGGTGGCCGGTTTTGTTTTGAACGGTGACATCGACAGTCATTTGGCTGGCGCCGGTAGAAGAAACTGACATATCCAGGTCAATGGTAGCCTTTCGCGCCTGCCGCACCATATTCTGAATTGCCAGTGCGTTGCCGTTTTTGGCAGAGGTCATATAATCCTGTTTGGATACGCCGAGCACATCCGGGAACTGGTTGAACATTTCCAGGAGGAATACATTGAGCCCCACGTGTTCATGTCGTCGGTAGTTGCCACGGGTGGCAATGTCGATCTCAGAATCCGGAGCGCGGTTTTCCACTTCCGGGTAGCCGGGGTCCTGTATCGTGGCAATTTTGGTGGTGAGTTGCGCAATATTCAATTTTCCATCCAGGCTTTCAAAACCACCGGGCATGTGGCAGTCCTGACAACTTTTAAACCCGGAAGCGGCGGAAAAGCGGCTGTTTTGCCATTCCAGAAAGGTTTCCTGTTCTATCGTATGGGCATATGGTTGTAAGGCAGGATTGGATTCGGAGGCTGTGAGTACCGGGAATTTGTCTTTTTTCATGCCCACATTCGGCAAGTTGATGGTGTGGCAAACCCCGCACATCTGTGCTTCCCGGATGAAGGCATTGTATTTGGGTGTAATGCCCAAAGCCTCTTCCATAGGGAATGTTTTTACATCGGCAAACGGCCCCCCAATTTCCGTAGGCGGGCTGGTAACAGGCCTTCCAGTGGTGTTGTGAAACAGAAAATAGGCGAGTTCGCGTGGTGTGCTGTTGTTAATCCAGTTGGGTTGCATAGGGCGCCAGTTTTTTACCGATTCTTCATCCGGGGCAATCATATGGTGGCAGGTCATACAACTGATGCCTTCCCGGGCCAGTTCGCCGTATTTGTGGTAGCGGTAATTGTCGGGCCGGGGCGTTTTGGCCGAAAGAAGTTGCGTGAGGTACACATAATCCACCTTGAAAAGCGGGTCGAGCGTTTTGTCCGTTTTGGCATCGATGGTCAATTGACGTTGCCCCATCGAGCCATGACAACTCAGGCAGGTATTGGTCACCTGCTCCTGGTTTTCTTTCAAAGTTCCTTTCAGCAAGCTACCTTTTTTGGCATCCTGTTCGAGGTAAACCATTTCACTTTCCAGTTGGGCATAAAAAATGGGGTCGCGGCCCGCCAGGCCCATCGGCGACCAGCGCCATTCGCCGTATTCGGATACATTGTAACCATCTCCGTAATTGGGGCCAGTTTGCAAAAACATGGTGACATCATACGGATTTCCGCCCAGGCCTCCATGGCAACCCAGGCAGTTGTCGGAAGTAATAAATTGCTCCACTTTGGCGCCCGGAACCACGTGGTCGGCCCATTGTGAGGGAAAGGCCTTGATATTTCCACCGGGAACAGGCGGAAATGATTGTACAAATTCCGGCAAGGGCGCAGGCAGCGGCTTGGTATCCTGCGGATTACCCTGCGGGTCGGCTGGTGGCAAGTGGAAGCGGATGAATTCTTCCCAGCGCGGGTCGTTTTGTTGGGTATAAGGGCGCAGTGGCCCCGGAAGTTCAAAATAATGTCGGACCATGGAGTCCTTCAGGCATTCCGGGTTTTGTGTGAGCAGGCTGAGTGGATAGTTTTCAAAATAGGCCTGACTGCGCCAGGAATTATCAGAACGGAAAGTCAGCAGATTTTCATTTGGATAAAAACCCTCGATGTTTCTCAAGGCACTGAAAGTCAGTTCTTTATCAGCCGATGCATGGCAGCGGATACAGGTCAGACCAAAGCCGGATCCGGGCGTATTGTTGTCCTCGTCCAGTTGTGCAGCAATGGATTCTTCTATGGTTTGCAGTTTGCCGTTGACCATGGTGGGCGCCCCCGGGCCGGCCCAAAACCAGCCGTCGTGCGAGGTATCGCCCGTTTTTACCATGACGGTCCAGGCGGTAATCAATTTGCTGAGCAGTTTTTCATACACCGCTTTATCCTTGCATTCGGCTGCTTCATTTTGCTGAAGAAGTTGTTCAAGTTCGGTGTAAATGTTGGCTGGCGGCATGTACATTTCCTTGACAATCATGGCGCCTTCCGGAACGGAGCCGCTGCGGGGTGCTTTGGGCACTGCCTGGCCCGATTTTTTACCTTCCTGCCAATAATCAGGATCGCCAGTAAGCCAGTACATCATTTTCGGGGAATAATAAATGCGCACGGCAGGGTGCACGCCGTAATAGGTTTCTTCCACCCATGGGCCTGTGTCGCGCACTTTTTTGTCGACACACCAGTCGAGGCCTACGTATTGCCTGCGGAGAATAAAATTGTACAACACCTTTTCATAATCCTGCAAATACAAGGGATCGGGCACCGGAATGTCGTGCTCGCGCCCGTTTTTGCATTCCATTTCTGCCTCGTCGGGAACAGGGATGGCAAGGCTCGCATGCGCCTGTTCAAAAGAGAGCGGCGCTTTTTTGGCAGGCGGGAAAACAAGGTTAAAAGCGGCTGGGATTTCTTTGGCATTTGCGCCAAGCAGTATAGCCAAAAGTATGGCTGCGCCAACGGGAAGTACACGTGTTTTCATCATGGTTCGGAAATTGGTAATATTGGCTCTAATGTATTGATTCTTTAGGCGTTTTGCCAAATAATTATTGTAATACTTTTACTAAAAATAACAGACATGAGTCGTCCGAATTCTGGACTGATATTTATTTCCCGTAGAGTAGTTTCCCACGTAGAGTAGTTTCCCGCGTAGAGTAGTTTCCCGCAGAACTCGCAGATTTACCCGCAGAACTCGCAGAACGTAGAGTACACCTCATTATCGCTTTGAAGAAAAAGGTGTACTCTACGTTCTGCGAGTTCTGCGGGTAAATCTGCGAGTTCTGCGGGAAACTACTCTACG
>Ga0209572_1000209_pt1 | contig 121785 bp, 101 predicted proteins | sample EBPBio232012_DNA_FD_185867 | JGI IMG/M metagenome (GOLD analysis project Ga0209572, IMG submission 185867) | Wastewater treatment Type I Accumulibacter community from EBPR Bioreactor in Madison, WI, USA - Reactor 1_1/23/2012_ DNA (SPAdes)... | ecosystem: Engineered > Bioreactor > EBPR >...
CGCCATCCACCGCTGAGTGTGCCCAATGCAATGGCCGTATAACAACCGATAACTACCCATTCAGGGATATGGGCAATGGAGTGCTTGCCAGTTATAGGGTCAATTTTTTCATCAATAAACATCCAATGCGGAATGGTATCTCCGGCAGCAAAGGTTTGTGAGCAATAAACAAGTAGTGCGGCACTGATGATACCCATCACTTTCTGCGCATCGTTACCACCATGACCAATGGAGAAAAGCGCACACGAAACAAGCTGCAATCGCTTGAACCATTTATCCAACTTAGAAGGATGCCCACTTCTGCATACCCAAAGCATTAAAACAGAAATGAGGTAGGACAGTATCAATCCAATAATGGGCGCCAGGAAAATGAATAGAAACGTCTTGCGCATTACGGCTATGTTCACTACATCCCAACCGGCATGTGCGATGGCAGCACCTGCAAAGCCGCCCATCAACGTATGAGACGAACTGGATGGAATACCCCAATACCACGTAAGCAGGTTCCAGGTAACAGCAGCCACAAGTCCTGCAATGATTACAGTAAGGGTAATAGCCCCTGAATCTACTGTTTTGGAAACGGTATCCGCTACCTTCAAATCAGAAATCCAGAACGCTACGAAGTTGAACAATGCCGCCCACAACACGGCCTGTAACGGAGACAAAACACGCGTTGAAACAATAGTAGCAATGGAATTGGCCGAGTCGTGAAAGCCATTGATAAAGTCAAAAACAAACGCCAGTATGATGGCGATTACGAGCATTGTAAATAGTGTCATGAACCGCTTTCGTTAGGAGTTTTTCACCAATATGGTTTCAAGAACGTTGGCTACATCTTCGCATTTATCGGTAGCACTTTCAAGCACTGAAAGGATTTCTTTCTTCTTAATCATTTCAATGGCGTTGGTCTCTTCAGAGAAAAGACGCGCAATGGATAAATCGAATATGCTGTCAGCCTCATTCTCCAAATCATTGAGCCTTACAATGGCTTCTTTGATTCGTTGCACATTGCGCATGTTGCGCAAACTCTGAATGGCTTGCTCTATCTCTTGGGTTTGACGGTGCAATACCGCAGCAAGGCTGTGCAAGGCCTGGTCAAACTGTTCGTACTTATAAAGCACAATGCGTGAAGCTGTACCATTGATATGGTCCGCCACATCATCTATCACCGATGCGAGCAAGTGAATGTCTTCTCTGTCAAAAGGCGTAATAAAATTCGCACTCAGTTCGGTAAAAATGTTGTGTGTGATATCATCGCCCACGTGCTCCAGGTCGCGTATCTCTCTAACAATATTCTCTATGGTTTTTTGATCTCTGGATGAAACCAACTCTTTCAGCTTTCCGGACATATTGACTAAGTTCGAAGTCGCCATAGAAAAAGAGTCGAAAAACTTGCCTGACTTAGGCGCAAACATGGATAGAATACTCATAACCTTTATGTCGGTTTTTGGGAGCGCAAATGTTTGTCATCTTTTGGCCTTATCAGACCGCTCTATATTAGCAAATTGTTAAGTGTGACGGGCATTAGCAAAGCAAGCGTTTGCAAGGGTTTTAAATTCGTCCGCACAATTTTTCACAACACAATTCTATACTGGAATGGTACGCTCTCTCGATTTCATTTTCCACGCCTTATTGCCGAAGGACAAAAAGTTTTTCCCGTTGCTTGATCAGGCTACAGCCAATCTTTTGGAAACGGCAAAGACGTTTGAAATGGCGCTCAAGGGTGATTCGGTTCAGCGCATGCAGTTATTGGATAAGATAGATAGCTTGGAAAAAGTGGGAGATGAAATAACGCACGCCATTACCAATGAAGCGGCAAGCACCTTCATCGTTCCCTTTGACAGAGAAGACATCCAACAGTTGGCCATTGCGATAGATGATGTGGTTGATTTCATCTATGGCACCGCAAAAATCATTGACCTCTATAAGATTCATGTCATCACACCGGATATGATTCGTCTTTCAGAGATAATTGTTGAATCATCGGTTGAGTTGAAAGAGGTTATCACCGAATTACGCAGCCTCAGAAACATCCAAAAGGTAAAAGAACACATTGAGAAAATAGGACTGCTAGAAAACGAAGCCGATCAAATTCTGAATGATTCTACCGTTAGACTTTTTGAAGAAGAAAAGGATGCCATGACGCTTTTGAAGAAAAAAGAAGTGATTGCATTCCTGGAATCCGCCACGGATAAGTGCAAAGAAGCTACGCACGTGATTGAGTCAGTGGTCATCAAATTCTCTTGAGTTCGCTTAACAAGCTTTGATTTGCAATGAGCGGTAGTTTACACCTTCTTTGCACCGCATTTATTTTTGAAATACGACATAAACAATGGCACAAAAAACTGCGGCAACTCCTTCCAAATTGCAACTTCCTTTTCAGAAGAAGAATTACATATTGCTTTTAATAGGGATTGCTATCATAGCGCTTGGCTATATCCTCATGAGTGGTGGTGGCAGTGCTGACCCAAATGTTTTTAGCGAAGAGATCTTTAGCACACGTAGAATCACCGTTGCTCCCATCGTTGTTTTGATTGGATATGTTTTTATTGGTTATGCCATTATGTATAAGCCAAAGAACAAGGCAACTGATAACGCAGCATAATCATTTCACTCAACGTTTATTTCTCCATTAAGTGACTTTATTTGAAGCCATCATTATTGCCATAGTAGAAGGGCTTACCGAGTTCTTGCCCATCTCCAGCACCGGCCACATGATTATTGCTCAAGCCCTGCTTGGTGTGGAGAACAGCGATTTTGTAAAAGCCTTTGTCATCAATATTCAGTTTGGAGCCATCCTAAGTGTCGTGGTTTTGTATTGGAAACGATTCTTCCAAAGCATCAACTTTTACTTTAAACTCTTTGTCGCATTTATTCCTGCTGCCATATTGGGCTTGCTGCTTGGTGACTATATAGATGCAATGTTGGAAAGTGTTTTGACAGTGGCTATCATGTTATTGTTGGGTGGCATTATTCTCATCTTTATAGACAAGTGGCTCAATCCTGAGCGTGAGGTAGAAGTCACTTATCCCAAAGCATTCAAGATTGGTTTGTTCCAATGCATCGCTATGATACCCGGAGTTTCGCGCAGCGCGGCCTCCATCATTGGCGGGATGACACAAGGGCTTACACGCAAGCAAGCGGCAGAGTTTTCGTTCTTTCTTGCGGTGCCTACCATGTTTGGCGCATCGGGATACAAGCTTTACAAAAGCTACAAAGTGGCTCCTGAAATATTTCAAGGAGAAAACCTTACCACACTTCTTGTTGGCAATGCAGTGGCCTTCATCGTTGCTATGTTGGCCATCAAATTCTTCATTGGCTTTTTGACCAAGCACGGCTTCAAATTGTTTGGATGGTACCGCATAATAGTTGGGGCGATTTTGATTGCCCTCATTTTGAGTGGTGTCAACCTGAGCATCCTGTGATTGGTAGAGGAAAAATCTGCTTGTCCTTTCCATAGCGAAGCCGTTACCTTTCCACCCGGTTTTGAACAGAACATTTATCATCAACCTTATTTTACTCGTAGGTCTTAACCTGCTTGTCAAGCCGTTTTATCTTTTAGTAGTAGAAGCGGAAATTCAGAACCGCGTGGGTGCAGATGTTTTCGGAAGTTACTTCGCGTTATTGAGCTTTTCCTTTATCCTCAATATTCTTCCTGACCTTGGAACCACTAACTGGAATACGCGTCATACCGCACAAAGCGAACAAGTACTCTCCCATCAACTTTCTGGAATGATTGGCCTTCGGTTGTTGTTAGCCGGTTTGTATTTGATTGTTTCTATTGTTATTGGCCTTTGGTTGAATTATACCGCTTGGCAAATGTGGCTCTTGGTGCTGCTTTCCATTAATCAGGTGTTAGCGGGTGCCGTTCTGTTTTTTCGTTCTTACCTCACGGGGCTTCATCTTTTTAAACATGACAGCATCATCTCTGTGATGGATAGATTGCTACTGCTCATTGCCATGAGCTTATTGCTTTGGGGTGGATTGACGGGTGAGAAATCCTTTCAACTCGAATGGCTGGTCTATGGACAAACGGGGGCTTACTTGATAACATTGTCGGTAGTAGCTTTTATAGTTATTCGGAAAGCAGGTAAGATTCGTTTTAAGACAGACAGAAAATTTATTGTCGGCATCCTTCGTGAGTCTGCTCCATTTACCGTGATGACCTTCCTCTCGATGGTAGCGTATCGGGTAGACGGTGTAATGCTTGAGCGGTTAGACAACGCTACAGAGGCAGGAATCTACGCCATGTGTTATCGCTTCTATGAAGCCGTGAATATGATATCCTACTTATTCGCGGTGCTGTTATTACCCATGTTTGCACGTATGCTGAAACGCAATGAATCCATTTCCGATCTGTTACAGTTGAGTTTTAAAGTCATGTATAGCGGAGTGTTTGTGGTTGCCGCTTGCGTGTTCTTTTTTGGTCAGCACATATTGGCGTTGATTTATGACCATCACATTGCTGAGGCAACTCCTGTTTTCAGTTGGCTAATGGCTAGCATGATTTGTTTTTCTCTTCAGTACATCTTTGGAACCCTCATTACTGCTGCCGGTGACTTGCGACCGCTAATTATTACCGCTCTCGGAGCAATGCTATACAACGTGTTGCTCAACAGTTTTTACATTCCACAAATGGGTGCGTTGGGTGCAGCTAAGGCAAGTTTCTTTACTCAACTATTAGTGCTGCTTGCCCAAGTTGTTGTTGTGCGAGGCAAGTTTTATGTTGGCCGCGTTCAATTGACCCTACTGAAAACAGCCCTGTTCAGCCTTGGATGCATTGGTCTAGGCCTATTTTTTTCCACTCAAACAATAATGAGCCTGTCGGTTGCGTATAGCATCGGCCTTTTCATTGTCGGTAGTTTACTCATTATTGTTCTTACCAAAATGCTTGACCTTAAGCGATTTATAGTGCTTATTAAGACAAGAGAATAATGCCGATTAACTTTGGCCCTGAAAAAATCCGGTTTCATACATTTTAAAATCGCTTATGTCCGAATCCCCTAACTCGCTCGACTCTACCAATCTTCTTGTTCTTTTATATAAATGGCGTAAGCCCATTATCATTGTATGTGCCGCTGCGGCTGTTGTATCAGCGGTAGTTAGTTTGATTATTCCCAGTCGTTTTAAAAGCACAGTTGTATTATATGCAGAACAGCAGCATTCGTTTGGTGCTCAGCTTTTGGAAGATGTTCAAAAGACGGATATGCTTACTTATGGAGAAGAGGAAGATGCCGAGCGTTTGCTTCAGCTTATTAACTCCGACCAAGTCCGTAACAAAATCATTGACCGTTACGACCTTTATGAGGTTTATGAAATAAAGAGAGAACAACAGGGCGCCAACACTCTAATCGGTCGTGCTTATGGTGAAAATGTTTCTGCTAAAATGACGAAGTTCGGCTCGGTGGAGGTTTCAGTTTTGGACATAGACCCGGAACGTGCAAAGAACATGGCCAATGACATTGCACTTTATGCCGATTCAGTTGCCAATAAGCTTAGCAGTGATAGAGCGCGCGAAGCATTCAAATACGCACAGACATCTTTGGAAAACCTAGAGGCAGAAATTAAAATGGCGGAAGATTCCATGGGGCGTTTGCGCGAGATGGGTATTTTCAACTACAGCAATCAAATCACTGCGCTTACCGAGCAATACGGTGTTGCGATAGCCGAAGGTCATCCTGACAGAGCAAAGACCATCCAAGAGCAAATGAACTTTCTTTCCAAATATGGAACGGCATACAACGCCTTAGACAATAAACTTGATAATGCGTATGAAAAATTAGGAACGCTGCGCAAGCGCTATGACCTTATGAAAATTGACGTGGATAGCAATATCCCCGCCATGCGCATAGTGGACTATGCCAGTGCTGCTGATAAAAAAGCGTTGCCTGTGCGTTGGCTTATTGTCGCTATGAGCACCGCTTCCGCATTTGTTTTCGTTGTTATCTTCTTATTGCTTTGGGATAATTTCAAGCGTCTTCGCAGCGAAGGAAAATTGTAAACATGTCGCAAAACGGCACATATAGCGAAGTAAGCATTTCCTCTAAATGGCTTTACATCAGCGCTGCTGCATTTCTTACCGTTATGGGTGTTGGAATTGCTTTGGAGTTTTATTATGTGCTTATACTACCCGTTGTATTGGCGGTGGTCTGGGCTGCTTTTTTCAAGCTCGAATACCTTTGGTACTTTATCGTCTTCTTCACTCCGTTGTCAATCAATTTAGAAGAGATGAAACTTGGTGGAGTTGGAATGGCATTGCCCACCGAGCCACTTCTATTTGGTATTCTGCTTTTGTTTATACTTAAAGCGTTATCTGGTAAAAGCATTGACAAACGAATATTTAAACATCCCGTTAGTTATGTGATATATGCTTATCTCTCTTGGATGGCGTTGACTTGCATCACCAGTGAAATGCCTTTGGTTAGCCTAAAGTTTCTCGTCACAAGGCTTTGGTTTATTGTATCCTTTTACTTTATTGCAACGCATCTCTTCAAAGACGAAAAAAATATTCGCAAGTATTTTTTGCTGTTTTTGTTTCCACTATTCCTCGTAATCATTTATACAGTTGTTCGTCACTCTACTTATGGTTTTGATAAAGACTCATCTCATTGGGTGATGGAGCCAATCTTTAAAGATCACACAAGCTACGGAGCCGTTCTTGCTATGTATTTGCCTGTCCTTATTGGATTGTTGCTGCGCAAACAAATGAGTCTATTGCTGCGCGTATTGTTGTCTATCGGGCTAGTGATTCTAATCGTTGGGCTTGTATTTTCTTATACAAGAGCGGCCTGGCTCTCCGTAGTTGGTGTCATCGGTATACTGGCGATTTTGTTACTTGGAATACGCCTTCGCACCGCCATCATATCATTATCTGTGATTGGTGCCTTTGTTTTTTGGGGATGGGATGATTTACAAGTTTCGCTTTCGCGCAACAAGCAGGACAGCAGCGACAAACTTGAAGAGCATGTTACATCTATGAGTAACGTATCCAGTGATGCCAGTAATCTTGAGCGGCTAAATAGATGGAATTGCGCCATGGAGATGTTCAAAGAAAGGCCCATCGTTGGCTGGGGACCCGGAACGTATCAATTTGTTTATGCTCCTTTTCAGCGCGCAAAGGATTTGACCATTATCAGCACAAAACAAGGCGATGGTGGCAATGCACATAGTGAATACTTAGGGCCTTTGTGCGAACAAGGGGTGCTCGGCTCTCTATTGTTTGTTGTCCTGCTTCTAACGGTTTCTAGTTTAGCCTTTAGATTATTTTACTCTTTGAAAGATCGTGATACTAAAATCCTTATTGCGTCCACCTACTTGGGGCTAATGACCTACTACATTCATGGCGTTCTAAACAACTATTTGGACACCGACAAGGCATCTGTTCCATTTTGGGGATTCACTGCAGTGCTCGTGGCAATAGATTTGTATCAACAAAAAGAGGCTTCCCTTAAAAGAGCGTAGGTAAATCTGATGTTACCCGATGACTACTCGCTAAGAAGATTAGTAACAAAACTTTCGAGTTCAGCAGTATGAATCTTGTAAAATTCTCCAGTCCCCGGTCCATAGAATCCTGTATGAATTTTTCTCACATTTCCTTTTTTATCAATGAAAATAGATGTTGGATAGGCTGATAAATCCTTTAATCCGCTAAAAATTCGGGCGGCCGCGCCTTTGCCCATCTTTTCTCCGAAATATGGAGGATAAACTAAGCCCAATTGTTTAAACTGGCGAAGCACCCTTGACTTGGCTGTTGCAAAATCATCGCTTCTTTCAAAAGCTACCGGAACCACCTCCAATCCATTTTCATGATACTTTTCGTATAATGTTCTGAAAAAAATAGACTCATCGGTACAGTTGGGACACCATGAGCCAAAAATCTGAACTATGGTCACTTTTCCTTCAAATTTTGATCGATCGAATTGAACACTGTCTCCGTTATCATCTCGAACTTTAAATTTGAATTCTTCCTCAGAAGATATTAAACTCGTGAGGCTGTCGGGATGATTAAGTTTTGCATTTTCGTTCTTCACACCCTCCCAGTTAGCCGAGTGGTGCTTACCACTATAGAATTTTCCTTTCAACTTGTCGCCTTCTATCTGCGCTTTGTAATAAAACAAGTGTGTTCCATCAAAACAAGACAGCGTCATGGAATCACCTCTTTGGTAACCTTGTAAAAAGCGATGATCTCCTGAACCTGTCAGGAATGTACCATACAAAAGCGTATCGTACTTATGAAACATGCCAACCGCACGATCGCTGTCAACTGGCGATTCGGGTGAAAAAACTACTTCGTAAACCAACTTTTTAGGGCTCGCTGCCGCAGGAAAGACCGGCATCCTGCTGCGCTTCGCGGTAAATGAAATTTGATACAACGGCTCGCGCGATGAATCTGTCCATTTACCTTCGAAAGTGGAATCGTTTAGCGCAATTCCATCAATTATTGTATTAAAAAGCGGCATTTTGGCGGTAAGCGAATTGCCGTTCCATTGCATTGAATCAACCTTAATGTGTTCAGTCCAGTTAATAAAACTCCACGATCCGTCATCATTTATGCGCAAATGTGCCGGAATTACAAGCGTATCCAAATTGAATTCTACAGCGTAGTCTCCAGGAACAAGCAACCCTGGTATTTTTTTCTTATCCGCGCTGTTCTTACACGAAAAAGTCAGAAGAAACAGAACGACTAAAAAGAATAAGGAATAGGAGTTCTTCAAGAAGTCGGCATTTTATTTTGGATAGGCTAAAGTATGTGTGGGCTTTGTTAGAAAAGTTGGATAGATACACCCAATTAGGGGGATTATTTGAATCTTAATAAAATGCGTATGGCAAATTTCAGCCTATAAAAAAGTCGAATGAATGCTGGTTTGTTATAGCCCTTAACCGAAAGGTATTCGACTAAAGTAAGTTGATCGGGAAATCTTGCGCTTTCTCTTCTGTAATGTGCAACAACACGCTGGTCAACAGCGGCTCCTTTAACAGCTTGGAAAAAGGCCTTGCTGTGATACTGATTATAAACCCTCGGTGAAATCTTTGCCTTATGCTTTTCGATAAACCGCATTTGAGCTTCATAGCTCTCACTTCTTCTTTCTCCTCTTATCCAGTGCACCACACACGTAAGCTCTGTGAAAGGAACAAAGCGAAATTTTTCGGCAAATCGTATGCTAAAATCATAATCCTGATGCCTCTTAAGGCTTTCGTCCCACTCTATTTGTTTGACACACGATGCTTTATAAAAATGTGTAGGTGTTGCTGCCGTTCCTGTGGTCAGTAAATAATCGGCCATAGATTCATGATGACCAATTTTTCTACTTATTACAGGAATTTTTTCTACACCATCATCCACGTAGTGACTACCAAACAATCCGTCAACGGAGCTTGCTTCCATGAATGCAATTCGCTTTTCTAAATGCAAGGCAAGCCATTCATCATCAGAGTCAAGCATAGCTATGTATTCGCCTCTCGCCTGTCTTATTCCCACGTTTCTGCAAACATTCGCATAGCCTTTCTTTTCTAAACGAAAAAAACGAATGCGCTCATCGTTCAGTGGTTCTATCACGAGCTTGTTCAAGTCAATCTCAGAGCAATCATCGACAACTACTATTTCAATGTCACTTATGGTCTGCGTAAGCACACTTTGTATCGCGCGTCTTAGCTCTACTTCCCGATTGTAGACCGGAATAACGACTGAAACTTTTACCGAATGTTTGGTCATTATTTGTACTTACTTGTATTCAATATTTCGGATAAATGCATTTCCTCTTCCAAACCATTTGAAACTATATATGGCCAACCAATAGGTCGTTTTAGAGCGAAGTGAAATAGTTTTTTCCTTTCTAACAAACAACTCAAATATTCGCATTGCGGTTTGATCATATCGGAATACTACACTTTCTCTGAAGCGCTCAAGCAAAAATTTCCTCAGATACTCCTGCTGCGGCTCTGAAAAATGTTTGCCTACTCCATCGTATATTTTATGGCGAGACAAGAAGTAGTTCCAAACCTTCTTTTCACTTTTATCATTGGCTGAAACATTACTTTCATGCACTCGGCTGTAGACTAACGGCTCTTTTAAAAATTGAATTTGCGGTTGCTTACTCAATGCGCGCATATAAAACTCCCATTCTTGCGAAGCTTGTAAATCTTCATCAAAACAGTTTTTCATGGACTCCAAAAACGTCCGCTTCCACAGAGGGGCGTGTGTTAGCCAAGAAAATTTCTGCCTCAAATAACTATCAAGGTTATCGTCCGAAGAAATATAAGAGGAGCGCAAGCCGATGGTTTGGTCTTTGTTGTTTTTGAAAACTTGTATTTGGCATACCGAAAAATCATCGGACGAGTGTCCGAGCATAGCAAGCTGCTTTTCTATTTTCTGAGGATGCAGCAAGTCATCATCATCCAACCAGTTAATATATTCACCTTTACTTACCGAAAGGCCATAATTGCGACAAGCATTAGCACCTTTTGGTTTATCACTTGGCCGACTGTAAAACCGAACCCTTTCGTTTCTCTTAATATAGGAATCAACCACTTCCTTTGTGTTGTCTGTGCTGCCATCATCAACCACAATGCACTCTATGTTGGAGTGGGTTTGTGATAAAGCGCTCTCTATCGCTTCGCCAATAAACCGCGCTCTATTAAAACTTGTTATGACAACAGACACCAATGGATTCATATTGCAGTTTTCTGAGTATTCCCTTTTTTCACGCCCTCAAAGAGTTTAAGTTATCCATGTTCGTAAATATGGAATTTTTGATAGTGTCAGAATTAAAACGTAGGAAGTAAAAAACGTCAAGGCTGAAATTATAAAAATGTAGCCGAGAAGATAAAACGGCTGCGTGATATACGCGGTATCTTGTATAAAATATTTAATGGTTTTTAGCACAAGAATATGAGCCAAGTACATTCCAAAGCTATGACTATCTATAGATTTTATCAAGTCATTGCTCCTGTTGAGACAAACGCGACAAAGAAGAAAAACGCCTGTTGAAACCAATATCACATTGGGTGATAAATAACTGTAATACTGTTTTATAAACTGATTTTCCTTTACGCTTAAATGGCCGGTTAGACCAGCTGTTATTGCTATACCAACGGCTATTGACACGACCGATAAAGCCACAACTCTTCTTGGATTGTTCAGTTCAATTCGGCTCAAATAATAACCTAATACCAAGTAGCCGATATACTTACTGAAATAAATGATTTCTATTTTCGGAAGAAACTCCATTGGCCAAATACCAATAGTACATGTGAGGAACCAAATTATTAAGAAGAATACAATTTCATTCTCTCTGTAAGCTATGGTCCATTTTCTCAAAATTGGCACAAAGAGGTACAAGCCTAGAATCATAAAAACATACCAGAGGTGAAACGCAGCCCCTTTGAAAATTTCCAATACCGTTATTTTTAGAATAACGTGCGGAGGGTATCTGCCTATCCATTGGTTGTTATAGTAAATAACATAAACAACGCTCCAAAACAGAAATGGCAGAATTATGCGTTTTAACCGTTTACCCAGATATATGCCCAACCCTTCATCCTTTCCTAACAACACGGCACCGGATATCATAACAAAAACGGGAACACAGAATCGTGTTATAGAATCGATAACATTGGCTATTCTCCAACCACTCAAATCAATCTCTCCAAACTTTATGACGTAATGTGCGGACACATGAAGAAGCACCACAGAGAAGGTGGCTATCACACGAAGATTACTTACGTAGGATTTCATGGGAATATCAGCAGAGGCAAACTTAAGGTGTTTCAAAACAGTTTAGCGGTCTCAATGAATTCCTAACTCCGCATTCATGGCAACAGTGGAAGACTCTTTTTTAAATATTTTTTTTTGAATTCGCTCTTTGTTCTTGATAATGAAAAGTTGAACGCTCTTCCTTTTGAAAACCAATGTCACCGCATAATTAAAAAAATATTCATACTGCCTGAAGAACCTACACGTGAAAAGTCCTTTCAGCCAAATGAAATAGCGCTCTGTTTGGCCACTCGCCTCTATTTTCTTGCTAATTCTTCTGGCCAAAAGCAGAGAAACCACACTCTTTGGCTGGTGTGATTCTTGTGCCCATCTATAAAGTTCATCATACATTTTATAGCGAGCCAGCGGATTACGAAGATTTTTTGTAACGCGATTGTCCTCGTGAGCACCTCGCAGACCGATAGGGCGATCTATTATCCCGGATACAAGTTTTCCATTAAAGGCCAACTTTATCAAAAATGCAGTGTCTTCACCCAACGCAAGGCCCGAGAAATATGCCGTCCGTAGTATCAACTTCTTCTTAACCGTCAACGTTACTATCGAAAAACCTCCTTTCCCTTTTATTATGTCTAGAAGAACCCATTTTAAGTTTTCTGGAGGAACGGCCTCAGATACCGTTGTCAATTTAAGTGACGAAAACCCTGCCTTCTGGTAGTTCTCTTGAGCTGCATCAGAATAGAAATGAAACCCGAGCGCTCCATAAACACCATCGGCATTTTCATCGGCAGTGAAAATTTTCTCTTCGGCTTCAAACCTATTCGGAAGAAAAAAATCATCCGCATCCAAAAACGAAATATAGTCTGAGGCGGATTTTAGTATGCCCAAATTTCTAGACGCACCTGCGCCTTTGTTTTCATTATTGGGATGGGTATAAAGGTGCACTTGTGGATGGTGTTCTGCCAGAAGTTGACACACTTGCAGTGAGTTGTCTTTGCTGCCGTCTTCTACAAGAATTACTTCCTTGGTCTGGGGTTGGGCCAATGCGGATAGCACGGCTTTTTCCAAAAAAATAGCTGCGTTGTAGACGGGAATAACTACTGATATGCGTAACAATTTTTTCTCCATTCATCGCGTCCTCATCCTGTTGTGAGTTTCATCAATTTTTGATTGAATTTATAAGACCAGTTCTTGAGTCTGCCAACATCGCTTTTCTTATATCTATCTGCTATGAAAAAGTATAACAGTCCGTGCACACCGTATTCATAGAAAACGGCCCTGTACATCAATGCCTTGTCATATACCAACTGCTTGGGAGATTCATAGTTGAGTTCGATACAACTCGAAACCAACCTACTTCTCAAAGCTGCGGGGGCAATGCCTCGCACATCATGATAAGTATAAAGGTGTGCATTCAACGTACCTTGATTCATTAGCACTTTGTCATGATCAATCTTACTTCGAATTGAGCCTTCATGCTGGCGCCTTAAGGTTACCACCTCATCATAAAGAGCGGCTCGTGTTGTTTGAAGCAGTAGCTTTAAATTGTAGTTGAACTCTTGACCCGATTTTAGTTGTTCGTTGAATCGGATTTTTGAGGCGATGTTTTGCTTAATGCATGTGTCCGGTGTAAGCCATTTGGCTTTCTTCAATACAAAGTTCTCTGCCGAAATCTCGTTGTTTGTAAATCGGTAACAGGTATCCATGGAGTTATCGCTTCCATTAAAAAAAACTGTTTTTGCAATTACAAAATCAAGACCGGACTCCTTAATTTTTTCTAGCTTAAAAGCAATGTGATTGGGCGTCATCAAATCATCACTATCGAAGAAGATAATGTAATCACCCTGCGAATTTTCAATACCAATATTTCTACATGTGTTGGCGCCCTTTGTTCTAGAGGCCGGGCGCTGAAACACCCGAATGCGCGCATCTTGAGTTGCACGTTTGGTCAAAACGTCCAATGTATTATCTGTGGAGCCGTCATCTGTAATTATGCACTCCCAATTGGTATACGTTTGGTTCAATATTGAATCCAAAGTTTCCTCAACCAAATCTGCGCGATTGTATGCGGGTATAATGACTGATACTAAAGATGATTCCATGCCTTATCTAACCTTGCCGAATAACCTGAGTAATCTTAAGCTCAGACTTATTAATCTTGGGTTTTTGACACCCACAAAACTACATAATTCGAAGAAGTCGTTTTCAGTTTTTACCATGCTAAACAGTTTGCGCTGAACTGCTGCTCTTTTGGGTAAAGATTTATGGAAAACATCAGCAGGAAGCCTAAGTATATCGATCAGGATACGCTTGTACTTGATTTCAAAATCTATGGGATGATACCTATACAATTGGCTATAGTCTTTATATAACTGGGATAACTGAGCGGCCCTTCCAATAGCGCTGAATACTCCTCCCGAGTGCTTTCGATAAGCCGCCAGTACGTCCAACAAATAATAGCCCGGGCCTTTCTGTATTAGATAATAAAACAAGTGTGTATCCTTTATGGCTTCGTACTTTTTGAATGCTTCAAAGTCAATCCACTCTTTTCTGAAAGTAATGGTGAACGTGTTCACGTACCATTGCCGTGCAAATATTTCCTTCGTTATTACAAATCCGTTACCCAACATTTTTTCACCTGTTGGTAACTTGTGAACCCGCATTTGACCTTCACTCCCATTTTCATCTACCTCCATAAATCCACCCGACACCAAGGAGTAATCAGAATTCGCTCGCAAAAAATCTACTTGCTTTTGCAGCTTATTTGGATCTATCCAATAATCATCGCCCTCGCACATTGCAACGAAGCTGGCCTCGCTGTTAAAGCAGGCTCTATAGACAGCCTGCGCATTGGCAGTTGGGCCTACATTTTTTTCGTGAAGAATTAGCTCAATAATATCAGGATGCATTTTTGCATACTCAATACAAATTGACCGCGTGTTGTCGGTACTGTAATCTTCACCAATAAAAAGTTTGTAACGAAAATCGGTTTGTTGCTTTAGCACAGACTCTATTGCCCGTGCAACGAAGTCTTGATGGTTGTATGCCACCATCCATATTGCTACCTCCATCTTCATGCCTTCCATCCAATATGCTTGAGAAATGAGTTCTAATCTGTAAACTTCGGAACAATTACCTTTTGCTGAAATGATTCTATTTTCAGTTTCTCATATTCATAGGTTGGTATTTTATTTAGCACATACCCATGACTTGTTTTCATATCATAATAGAAAAAGTCTGTCCACGGAAATGACGACCAAGGCTTAAAGTTTCCCTGAAACTCATAGGGTTGATGCATGGGGATTACCCTTACGATGGCAGATACATATTTATCCGGATTTTCACCTTTCAATGAATATTTCACCAATCCCTCCATCTCATTTTGCATTTGAATGCTGAACTTTTTCTTAGTGATGTAAGGCTCTGTTGTAATGGCGACCATCATTCGGAAACAAGTTAGAATAAATTTCTCATTGCCAAATAGAGGATGCTCCCAAGCCACAGCTCCGTCTCTATCAAAATACTTCACGTGTTCCGTTTCAACTCCATTTGCATCTATGAAAACAACTTTAAAATACAGGCGATCAAATAGATGGTGATAATCAAACAAGGCGAGTGACCAATTGAATTGCCAATACCTGTGCGGCTGCAGCGTGTGCATTGATTGCTGCACGAAGTCAGCGCTTTTCAAAAGGTAGCCAGTTTTCCCTTTTGGTATTTCTTTCGTGTTTTTATATCCTGTATATGCAATTGGCCACGCATTAAATACTTGCCTGAAATCCAGGTAAATGTTGTCTAAAGAACAAATAACTGTGTACCAAAAAACAGCAAGACCCAAAGCCATAGTATTGAACAAACTGCTTCTTTGGATTTTGGTGTTTTCTATATTAAAAAGCTTTAGCTTATCAATTGCTAGCGTCTTTTGACTTGGCCTGGTTGACATAGCCAGAAAAAGCAAAAACATACATATCACAATAGGGCCGCCCATTATGCCTATTCCAGACATCCCTAAGGAGAGGAAAAGCCCAAGGCCAAGAACACAAAAATTGGCATACAGCCACGTTCGCTTATAAAAAAGCAGCGGCAACATTATTATTTCTGCAACTACTGTGGCCCAATTAAAAACCACCATCAGCCATTTGTAGTCTAGCAAAAACCAAAGAAACCGTTTTGGAAAAAAGGCTATGTTCAATGAATAATAAAACCCTAATCCAGCCTGCCATATGGGATCAAGCGCTTTGTGCAAACCGGCTGTAACCATCAAAACACCAACCGACAAAGCCATCACGGGTATGGCCCACTTTCCCTCATCAGCTTTTTTTCCCTTCCACAACTCTGGCGAAATAAATATGGCATAGAAGTTAAAAATGTTCTTTACAAAAATCTCCAGCGAAAATGGAATGATCAATCCTCCAAAAAGAAAAACAACTATCCAAGCCAATCGAATTTTATAGCCCACCAACAACATGAGCAACCCCAATAGATATATAGCGCTCAGCGCGTAGGCCAATATGCTGGGTGTTGGAATTTTAAACAATAAAAATTGTATGGCTCCATGCCATAGCCTATTAATCCAAAATGCTGTATGCCCGATATAAGACAGAGAATCGCATAAAGTACCCTGGTCAAAACCATGTACTTTGGATTTACATCAAAAGAGAGCCATCGCTTAACATGAGCACGGCTGTAAAGAGCAACAAGCAATAAAAGAAGGATGGTAAAACACAAAATAGATGAGCCATTGATAAAACGCAAAAGCCATCTTGAGCTGCCGTCTACTTTTATTGTCAGGATATGAATTAGCGCTGATAATGCAATCAAAAAGAAAAAGACACTTCTCGTTTTTCGGTTACTGATAATTTGCCCAAGCTTTGCTGATATTTCCATTTCCAAGTTACTCGTGTTTTCAATATTGGGAAGCGCGCTAGGCTGGTCATTTCATACTGCTGCAGCAGAGAAATTGGCAACTATCCCTTCGCATAACCAAAGCCACTTCTTCCAAATCCATTTCCGTTATAGAACATTAGATTGATGCCATTTACCTGTATTACATTCGGGTATGAAATCATTTCTGAGTCCCAACCTTGTGTGGACAGTTCTATTCCTGCAAAACTATCCTTGCGCAACCATGTTATTCCATCGGCAGATTCTGCATAACCTATTCGATAAGTGTTTGCTGCATTAAGCCTATAATCCGAAAGCTTGCGCCTGCCATACCACATCTTGTAGTGTCCCTCTTCTTTAAGAACAGACGCACTTACCAATCCGCCTTCATCGCTCTCAAGTTCAATGGCCACACGACCACGCTGATCCCAGTTAATACCATCGTTAGATTCTGCATACTTAATATTATAAACCGGTTCCGGCTTACCATCAATAACATCCCAGCGAACACAGGATAGGTACCACATTTTATAAATGCCGGCATCCTCCATTACATAGGCAGTACCGGAAAAGTAGGGCTCTATATGATTAACTGTAATAATCGGTCCTTGGGAAAATCGCTCGAATGTTTTTCCATCATCATGGCTTACGGCCAATCCGATAGCATTTTGATAAGGTACGGTCACTCTTGTGGTCCAGCCTATGTAGTATAAATACTTTTTGCCATTGATGGTGATTATACTGGAAGGCATAATGCCTGAGTCATCAAAAGCACCAAGACTTCCAAGCTCAAACAATGGCTTGTCATGGGAGTATAGTACCTGAGAAGGATTGTCCTTGCTGACCTCTATGAAAGAAACATTGGAGCGCGAATTGACATCCCGAGTTGCATAATAAATTCTTATTCTATCCTGCAGCACGTCAGCTACAGGAACTTGTGCATGACTCCTGTTCCATGAATGTTGACCGTCTACATTATAGATTAATCCACGCTTCTCCCACATGCTTCAAAGGCTTGGTTTAAGTGGCTTAGCAGGACTGCCAACATATATCATCCACGCATCGGTGTCTTTGGTTATGGAGGCGGCCATTCCAACAAATGTTCCTTCAGATATAACAACCCCATCTCTAACAGTGGAGTTCACTCCAAGCACTGAATATTTTTTTACCGTACAATGGCCTGAAAGAACAACGTGTGATGTAAACATTACATTGTCTTCAATGGTACTGTGATGCCCTATATGATTACCACTCCACATGATTACGTTGTTTCCAATTTTGACAAATGGCTGAATGGTGTTGTCTTCCAGTATGAAGCAATTGTCTCCGATATCTTTGGTTAATACTGTTGCCTTGGTGCTTATATAGGAAATGAATTCATACCCTTTGCGTTTGCACTCCAAGTAAATGTTCTCTCTGATTTTGTTCATCTGAGCTGGCGACATCGGAGCGAACATCGAATACTCTTCCGGTTTAAAATGCTGCTCTATATCATCAAAAGCGACAATAGGCAATCCTTTGAAGGTTTTGGTTTCCGGCAAGTAGCGCTGGTTTACCGTGAAAGCAACCACCTCATGCTCCGTATCATTTGTTAGATAATAATGGGCCAGCTCTGCGAAATCCTCTAACCCGAAAATGATTACTTTCTTCATTTTATTGGTTGCTTGTAAACGTAAACGGTATATTCATATAGACCGTAATCATTGCGAATGACAAAGTTTCTAGATATCTCCTTACACAGAAAATCAGATAGTATATCCATTGAAAGATGGAACAGATCGTCTCGTTCCCAATCCACATTCTTTGACATAACGTTGAAGGCTATTCCTTTATCACACTGATGATATACCTTCTTTATCATAGCCTTGAAATACGTGATCATTTCGTCAAAGCTCAACTCGCGCTTCTCTGTAAATACACCATTTAGCACAAAATAATCGAACGTTGGCAAATGATCTGAGTGCGTAAGTATATCTAAACAATAGAAATTCAATTCAGGAAATTTCTGCTTGCAGAAGTCCACAAATTTCTCTGAGATATCGAGACCATTGTATTGAATAGCTTCATATCCATTGGCAATCATGTAGTTTTTCAATAAAGCCGTTCCGCACCCAAAGTCAAGCAGCGTTGCCGCTTCATTTTTTGGTATAAGATCAAGCATGACCTGAAATCTTTTGTTCAAGTCAGACTCGTTGGGCCAATCAACGCCCAAGTGGCTGTCGCCATGTTTATCAAAGCACGACTCGTAATGCTCAACTATTTTTTTATACTGCATTATTTTAAAGAATACTTCTTAAGATGCTCCTTTACCTGAGATACATCACAAAACATGAGCATGTCCAAAAATGAGAGGTGAGGTACGAATTCCTTACCCTTATGCTGCTCATAGCTCAGCGCTTCACTCTGTACAAAATTAAGTACTATGTTCTTTTCGGTGAATTGGGCTTTGTCATATAGCTCTAGCCCTCCTATTGGGTTTATGTATTGAGTGGCCTTTTGCACTGAACATATTGAAAGTATTTTCCCCTCTGCGGATGCCGCTCGGTCGTATGCTATGGATGATGATTTTTTGAAAGTCTTCTCCATTTCTAGATAAGCACAAATGCCTTCAATTATCGCAATATTCAAATCTGATATGTACTCATAATCTTGGCTCAAGTATTTGTTCATGAAGGAAAAAATAGCTTCGTAGTTCTTGGCTTTTGAGTAGTTGAATTGCAGGATTTTGATAAAGTTGTCCTTCCATTTTTCGGTGTAATTTATCCGAACATCCTTTATCAAATCATTCTGGCTTGCACCAATAAGGCTGACAGAGAAAAGATGAGCACGACCCTGAACCAAAAAATTATTTCGATTTACCCAGCCCCTCTTAATAAAATTGACATCATCAAAAAAAACAAACTCATCCACCGCATCAAGCAAATGAAAATAGCCCACATAGGGCAAGAAGTAAGGCTGCATTATGGCCAACCTCATAGGCTTGTATGATTAACCGTGTTCACTATCTGCTGCAGTGAGTCTTCACTTAAGCCAACATATAATGGCAGGCACATTATTCTTGACGAGATGTCCTCAGATATTGGCATACTGCCAACATTCAAATAGCTGACTTTATTTAATGATGGATAGAAGTATCTTCTTGGAACTACATTTTCCTTGCTTAGGAGATCTTGGGTTTTGAGCAACTCATTCTCTGAACTAAAAATGACGGGGTAGTAGCTGTAGTTCCACTCTGTATTTTCCCTTACCGCAAGTGTTTTAATGTTTGAAAAGTCTAATCGTGCATTGTAGAAGTCAACCACTCGTTTTCTTTCAGCAAGTATATCTTGCATGTACGGTAAAACAGAAAGCCCCATGGCCGCTTGCAATTCCGATATTTTTCCGTTGATGCCCAGACCATGAAAATCCAATGGCCCGTTGTGACCAAAGTTGTGGCTGTAGAAAAGCTGATGCCGAAGAGCGCTATTGTTGGCGAACATAGCACCACCCTCTGCAGTGTGAAATAACTTGGTGGCATGAAAACTACAGGTGCTCACATCACCATATTCAAAAATACTTTTCCCATTGTACGATACACCAAAGCAATGCGCGGCATCATAAATGACCTTCAGACCATTTCTATTTGCTATTTGCTCTATGGCCTCAACATGGCATGGGTTTCCAAAAACATGGGTTGCAAGAATGCATGTGGTTTTGTCAGTGATGGCCGCTTCAATTTGCGCCTCATCTATGGTTAAATATTCGGGATGAATGTCCACAAAAACAGGGGTGCAGCTTTCCCACAAAATAGACGCTGTAGTGGCTACATAGCTAAATGGTGTGGTGATGATTTCGCCACCTTTACCCAATAGTTTTAAAGCTATTTGTAAAGGAATTGTTCCGTTGTTGGTAATCGTTATCCAGTCAACTCCAAGATATTGCCGGAGACGCTGCTCTAACTCCTTTACCAATTCACCGCGGTTGGTGAGCCACTGGTTGTTAAAGGCCTTTTGAACCCAGGCCTGATACTCCGATATGGGAGGTAAGAATGTGCGTGTTACGGGAATCATGATCCTATTAATTTCCAATCAAGATTATACTGTATAGGCGCCCAGCCGTGTTTCGTGCCATGCACAGTAAAGTAGATGGCTGACTGGTGACGGAATATTGTCTCCCGCACTTTATTCTTCTCCTGAATGAGGCCTATTGTTATTGAGTATTTGCCTTGTGCAAAATTGGTTTCGGGCAGGGTGGCTTTGACAACAAGTTTTCCATTGGCCTTCGGTATTTGGATAACATCACCAAAATTCAAAACCTCTCCAAAATTTCGCTGTTCCTTGTCGGCAAAAATTAGGAATATCTTAGGATTCTCAATCTCCCGAATGCAATCAATTTCTATTTCAATCTGCAACTCAGCGTTATAGTTGATAGTAATCTCATCTTCTTGTTGAAAGGTTTTTCCCTCGCTTATCAGCGATATTCTGGCAAGATTGGCAATGTCTGATAATTGCTGATTGCCAACCTCCAATTTGTACTGGTTGTAATAGCTCGTAATGCCAACCGAAACATCATTGGTATTGAGTAGTTCCTTGCCGTGGCTCATGAGCAAAATATTGGTGCTCATTCTGGCAACTTGGGGCATGGAATGCGACACGAAAATCATTGCGGTATTGCTCAATAACTCATCCATCCTTTTGAAGCACTTGAGCACAAAGCCTATATCACCCACCGCAAGTACTTCATCTACCAAAAGAATGTCTGGTTCCATCTGTGCAGCTACAGCGAAACCAAGACGCACTCGCATGCCTGAGCTATAGTTCTGCACCGGCATATCCAAGAAATCCTCTATCTCCGAAAATGCAATTATTTCTTGGAGCTTCGCTTCGGTTTCTTTTTTCGTAAACCCCAGAATGGCTGCGTTGTTAAAAATATTTTCTCTTCCGGTCAAAATCGGATTGAAGCCCGCGCCAAGCTCAATCAAAGCACCAACACGTCCATGCATCGTTATCTTGCCCGTATCCGGACGCAGCAGTCCGTTGAGCATTTTGAGCAATGTGCTTTTTCCGGCACCGTTGTGACCAATTAGACCAAGGCACTCACCTCTTCTTACTTCGAAATTAATTCCTTGCACCGCCCAAAACTCATCCTTGCGCAGGGCAGTTGAACGTTCCGTTCCGGTTATGGTGCTGGCCAAGTCTTGCGCCCCATACCACAGGCTGCGCTTCAAGTTCTTGCAGAACTTTTTTCCAACATTTTCAGCAGATATAAGTACCTCTCCGGCCATTGATGTCTATTCGCTTTTCTGTTTTCTAACGTTCAACTATTATTGGAATGGACAGTCTGTATAGTATCCAAGCAAATAGGCTTAATAAAAGTGTAAGACCAAATACCAACCAAAAATATCCAGGCATGTAGAAATCCATTCCGGAAATGTAGTTTCTCACCGATATAATAATGGGGGTAACAGGATTCAACTTCATGATGCTGCTCAAAGTGCCTTCGCTGGGTATTACATATACCACCGGACTAAGAAACATCATTAACTGAAGGCCAATTGGAATTGCTCTTCCAACATCTCCATACAACATGCCAATTGGGGTCAAAGCCAGCCCGATAACATAACCAAAGAACATCAACACCAATAGGATGAGGGGCACCAGCACTATTCGCCAATCAGGGTGAACTCCCATGAAAAGAAGAACAACAACCAAAAGCAGCAACTTGATGGCGGCATTAAAACTCAATTTGTAAAACGCTGAAACCAACAGGCCCTCCTTGGGAAAATTGATCTTGCTCATCATCCCTTTTGCGCCTTGCGTTTGTGTGATCGGTGCCAAGATGCTTTCGCTAAATATGGCCCACACAATAGTGCCGGAGAATACGTAGGCCGGATATGGAATAGGAGTATCGCCCACCTTTACTACTCCTGCAGCATTGAGAAAAATCCAAACCAAAGCAGTCATCAACGGAGTGATAAAAGCCCAGAACAACCCGAGCAAGGACTGACGATACATGCTTCGAATATCACGATTGGCAAGGCGAAAACCTAAGTCCTTCGACCGCCATAAATCATGAAACATCTCCCTGAGCATGGGTACAAACCCCTTCTTAAGACCTTCAGACGAATAGACTTTTACTTCCAAATTGTTATTTATTTCAATGCTACTGAAATCCACCCTCGCTTCAAAACGACTGTCAGCACCGATAAACAGCACCCGCGTAAGACTGCATATAGGGTTGCAATGATAACCCTAAAACACCCAATAGAATATGGTGCTTTTGCAAAAAAACTGTGACAAATAAGTAATCTGCCAGATACTAGAACAGGGGTCGTTAATGAGTTAAAGATTACTTACTCAAATACAAATTCCTTTCAGAGTAAATCTGTCTGAAAAATGGATCGCGTAAGTCTTTGATAAAGCGAATGGCTTCACCTGTGCTTTTCATTTCGGGACCAAGCTCTTTGTTTACCTCAGGAAATTTTTCGTAAGAGAAAACAGGAATCTTGATAGCATAACCGTTACGCTTGGGTGCAAAGTTGAAGTCTTTTACTTTTTTCGCTCCAAGCATCACTTTGGTGGCGTAGTTCACATACGGTTCATCATACGCTTTCGCTATGAAAGGAACGGTGCGGCTTGCACGCGGATTTGCTTCGATGATGTACACCATATCATCCTTAATGGCAAACTGAATATTGATAAGACCAACGGTATTAAGAGCACGAGCAATGGTCTTTGTATGCTCTTCAATTTGAGTCATTACAAAGTCTCCTAAGTTGTACGGAGGAAGCACAGCATACGAGTCACCGCTGTGGATTCCTGCAGGCTCTATATGCTGCATGATACCAATGATGTAAACATCTTTACCATCACAGATGGCGTCTGCTTCGGCCTCAATCGCGCCTTCCAAGAAGTGGTCAAGAAGGATTTTGTTATCTGGCATATCGTTGAGGATGTCCACAACGTGATTTTCCAAATCAGCTTCGTTGATGACGATTTTCATCTTCTGTCCGCCAAGTACGTAGCTCGGACGAACAAGCAGTGGAAAACCTAAGTCTTTTGAAAGCTCAATTGCTTGCTCTGCACTTTCTACCACGCCAAACTTTGGATATGGAATGTTATGCTCTTTCAAAAGTGTAGAGAAACTTCCGCGGTCTTCAGCCAAATCAAGCGATTTGAAATCGGTTCCGATAATCTTTACACCATAACGCTCCAACTTCTCTGCAAGCTTCAATGCGGTTTGTCCGCCAAGCTGAACAATAACGCCTTCGGGCTTTTCCATCTGGATAATATCATAGATATGTTCCCAGAAAACTGGCTCGAAGTAAAGTTTATCCGCGGTGTCGAAATCAGTTGAAACCGTTTCAGGATTGCAGTTAATCATGATGGTTTCATAGCCGCATTCTTTTGCAGCAAGCACACCATGAACGCATGAATAATCAAACTCAATACCTTGACCAATACGGTTTGGACCACTGCCAAGCACCACAATTTTTTTCTTATCGGTAACAATGCTTTCGTTTTCATCTTCAAATGTGCTGTAGTAGTAGGGCGTTTGTGCCTCGAATTCGGCAGCACAAGTATCCACTAATTTATAAACGCGCTGAATGCCCATCTCAGTGCGCTTTTTGTGCACTTCACTTTCTAAGCATCTTAGTACATGGGCAATTTGTCTGTCGGCATAACCTTTCTGTTTTGCCTCCATCAGCATATCCTTGCTAATGTTGTCGACAGTAAATTTTTCCATCTTCTTTTCAAGATGAATCATTTCCTCTATCTGGCGCAGGAACCAGCTATCAATGCGGGTTTTCTCTTGTATTGTTTTAAAAGGAATACCCAATTTTATCGCATCATACACATGGAACAATCGATTCCAGCTTGGGCGTTCCAATGACTTTAAAAGTTGCGCTTGGTCTTTTAACTCTTTGCCATCTGCTCCAAGCCCATTGCGTTTTATCTCCAATGATTGACAGGCTTTTTGCAATGCTTCCTGAAAGCTGCGACCAATGCCCATCACCTCGCCAACGCTTTTCATCTGCAAGCCAAGTTCGCGATTGCTGCCCGGGAATTTGTCAAAGTTCCAACGAGGAATTTTTACAATTACATAATCCAACGTTGGTTCGAAAAACGCAGAAGTCGATTTGGTGATTTGATTTAGCAATTCATCTAAATGGTACCCAATCGCCAACTTGCTTGCAATCTTGGCAATGGGATAACCCGTTGCTTTACTTGCCAAAGCCGATGAGCGTGACACACGCGGATTGATTTCTATCGCGATGATGTCCTCTTTCTCATCAGGGCTAACAGCAAACTGAACATTGCAGCCGCCCGCAAAATTGCCAATAGCGCGCATCATGCGAATAGCCATATCACGCATCTTTTGATACGTAGTGTCGCTCAGTGTCATCGCAGGTGCAACGGTGATACTGTCTCCGGTATGAATACCAATTGGGTCGAAATTCTCAATCGAACAAATGATGGTCACGTTGTCGTTTGCATCGCGCAAGAGTTCTAATTCAAACTCCTTCCAACCCATCAGTGCTTTATCAATCATCACCTCATGAATAGGTGACAAGTGAAGACCGCGCGTTAAGAGTTTATCAAAATCATCGGGGTTGTAAACGATAGCTGCACCACTTCCACCAAGTGTATAAGACGGACGAATACAAAGTGGGAAACCAAATTCTTGTGCAATTTCTTTTCCTTCCAAAAAGCTTTTTGCCGTGCGTTGTGGCGCCATAGGCACGCCAATTTCACCCATCAGATTGCGGAAAGCTTCACGGTTTTCGGTGATTTCAATGGCTTTGGTATCCACACCAATCATACGGATGCCGTGCTCTTCCCAAAGTCCCATTTCTTCGCATTGGATAGCAAGATTGAGAGCGGTTTGTCCGCCCATGGTTGGCAACACCGCATCAATTTTATGGTTGGCAAGAATTTTTACAATGCTCTCTGTTTCCAGTGGAAGTAAGTAAACGTTGTCAGCCACCAGCTTGTCCGTCATGATAGTGGCGGGGTTGCTGTTGATGAGTGTTACTTCAATACCTTCTTCTCTTAGGGAGCGTGCAGCTTGCGAGCCGCTGTAGTCAAATTCACACGCCTGGCCGATGACGATGGGGCCTGAACCGATAATCAGAACCGACTTAATGGAGTTGTCTTTGGGCATTTTTTTTTTATCCGAGAAGAAATAAATCTTCTCAGTCAATCAAAATGTCTTCTTTCTGTGGTTGGAAATCGGGCGCGAAAGTAACTCTTAGTGAGGGCGGTTTGCAAAGGGATTTATGAACGCTGCCTTATTCTGAGGCTAAGTCAGTTGATTGTAAAGGAACATGCCTCGAAAGTTATTTTTGACCACAGGGAATTCAATTTTGAAAAGACAATTTCACTTCAAGGGTTTAGCTTTAGAATATCTCACCATTGGTGAAGGTGCTGATGCGATTGTGTGCTTTCACGGTTTCGGTAGAAAAGCTGAGGACTTTGAAGTCTTCAAATCTTTGATAAGGGAAAATCAACGGATGGTTGCCGTTAATCTTTTTGCGCATGAGGGAAGTGTTTTTCCTGAAGAGCGAATAAACAATAAGCCCCTTTTAGTTATCGAATGGAAAGATTTGCTTGAAGCATTTTTCAAAGCTGAAAACATTCATCGTTTTGATATGATTGGCTACAGCATGGGCGGAAGAGTGGCTATGAAAACACTTGAGCTAATGCCTGGACGCGTCAAATCACTGTTGTTGATTGCGCCTGATGGAATTAAAATCAACGCGATGTATCGCTTTGCGAGCGGAACAGTGATTGGCAAATGGCTTTATCGCAAACTCATTCACAATCCAAAGCCGTTGTTCTGGACGGCAGATGCGTTGCACAAACTGAAATTCATCAGTGATAAACTGCATCGTTTTGCTTATGTGCATCAGGATACGCAGGCCAAAAGGCAATTGGTATATGATGCCTGGATGATTCATAAAAATATGTTTCCTGATTTGGAAAACGTAGCTTGTATTGTAAGAGAGGGAAAGTCGTTTAATATGGTATTTGGCAAATACGACTCAGTGATTACGCCTGCACTTGGGAAGAAAATGTCCGGTATCATTGGTAGTGATAAACATTACTTCGAAATAGAAGCGGGGCATCAATTGATGAACGAACGCACTGCGAAGTTTCTTGAAGAAAAAGGGCTTTGGCCGATATAAGAAAGGGGTTAGCGATATAGCCATATAGGATTACAGGGGTTGTTGCGCAGAGGTACACAAAGAAAACACAGAGGTGCGCGAAGCTAAACCCTATTCTAATGAATCTTTCGACAAAGCATAGCCGCGCCATTTTTCCAAGACGGCTTTCATATCCTCGGGTAAATCGTTTTCGAAGAAAAGCCACTCGCCTGTTTTGGGATGGGTGAAGCCCAATGACTTTGCGTGCAGCCCTTGACGAGGCAATATCTTGAAGCAATTATCTACAAACTGTTTGTACTTGGTAAAGGTGGTTCCTTTCAGGACTTTATCGCCACCGTACTCTGGGTCACCGAATAGCGTGTGGCCGATGTGCTTCATGTGCACACGTATCTGATGGGTGCGGCCTGTTTCGAGTTTGCATTCTACCAAAGTAACATAACCCAAACGCTCGAGCACTTTGTAATGGGTTACGGCATGTTTGCCATGGTCGCCATCGGGGTACACTTGAAATACTTTTCTGTCCTTTGGGCTGCGGCCTGTGTTGCCAATGACGGTGCCGTCTTCTTTTACATCGCCCCAAACGAGGGCAACGTATTTGCGCTCACTGGTGCGGTCGAAGAATTGTTTTGACAAATGAGAAAGCGCATAGTCATTCTTAGCGATGACCATGATGCCTGTGGTGAGTTTATCTAAACGATGAACGAGACCGGGGCGGTTTACTCCGTGCTGTTTATTCTCAGGAAGGTTTTGAAAGTGAAACATGAGTGCATTGACCAATGTGCCTGTATAGTTGCCGTGGCCGGGATGCACGACCATGCCTGCGGCTTTGTTGAGGACTATGACATCATCGTCCTCATGTAAAATCTCAAGTGGAAGGTCTTCGGGAATGAGCTCTATCTCGCGGATGGGATAGGGCAACTCGATGGTGATGACATCGAGGGGTTTTATCTTATAACTGCTTTTGACGGGTTTGCCGTTGACGCGCACCCAATCATTATCACACGCATCTTGGATGCGGGAACGGGAGGTGCGCTCCAATCTGTCGAAAAGGAATTTGTCGATGCGCATCAGGCCTTGGCCTTTGTCGGCTACTACGCGGTGATGCTCAAAGAGGTCATCGTTTTCTTCTTGTATGTCTTCTTCTTGGAAGGTGCTCATAATTTGCGGGGTGCAAGGTAGCGTGGGTTTTGTTTTTGATTAATTGCCTCATATTCAGCACATGTGCCGTATGTTTAAATCTAAACGGCCTTACCGAACACTCCAGGACGGCCGGATAATTTCGGGCCACCCCTTCCGAATGTTTAGGCATGGTCGCCCGATTTCGGGCGGGGTACAAATAATGTTTAGGATGGGTCGCCCGGATTCGGGCGGGGCATAAATAACCTTTAGAATAGGCCGCCCGGTTTCGGGCGCACCATAAATAATGTTTAGAGGGGGTCGCCCGAAATCGGGCGGGGTATAAATAACGTTTAGGAGGGGTGGCCCGAAATTATCCGGGTATAAATAGGCATGTGTCGCTTCTTTTTTGATTAAAAACCGAAAGCTGTCCAGCATGGAGCAGCTTTAGGGGCGGGATGCACCCATTTATATTTGAGGCGGGTCTTATGGGCTTTGACGGTTGTTTTATGAAAGTAAGTCGGATTTGGTTTTTGTTTTTGATGGTGCTGGTATTGCAGTCGTGTGCTTTGCTTCTTAATCGTCCGAATAAGAAAGTGATGGTGTACACTAGCACAGATCAAAAGGTGGTGTACAAGAAGGATACGCTTGCTACCCATCAAGGCACCACGGTACTTATAGTGCCCAGGGCGAAAGAGCCTATTCAGCTAACGGTTATCAATGACTCTGCCGCGCATCAGGTGCTTGTGCTGTCCAAACCCTCTTTGGCGTTTTGGTCAAATATCTTTTTCAATAATGGTATAGGTATGATTGCGGATGCTTTTACCCCGAAGCGGTTTACCTATCCCGCCAATGTTCCGCTTTATGGGTTGGCAAGCGATACGGTTATCAGTAAGGGCGTGCTGTTTCAGTCGGAAATAAAGAGTCCGCAATACAAGCCGAAGGAGGCGGTTCACTTGTTGAAGGTGTCACCACAGCGGATGATGAATTTTCTCCAACCAGGCTTAGAGTTGAGTTATGAGGTGCGAAACAACCGCAGTTTTTCTACTCAGTTTACTGCGGCTATTATGGCTCCCAAGGGTTATCGGGGGGCGCTTGAGCAGAAGTTTTATTTTGAGCAGCGGGCTCCTTTCGGGGTCTATATTTCATTGGGTGTCGATTTTCAAGCGAACCGTTTTGAGAGAGTGAATTCATACGTAGATAAATCACTCATCCCAGATAGCTTGGATTATAAAGATTATTATCACTACGTGGATTCGTTGTCATACAGGGATAGCATTACCATAAGAAGGGAGATTTTCAACCTTAACTGGAAAGTGGGTATTCAAGGTCAAAAGGGTCAGCTTTGTTATGACTTATATTTTGGGTTGGGTTATCGCTATCGAAGTGTCGTGTATGAAGGAAGAATTAACCCCCTGCACCAAGTACCAGATCCAGACAGCAGACATCCTAATTTCTTTGATGTTTTATATGAGGGCAGTTATCCTCTGATGAATATCACGGCCGGCTTCCGGATTGGTTATGTTTTTCCTTATCGAGAGCGGGCTGTTGTGGAAGATAACTTTGATTAGGTTTCTGAAAACCAATGGTTCTTCGGGTTAAATTTTTCTTCGCTTAATTCGCCTTCTGTTTTGAAAATTAGTTATGGAAGAAAATCCTGAGTTGATTACTGAGAAGTACGATGAGTTGCCGCCTATGAAGGTGGCGTTGATTGCGGCTGTTGGCAAGAACCGTGAGCTGGGCAAGGACAATGATTTGCTTTGGCACCTGGGCGAGGATATGCAGTTTTTCAAAGAGACGACTGCGCGTCATTATGTGATAATGGGGCGCAAGAGTTTTGAGAGTATTCCGCCAAAGTATCGTCCGCTGCCGAACCGTGTGAATGTGATTGTGACGCGCAATGAGGATTATATGGTGGAGGAATGCTATACCTGCACTACGCTGGAAGAAGCGATTGAGCTTGCGCGTGATAATGGCGAAGAGCGTGTGTTCATCACCGGTGGTGGACAGATTTATGCGCTTGCATTGGAGAAAGGATTGGTAGATGAGATGTACCTTACACATGTAGAGGCAGCGTTTGATGATGCACAAGTGCATTTCCCTGCTTATGATGAAGAGCAATGGACTAAGACGCATCTGCGCACGGGTTTGGCAAATTCGCAGAACGAGTATGCGTTTGAGATTTACAAATACGAGAGAATAAAATAGGGGCTTATGTGGCAACATTTTATAGACGGCATAAAGCACATCACCGACTTGCAGGGTTATGACCACATGTTGTTCATTCTTGCGCTTTGTGCCCCCTACTCTATCAAGCAATGGAAACCGATAGTGTTGTTGGCTACGGCATTTACCGTTGGTCATAGTATTTCACTTGCGTTGTCTGTGACAGGCGTTGTAAGGTTCTCCTCCTATTGGGTGGAGCTGTTGATTCCTGCTACTATTATCGTTACTGCGCTGACGAATATCTCTTACCTCAAACACTCGGCAGACCGCGTGTATTGGCACCGTTATGTGGTGACAACTGCTTTTGGATTGATACACGGCATGGGCTTCTCTTCTTTTTTCAGAATGATTTATGATGAAACAGGATCGCTCTTCAAAAGTTTGTTGATGTTCAACCTTGGTGTTGAGGTTGGGCAACTGGCTATCATAGCGGTGTTGCTTGTGTTTTCGGTGCTTATCGTTCAGCTATGCAAAGTCAACAACAAAGTCTATACGGGTGTGCTTTCATTGATTGCGCTTGGACTTGGGGTTTGGCTTTTTGTGGAGAAGCTTTGAGGGGGATTATAGCCACACAGCCAAATAGGATTATAGGGCTATGAGTTATGGATAGCGGGTTCTCAAGACCCAAGACTCATTACTCAAGACCTTTTTCCAAACAATCTTTAGCAATTCATTAGCATGGTGCGTGGCTAACTTGCGCCTGCATTTCAAAATCAGTGCTATGCTCTCTACTCAACAATTGCGGTTCAAATACCAAAACGGTCCTGAGTTTTCTTTTCCCGATATACAATGCGGTAAAGGTGAACACTTGCTCATCATAGGCGAAAGCGGCAAAGGCAAAACAACGTTGCTTCATTTGCTTGCGGGAATGTTGAAACCCGTTGGCGGTAGCGTGACCATCGCGGGTCAACAAACCAGCAGCCTGAGCGATTCCAAACTCGATAAGTTTCGTGGTGCGCATGTGGGCATTGTTTTTCAAACTGCTCATTTTGTAGAATCGCTTTCTGTGGAGGATAATCTTGTGCTTCCACAATTTTTATCGGGTAAAAAAGTCACCAAGGACAAAGCCGTTGAAGTGCTCACGCGTTTGAACTTGAAAGATAAAACACGTCAGAAGCCAACGCAACTGAGCGTAGGAGAACAACAGCGCGCAGCGATTGCCCGCGCGATGATGAACAATCCTGAAGTGATTTTGGCCGATGAGCCAACGAGCGCGTTGGATGATAAAAACGCTAATGAAGTAATTGCTCTTTTGGAAGAACAAGCCCGCACGACAGGAGCAAGCTTGGTAATTGTGACGCACGACAAACGTTTGAAAGATCGTTTTCCTAAACAAGTACAACTATGAACCTGCTGAAGATATCCTGGAGTAACATTCGTTTCAAACCGATGAACACCTTGCTCAGCATTGTGTTGTTGTCGTTTGGTATCGGCATCATTTCGTTGATGCTTTTGATACAAGACCAATTCGGTGAAAAATTCAACCGCAACATCAAAGACATTGATTTTGTATTGGCTGCAAAGGGAAGTCCTGTGCAAGCCATTCTTGCCAATGTGTATCATGTGGATGCGCCAACGGGCAACATCAAAATCAGCGAAGCGAAGAAAATCTTTCGCAACCCGATGGTGTTGGATGCTATTCCTCTTGCGTATGGCGACAACTATGAGAAGTTCCGCATCGTAGGCACCAATCATAAATACCCTGAGCATTACGAGTGCAAATTGAAAGAAGGTGTGTTGTTTGAAAAGCCATTTGAAGCAACCATTGGTTCACGCGTAGCTGCGCAAACAGGATTGAAAGTAGGCGGCACATTTACAAGCGTTCACGGGTTTGACCATGCACAAGATGGCGACCCTGATGCGCATCATCATGATAAGCCTTTTACGGTAGTCGGCATTTTTGAAGAAAGCAATAGCGTAATTGATAATCTCATTCTTACGCCAGTTGAATCTATATGGCTTGTGCATGACCATGGACACGAAGACCACGCTGAGGAAGCACATGATCATGAGGGAGAACACGTTCATGCAGAAGGGGAAGAACATGACCATGCACACGCAGCAGTTGACCCCGATGAAGGCAAAGAAGTAACGGCTTATCTCATCAAGAAAAGAAACAAAGGAGCGTTTGGTCTGCTGTCGCGTTTAACACAAGACACGACCATGCAGCTTGCAAATGTTGCAGTAGAAAACTCTCGTCTGATAGACAACTTTGGAATTGGTATGAGTACGATAACTGCCATTGCAATTGCGATAATGGTGCTGTCGTTCGTGAGCATTTTTATCTCGCTCTACAACTCTATGAAAGAGCGCAAATACGAACTCGCGTTGATGCGCACCATGGGCGGAACACGTAGAACATTGTTTGCTTTGATTCTGCAAGAAGGATTGATTCTTGTGATTCTTGGCTTTGCTCTCGGGTTGATTTTGAGCCGTGTTGGCTTAATGGTTTTGAGCTCCGCGATGAGTGAGAATTTTAACTACAGTTTTGATAAGCTGGGCATCACAATGAACGAAGTGTATTTGTTCGCACTAACTTTGCTCATAGGAATTGTGGCCTCATTATTGCCTGCGTTCAGGGCTTTAAAAATGGACATTTCAAAAACACTGGCAAATGGTTAAGAAGATAGTTTTTTTGGTTTTGGGTATCGCCATCGCAGTAGCGACTTATGGTTTTATTGCCGATGATAATACTCCGGAAAAAGAAGAAACCGCAAAAGCCATGAAGGTCATCGAGTGGACAAGTGGCCGCAATGTGAAGGTGATTCCTCATTACGAAGAAGGAAAAATTGCTGAGCTTACTTGGCACACATTGACGGACGTGAGCTTCAAAGAACAATATGTGGCCGACCTTGATATGTATTACTGGAAGCCCACCTTTGGCGCAAGCGTAAAAGCCCTTGAAGGAAAAGAGGTTTACATCACTGGCTATGTAATTCCCGTTGATTTGGACGAGAATTTTTATGTAGTGTCACGCTATCCTTATGCGCAGTGCTTCTTCTGCGGTGGTGCCGGTCCTGAGAGTGTTGTTGACCTTCGCTTCAGTGGCAAAAACAGACGTTACAAAACAGATGAACGCCTTACTTTCAAAGGACGTCTGAAACTCAACGCAACAGATGTGTATCAAATGAATTACATCATGGATGGCGCGGTGGAGTATGTGCCGCAGTAATTGGATTTTAAAGAAAGGATTTATAACAGCGAGGCTCGAAAGGCTTCGCTTTTTTGTTTCGATAATAGCGCCTTCTCCTTCGAATAATTTTTAGCTTTGGGTCTTTCGAACAATTATCAGAACCAAACAAAAACAATGAAAAAAGAACTCATCACAGAATTGCTTCAAAAATTTGAGCAGGCTGCACACGAATATCAAGGCGTGGAATGTTGGAGTGCACGAGAGTTGCAAAAGGTGTTCAACTATACCGAATGGCGTAATTTTCTGAAGACGGTTGAAAAAGCCAAAACCGCCTGTGAAACCGCAGGAGAACAGGTTTCTGATCATTTTGTTGACTTCAACAAAATGATAGATTTAGCGAAAGGTGCACAACGCGAAATAGAAGACATTGCACTTACCCGTTACGCTTGTTATTTGATTGCCCAAAATGGCGATGCTTCCAAAAGTGAAATAGCTTTTGCCCAAACCTATTTTGCTGTTCAAACGCGCAAACAGGAAATCATTGAACAACGCTTACTGGATGTTGCAAGAGTTACTGCAAGAGAAAAGCTAAGTAAATCTGAAAAGAAGCTTTCGGGTATCATCTACGAACGCGGTGTGGATGATAAAGGATTTGCGATTATTCGCAGTTCGGGAGACAAGGCCTTGTTTGGTGGTTTTTCTACTAACGAGATGAAACGCAAACTGCAAATTCCGGATAACAAACCTTTAGCAGATTTTCTACCAACACTCACGATTAAAGCAAAAGATTTTGCTGCCGAACTCACAAGTCATAACGTAGTAGAAAAAGACCTCAAAGGACAACAACAAATCAGTCAGGAACACGTGGACAATAACACCGCTTTTAGAAAAATGCTTAATGAGCGTGGAGTGCAACCAGAAAACTTGCCCGCTTTAGAAGATGTAAAAAAGATTCAGCGCAAGCTGGAAAGCGAGGAAAAGAAGGTGAGCAAAACCACGAAGAAAGTAACGAGAAAACAGTAGTACTTCAATAATTTGAGGAGCGGTCGAGCCACTAATTTTAGTGGTAACAGTTTTTTCGAACCCTCTTTAAATTTGGCTTTGTCTTAATTTGAATTGCTACAAATGAAAAAAATTTTACCTCTTCTATTAGCGGTTATTGTGAGCCAAACAATCTTGGCCGTACCGTTTAATTTTTACTCAAGCATTTACTATACCTCGGCTGACGCATCCACAGAGCCGGGCACGGTGCTGACAAATTCACTTACCAATTTGTCGCAGTTCAATTATTCTACCGCATCAAGTGATCACCCCATTTTTACAACAGGATTGTATTATCCTGTACAAGATTGTGGCAATCAAAATCTTTGGGTACGTGTTCGTCATATCGCTGCCGATCCCAATGGAATTGAAAACGGGCATGCGATTAGCAATACTATGAATTCGCCCTTTCTTCCTTTTGGTTCTACAGACAGAATTGGCGGCTGGAACGGATTCCTTTACGAGTTTCAAATATTTCAAGACGAGGTTTTGATTGGGGAACGTACCAATGTTCTTGGCGAGTTATATCCTACAAACATTACAGTTGCCAGCTTAGAAACGCTTTATAATGATGGCAGTACTTGGTTCGAGTGGCTTTCCTTTGAAATACTTAATCAGGAAACGAGCGGGTGGTATCTGAATTCAATCAACTTTACAGGGATTAATCCCATGAGTACACCCGGGTTCAGCGCTGAATTAAACTATGCAACAACAGGCACATCCAATTCTGCACCAACCGGTTTTTCAACCGAATTTCCAAGCGGCAGTCCTGTTGTTTATGCCGTTGATATGAATCTATCAGGTGCACAACATTCTGAATTCAAAATGAGTGCTTCCGGGGTTTCTGTTTTTAGATATGGTTATGAATTTAATGCTGGCGGTTATCAGGGCATGAGTATGGAATTTGGTGTTCCTCCGGTGATCAATGTAGAAACTTCGCCTTCTTGTGGACCAAATTCAGGAAGCATCAGTCTTGATGTTACTGCCCCAGAACCCATCACTTATGAATGGAGCAACGGTGCAGAAACAGCAACCATTCAAGAACTCTCTGCGGGTGATTACACCGTTATCGTTACAGATGGCAGCGGTTGTACCAACACGGCAACCTATTCCATACAACAGTTTGACGCAACTTCAATGTCCATCACAACAGAAGAAGTTAATGGAGGTATACTTCTAATAGCAAATATGGAGGGGTCCACAGGTAATGTTATATACGAATGGAGCAATGGGCATGTAGGTCCCGAACTCTTTGTGGACTTCTCTCAGCCCTCAACGCTTTACACAGTAACAGCAACCGACATGAACAGCTGCACCGGAATGGCAGAATTCAACTTTGTGGATGTTGCCGAAATAGAATCAACAGAAGTTGTGAGCATATTTCCCAATCCCGCACAAGAGCAAGTATCGCTTACGTTTTCAAATGAAACGCGTGCTTTAAGGCTCACTGACATCACCGGTCAGACCGTCTTACTCACCCAATTAAAAAATGGCACCAATTGGATGAGCTTAGACATCTCATCAATACCTCGCGGTGTTTACTTCTGTCACCTCGTCAACAAAAGGGGTGACTCGGAAATAAGGAGGCTTGTGATTGAATAGTTCCGGTTGTTCGATTACGAATTCAACTTCAGCACTGCCAAAAACGCTTCTTGAGGTACTTCTACCGAGCCAACTTGACGCATGCGTTTCTTACCTTCCTTCTGCTTTTCAAGAAGTTTGCGTTTACGCGAAATATCACCACCATAACATTTAGCCGTAACGTCTTTACGCAACGCGCTGATGGTTTCACGAGCAATAATCTTCGCCCCAATAGCGGCTTGTAGGGCAATTTCAAACTGTTGTCTTGGGATGAGCTCTTTCAACTTGATGCAAATCTTCTTACCCAAATCAAACGCATGGTCGCGGTGAATCAAGGCGGACAAAGCATCTACTTGATCGCCATTAAGAAGAATGTCCATCTTCACAAGGTCGCTCTTCTGATAGCCAATTGGATGATAGTCAAACGAAGCATAGCCCTTGGAAATAGTTTTTAATCTATCGTAGAAATCAAATACAATCTCAGCAAGCGGCATCTCAAAGTTGAGCTCCACACGGTCAGAAGTAAGATATGTTTGACCGACAATAACACCTCTTTTCTCAATGCAAAGCGTCATTACAGAACCAACGAAATCTGACTTAGTAATGATTTGCGCTTTGATATACGGCTCCTCTACATAATCCAATTTGTTGGAATCAGGAAGCTCCGATGGATTATGAATTTCTATTTTCTCCGAACCCTTCGTTAGATAAGCATAATACGACACGTTAGGTACCGTGGTAATCACGGTCATGTTGAACTCGCGCTCTAAACGCTCTTGGATAATTTCCATGTGCAACATTCCAAGGAATCCGCAGCGGAACCCGAAACCAAGTGCTTGTGAGCTTTCCGGCTCAAATACCAACGAAGCATCGTTCAGTTGAAGCTTCTCCATAGATGCGCGCAAGTCTTCGTAATCATCAGTATCTACAGGATAAACGCCTGCGAATACCATTGGTTTTACTTCTTCAAAACCTTTCGCGGCTTCAGCACAAGGACGATGCACGTGCGTGATGGTATCACCCACTTTTACCTCTGTCGCCTTCTTAATCCCTGAAATGATATAACCAATGTTGCCTGCTTTTACCTCATTTTTAGGAAGCAAACTCATGCCCATTACGCCTACTTCATCAGCTTCGTAAACCGTATCCATGTTCATGAACTTTACTTTGTCTCCTTTGCGTATAACACCGTTCATCATGCGGTAATAAGCAATAATTCCACGGAAGGAGTTGAACACTGAGTCGAAAATCATTGCCTGCAATGGGGCGCTTTCATCGCCAGTTGGTGCAGGAATACGATCGCAAATCGCCTGCAATATTTCTTCTACACCAAGCCCTGTTTTTCCGCTGGCGTGCAGAATGTCTTCACGTTTACAGCCTATCAAATCAACGATTTGGTCCTTTACAACCTCTGGCTCAGCATTGGGCAAATCCAATTTGTTCAGCACTGGAATAATCTCCAAATCATGCTCAAGAGCGAGATACAAGTTGGAGATGGTCTGCGCTTGAATACCTTGAGTTGAATCCACAATTAAAAGTGCGCCTTCGCAAGCCGCAATAGAACGCGAAACCTCATACGAAAAGTCAACGTGGCCCGGAGTATCAATCAGGTTCAACACGAAATCTTGGCCGTTGTGCTTGTAATTCATCTGGATAGCGTGCGCCTTGATGGTAATACCCTTTTCGCGTTCAAGGTCCATGTCATCCAAGGTTTGAGCCACTAGTTTGCGGTCGTCCACCGTACCAGTGGTTTGCAGCAGACGGTCTGCCAATGTGCTTTTGCCGTGGTCAATATGCGCTATGATGCAAAAATTGCGGATGTTCTTCATGTCTTATTCCAACTACCCCGAAAATTGGGGCGCGCAAAGGTACATCGTTGATATGGTATTATTACTATGGTCTTTAGGCCGCTTTGTACAAAACCAAACGCATGGTATTCCAATCTCGAAATTCTTTAGGAGGAGTCTATTAATTTCTGTTTAGAAATCCCATAGTAGGGTAAACGAAGGAGTAGATGTAACACGCTGCAAGCCTTCGTTCTTCTATTTTTGGGGGCTTTTTTAAAAAATAAACACTGCTTAATGAAAATATTCTCTGGAATCGTAGCACTCCTTCTCGCAACCTCTTCTTTTGCTCAGGTACATGAAACCCGCTGGTGTGGCCAGCAGGCGGCTCAGGAAAAACTTTTTAGCAAGCGTCATGGTAGTATGGCCGATGCCCAACAAGCGGCTCAGGAGCTAGAAGAGTATACCGACCTGTATGAGTCTGATCGTTCTGGTGACAATGAGATTTATTACATCCCGGTGGTTTTCCACGTGATTCATAATAACGGTCCTGAGAACATCTCTGATGAGCAAATCCAAAATGCCGTGAGCATCATGACCCGCGATTTCAGAAAACAAAATCCTGATATAACAGCTGTTCATGATGACTTTCAAAATATTGCGGCAGATTGTCATATTGAATTCAAATTGGCCACAAAAGACCCACAAGGTAATTGCCACACGGGCATCAACCGTATAGTGAGTACGCTTACCAATGATGGTTATAATGACGAAATGAAGGAGTTGAGCTATTGGCCGCGTAGCAAATATCTCAATATCTGGGTTTGTGCAGATATTGATGGTGCCGCGGGGTTTTCCAACTACCCCTCCTCTGTCAGCGCTAGCTGGGAAGCTTTTCTCGATGGCATTGTGGTGCGCAGTAATTACGTTGGAAACATTGGAACCGGCTCAGAATCACGCTCCAGAACACTCACTCATGAGGCCGGCCACTGGCTCAATCTCATGCACCTTTGGGGAGACAGCAACGACCCTGGCGACCCAAACAATTGCGGAATGAGTGATCAAGTGACCGATACTCCGCAAACCATAGGCCACACCAGCTGCAACATTAACGCAGCAACATGTGGCAGCGTGCGCGACAATGTGCAGAATTATATGGAATATAGTTATTGCAGTAACATGTTTACCAATGGACAAAGGGCACGGATGCGTGCCGCTTTAACATCATCTGTGGCACAACGCAATCAGTTGATTACACAAAACAATTTGATTGCGACCGGGGTGATAAATCCTCCACTTTGTGCGGCAGCGTTTAGCAGTTCGCAAACCACTACTTGTGTAGGTGAGGCAGTTAATTTTGAAGATGATTCATACAATGGCGTGACCACCTGGACATGGGATTTCGGTGATGGAGAAACACTTTCAGGAAACAATCCAAATCTTCATCAGCATCCTGTTCACGCATATACAGAACCCGGAACCTATGATGTTTCGCTTACGGTCGGTAACGGCACGAATACTCTCACCAAAACAATTCAGAACTACATTACCGTTTTCCCCTCAAGCATGATTGGTGAGAACTTTTCAGAGGGCTTCGAGGCAACATGGCCCAATCAAAATTTCGCCATAGATAACCAAGGTGGCGATCTTACGTTCGAAGTAACACCCACGGCATTCTTTAGTGGAAGCAAGTCATTGAAACTGCGAAATCATGGTAATACTATCAGTGGTAATACCGATATATTATATACCGCCACATTCGACTTGAGCAATGCAGCAAATGCACAACTCTCTTATAAATGGGCGTTTGCCAACAAGACGGCAGTCAGCAGCGATCAATTGATAATAAGCTACAGTGGTGACTGTGGAAACACTTGGGACGTAAGAAGGACACGTGATGCAGGAAGCAACCTTGCAACAGCTGCGCCTACGAATTCTCAATTTACACCGGCTAATACCGACCAATGGAATGGCGAGTCACTTTCAATTGGTTTCCCGTCTTGGCTTACCGATAACTTTCAGGCTCGTTTTGAGTTTATAGGTCGCGGTGGTAACAACTTCTATCTTGATGATATTAACCTGACAGCAGATTTCGGTGTAGGTGTGGAAGAAATAAGGCCCGTATTTGTGTTTGGAGTTTATCCAAATCCATCAAGCGGAAGCATGTCTTTAGAGATTGCGGTACAAAACTCAGAGGATATCTCCATCACGCTTTATAATACGACCGGTCAACTTTGTAGCAGTATATATAATGGGCGCATCGCACCGGGCAAGCACATTTTAAATATACAAAAACAAGCCGCAGGGCTTTACAATATTGTTGTTCAGAAAGGAAGTCAAAGGTCCGTTCAAAAAGTAATTTTCGAATAAGGCCTTGGTTTTAGTTTGATTGCAAACAACAATGCCCGATGGAATTCCATCGGGCATTGTTGTTTGCCTTGCCTTTATAGAAAGGAATTATTTCTTACCTGTCAAAGTCACTTCAATGACAATATCGTCTGAAAGGATTGTATCCTTAGAGCCGGTAGAGTAGGCTACACCATACTTCTGACGATTGAAGGTCAGCTTGCCGGTTGCTTTCACGTTGTCACCTTCGGGTGTAACTGTAATATTCTCAATGGTTTCATCATTGGTAACACCACGAAGCGTCAATTTACCTTTTGCTGTAGATCCTTCCACAGAGGTAATAACAAAAGAGGCTGTTGGATGCGCAGCCACATCAAAGAAATCAGGCGTGGTCAAGTGACCAACTAACACCTCCGGTGTTTTGCCATCCTTCGGGTTGTAGTTGTCATCTGTTGGTTTGATGCTACTCATATCAATCGTGAAACTACCGCCACTTACTTTTCCGTCAGTCAGTTGAAGTTTTGATTCTTTCAATGCCACGGTTCCTTTGTGGCCATATAAACCGCCAATCATTTCGCCTTTCCAGGCAACTAAGCTCGCAGCGTTGTCCACGTTTACATTTACAGTTCCTGCCCATGGGCTAACCGGAGCGGCCGGTGTTTCTGTCTTAGGGGCTTCAGAACATGAGGTCATTGCAACAGCACCACCGATAAGCGCTACAGAAAAAAATTTGATCATTTTCATAATAAGTAAAAATTGCTTTTTGTTTGTTGGCCGCAAATGTTCCCTTTTATGTGCAGCGAGCAAATTGACAATTATCAACTAAGTTGTTTTGTGAATCATTCATTAACCTATGTTTAGAAGATTACGGTTTCGTTGAGGATTATCGTTTTTGGGTGAGATTACCTTATTTATAGCACATAGAACTATGTTTGCGCCCGCTTTACGAGGTGCTTAATTTCTTAATTGAACTAAAAAGAATAGATGATTATCATAGGTATAAACGCTTATCACGCGGACTCATCGGCTGCGGTTTTTGTAGATGGTAAAATGATTGCTGCTATTGAAGAGGAGCGTTTTACGCGCACCAAGCACTGGGCGGGTTTCCCGAAACTATCTATTGAGTTTTGCCTTCGTGAGGCTGGTGTTACCTATGAGCAGGTTGATTATTTTGCTATCGGAAGAGATCCAAAGGCAAAGCTCTTCAAGAAAGCACTTTACTTACTTAAGAATATTTCAGGTAGTTCCTCAGCGGTGAAAGACCGTTTACAAAACAGCAAAAAAGTTGGTTCTATTGAGGAAGAATTGGCATTGATCTCAGGTTTATCCGCAAGTAAGTTTCAAGGAAAAGTAAAAAATATAGAGCATCACAGAAGCCACTTGGCTTCTGCTTTTTTCGCCTCACCTTTTGAAGAGGCCGCTTGTCTTTCTATTGATGGTTCGGGTGATTTTTCCACCACCATGACCGGCATCGGAAAGGGAAACCACATTGAAGTGCTGAACTCGGTTGACTTCCCTCATTCGGTTGGGATATTCTACACTGCATTCACGCAGTTGCTTGGCTTTCCTCACTATGGTGATGAATACAAAGTAATGGGAATGGCTCCATACGGTGAGCCAAGATTTGTAGATAAAGTGCGTGATGTCATTCATCTTACCAATGATGGCCTCTTTAAGCTCAATCTCAGCTATTTCAGAAAGGGAACAGCGGGTGTTATCACTTATGACGAAAACAACATTCCCGTTGTTGCGTCTATGTATAGCCCATACATGGTGGAGAAATTCGGCAAGCCGAGGAGTAAAGACGAGCCATTAACACAAGAACACAAAGACCTTGCGGCTTCCGTGCAACGCGTTACCGAAGAGGTCATTTTTCACTTGCTCAACCATCTTCATAAAAGAACAGGATTAGACAGTGTTTGCATTGCCGGAGGTGTGGCACAAAACAGTGTGGCAAACGGTAAGATTACGCGCAATACTCCTTTTAAAAACGTCTATATTCCATCTGCCGGGCACGATGCCGGAATATCTATGGGCGCTGGGCTTTGGGTGCAGCATCAATTGCTCGGTCAAAAAAGAACACCCATTTTTTCTGCATACACAGGAAGCCGTTTCAGCAATGATGAAATAAAGAAAATTCTTGATTCAAAAAGCATCGCCTATAAACAGTTAAGTGATGCCGATTTGTACAACGAAGTCACAGACTGCCTTATCAAAGGTGGCGTTGTGGGCTGGATGAGTGGTCGTGCAGAGTTTGGTCCTCGTGCGCTTGGTGGCCGTTCTATCATAGCAGACCCAAGAAGAAACGATGCCAAAGAAATTCTCAATGCCAAGATAAAACGAAGAGAGAGCTTTCGTCCGTTTGCTCCATCTATCCTTGGAGAATACGTAGATGAATATTTCGAAGTTAATGAACGCGTTCCTTTCATGGAAAAAGTCTTTCCATTTAAGAAGGAAAAGCATTCTGTTCTGCCGGCAGTAACCCATGTGGATGGAACAGGAAGATTGCAATCGGTAGATAAAGAAATTTCTCCTCGTTATTATGCATTGATAGATCGATTCAGAGAGAAAACAGGAATTCCTGTTTTGCTGAACACTTCTTTCAATGAGAACGAGCCTATCGTAAATGCGCCTGAAGAAGCATTGGCTTGCTACCTGCGCACCAATATGGATATGCTCGTAATGGAAAATATTGTGGTAAGAAGGGGTTGATTCGCGATGAAAGTTTCTATCATCACCATTGCATACAACAGCGCAGAAACGATTGAAGACACCATTCGCTCTGTGGCCTCGCAAACATATTCTGATATTGAGTATATCATCATTGATGGAAAAAGCACTGACAACACTCTTTCGATTATAGACAAACACAAAGCATCTGTTTCCAAGCTTGTTTCCGAAAAGGACAATGGCATTTACGATGCTATGAACAAAGGCGTAAAGCTTGCGTCTGGTGATATAGTTGGCATTCTCAACAGCGATGATTTTTATGCAGACGAGCATGTTGTTGCAGACGTTGTAAAAACGTTTGAAACAGAAAAATGTGATGGCCTTTACGCTGACCTTGTCTATGTGGACAGGGAGAACATTTCTATGATAACTCGCACATGGAATTCAGGAAAATACTATGATGGTCTGTTTTTGAATGGCTGGATGCCTCCTCACCCTACATTTTTTGTTCGCAAAGAGGTGTATGAAAAATTTGGTGGCTACAATACGGATTTACGTTCTGCCGCTGATTATGAAATCATGTTGCGTTTCATTCATAAGTTCAAGATTAGGCTTTCTTATTTGCCGCGCGTCATTACCAAAATGCGTTCAGGCGGCCAGAGCAATGTTAATATTAAGAACAGAATAAGGGCCAACATGGAAGACCGACTGGCGTGGAAAATCAATGGTTTAAAACCCGGATTGCTTACCCTCACAAGAAAGCCATTATCCAAAGTATTTCAATTTTTGAAGCGATAGAATTCTTGTCTTGTCCTAACGGCAACCATCCATGATTTCCACACGTCTTGTTGGAGAACAACTTAGTTAAGCCAACTGGTTGGTGAGATTTTCATTACATTTGAAATTCTCAAAAAATTCACCTTAATAACAAAAGCGCTTCATGAGGGTTTTTACACAGTTTTTTTTCGCAACGGTTTTTTCCTTTATCTGCTCCTACTGCGTGGCTCAGTGGCCCCAGAACGGGACTCTTTCCGGTATTGGCGCAGGCACTGTATCTATTCTTAAGACTAATTGGAGTACACCAACCTGCACAGGAACCTCTAAGTTATTAGACGCAACCGTTGCTCCTGACTCGCATACTCCTGCTCCAACTTCAGGCAGCATGAACAACGATACGTGGTTTTCATTTCAGGCCAAGTCAACCGTAATAAAAGTGCGTGTTTGTAACCCAACATTTGACGCTGCGGTGGAGGTGTGGAGAATAGATAATCAAACAATGGTTGCCTCGTTTAACGCGAATGGAGATGGTGGTGTTGAGTTTGGTGCGGCTACAGGGCTAACCTATGACGGCATTTATGCTGTTCGCGTTGGCCGTGTTAGTGGCAGTGGAGCAGGAACTTTTATTCTAACCATCGAGCATTTCACAGCACAACTTGGCATAGCTTATACTCCGAGCCCTCCCGGCTCAAGTTGCTACACGCCCATAAACACCATACAAAGAACCAACCCAACAACAACTCCAGCCAATATATCGAACAACACAAGATGGTTCTTTGAGCCAATATCACCTCCGGGGCCAACTATAGGCCCATGTTCAAGCCCAACGCCACTTTCTTTAAGTTCCTGTTACTCTTTTTGCCTTGGGCAAGACTATATGGCTTATTGTGAACTTCGTGCAAACGATATTGGTGAATTAGGGAACATTTGGTGGGGAACATCAGAACCCAAGCTCATGGATTTTTGTGAATCGGTTTGTCCAACCATCACTTCACCAACTAATAACGCATCGTTAGTTAATATCAGAAGTACCGTTTTTAATGTCGCGGCTCTTGGGGCGGGATCTCAGGTACAGTGGCGCTTCGTAACCAATAATGGGGCTACAGAGTTGTGCACACCATGGCTCACTACAGCCGGTTTTACAGCATCGCTCTATCCAGCCTTCGCAAACTGTTTGGAATACAACAAGTTTTATCAGGTCTATGTACGTGCCAAATATTGCGATACCGACCTCGAGCCCCAATGGTGTGGCCCTATAACCGTGTTCTCACAACCGATGCCGAGAGTAAATATTACACCAAGCGAATGCTGCAAATGGAGAAATAAGACGGGCAGCATTGCCGCTATATATGAGAACTTTCCCCTTCAGCAATATCGCTTTAGATTCACTCCGGTTGCAAACGCTCAGAACCCATGTCCACAGAATAACCTACCGCCTATCGGCCCTGCAATTACAACGGGTTGGTCAGCGGCATCCACTATCTCAACCTTCATTTCCAGCATTCAACAGGGAACAACTTATAATGTACAGGTACAAGGCAGAATCTTAAGTTCAAATTGTACCCAATGTTCGGGAACAGCCTATACCATGCCTATGAGGGTTGTTGACTGGGGGGCCCCTTGTTTAGTTGGTTTCAGGGCCGCAGGAAGTCCTCCTGTTGGCACAGCACTTAGCTGTGGGTGCAATGTTATAGGCATGGAAGAATGGAACGAAGAAGAATATTCTGCCCTCATCGCTCAATTTGGAACTATAGAAGTAGATGCTGAAGAAGTGCTCCCAGGTGATGATCCAATACCGGTTCTTGATAGCGAGGAAAGTGTATTAAGCATTTTTTCTATAAATGCCGAAACGTTAATGATGGATTTGTCCTCAATACAAATGCAGGGCAATGCGGAAATAAGAATCCATGATGTCAATGGCCGCTTCGTTGCTTCACGAATGGTGTTCAACACCGAAGACAAGAGCTCGGTTATGCTGGCAATCAACAGAGGCTTATCTTCAGGAGTTTATGTGGTCTCCATCATAGGACAAGACGCGGTCGTGACCGAAAAAATATTCATACAAGCGGAGTAAATTCTTGTTCAACCTTAGTAAGAAAAGTGACGCTATCAAAAGATTGATGGCGCCATTTTTCTTTGGTAATAAATCATCCGAATAATTTCTCAAACAACTCACCAACTCTTCCAACAGCAATCACTTCTATTTCTTTTGAAAGAGCGTTCAGTCCTTTATTAAAGGAGGAAACATAAATCTGTTTAAACCCAAGCTTTGCAGCTTCATTGATGCGTTGGTCTATGCGTGCTACAGGACGAATTTCTCCACTCAAACCAACCTCGCCCGCAAAGCATACATGCTTCGTAACCGCTATCTCACTATTGCTTGAAAGAATGGCAGAGATAACAGCCATATCCATCGCGGGATCTTCTAAACGAATACCACCAGCGATGTTGAGGAACACATCGCTCATGCCCAACCGAAAGCCGCATTTCTTTTCTAAAACGGCAAGCAACATGTTTAGTCTTCGCGTATCAAAACCCGTGGTGCTTCGTTGTGGAGTGCCATAAACAGCAGTACTCACCAAGGCCTGTATTTCAACAAGCAACGGACGAGCACCTTCCATTGTAGCAGCAACGGCTGAACCACTCAAATCATCAGTTTGTGTGTGGATGAGAATCTCTGAAGGATTGGCCACTTCTCTCAAACCCGCACCTTGCATTTCATAAATTCCAATTTCATGCGTGCTGCCGAATCGGTTTTTACTACTGCGAAGCAAGCGATAGATATGATTGCGGTCGCCTTCAAATTGAAGAACGGTGTCCACCATGTGTTCCAAAACCTTTGGCCCGGCAAGTGTTCCTTCTTTGGTGATATGACCAATGAGAAAAACAATGGTGCCCGACTCTTTTGCAAAACGCAATAGGCGAGAAGCGCACTCACGCACTTGCGACACACTGCCTGGCGAGCTTTCTATAGTCGTAGTAGAAAGTGTTTGGATGGAATCCACAATCAATATTCGTGGCAGCAATTGCTCTGCATGAAGAATGATATTTTCCAGTGATGTCTCCATTAGCACCATACATTGTGGATTACTCAATCCAAGTCTTTCCGCGCGCATGTGGATTTGCTCTTCGCTTTCCTCACCGCTTACATAAAGAATATTTTCAGCAGAATATTTCAGAGCAACTTGAAGCATCAAGGTGCTTTTGCCTATACCAGGCTCACCACCAAAAAGAATTAAACTTCCTTGTACAAGTCCGCCACCAAGCACGCGGTTTAACTCGCCATCCGGCACCTGTAGTCGCGGTTGTCTGTTCGATTCAAGCTCATTGATGGGTTTCGGTTTGCTCCCTTTTGATGATGCAGAAAGCTTCGAAATACCTGCATCGCTTTTCTGTACGATTTCTTCAACAAAAGAATTCCATTCACCACACGATGGGCACTTGCCCACCCACTTGGGCGACTGTGTTCCGCAGTTCTGGCAGAAGTAGGCTGTCTTAATCTTACTCATTGTATTAGCGCGAAAGTATTGCGCTTCCATTGTAATCTATTTCCAAACGAAACGGGTATTCCGTTTGAGCGATTTCATTTTGCCCGGCACTTCTGTAAATGGAACTGCTTTTTTACCGAATACCCGATATTTTTTACAGCGAATCCGTACTTTTTTAAAGGAAACCTGTACTTTTTCACAGTAATTCCGCATTGTTTTGAAGCAAACCCGTATTTTTTTACAGTAAATCCGTATTTTTTCACGGACAACCCGTATTGTTTTACGGAACTCCCGTACTTTTTTACGGAATACCTGTACTTTTTTACGGACACCCCAATCTTTTTCAATACCCACGCGGTTTTGGGGGCATAAAGACTCGTTAAAACCTCAGATTCAAACTCGCCATATAGTTTCTTCCTGCTTGAGGAAAATAGAAAGCCTCGGTAATACGCGAACCCCAGATATAGCTGTAGGTATAGCCATTGGAAGAATACATACTATCGAAAGCGTTGTTGCAAGCGAGCACAACTGACAACATACTCTTCGCTTTGAAAGGAAGTGTATAGATAAGTTGAATATCGTTGATGAAATAAGGATCAATAGTCAACTGCTCATTGGACGTATTGTCCAAGTATTGTTTGCCAACATATTTCGAAAGCAATGCAAGTGTTAACCGTTGCTTAGCCGCTCCATATTCATCTTTATTCTGTTGCCAAACATGAAACTGAAGTTGCGAGCCCGCTATCACCGAAGGAGAAAAAGCAATGTCAGAATTTTCATGTTTTGTTTTTACATAATCCTCAATGTCATAGCTGAAAACCGCCTCTTCAAAGGCGGCAATTTTGTTTTGACTAAGGGTGATATTCGCACTCCATTCCAAAAATGTATTGTATCTAAATCCGCCTTCCAGCTCTATTCCTCTTCTGTAACTATCGGCAACGTTCATTCTGATAGGCGCCCCAACATCGTTCAAATCGCCTGTCAACACCAATTGATTATTGTATTGCATGTTGTAAAAGTTGACGCCTATACGGTAGTTCTTTCCCCAGCGCTGATAACCCAACTCAGTATCGTATAACGTTTCGTGCACTGGAACTGCTCCTGCTATTGCGTCTATATAATCATTGCGATTAGGCTCTTTGTTGCCCACCGCAAAAGATGCATACCACTTTTCTTGTGTTGTTCTGCGCCATGTCAATCCTGCTTTTGGATTAAAGAAAGTAAGGTTGTCATTCACATCATAAGCGCGCAAATCGTTGTCGTTTCCTTTTGATGTATAGTTCACATTGCGCACTTGCACATCGCCATAGATGTCCCATTTGTCGGCAAGTGTGTAAAGCGCTCTGGCATAAACATTCCCATCTTTCTTCAAGCTGTTTCCTTGGTAATATCTATCATCTAAGAAGTTACTTCCCGCATACTGCATCCAAACAAAGTTGCCGAAGTGTTCGCCATCATACTCATTGTATGCCCAGCCCACCGTAGCATTCAGCTTTTGTGTTTTATACATAAGCGAGCCAACCGTTCCATAAAAATGATTACTCAACCAGCGCCTTCTTACCAAATCCGTTGAGCCGATAGTATCATTCTGCACAATCACATCTTGCAATCCATAATCAGCAAAATCCTGATTGGCTCTGAACTGCTCGTAGAATCCTTTGCCGCGCGTATAGTGACCTGCAAGGTTCAGTGTTAGTTTATCGGTAAAATATTTTGTGTAATGAAGTTGATAATGCGTTTGTGTATAATCATCCACTTCGTTCTTGTATGTGTATGGATTGTATCGTCTATCACTGTTCAAAAGCAATTCCGTTTGCTCATCCGATAGACCCTCATTTCCTGCGTGCACCACCATCGAATCACGATTGTTCAGCATACGCGAAACAGGTACACCACCCCACGATTGATACGTTCTTTCATTGCCACCAAACACCGTAAGCTTCAATACAGATGATTCACCATAGCGCGCAGCACTGGTGTAAAAAGACTTCATACGCGCAGTTGCTCTGTCCACATAACCATCACTCATAATGTTGGACAAGCGCACATCAAACGTATATTTCTTATCAATCAAACCCGTACCCGCCATCACAGTATTCTTCATCGTATTGAAAGAACCATATGTGTTGTTCAACTCGGCATAAGGCTCCGTCTTGATGTTAGTAGTTCCAAGCTTAATCGTTCCACCCAGCGAAGCCGCACCATTCGTGCTTGTCCCGACACCACGCTGTATCTGAATACCATCCGTATTGCTCGCAAAGTCCGGCATATTCACCCAAAATACTTGCTGACTCTCCGGGTCATTTAGCGGAATATCATTCACCGTCACATTGATGCGCGAGGGATCGCTTCCTCTTATCCAAAGACCTGTGTAACCGATACCCGTTCCCGCATCGCTCGTTGCCACAAGCGATGGAGTAAACCGCAAGATGTATGGAATATCCTGCCCATTATTAAGCCTTCTGATTTCTTCCTTGCCAACTTCCGAATAAGCAATCGGAGTATTGCTGTTGGCCTTTGTGCCTTGTACAATTACCGTGCGCCCTGCATGATCCACCAATTTCAATTCGAGCATCAACTGTAGGTTTTTATCCACCACCGTTACACTTCGCTGCAAGGTTTCATAGCCCACATATTTTACTTCTACCAAATAATTCCCCGGTGGAATATTCTTGAGTTGATAGTTGCCATACTCATCCGTAGCAGTCGCTGCTTTAAGTTCTTGAATAAATACTGTGGCATAAGGAAGTGCTTCATCACTCAATTCGCTTGTCACCTTACCACCAATAGAAAAATTTTGCGCATACGATTGAAACGCGCCCATCATCGCCAGTGCTGCGATGCAAAATTGTTTAAACATGTAATTAAATAAATAAAGAGTTAATCAACTCCACGCATCAGGGATGAGTGCGCGGTTTAACTAACGTTTTTTCCCTTGGCAGCATTACCTGCCCAGGTTCCTCTCCTTTTTATTTTCTAAAAAGGAAGAAGGGTATAATCTCAGCCTCGGCAAAACCTCGGCACCCCTGAGTGAGAAAACGGGGCGAATTTAAGCAAGACATAACCATGGGGTTATTGAAAAACTTCCAGCGATACAAATACGGCATTCACCCTAAAATGACCCCGTTTAACAAACCTAATTTAGCCCGCTTCGTTATAAGGCCCATCATGAGAAAAACTATATTCATCATTGCCGCCTGTCTGTCATTCGCGGCTTGCAAAAAACTCCCAGAAAGACAAGATTTGACAGTTCAGCTCAAATCGGTCGACAACACGCCCTATAACCCTCAAATGCAGATTTATGAAATACAATCGGGTCAAATCAAAGTATTCAAATTTGAATTTGCCGGAGGAGCTCCGTTGAAAGAATTCAAAATCGGCACGGACTACAGCCAAGACCAATCAAGCTACCTCATCACAGCTCCCGAAATAGGCTCCAAATCAGGAAAGTTTGAATTCTCAATGGACGTTGATGCCCTTGTAGATGGTGTTGAAGTAAACAACTCTTCCAGCAAAGCATTCAAGGTAGATATGATAGATGAAGAAGGCTCCGTTGGACAATTTTCAATAACCATTAAAAAACTGAATTAAAATGAAAAAGCTAATACTTCTCTTTTGTCTATTTCCCTTCGCACTCAGCGCACAGGTGAAAGATTGGTACGGTAGCGACCTCAGCCGTTTAGGCTATAAAGCCTCCACCTTCGAATTCGAAAACGCTCGCAACGGATTCGCCTCTCAATGGGAATCAGAGCCAACACGAAAAATAAAAGGAGGTAGTTTCGAATTAAGCACCGACTTATTCGGTAAGTATGTGTACTTCAGCCTTGATGGCAGCTTTCTCCTAGATGCTGGAGCCACACTCTTCATGAACAAATCCAAAGAAAGATGGTGGGACAATAAAGAATTCCGCATGGATCGCTCTGAGCTTATCCCAACTAGGCTCGCCTTTGGAGCTAACATATCCCCTTTTTTCTCGATATACGCTGGTGGTCAATACCAATATAGCACACTCGCAATAAAATACCGGGACAATCCAGACAACCGAAGAGACGTATTCATTGCCGGCAACCAACGTGGCTTTGGTATACATGCCGTTGGCGCTTATCGATTCCTACACCTCCGCTACTCCTACATGTACGATTGGATAAAGGCCGCAAAAACTTATGAAGGGCTTGCCATCACTAATGAGGTGGTTCTGAGCTTTGGTCCGGCAAAATTCGGTGGTTTTTTGAAGTTAACTCACTCTCATAAAATGATGAAAGGCGGATATCTCCCGGATGATAGAACCGCCATGAAAAAATCAGCGTTAAGCGATACCTACACCATGTTACCGGCTGAATACGCAAACCAATTCACTGTTAGCGTAGGCATCTTTGCCGCTGGCCTCTTTAGTGGTGTCACTCACGCCATGAGTAAGGGTGTTGGAGAAGTGGAGCAAGGGCTCCGTAACGAACGTAACGAAGATAAAAAACGTAAAATCGAGTGGGTCGATTAAGCTTCATTTTGTAGGAGTCTGGAACCGCATGAAATAAAGAAGGGGGGCAAAAAGGCCCCCCTTCTTTATTTCACATAATTATAATCACTTATCTACCCAAGTACACCAATAGTACCGATATGTCCGCAGGATTAACCCCGCCAATCCGTGAAGCCTGTCCGAGGGTCTCTGGTCTAATCTTGATAAGCTTCTGCCTTGCCTCAGTACTAATGTTTAAAATCTTCTCAAAATCAAAACTCTCCGGAAAACGAATATGCTCTAGACGCAACATCTTGTCCGCCATCTCCCGCTCCTTTTCCAAATAACCACTGTACTTGAAATCGATTTCCACCTGTTCAAGTATCTCTTCCCCTAAAGCACCATAGGGAGCAAGGGTTTCAGCCACGGACTCAAATAAGGGGGCAATTTCGGACAAACTCACATTAGGCCTGCCGAGTATACTCCCGAGCTTTAGTTTCTGGCTTATTGGGGCGCTATTGCGTTTTTCAAGATATGTGTTCACCTCACTGGGCTGAACACTCATGCTTTGAAGCTGTCTTTTCAGCTCGGCAGCACCTTTCAGCTTTTGTTCCACATGAAACATCCGCTCATCAGATGCTAATCCTATTGCATGAGAAATTGGAGTCAGTCGTTCGTCAGCGTTATCCTGGCGCAAAAGCGTCCGGAATTCGGCTCTGCTCGTAAACATTCTATAGGGTTCATCGGTGCTCTTAGTGATTAAATCATCTATCAAAACGCCAATATAGGCTTCGTCTCGTTTTAGAACAAAGGGCTCCTTGTCTGAAATAAACTGAGCGGCATTAATTCCCGCAACCAAGCCTTGGCAAGCCGCTTCCTCATAGCCGGTTGTCCCATTGATCTGGCCAGCAAGAAAAAGACCCGGGACATCTTTAGTCTCTAGCGTGTGTTTCAGCTGATCCGGTGGGAAATAATCATATTCAATAGCGTATCCAGGTCGGAACATTTTAGCGTTTTCAAAGCCGGGAATAAGCCTCAGCGCTCTAAGCTGGACATCATCGGGAAGACTTGTGGAAAAGCCATTTACATAAATCTCCACAGTATTCCAACCTTCTGGTTCCACAAATATTTGGTGTTGCGTTTTATCCGCAAAGCGAGTTATTTTATCTTCGATAGAAGGACAATATCTCGGGCCTACGCCTTGAATTCTACCACCAAACATCGGGCTTTGTTCAAACCCTGTGGCCAAAACCTCGTGTACATATTGGTTGGTATAAGTTATCCAGCAAGAGCGTTGTCTTTCCATTTTTGGAGTTGGCAAATAGCTGAATCTTCCGGGATGCTCATCACCCAATTGCTCTTCCATCTTGCCGTAATCCAGTGACCTTCCGTCTATTCGCGGTGGTGTACCGGTTTTCATTCGGCCCGATCGAAAGCCTAAGGAATTTAACTGTTCTGTAAGGCCTTCGGCTCTTTTCTCCCCTATTCTGCCGCCACCAAACTGTTTTTCTCCAATATGAATTACACCATTCAAAAAAGTACCGGAAGTAATAATCACTGAACGACACTTAAATACAATACCCATTCCGGTTAGAACACCAGAAATTCGATTGTTTTCAATTAACACCTCTCGAACCATGTCCTGCCAAAAATCCACATTAGGAGTCGCCTCAAGCATATTTCTCCATTCTTCGGCAAAACGCATTCTATCATTCTGCGTTCTTGGGCTCCACATCGCTGGGCCCTTAGAACGGTTCAGCATTCTAAACTGTATGGCGGATCTGTCAGACACAACCCCTGAATAACCACCAAGGGCATCAATCTCTCGAACAATTTGTCCTTTAGCAATACCGCCCATTGCTGGGTTACAGCTCATCTGTCCAATCTTATTCATATCCATGGTGATCAGAAGAACCCTTTTTCCCAAATTGGCGGCAGCCGCGGCAGCTTCATTGCCGGCATGTCCGGCACCAACCACTATAATATCGTAAACTGGGTACATTTGTATTTTTTAAAGTTCCACGTGAAACTATTATTCTGTTAACTCTTTTGGCAAAATGGACAAATAGAAATTCTCCCTTTCTCGCATGGTTTGCTTTTGCCTTTTGGACTTGTCCGAATATCCCGCCAAATGCATAACACCATGAATAACAACCCTATATATTTCGTTTTGGCTAGACACTCCCAAAGCACTGGCATTATCTTCTACTCTGTCATAGCTAATATATAAGTCTCCGGAAATTGTGTTTTCAACGCTGTAATCGAACGTAATAATGTCGGTATAATAATCATGGTTCAAAAACCGTTTATTCATATCGATCAAATAATTGTCAGAGCATAAAATAACATTGATTTCACCAACCGTGCGTCCTTCCATTACCACGGCCTCTTTTATCCAGTTGGAAAGAAGGCGTTTGTTTTTCCAAGAAAACTCTATATCCTCAACGTGAAATCGAATTGCCATAATAATTACGGCAAAGGTAAATCCTATGGGCAGAAACAACAGCAATCGTTTCAAACGGTTATACTGACCAAATCCGCATAGCAACGAGAACAATTTTCTCTTTTATACGTAAAACAAATCGTTTCTCTGAATCATACACAATGAGGATAACATTACTGTCAATCTCAGTCACCGCCTTTCTTTTATGTGCTTCGTATAGCCGTTTAAAGGCCCAGTCTGCCTTTGACCAAGCCTTCCAATCATACAAAAACGGAGAATATGCTATCGCGTTAGCAACTCTTGATATTCAAATAACCCAGCACGAATCTCCCCAAGCTTTAATGCTTCGTGGAGACTGTTACCATAAACTTGGTGAATACTCTAAGGCTCTAGAAGACTATGAAAAAGCTCGTATAACGGGATATTCACAGGATGATTTGCTTTTGAATCGCGGAATTTGTAAAACTTCGTTGGCCCTATACGAATCAGCCAAATCAGACTTAAGTTCATATATACAGCGAAGAGAAGATGACCCAAAGGGTTATTATTGGATGGCCACTATCGAATACTTAATGATGGAAAACCGATCAAGCTTAAGATACTTAGATCAAGTTCTACTAATAGACAGTGCCTACGCAGATGCCTACTACCTGCGAGCCGCCAATTATGCCGACCAGCAAAAAATGAATCTTGCTCTTGAAGATTTTCAGGAGGCAATGCGGCTTAATCCGAAAATGCACCGTGCAAAGTTGAATATTGCAATTATCCTTTTAGACATGGGGCAGAATCGAAATGCCATAGAGTTGCTTTCAGAGCTCAGATTGGAGGATACCGGCTTCATTGAAGAAATACTTTACTACAAAGGAGAGGCCTTGTATAATATGCACGACATTGAAGGCGCATGCAGTGACTGGGTAGAAGCGGCACAACTTGGTGATCGAGACGCAGAAACAAATTACAATCGTCTTTGTATTAATAGAAAGGGAAAGCCTCGGTTTAAGCGAAGAAATTATTACCAGTTCTAAATTCCTTTTGTGAATTAGATAAGTAATTAATCGTCCGTTTTTTCATGTGAAACACTGAACCAATGGCAATTCGAGATGTAATAATCGGTTTAAGAAGGAATAATCATTTAAATCCGATTAATATGTTACTCATCATCATTATTTCCGCTGCATTCGCAATTTTCTTTATCTCTGCGGATGCCTCATGGGACAACGTGCTATCGCATAAAAGAAACAATCTAGTATTTGAAGGGCGCGTTCAAGATTATGGTGCCTTTGCCTTGCGTAAAGAACACCCTCGTACTATGTTTTACGCCATATTACTCTCTACGGCAATAGCCGGATCAATACTTCTATTCTCGTTGCATAATTCGGGATCAGTAAAAAATCTGGTTCCATTTGTACCGATTGATCAAATAGATTACATCGAAATACCACCAATTGATAAGGTCGTGCAAAAACAAGAGGAAAAGATTGAACAACAAAGCCAATCTAAAGCATCTGCGACAGCAGGCTCTTCGGCAAACAACACGGTTGAAGTAGTGCAGGAAGTAACGCCCACAATAAACCCGGTCACAGAACCTGTTGGACAAGGTGGAAACCAGCCAGCCGGACAACCTTCAGAGGGGGGAACAGGAACGGGCTCAGAAACCGGAGGTGACGGAGGAAGTGGAGGCGGTGAAACCAGCTTTGAAATTAAAGACTGGGCCGCTGTGATGCCTTCGTTTCCCGGGGGAGAAGAGGCCATGATGAAATACATGTTATCCAAAGTAAGATTTAGCGAATGGGACAAAGAGCGCAGTGTCAATGGAACTATGCACATCTCGTTTGTCGTTCAAACAGACGGAACCATTACCGATATTCAAATGATTCGAAATATTCACAACGGAGAAGAACTTTCTAAAAAAGCAATGAAAGCCATTTCAGAAATGCCGTTGTGGACACCCGGTAGCAATGGAAAGACGCTTGTCCCGGTTCGATACACAATGCCAATCAGTTTCAAGTTAAAGAATTAAGGGTTTTTTAAGGCAACAAAGAAGGTGCAATCAAATCAAGAGAATTACATTGCGCCTTCATTTTTAAAACACTCTAGTTTCACGTGAATTTCACTACTTATTTAGGCTACACTGTCGTTCTTGTATTATTGGTTGTGGCCGGACTTTGCTTTTTTGCACCAAAGGAAAACGCCCTCTTTTCCGGAAAAAACAATGTGCTAATTGGATTCCTTTTTCTGGCTTATGCCGGATTTCGATTCTATAGAATTCGTACATCGGCAAAACAAAATAACATTTAATCAATAGCTTTTTTAAAATGAAGTTCCCTATCGTAGTTCTTGCATTCTTGACAATCATTGCCTCTTGCAACGTGGTCCCCGATAAAAACACTCATGGTTCTTCTTCAGGAGAATTACGAATCGGTATTGATGATTCATATTCTCTTATGATGGACGCTGAGATCTTTTTGTACTCTCAATTAAATAACAGAAGCGATATTAAACCAACCTACTTACCTGAAGCTGATGTTTTGGAGCTTCTGCTAAAAGACAGTCTTCAAGCTGCCGTGGTAAGCAGAGGATTGAGTGAGAACGAGATGGCCTATTACAAAAGTATCCAGCGCTCACCTGAAAGCACAGTTATTGCCTATGATGGTGTGGCACTCATTATTAATCCCGCCAATACAGACTCCACAATTACTTTGGAACAATTGGGTAATATACTAAGCGGAAAAGACAGCACTTGGCTACAGGTAAACCCAAAGTCGACAAATGGAAAAATCAATGTCGTTTTTGATAATTACAAATCTTGCAACGCTCGTTTCTTAAGAGAGAAATTTAAGGTAGATCAATTTCCAAAATATTGTTTTGCGCAGCGCTCAAATGAAGAAGTTATCAATTACGTAAGCCAAAATAAAAATGCCATCGGAGTAATTAGCATAAGCTGGCTGGCCGATGAAGAGGACAGCACATCCAAAAAATATCGAAGCATGGTGAAGACCATGGGAATAATCAACCCTGAAAATATAGCAAGTCCAAATATGCCCCGCACACCCGAACAGGCTTACATTTATGACAACACCTATCCGCTCAGAAGAGATGTGTATTACATACGTACAGGCCTTCGTTCAACTCTTGGCACAGGTTTTGGCAATTACCTTGCGGGCGAAAAGGGTCAGCTGCTTATTCATAAAATGGGAATGGTGGCGGCCAAGACACCTATAAGAACAATCAAGATTACAGAATAATATTTTTATTGATAAACAACCGGAAATGAAGAAAACCATTCTTTTTGCAACAGCCCTTCTCGTTTTATTCAATGTGCCTGGACAAGCGCAGACAAAGGAAGATGCGGTTAAGAAAACACTTAATGAACGATATGAATCGGCCGAATCCGATTTAAACTCATTACTCTCTAAAGAATCAGCAAACGGTGACCTATATGCCGCTGCCGGTGACAACTATCTTTATTGGGGAGAATTTGATAAGGCCAATGCATTATTTAAGAAAGGAACGGAGGCAGCGCCTACAAATCCATTAAACTTTGCGGGCCTTGGTCGACTGGCTTGGCTAAATGGCGATGCGACAACTGCAACAAATCGTTTTAATGAGGCGGTTGCAATCATTACCAACAAGAAGAACAAGGTAGATAAGGCTGTTCAACAAATGGCTTATTTAAAAATGGCTGAGGCCTATCTACAGACAGACAAAAAGAACCTAGAAGGTGCAATTGCTTTTATAACTCCCGCCCAAGCGATTAATGATAAAAATCCGGAGCTGTACATTCAGCTTGGCGACTACTATCGTGAGCGAGATGGCATTGACCTCTCGAATGCACTCGGACAATACAACAAGGCATTAGAACTCGATCCAAAATATACGCGCGCGCTCCTACGCAAAGGGGTGCTTTATGTGAATGTAAAGAACTACAATGAAGGCTTGAGGTATTACAACGAGGCGATTGTTCAAGATCCAAATTTTGCTCCGGCTTATCGTGAAAAAGCAGAGCTTCTTTATTTGGCGGGTCAATACAAGTCTGCCATTGAGTCCTATGGAAAATACCTGGAGCTCAACCAAAACTGCCGCGTTCAACAACGTTATGCAAGTTTTATTTTCCTTACTAAGGACTATGAAAAGGCCATTGAGGAACTAGAAAAAGCGCAGCCATGCGACCCTGATAACCTGTATATGTTTCGATTGCTTGGGTATGCTTATACGGAAGTTGGAAACATAGAAAAAGGAACAGAGAACATGGATAAATTCTTTGAAAAAGCCACGGCAAAAGGCTCTCCTGAAATACTTGGAAACGACTATGCATACAAAGGAAAGCTTCTTCAGAAAGCAGGGCAAGACTCACTAGCAATAGAGATGTTGAAACTTGCGATTGAAAAAGATCCTGAGTTTGTTGAGGGTTATGGAGAACTGGCGACCATCTATGGAAAGCAGAAAAAATACGATTTAGCCGCTGACAACTATCAAAAGAAAATTGAGAAGAGTGAAAAACCAGACGAGCTCGATTATTATTACTTGGGTCAATACCGTTATTACAACAAGCAATACGCGGAAGCTGATGCTGCATTTGCTAATGCGGCCGCTAAATACCCGGATGCAAATTTTTGGCGCGGTAGAAGTCAAAATAAATTAGAAGTCAATGCGGATGCTCCGGTTGGTCTAGCCAAACCGTATCATGAAGCATTCATCAAGCAGGTATCAGTAGATCCAAAATATATTGAGACCTATAAGAAAAGCCTTGTTGAGGCATATAGCTACTTGGGCTTGCTTTATGGTAAGCAAGGAAACTTTAGTTGTTCCAAAGCCGCTTGGCTCAAGGTAATAGAACTTGATCCAACAAACAAGGTTGCAAATGATGTTATGACGGCAGATAAAAACCTACAAGCCGCTTCAGAAGTGGGTTGTGTTTTGATTGCAGAGTAAGGCGTTTCCCAGATATAAAAGAAAAGCGAGGCTAAATGAGCCTCGCTTTTCTTTTATAAAACGTTTGTGGAGCGAATCAACTATCTGCCATAATGATGCGCTTTATAAAATTCACTGCTTCATAATTCGCTTCCATATAACCAAAATGGGCAGCGTTACTTGCTATGTAAGAAACCGCACCCGGAAGTTGTGCCACTTCTTTATTCAAAACATCTATTGGCAAAGACGGGTCTTGTGCGCTAAGGAAATAGTACAGCGGGAATCTTCTTTCTTTTAGAATCTCTACATTATCCGGGCGTGAAATCATAACTTCTTGAGCTGCTTCTATTGCCTCAAAAGACAGTTTTTCCGCATCCGACATTGTTCGCTCAAGGTCTTGTCTTAAACGCTCTCTATTGCGCTCCAAAACGCAACTCGTGAGCATTGTGCGCACATATAAGCTTTTGTTTTGTCTTGCCGCCTCAATCGCTCTTTTCCTGTCGTGTATTTTCTCTGCACTATCGGAGCCTGCTTTTGACTGAAAAAAACAAAGTCCCGAGATTCTATCAGGTATCATAGCGGCAAGATTGGCTGCGAGATATCCACCCATGGAGTGGCCAATGATGAATATTTCCTCGTTGTCTTTCAGTTTCAGTTGATCCAGAATGTTCTTGCAATAAGCTTCAGTTGTATGGTCGCTGGGAATAAATGCGTTGTTACCGTGACCCGGCAATTCAGGAATACTGAGGTTAAAATTTCTGCGATAGGATAGCCGCGGCACGATGTATTGCCACATCGAAGCATTTTCTAAAAAACCATGAATGAGGACAAGCCTTTTCTTTGACATAAAAGATGTTTGAGATGGCTTGCAAGATAACGTGATTGCAACGAGACGTCAATTCACTATACCGACTCAGCCACCACCTCCTCCACAATATCAGGCATTTTGGCTTTGAGCAGATTTTCTATTCCGCCTTTGAGTGTAGCCGTTGAAGATGGGCAACCACTGCATGAGCCTTTCAATTGAACATAAACTCGCTTGTCTTTGTAGGCCATAAAATCGATAGCTCCACCATCGCTTTCAACCGCAGGACGAACATACTCATGCAACAAGAAACGAATTTCATCATCGTATTCTGTTGCTTCAAATCCGCTGTAGTCCGTAGAGGAAACATTGGCGTTTTTCTCTTCTTTACCTTCAGAAATATTCTTTGTACGGTCGAGCAATTCAGCTGTAACTGCGCTAACAGCAACTTCATTATCCATGAGCCATTCGCGGATATATTCACGCAATTGTTGCACAATCATTTCCCAACCAAGTGATTCATCTTTAAGCACAGTTACATAGTTGCCGCTAATGAAAACACTTGTCACAAATGGAAAGTTGAACAATTCTTCTGCCAGTGGAGAAGAACCCTTTGCTTCCGCTTTACTTCGATATTCAATCTGCATGCCACCTGTGATTAGCGCACGATCGGCCACAAACTTCATTGCAGCCGGGTTCGGAGTCATCTCCGCATATAGTGAGGTAGGGATTCTCTTCGTTGTCTTTTCCATGCGCCAAAATTAGAGTCGGATGAGCACTCTTTCATCCTAACATTGCGCAAGACATCGAGAAAATAACTTAATGAAACATCTTTTATCATTTCTGACCATCGCTCTTTGGTGCCTGGCAGTGGTTGCACAACCCACATATCCCTACAATGGAGTGCTACCAAAAGACGTGACATCCGTGGCTTTCACGCACTCAACAATTTATGTCGATTATCAAACCAAGATAGAAGATGCCACACTTATCATCGAAAAAGGAAAAGTAGTGCAAGTGGGCAAAGGCATTGCTATTCCTACAAATGCGGTGGAATATGATTTAAAAGGAAAATTCATTTATCCATCGTTCATCGATTTGAATAGCGACTATGGAATGCCTGCGGACGATAGCAAAAGCACTGAACGCCCCAACAGAGCCACTGCGCCAACTTTCAACAACAAAGGTGCTTTCGGCTGGAATCCTGCAATTCACGCAGAAGCACAGGCAAGTCTTGTTTTTGATATTAAAGAAGAAGATGCAAAAGCGTTGCGAGCGCTTGGTTTCGGAACAGTGCTTACACACAAACAAGACGGAATTTCCCGTGGAACATCTGCGCTTGTTTGCTTGGGCGACAACGCCAATTTCTCTTTGATAAAACCTGATGCAGCTGCGCATTATTCGTTTAGCAAAGGCAACAGTCCCGTAGGTTATCCAAGTTCACTGATGGGAAGCATTGCCCTCTTGCGTCAGACTTATTACGATGCCCAGTGGTACAAAGATGGCGGTAATAAAGAAGAAAGGAATCTTTCCCTTGAAGCATTCAATGCCACGCAATTTGTTCCGCAAATATTTGATGCAAATGATAAATGGAACATCCTTCGTGCAGATAAACTGGGCGATGAATTTGGCATACAATACATTTTCAAAACAAGTGGAAATGAATATCAACGTATCGCGGAAATCAAAGCCACCAAGGGCGCATTGATAGTTCCGCTCAATTTTCCCGAAGCATGTGATGTAAGCGATCCATTGCTTTCAAAATTGGTAAGCCTTGATGAAATGAAGCACTGGGAACTCGCTCCTTCCAACTGCGCGATGCTTGCCAAAGAGCAAATTCCTTTCGCCATCACAGCAAGCGGATTGCAAGACAAATCAGCCTTCTTAAAGAATTTGCGCAAAGCCATTAAAAGTGGATTGAGCGAACAAGAAGCATTGAAGGCATTGACATGGAACGCTGCTTCCTTTATTAAAGCAGAGAAAGAAGTTGGTCGTTTGCAAGGCGGTTATTATGCCAATTTCATCATCACATCTAAAAACATCTTTGAGGAAGATGCCGTGATATACGAGAACTGGGTGCAGGGAAAACCTTATGTGGTAGAAGCTCCTGCAGTTGTTTCGCTCAAAGGAAAATACACATTGAAACTGCCAAAGGCAGAGTATGCGTTGAGTGTAAAAGAAGATGGCAAAAAACTCAAGGGCGAAATCACGGTGTATGCACCCAACAAGAAAGATGCTGCAAAACAAGACACGCTAACAAAGCCCGTCAACATCACTCAAACGGGAATGATGCTTACTCTTTCATTAGAACCTGCGGATAACAACTACAAAGAAATTCTTCGCTTATCGGGCAATGTGAGCGATGATGGAAAACAATGGAAAGGATATGGCGAACGCGCCACAGCCGAGCGTTTCGAGTGGTCGGCCATCAAAACATCGGATGGTGATGCGAAGAAAGAAGCCGCAAAAGATTCAACCAAGAAAGAAGAGAAAACGGGCGATATCATCTTTCCATTTATGGCTTATGGCAACACTGTGTTGCCCACACAAGAAACTGTGCTTATCAAGAACGCAACCATCTGGACGTGCGATGAACAGGGTGTTATAGAGAATGGTCAAATTCTTATCAGCAATGGAAAAATTGTTTCCGTTGGCAAAACAGTTGATACAGGAAAGTCGTCTTCTGCTAAAGTAATTGACGCGCAAGGCAAACACATTTCGCCAGGAATCATTGATGAACACAGCCACATTGCACTCACAGGAGTGAACGAAGGCGCACAAGCAAGCGGTGCCGAAGTGCAACAGTCAACGGTAGTTTATCCTGAAGACATCAATATCTATCGTCAGCTTTCGGGTGGAGTTACTTGCTCGCAATTGTTGCACGGAAGCGCTAATCCCATTGGCGGACAAAGCGCATTGATAAAACTAAAATGGGGAACAACAGCCGATGAAATGCTGGTGAAAGATGCACCCAAATTCATCAAGTTTGCTTTGGGTGAAAATGTAAAGCAATCGAATTGGGGTGTTGGCAGCGGCCGCTTTCCACAAACAAGAATGGGCGTGGAGCAAGTGTATTACGACCACTTCATTCGCGCTCGTGAGTATGGCGATGGTTGGAAAAAATACAACTCATCAGGAAAGAAGAATGTTGGTCCGAGGCCTCGCAGAGACTTAGAATTGGAATGCCTCAACGAAATTCTTACAGGTGAAAGATTCATCACGTGTCACAGTTATGTGCAAAGCGAAATCAACATGCTCATGCACGTTGCCGATAGCATGAAGTTCCGCTTGAACACCTTTACGCACATCCTTGAAGGATATAAAGTGGCCGATAAAATGAAGGCACATGGCTCGGGTGCATCTACGTTCAGCGATTGGTGGGCCTATAAGTTTGAGGTGAAAGATGCCATTCCATACAACGCTGCTATCATGTACAAACAAGGGCTTACCGTTGCCATCAACAGCGATGACCCTGAGATGGGAAGAAGGCTCAATCAGGAGGCCGCAAAGGCTGTGAAATATGGCGGTGTGCCAGAAGAAGATGCTTTAAAAATGGTCACCATCAATCCTGCGAAGTTGTTGCACATAGACAAACGCACGGGCAGTCTTGCAGCAGGTAAAGACGCTGACCTAGTGATCTGGAGCGACAATCCGTTGAGCATTTATGCACGCGTGGAGAAAACTTTTGTAGAGGGCACTTGCTACTATGATGTAGAACGCGATGAACAAATGCGCCTTTGGAATGAACAAGAACGCGCACGCATCATTCAAAAAATGCTTAGCGCGAAAGAAGCGGGCGAACCTGTGAAGCAACCTGTTTTCAAGCAGGAGAAGCATTTTCATTGTGATACCATCGGGGGATTATAAGATACGGGTAGGGGCAAATAATCATTTGCCCTTCACGGGCAGAAAATTTTCTGCCCCAACAACACGAAAATATTTAGTAAGGGCTAAAAATTTTTAGCCCCAACCAACAAAAATTTTCAATGAAGAATATAACTTTCAAATACACCACAACACTTGCAACACTATTGATTGCAGTGTTATCAATTGCCCAACAAAACCCGACACCTGCGCCCAAGCAAACAAAGTCGGTGTTGATTATGAATGCCACGGCACACATTGGCAATGGTGATGTGATAGAAAATTCTGCCATCTCATTTGCGGATGGAAAGATTGGAATGGTGGCCGATGCGCGTGTCATTCGTTTTGATATGACCAAGTTCGACACCATCATCAATGCTTATGGAATGCACGTTTATCCTGGGTTTATTGCGGCCAACTCCACACTCGGATTGGTGGAGTGGGATGCTGTGCGCGCCAGCGATGATGAAACCGAAACAGGAACTTTTAAGCCAAGCATTCGTGCGTCTATCGCTTACAATACCGATTCGGAAATCATCCCAACGGTTCGTAGTAACGGGGTTTTGATGGCACAAGTCACTCCACGCGGTGGGGTGATTAGTGGTGTTTCATCGGTGATGCATCTGGATGCATGGAACTGGGAAGATGCCATTATTCGTGAAGATGATGGGGTGCATCTCAACTGGCCACAAGTGTTTCATCGTCACTCGGACAAAGGCAAGGTGAACATTGAAAAAGTAAAAACCTACGACCAACAACTGCGCGAGATTCAAATCTTTTTTGGTGAAGCAAAAGCGTATTGCAACAACAAAAGCAACGCACTGACCGAAGTGCGCTATGAAGGCGTGCGCGGTGTGATAGAAGGCACACAAACGCTCTATGTGCATACCGATGATGCTAAGTCCATCATAGAAGCGGTGCGTTTCAAAAAAGAAACGGGCATTAAAAACATGGTGATAGTAGGCGGCTACCAGGCTGTAGAAGTAGCGGATTTGCTAAAGGAAAACAACATTCCTGTAATGCTTCAACGTGTGCATTCATTGCCTTACCTGAGTGGCGATGATATCCAACTGCCCTACAAACTACCGGCTATGCTGCACAAAGCAGGCATCACATTTTGCCTTGAAAACAGTGGTGATATGGAACGCATGGGCGCTCGCAACATTCCTTTCCATGCAGGAACTGCAGTGGCTTACGGGCTGCCCTATGAAGAAGGAGTAAAGGCCATTACGCTTACCCCCGCTAAGATGTTGGGTATTGATGCTACCTGTGGTTCGATTGAAACAGGCAAAGACGCCACGCTGTTTATCTCCAAAGGCGATGCGCTGGACATGCGCACCAACCAGCTCACAGCCGCATTTATCCAAGGCCGCAACATTGACCTCGGCAGTAAGCAAACCGAACTCTATGAGAAGTATATGAAGAAGTATGGGGAGTGATTTTTAATTCATAATTAAAAATTGTGAATTATGAATTGCGCTTGGGTCATGCCGAATTCATTTCGGCATCTCAGTTTGAATAGCCATCATTATTGCTCTTTGATGAATGAGATGCTGAAACAAGTTCAGCATGACGGAATGTGGCTCCTTACATCTACCACAACATTTAAAGCTGTGTGTTCCCAATTTGGGAATTTCGTCTATCTTTGTTCAAAGTAAAACGCTTGCGAGTTATTGCTAAGAAAACATTGCGCGACTTTTGGGAAAAACACCCCGATAGTGAGCAACAGCTAAAATCCTGGTATCAGGAGGCGGGAAGCGCCACTTGGAAAACACCCAACGAAGTAAAAAAGGAATACCCGAGCGCAAGTATTATCGGTGATAACAGAATAGTATTTAACATCAAAGGCAACGATTACCGATTGATTGTAAAAATCAATTATGACTACCAAATGATTTGGGTACGCTTTGTAGGAACGCACGCTGAATACGACAAGATAAACGCAAATAAAATATAGCCATGACTGCCAAGATAAACATTGTCGGCCCCATCAAAACAAAGAAGGACTACAACAAAGCCATGAAGCGAATGGAAGAGCTTTTCGATGCAAAGAAAAATACCGTGGAGGGCATGGAGCTGATGATATTGGGTATGCGCGTAGAACAATATGAGAATGAACATTTCCCTATTGAACTCCCCGACCCCGTGGAGGCTATCAAATTTCGTATGGAGCAGTTGGGCTATACGCAGGCAGATTTATCTGAGATACTCGGAAAGAACCGCGCCAGCGAGATACTTAGCCGCAAAAGAAAATTGTCCTTAGAAATGATTCGCCAATTGCATGAGCATTTGCGCATTCCTACTGAGGTGTTGATACAAGCGTATTAAACCGCCTTTTAACCGCAAAGAACGCCAAGGTTTTTTCGCAAAGCTCACAAAGCCATACTCCGCGCCCTCTGCGCCTGCTTTGCGCACTTTGCGGTTAAATCATTCAACAAAAAAACCCCACATTGCTGCGGGGTTTGATTTCATTAGTCAATTAAAAACTTCAATCATCAAATTTCTATAAAGAACGTTTGCTCTTCGGCAGCGGGGTTATGCGCTATGAGGTAAACACGGCCGGCATCGAGGTCGTAGCCAATCTGGGAAGCAGTCACGATGGTTTCATCACCGGAGGGAACGCTTTCAAACAACATTCCACCCGTATCGGTACCACCGCTTTGAGTATGGAAATAGAAGCGCAGTTGCAGGCCGTTTTGAATGGTGTTGTTGCGCAGCTTGATGTTGGTGCCGGGCGATATGCTTACCTCTGAGGTGGGCAGCGGCACTGTAAAGCGCACCAGGGTTTGCAAAACACCTTCATATACATACGGCTCAGAACCCCCGCCACCGGGCAGGTCTATAATGTTGCGTGCAGCGTGGTAAGTATCGTAAAGCAATCGGTTATCCATGCGCAGGGGCTCCATCAATCTGTCCAGGACACGGCTGAAGAACTCGCGCAAGTCTTTTACCATGCGGTCTTGCTGTTTGATAAGTCCTTCGCGGATGCTTTGCTTTCTGCGTGGGTTGTCTATGTATGCCTTGTAAGTAGCCATAGCAGTACCCAGTGCGGTAATCTCCGCAGCGGAGGCATCGTACGGGTCTAGCATACCGGAGAGGGGCGTGGCCATATCGCGGATGGTGACAGCGGCCATATAGATGGCGCTGTCGCGCTTGGAGTCCAGCTCCGAGTGGTAATAGTCCAGTATTTCCACATTGCCCAGGTCCGGCACGGCCATGGTGTAATAACCGGCACAGGCTTGGCCTACTTTATGACCCAAATCCACCACCGCCTGCGCATAGACTTGTTTTTGTGCAGCAAAGCCGGTGATGTCCATATCGGCCTGCGAGCCGTTGAGCAGCAACTCGTCTATACGGTCGTTGAGCTCCGCCATGGGCGCTGCGATGGCGGGTACTATTACATCCAGTTCGGCTTGGTTTTCTACATAAAAACCACGTACGGTTTGAGCCATGCTCAATACATTTTCATTTTCTGCTTTCATAAAGATTTGTTTTTTTAAATGAGTTAAATAGATTGTTTAATGACGGTCGGTTTTCTGTGACCCCTTTGTGGGTGGGTTGTAAATCACAGTCGCTTCAGTCGGGGGCGAAAGTGTGGGAAGCAATCGGATGCAGCCGCATTTTGAACCGACTATTAGACCTAGGCCCCGCTTTGTTCTTTGGGTTGAAAAAAAGGGGGTATAAAAAACGCGTTATTATAGACGGGCTTTGAAAGCGGCCATTTTCCGAGGTTTTCCTCGGAAGAGGCGATAAAACGCTCGGGTCTTCCGATGGATTTATCGGATGTGCCGATGATTCTATCGGATAGTCAGAGGAAACTATCGTTTCATCCGATGGTTTTAACGGCTCGTCCGATGGAATCATCGGATGAGCAGAGGAATTTATCGGGCATTCCGATGATACTGTCGGATGTTCCGATGAAAACCTCGGAAATTTGTGTTTTGCCCGTCAAAACAGGCCTCCTTTTTTGCTAAACCCGGCCGAAAAGTGGTTCTGTTAGGCATTTATTTCCCTTAAATGGATGTTTTTTTAAAATCGGGTGAGTTTTTGCTTGGATGATTGTGCGGTGTTTATTTCTTTTGAATTACTAAAAGCAATGAAATACACACTATGGCCATCAACTCTTCCTCCGGCAAACAGCCTGTATCACTGGAAAAAATGGAACTCCTCGCCACCAAGATTCCGCTTTGGGAATACGTGAAACAACGGGTGGGGCACGGTATAGTCAAGTTTTCAGACGAGATTAAACACGAGGACTTCCTGCGCCAGCAGCTTGGCGAAGGGGGCGATGTCACCATCTCTCTCATCCTCTTGCTTAGCTGCCGGCTAAACACCAACTATCTGGACCCGTATATCCAAACCCTTCCGCCCCACCTGCGCGTGACGGCTCAGACGCGTGAGAAGGATGAAATCATCAAGCAACTACAGGATGAAATATTGCAGCTTCAATCGCAGGCTAAGCAATATGAAGAACGCCACCTTGCCGACCAGGCGCTGCTATTGGCTGCGGTGAAGAGGTGATGATTTCAGATTTTGATTACACTTGTAATCTAAGATTATGGAAAAGAAAATTGACTTTTATAAAGTAGCGTTAGATTGGCAGAGGGTGGAATACAGCTCTACTCCAAGCAAGATTGGTGTTTACCAGATTTATGGAACATCCCCCATTTATGGAGTAGATACTCTCTTGTATATTGGTCAGACCAAGCGTTTTGATAGAAGGTATAAAGAGCATTTTGACAATACGCTTGGCTTTATAGGTCGGCAGCCTAATTTGACTTGCAGATTTGCAGAGCTACCAAATATAACTGTGGGAAAAATGAGTAGGGCCCTACTTCTCACGGCCGTTGAAGAGGTTTTAATCATAATGCACAAGCCTTCTTTTAATTCTCAAAGACTAATAAATATTTCAAAACCCATTAAAGAAATTACGAATGAACACCTTTTATATATTCAGAATCATGGTGAGCGAGGAATGCTCAATCTTGAGGTGACAAATTATTATTTTAAACAGTTTTCTTAGGATCAGACCATCTAATGAAAAAACAACTTATAAAAGAACTAGTCAAAGGTGAAAAATCTGGTTATGTAAAGGACTTTGATAAGGCCGTATTTCTCAAGAGGCTCCACGAAAAATATAATTCTCGATTAAACAACAGCTCAAAGTGAGATGCCGAAATGAATTCGGCATGCTTGCGGCAATTCATAACTCATCTCGGCTGAGCCGAGACTAATTCATAATTCCACTAAAAAACCCCTGCCGAAGGTTTCTAATCGGACAGGGGCTTCTGCTTGAAAGGCGCGTTCCACATGGAAACGCAACCTATCAATGATTTTCAAAATCGTTTACGACATCTACTTTCAATCGTGTATCTCTGTTGGCTATATCCCAAGCGGTATAAAAAATAAGCTTGGCAGTATTGGCCATTTTATCAAACAATATTTTCTCTACATCATCGGTGGGCTTGTGGTAGTCCTCATGCACTCCGCTAAAATAAAAGATGATGGGCACATTGTGCTTGGCAAAATTATAATGGTCGGAGCGGTAATAAAAACGGTTGGGGTCTTTTGGGTCGTTGTAAGTATAGTCCAGCACCATGTCCGAGTAGGTCTTATTGGTCTTCTCAGAGATGGCGTGCAGCTCGGTGCTTAGTTTATCGGAGCCTATGATATACACATAGTTTTCGCCAGCGTGCTTCTTGTCCTCACGGCCTATCATATCTATGTTCAAGTCCACCACCGTGTTCTCCAGCGGAAATACCGGATACTCCGAATACCACTCGCTACCAAGCAGGCCTTTCTCTTCACCACTTACGTTCAATATCAAAATACTTCTGCGCGGACCACGGCCTTCGTTCTTTGCTTTTACAAATGCCTCTGCAATCTCCATGGTAGAAACCGTGCCGCTTCCGTCATCGTCCGCCCCGTTGTTGATCTCTCCGTTTACGATACCTATGTGATCATAGTGCGCAGAGATAACCACCACTTCGTTCTTCAACTTAGGGTCGGAACCTTCGATGTAGCACAACACATTTTCTGCTTCGAGCTTCTCCTTTTTTTGTTCCACATGAAAGTTGACACTTGCTTTCTTCACCGCAAGGGGCTTGCTTTTCATGCTCTTGGACATCTTCTTGCTGAGGGCTTCTACGGTCTTTTTACTTCCGCTCAAAATATCATTCGCCATACGCGCACTGATGAATACTTCCGGTATAGGAGCGCCTGCGGTTTCTTCTCTTTTCTTGCCATAATCCAACTGCATGGATGGCACCTCTAACCAATAGCGAATACGCGACACATACATATCGTAATACATATTGACGAAGATGATGCCCACCGCGCCTTTGTCTTTGGCTATCTGTGTTTTCTTCTCCCAGTCCTGGCTCCATTCCGAAGGCGCATAGTCATTGGTGATTTTGCTCTTGCCGTCTTCTTCCATCGGCTCGCCCATCAGGCACATCACTACTTTGCCTTTGAGGTCCACTTTCGATTTGTAATCGCTGTATTTTGCATCATCTATACCGTAACCCATGAATACAATTTGGTCAGATTTCATCTCCGTCCACTCCGCACCGAAAATGTAAAAGTCTTTTACAAAATCATAGCGGTTGGCATTGAGCATGGCATACGAACCCAAGTTGCTCTCCACCTTTAGTGGATAGGTTTGAAACCATGAGCCGTTCACCACCGGTTGCACACCAAGCGAAGTGTAGTAATCAGCAATGTATTTAGCTGCTTTCTTCTGGCCCGGTTTACCTGTTTCTCTTCCTTCATATTCATCGGAAGCCAAGGTGAAGAGGTGTTTCTTCAAATCTTGGGTATTGATGGTATTGGCATATTTCATTGCCACGGTATCACGTTGTGCCACAGAATGATTCACGTGAAAAACAGCCATAATGGCCAGTAGAAATAATGAGTTCTTTCTTTTCATATTAGTAGGAGTATTCTAGCTATTCAATATTTAAGCACAAGCAATTTTAGCCACACGGTTCTGGTGTCTTCCCCCTTCGAAATCTGTATTAAGGAAGGTGTCCACTATTTCCATCGCTAATGCTTCAGATATAAATCTTGCAGGAAGGCAAACGATATTGGCGTTGTTATGGGTTCTTGCCAGGCGGCTTATCTCTTCTGTCCAGCAAATAGCCGCACGAATGTTTTGGTGCTTGTTGGCAGCCATGGCCACACCATTGGCCGAACCACATATAAGAATACCCATAACGTTGTCCTTCTCCACAGCCAAAGCCGTTGGATGGGCGAAGTCAGGATAATCCACACTGTCCATAGAATGAGTACCGTGGTCGGTAACTTCATAGCCATCGGCTTTCAGCTTAGCTATTACCTTCTCTTTCAATTCGTAGCCTGCGTGATCGGCTCCAATGTGAATTCTTTTCATGTGTTCCTTGTATCTTACTTTTTTAATGTGCTCAAAATTAGCATCGGTGCCACGTGAAAAAAGTACCTTTCGACACATTAATCTGCCGCCAATCCTTCACATTCAACCCTTAGCGCAGTTATTGACAAAATATGAGCGTAACACACCCCAAACGTTCTGATAACTTTCCCGAAAGAAAACTTGCAATACCGGATTTTCTGTGCAGGTATACAAAGCTTTGAACAATGCACTATTTGCTGTCAGATTCTCTCAGACATTTTCAAACGCTACAACCAACATTTTGCACTCTTCCAACACCTAAAAATTATGAGAGTCCAACTTTATTCAGGTCTTGTTGAGAAACTATCCAACCCTTTATCTATCAAACTAAAGGGATACTTAAAACCTGTTAATGAAAACAACCCGTCTGTGTACAACTGCGTTTAGCAAGCATTCATTCAGAAAGTTATTCAGCCTATGAACAGCCCTATTAAAGAATACTACTATACTATTTAAAAAATATATTATTTAGTTTGAGTGAATAAAAGATAATTCCCATCCTAAAAATTCGTTACACGTGAAATCAGAAGGGTTAGGTTAGTTTTGTGGAAGTAATCAGTATGCAACGAATATTCATTTTTGTTTTTCTTTTTGTCTCGCTATCAGCCTTTGCACAAACAAAGGAGGTAAAATTCTATTATGAAAATGGAAAGATAAGCAGCGAAGGCACGATGCGTGATGGCAAACCGGATGGTTACTGGAAGACTTACTATCCCGATGGTGGTTTAAAAACTGAGGGTAATCGCAGAGAATTCATGTTGGATTCTTTGTGGCGCTTCTACCGCGAAGACTCTACACTCGAACGTACCATCACCTACCGCGAAGATTTGAAAAACGGTAAGGAAAGCAATTACTCCAAAGAGGGAGTGATGATGGAAGAGTTCACTTACGCCAACAACATCAAGGAAGGACCAGCTCGATATTTTTATGACACCGGAGAGCTTTGGAAAACGCTTGAGTTCATCAACAACAAGGAAGAGGGTAAAGGCACTGAATACGATAAAGACGGAAGAGTGATTACCAATCTTACCTATCGCAATGGATTTATTTATTCAGAAGAAAGAATCAATCGCTTCAACTCTTCAGGCAAGCGCACGGGTAACTGGCGCGAAATGTATCCGGATAATAAAACCATCAAAGAAGAAGGAAATTATACCAATGGGCTTCGCAATGGAATATTCAAGTTCTACAACAAGTATGGCAACTTGGACAAACTTGAAAAATATGAAGATGGTGTGCTTGTAATAGATGAAGCAGCTACGGCTATGTTGGATATAAGAAGTGAGTTTTATCCAGATGGCTCAGTAAAAGGAATAGGCACTTACCGCGATGGAAAACGACAAGGAAACTTTCGTGAATTTGATGAAACCGGCAAGCAAACAAGTGGTGCATTGTATGATGCCGATATCAAAGTAGGCGAGGGGATGATAGACAGTTTGGGTAGAAGAATAGGTCCGTGGAAATTATTCTACCTCGATGGAAAAATTCGTTCGGAAGGCTCCTACGATGAAGGCGAAAGAACCGGACCTTGGGTCTATTATTATGAAACAGGAAAGCAACAACAAAAGGGTTCATATATAGGTGATTTACCTACGGGCCAGTGGCTTTGGTATTTTTCAAGTGGTGCTGTTCATCGCGATGAATATTATAGAAAAGGAAAAGAGGATGGACACGCCATTGAATATGATTCAATAGGTAATATCATTAAAGAAGGTGATTATTTGGATGGATTGAAAACCGGTCCATGGAAGCTGAAAGTAAATGACCACAGTGAAGAAGGTGAATACCAGGATGGAGAATTGAATGGAGTATGGGTTTGGAAATATGACAACGACCAGAAAGCTTTTCAAGGCGAATACCAGCAGGGAATTCCTGTGGGCAAACACAAGTACTGGTATAGAAGCGGTCAAAACCAAATGATCGGTGGTTATGAAGCCGGAGAGCTGAGTGGTAAATGGGAATACTATAATGAATTGGGATTAATAGATCTTTATATTGACTACAAGGATGGCAAGGTTGTAAAGATCAATGGAAAGAAAATTAAACTGCCGGAGCTTGTAGAAGAATACTAAAATCGAATTGACCTTGAGTGTGGTATTAACAATAGATGAGGTACTTGACCATCCTGTGGAGCCTATTGCAATAGTGGATTGCGATACCCTGCAGATAGTGCGCTGCAATAGAAATTTTGAAGACTACTTTTCTTTCTCTCTTGACGACCAGTTGGGCAAGGATATTTATGAGGCCATTTCCTATGATGTTCCGCGTGAAAAGAAAAAGGAAATAATCCAACACCTAAAAAGCTATAGAATTTATGTAGATAAAGAAACGAGCGAACATGACCATATTTTCATGAGTATTGTTTTCTTAGAAGAAAAGGAGTATGGGTTTGTGCGCATTAGTAATCAACGCAAGTATTCTCTTTTTGATCAATATAGGCAGTTGTTTGAACAAAACCTTGCCGGTGTTTACAAGGCAGATATAGAGGGTAATATTCTTTCCTGCAATCAAGCCTTTGCTGACATTTTTGGCTATGATCACGCCAAAGACATGATAGGCATCAACACTGCGGAACTCTATAAACAACCCGAGTTACGCAAGGATTTTATAAAAACTTTAAGAGCCCAGAAGTCACTCAAGAACTTCGAGATTCAAGCGGTAAAGCGCGATGGCACTATGGCGATATGTTTAGAGAACTGTTATCTGGAAAGACTTCCTTCAGGTAATGAAACCATCAGCGGAACCGTCATAGATTTCACTGAAAAAAAGAAAATTGAATTAGCGCTGAAAGAAAGAGAAGCCTGGTTTAGTTCTTTGGCCAATGTATCAAATGAAGGGGTTGTATTTGAATTGAATGATATCATAGTGGTTTGCAATAATCAATTTGCTAACATGTTTGGTTTTGAGTTGAGCAGTGATATGATAGGAAAAAGACTATCCAGCTTCATTTCATCGCCCGACTTAAACAAGATAAAAGCCAATCTGCAAATTGCGGTTGGAAATAAAACAGAGATTCGGCTTTATCCCAATGAAAAGCCACTCTCGCTTGAAATAACCGGAAGCTACATTGGATATAAAGGAGAAAGGACTTTTGCGCTCGTGGTGAGCAATATTACAGAGCGCAAGAAGGCGGAATTGGCGCTTGAACGCGGAGTTGTGCGTTTTAGAAATTTGCTAGAAAACCTTCCCAATGGCGTGATAATTTTAACGGATGGTCGCATAAAATACCTCAACCATGCGGCCTGTGCGTTGTTGGGTGCGATTGATGAAGACGAAGTCTATGATGAACCATTCTTGAATTTTATTAGTCCGACCAACAAGCCTCAAGTGGAGATGGATCTTAACGATGTCCGCCAAGGGCTGGAGGTAGATTACACCGAGTTGAAGATGGTTTCTTTAAACAACGACCTGTCCGATGTAGGAGTCAAGTTCATCTTAACGGTATATGAAAACAAGCCGTCCATTCAGGTCACACTAAGCAACCTGCATGACCGAAATCGCCTAGCTGATGAACAGATGAGGATGCGTTTGGTCGAAGAACTGAATACTGTGCTGAAGCAAGAAATAGAACAGCACAAATCCACACAAAAGCAACTGGAAGAAAAGCAACAAGAGAGCACCGAACAACGAGCGAAACTGGAAGCCATTTTCAATTCCACGGAAAACCTCATGATGTTGACACTGGATAAAGAAGGAAACATTACAGCCAACAACAGAAACTTCAAAAATTGGAGCGAAGAGGTATTGGGTAAAAGTGTAGCCATCGGCAAGAATGTGATTTCATTTATAGAAGACTACCTCGACCCGGATTTGTACCAAGGGCAAATGAAAGTGTTTCAAAGCGGATTTAAAGGAAAGCCGCAACAGACGGAGTTGCCGATAAAGGACAAGAACGGGAACACGCTTTGGCTACAAGTGTTTCTCAATCCGGTATATGTCGGAAATGCTTTCAATGAGTTGTCTTGCCTTGCATACGATAACACGGAGCGCAAGGAGTTTGAAAAAAGCGTAAGACAATCACTGAAAGAGAAGGAGGTATTGTTGAAAGAAGTTCATCACCGCGTGAAGAACAATTTGCAGATTATTTCCAGCATGCTCAATCTTCAATCGGACCATGTGAGTGACCAAGCCACGCTTGACGTTCTGCGTGAGAGTCAGCAACGAATCAACAGTATGTCGCTGATACATGAAACCATTTATCGCAATTCTGATTTCAGCGCCATCGATTTTACGGATTATATAAGCGCGATTGCGAGCAATCTTGTTCAAAGCTATCGCAACCCACAAACTCAGGTTGAGCTCATAGCCGATTTTGATAAAGTTCTTCTTGGCCTAGATCAGTCCATTCCATGTGGATTGATAGTAAATGAGCTCGTGAGCAACGCCATGAAGTATGCTTTCAAAGGCAAGAAAAAGGGGCGTCTGTGTATTGAGGTGAAAGAAAAGCGTGGAAACAAAATCGAACTCGTAGTGAAGGATGATGGTATTGGTCTGCCAGAGTCGTGGGACTCAAAAAAATCTGGTTCCCTTGGCCTTACCTTGGTAAACGCGCTTACGGAACAGTTAGACGGCACCATGGTGACCAAGAGCGCCAAAGGAACCACCCATACACTTTCGTTTGTTCGCAAATGAATCGTGGTAGGAAAGTCTATCTTTACAGCGAACAATTTCATCACCTAAAACACCATTCGTCATGGCTGTAAACATTCTTTTAGTAGAGGACGAAAGCATTGTTAGAAAGGACATTGAAAAACGATTGCTAAATCTTGGTTATACCGTTATTGCGCAGGCGGATAACGGCAAGAAAGCACTCGACTTGGCGCGTGAGTTTAAACCGGACCTCGCCTTGTTGGATATTCAGATTAAAGGCAGCATGAGCGGTATTGATGTGGCTGAAGAGCTGCGAAAAGAAATGGATATACCAATTATTTACCTTACGGCAAATGCAGATGAGGCCACTATTGAAAAGGCAAAATATACCGAACCTCACGGCTATATTCTAAAGCCATTTCAGGAAGTGAATTTGCGCACTACTATCGAAATGGCTATGCACAAGCATTCACGTGAAATGGAAGTGCGTGTAGAGAACAATCTATTACGCTCGCTTACAGAATTCAAAAGCAATGCGAGCTATTTGTTCATCAAATACCAATCAAAATTGGTTCGTCTGGAGACGAAAGATATTTATTATGTAGAAGCACTTAAGGATTACATGCAAGTCGTAACCAAAGATATTAAGTACATTATTCATGCAACAATGAAGGACATGGAGCGCAAGCTTTCGAAGACGGAGTTTCAGCGCGTACATCGCTCTTATATCGTCAACATGGAAAAGATAACCTACATAAGCGGAGGTGAGGTTGTGCTTGAAGATATAGGTAAGGAGATATCTGTTGGCGGGAACTATCGCGATGAGCTTGCCGCGCGTATCAACGTGCTTTAGTCTCGCTCGGCTCTTCTCGTAGAGCGTTTCGTCCTGCGATATTTACGATTGACTTCACGTTGTTCATTTGGTGTAATAACCCCATCTCGCACCGCTCTTCTTTCTGATCGATGAAGCCTTTTGTCTCGTTTTTCTAAACGGCCGGTCATTTTCCCGCTATCCTCTACGCGGTCAATTCGCTCATCCAGCTTATCATGTTTTCTGGCCCTTCTCGCAGAGCGTTGAGCCTCTGCCTCATCGGGAACTGATACCAATAGAGCCAATAAGACAACACTTTTTGTAGCAAATGATAGAAGACTTGACCTATTCATGTGTATTATTTTTTTAAATGGTATAAAACGGACAGCCATAATTCATGCCAAATCAATTTCTATTTATGGCGAGCGAAATATCAGCACTAAAATATACCGAGGTACGCAGCTACCAGTATTGCTAATGAGGCACAGAGAGAATAGAATACGAAAGGAGCTATAAAGGAGTAACGGTAATTACTGAACCAATACCCGGATATAAACGTCATGGGCAACACCAGCGCAAGCAATATCCATTTTAGTATAAGAAAGTAGCCCAGTACGAAAGAAATGACCATCGTGATTCCCATGGTGAGGAACACGGTTTTTACACTCTTAGATTTATTGGTTTCTCTGTCGGATAGAAAAAGATAGCGCGGCAATCCAGCAATCAATGTTGTCCCGCAGGCGAGTAGAAATGCCCTCTGAGGCCAGGTAAGTAGAGAAAAATATTGAACAGCATCCCATGAAACCTCTTTATTGAACAGGACCACATTCTGCAGACCATCATTAATATATAACCAGACCATCCAATAGAGAAATGGTATCGAAAAAGCGAGAAGCGGGAGCAATAGTTCACGCCACTGAAACGCACGCGTTATCAGAATAGCCAAGAACATACCCGCGATGAGCAAGGCGTATGGAGGAAACAAAACAGCGGCCATTCCATACCAGAAGGCGCTTTCAAAGTAGTAAGTCAATACGCGTTGCTGACGAAAAACAGCAAGGTGTCTGTTGAGTGCAAGTAAAACGAATATGTTGGCAACAAGAGCAGGAATTGAAAGCTGAATCAGGGCCAATCCCACACTTGAAATTGTGTAAATAAACCCGGGAACAAACACCGGGATATTTAGAAACTCGTGTTTATTGAAAACATAATTAGCCAAAATAGCCCCACCAAGTACAAGCGCAAGTACCGCGATATTGAGAAGCAACTGATTTGAGTACAGCCCCTTAAACCAATAATCTACCGGAAAGTTGGTGTTGGCAATAATGAAATGCCCACCCAATAAAACCGGCAAGAGCGCACCACACCCGACAATTGGAATGTACAGAAGCGTATATGGCTGGTTGGACGCGAGCGAACGCAAAATCATTTCAAGCTCAAATATTTCAGCACGCAATAAAGCCAATAGAAATAGACACCGCATAGGTCGGCATGCTAATTATTACCACTATAACGTTTAGAACATTCAGCGAAAAAACCTGAGAATCAAGGTTACAATCATAAACGATTGTGTTTAGATTTGCGCCCATCTTTTCAATATACAAGATTATGAATCTACAAAGCATTTTAGAGCCGGTAGCAAACTTCTGCCAGTGGACTTTTAAGAACATTATGGACCCTATTGGTCCTGCGTTCAATTGGATATGCATTGTGTTTTCAATTGTAGCAATCACATATTGGCTAAGACGCCAAGGCAAATACAACCGCAAAGCAGCCACCGAAGGTGGGATAAAATAGAATTTACCAAATCATGGATATGGCCGTTTGTGTATAAGCACAAGCGGCTTTTTTATTTTCAACGAGCATAAGTATCTATAACTTGCACCACGCATGAAGCTCTCAGCAGCGATTATAACCTACAATGAAGAACGCAATATCGAGCGTTGTCTTCAGTCGTTACAAGGCATTGTCGATGAGATAGTGGTGGTTGATTCATTTTCGAAAGATCTTACGGAGCAAATCTGCAAAGACCACAAAGTGCGCTTCATTCAAAACCCGTTTAGTGGACATATTCAACAAAAGAACTTTGCAATTGATCAAACGACCGGTGACTGGATTCTTTCATTGGATGCGGACGAGGCATTAGATGATACGCTGAAGGAATCTATTCTTGCTGTTAAGGAAAAACATGATTTCAATGGTTATAGTATGAATCGCTTGACCAACTATTGTGGTAAATGGGTTCGTCATTGCGGCTGGTATCCTGATACAAAGGTGCGTTTAATCAAGAAAGGGCACGCACGTTGGACAGGAATCAATCCGCACGATAGGCTGGATATGTTGAATTGCGAAAAACACGGACACCTACCTGGCGATATTCTTCATTATTCCTATTACACAAAAGAAGACCACCTTAAGCAAATAGAGTATTTTGGTGACATTGCAGCAAAGGAACTTCATTCGAGGGGTAAGAGAATTTCTTCGCTCATGATTGCGTTGAAAGTAGCAGCACAATTCATTAAGGGCTATTTTATAAAATTGGGTTTTTTGGATGGAACCACAGGATTTACCATCTCTCGTTTATCAGCTTATGCCACGCTGCGCAAATACACCAAACTAAAACAACTTTATAAAAAGTGAACCCCAAAAACATCATCATATCACGAACGGATAGCATAGGCGATGTTGTATTAACCTTGCCCATGTGCGGCATCATTAAGGCCCATTTTCCGCAAGCGAAAATTCATTTCCTTGGAAGAGGCTATACGCAATCCATCATAGAGCGCTGCGAGCATGTTGACCAATACATCAATTGGGACGCAATGAAGGAGAAAAGTCCCGCAGTACAAATTGCTATTTTGCAAGAGACAAAGGCAGATGCTCTTATTCATGTATTCCCACGTAAAGAAGTGTTGTGGCTTGGCAAACGTGCCGGCATTCCTATCCGCATAGCCACCGGAAGAAGACTTAACACCATTACAAAATGCAACAAGCTTGTTTTCTTCACACGGAAAGGATCGCCACTGCATGAGGCGCAACTCAATTTGAAGTTGCTCAGACCAATTGGCATAGACAACGAATATTCACTAAAGGAATTAGAAACTTACTATGGCTTTAATCGGATAGATGAAAACGCACAAAAGAAAGTCAATGATTTTCTCAAGGGTTTTTCTAACGATAAAAAGAAAGTGGTACTGCATCCTTTGTCGAAAGGAAGTGCTGCAGAATGGAGTTTACAGAACTATCAAAAGCTCACCGAGCTTCTACCAAAGGACGAATTTGAAATCTTCATTACCGGAACAAAGGAGGAAGGAGAGAGGATCAAAACACAATCACCGATTCTAGGACAACATGTTCACGATGTAACAGGAAAATTTTCACTTGCCGAGTTGATTGAGTTCATCAACAATTGTGATTCACTTGTCGCTGCAAGCACAGGGCCTTTGCACATTGCCTCTGCTCTTGGAAAAAAAGCCATCGGATTGTATTCACCCAAAAGACCCATTCACCCCGGAAGATGGGCACCTGTGGGAAAAGACACGCACGTGCTTGTTGCGCCCGCACATCCGTTAAAAGGAGAGAAGTTGGCTATTGCGCCTGAAGAGGTTGCTCAGGTGTTGCTTTCTTTCTAAGCAATAAGAACAAATAGAAAAACACAAAGAACATGACGCCCGCTTGCGTTTCAAGCGTGTCTTCCGTTAAGAAGGACATGGCAGCAATGATTGTGAATGCAGTAAAGAGTTTATCTTTTCTAGCTCCATTGAATAATGGATAGAATACAACAATAATAAAAAACAGGAATCCGAAAATGCCGTAAGTCACCCACATCGTCAGGTATTGATTATGCCCACGCAAACGATGATTCTTATCCAGTTTAGAGTTCATCTTTTCGTATTGCAAAGCATAAGCTTCTTTTACATCACCGGTTCCAACGCCCGCAAAAGGATGCTCTTTAATAATTCCCCAAGCAGCCTTCCAAAACTCAAAGCGCTGGAAAACACTGTGACCGCTCGGGTTTCCATCAATACGATAACTCGAATATTCAAATAGAATATCATCTAAACGCATTTCAATGGCATTCATATTGACTTCATCGTGATCCACATGGCCGGCTTCTATTGCTCGAATATCATCGTTCGTCAATTGATAAACCCCATCATAATCTTTCCTCAAATCTTTTGAGGCCATGTAGCGAATCAAGGTGCCTAGGAGTATTTGTCCGCGCGCATCGTTGCTGTCTGGATGAATGGAGCTTCTTTCTGACCATGCCATGCGTAATTCATTTGGAGCAATGTGGGTATGGGTATAATGCCCCTGTTCAATTAGTGGATAATGTTGGTTGTGTTGATAATACTCTCCTCGTGCAGTTTGCTTTTCGAGTGCGCTCCAGTCAATTTTTTCAACCGCAAAATAATGTGTGGCTCTATGATAGAAATAAAACAAACATGAAGCTGGAAGAAAAATCAATAATGCAAATGACGCCCATTTGATTACCCCATTTGATTTCCAAGCTTTTCTTAATAGGTACCAGAATACCAAAGCGGCCAAAACAATGAAACCAGTAACGCTTCCAATAATTAAAAGGAAGTAAACAAAGCAAACGGATAGCAAGATGCAAAGAACTTTCCCCGCTGACCTATTCCACCCTTCGTAATAAACGATGCACAAGCCGAGCACAATGAGTAAACTGAAACGAATGTGCGAGATGAAGACAGAGATATCGCGTACATCGCTGTATGGCCTTGGGTTGATATGCCAATAGATAAGTAAACACCAAAGCACCGTGAAGATTAAACTCAAAATAAAGATGCCGAGTAACGCACGAAACCCTCTTGCTGTAAGGGGGTTGATTGTAAACAAAACAAACGGCATGAAGAGAATGGGCAGCTTCATGCGCAAATCCCAAAAGGCGTATTTGAAGTCCGTTGTCCATAGCAAACCTATAAGCGGTAAGCCATAAAGCCCTGTAAGTAGCAACGCATTTTTGTTTGCGGTAAATCTTTTGAATCTTGGCGCAAGGTTTTCTTTGCGGGCAAGGTCAGTGATGATTTGAAGCAACCATGCGCCTACAATCCAAAACATGCCGAAGGACATAAAGAAATTGCTCAACGGCAAAGACGCGATCACGATGGCGAAACCAATAAACTGAAGATAGCTTAATGTTTTATCCCATTTTTCTCTATTGGTCATAAAGAGTGTGTGGCGATTGTTGGTGGAAGCAATGAAGCGGGACAACGCTTGTGTGACGCTTTTTATTTTACAAGCAGATGGCCCTGTTCAAAAGAGTTTGTTACTTCTTTGTTCCGACCGGCTTGAGAATGTCTTGATAGTTAGAAGCGAATACATCCTTGGCTTTTAGAACACACAAGTCAATAGGCAATGCGTTTTTAGCGCGACCTTGTTGCAAGTAATAACGCCCTACAATTTCATTTTCCAAGTATTCTTTAATCTGCGGTTTGAACTTTATAAGGTCAGGTTCTTTCTTGGGTTCTATTCGAGCAAAGAGTTGATCAAATTCTTTCTCCGCGCCTTCGTAATATTTTTCATCCTTAGCCACTTTTTTCAACTCTGCATAGAGCTGTTCAGTGCCTGTTTCGTAATCGAACTTTTGGTTCTTCGCGTAGTTCACGAAGTCATTATAGTCTGCATCGCTGAGGCGGAATACGTCTGCGGAGTCAATGCTTTTGTGTTTACTGTGGTATTCGGTTGCCCAATTGAATACGACCCAGTGTTGGACAAGAGCGCTCAACACCTGTGATGCTTCATCGGGTTTTACTTCTACATCAGGAGAGACGCCTTTGCCATCGTAAACCAAACGTCCACCTTTTGTTTTAAAAGGCTTTACTAACGAATCAGCAACAGCGGCTACTTGTCCGGTTTCTTCATCACGATGTGAGTAATCAAGACGCTGGATGCAACGACCGCTTGGGGTGTAATACTTCGCAACGGTGAGTTTCATCTTGGAGTTGTAGGCGATGTCTTTGGTTTGTTGCACGAGCCCTTTACCAAAGGATTCTTCTCCTAGTACAACACCTCTGTCGAGGTCCTGTAGGCTGCCACTAACGATTTCTGAGGCAGAGGCAGAGAAAGGGTCAACGAAAATGATGACCGGAATGTTGACATCTAACGGCTCGTTGAGCGCGGTATAGGTTTTGTTCCACTCCGGGATTTTACCTTTTGTACGAACAATCTCGGTTCCTTTCGGCACAAAGAAGTTGACGATGTTAATGGCTTCGCGCAAGAGACCACCACCGTTGCCGCGCAAATCAAGAATGACTTGCTGCATGTTTTTCTTTTTTAAATCAAGAAAAGCGGTGCGCACTTCTGCGCTGGCGGTTTGGGTAAAACCGTTGAGTTTGATGTAACCTGTTTTGCCATCTTCAAGCATGGTGAAGTAGGGCACATCGGGTATCTTGATGTCTTCGCGGGTAATCTTGATGGTGCGTGGTTGGGTTTCGCCATAGCGCTGAATAGTTAGCTCAACGGAACTACCGGGTTGGCCAGTGAGCAAGTCGGAAATATCATCATGTTTTTTTCCTTCAACTGATTTGCCATTTACTTTGATAACTACATCACCTGCCTGAAGACCCGCTTTGGCAGCGGCATAACCTTCGTATGGTTCGGTGACGGTTATTTTACCATCAATAGTATTTACCTGGCTGCCGATGCCTCCGTACTGACCGGTTTGCATGAACATGGCGTCCTCGATTTTGGACTCTGGATAATAGACCGTGTAGGGGTCGAGGGATTTTAGCATGGCATCGATGCCTGTTTTCATCAGTGCGCCTGGTTTGGTTTCATCTACATAATAGATGTTGAGCTCTTTGTAAACGGAGGTGAAGATTTCCATGTTTTTGGAAATCTCGAAGTAATCTTCCGTAACGGCAGCGCTGGCAAGACCAATGACAATGACTGCTGCGGCCATGAACTTTTTGAGCCTGGTATTGAATAATTTTTTCATCTTCTATCCTATTTCGTTAGGTGGGGTCTTTTCTAAATCTTCGTTGAAACGCTTTAGCAGCTCTGTTATTTTACCATGAACATAGGCTTGATTGGGGAGCTGTTTTCCGGTAAAAATAAATAGGAGGGCGGCTTGCATTTTCCTCTCAGAGAGGGAAGTATAAACAATGTGTTTTTGTTTTCTGTAGCCTTCGCGCATGAGCCGCTTGATGCGGTTGCGGTCGTGGGCGCGCTTGAAGAGCCGCTTGCTGGCGGTGACCATTACCTGTGCCGGAAAGTGTGTGGGCAATTCGGCTGTGCGATAAACTAAAATGAGCGCGGGTGTTTTGATGGATTTACCATCGGTTTGCAATTGGTCGATGAGCTTTTTGCGTGTTAGCCGCTCGTCTTTGCAGAGGGTTTGCCTTGTTTTTTTTACCGTTTGCACGATGCGAAGGTAAGAGCGTGGGTGGAAATGCGTTTGCCGTTTATATAAGTTGTGCTATCCTTTCATGGCTTGGGTGACCCATGCTTCTGCGCGTTCGGCTCGCTCGCGCCAGTGGGTGGTTTGTGTTTTTTCCTGCTCGATTATTTGTTTGAGTTGTTCGATTTGTTTTTGGAGTTCTTCGGTCTGGTCGGTGGCGCGAAGCTCTTCGGGTAGGAGGTTGAGATAGGGGCGGAAGAAGTTGTGGCCGACTGCGTTGCTGAGGAGCAGGAGGAATGAGGCGCGGACATCGCCACCGTACATGGTGTGTTTCTGGATGACTTGCCGATGGGAGATGCGGGCTGACAAATCGGAGATGTTGGTGTCGGAGTGTTGCTTGACGAGGTCTAAGAGCGGGATGCCGGCTGCTAGTTGTTTCATTCTTTTTATGTCGTAGGGGTTGTTTTCTGACATGGCGTTGTGTTTTTGATTTTTATGCAATAAATTGAGAAGTTGTTGTCACGTACTGTGATGTTGTGTTCTCTGAACGTGAAAGTGTGTTCACATATTGTGCTGGTGCAAACTTTGTTTGTGACAATGCACTCTCTGGTTGTGACATTGTTCTTTTTGCCTGTGAAAAAGCATTCTCATACTGTGATATTGAGTTCTGTGCCTGTGCTAGTGCGCTCTCGGACTGTGCCATTGTGTTCCCGAGCTGTGACGGTGCGCTCTCGGTTTGTGACGGTGTGTTCTCGGGGGAGAGGGGTGTTTTGGTTGTTTTTGTCCCCGAGTTGCACTCGGGGCTATTGGTGTTTAACCCCAAAGGGGTTTTGAGATGCGTTATTGGGCGGGTTAGCGAAATGCTTATAACGAGTTCGGTATGACACGTTGAATTTTTTTACAACCGAAATTGGGTAAGTCAAGTCACGATTGATTTTAACCCTCTACCTCAACACTCACGGCTTCGACTTGGCGCGGAATGGGTGCAGCGATTTTCTTGATGCGCACCCAACGCTTTGTTGCTTGAGGGCATTCTTTTATAAGGGAATTGAGGATGCGGTAAGCAACGGTTTCTATCAGCTTGGAACGAATGGCCATCTCGCGATAGACGATTTCACTTACGAGGCAATAGTCAACTGTCTTTGATAAATCATCTGCAGCAGCAGCTTCTTTAAAATCCACATCAAGCGTTACGTCTACTATATAGTTACCACCTATGATTGCTTCTTCTTCCCAGCAGCCGTGGTAGGCATAGACTTCGATGTTGTGCAGGTTTATCTTCATCCCTTCTTTACCTCTTTAGCCCAACTGTCCTTTAATGTTACTGTTCTGTTGAAGATCAGTTTGTCGCTTGTAGAGTCTTTGTCTGCACAGAAATATCCTAAGCGTATGAATTGAAAACGATCGGATGGATTTGCATTTTTCAAATCAGGTTCTGCAAATGCTTTGGTATTTACAGTCAAACTATTTTCATTCAAGTAATCCTTAAAGTCGCCTTCTTCCGCTTGCGGATTTTCTACCTTGAATAATCTGTCATAAAGATTTACGGTAACGGGAACTGCTTGTGCAGCGCTGACAAAGTGCATGGTTCCTTTTACATGAAGACCGCTGGTGTCTTGTCCGCTCTTGCTTTCAGGGAAATACTTACAGTGGATTTCAGTGATGTTTCCTGAAGCGTCCTTCTCAAATGAAGTACACTCGATGATGTAAGCATGTTTCAAACGCACCATCAACCCAACGCCAAGACGGAAAAATTTCTTTGGAGGATTTTCCATAAAGTCATCGCGCTCTATCCATAGTTCTCGGCTGAATGGAATCTCACGTGTGCCGCCACCACCTTCTACTTCAGGATTGTTATCACCGTGCAGCATTTCTACTTTGCCTTCTTCGTAGTTATCAATGATGAGCTTGACAGGATCAAGCACTACCATTCTGCGTGTTGCTGTTTTGTTGAGGTCTTCACGAATGCAGTGTTCCAACAAACCAACATCTACCACATTCTCTCTACGGCTTATTCCTGTGAGATCACAGAAGTGACGAATGCTCTCTGGTGTGTAGCCTCTTCTACGCAATCCGCTCACGGTAGGCATGCGAGGATCATCCCAACCCGCTACATGTTTTTCATTTACGAGTTGAAGCAACTTGCGCTTGCTCATCACTGTGTAGTTCAAATTCCTTCTTGCAAACTCATATTGTTTGGAAGGGAAAATCTCAAGTTTTTCAATGAACCATTCATATAACGGACGATGTACTTCAAACTCCAGCGTGCATATAGAATGCGTAATGGTTTCGATAGAATCGCTTTGACCATGAGCGAAATCATACATCGGATAGATGCACCATTTATCGCCCGTGCGATGATGATGCGCGTGCTTGATGCGATACATCAATGGGTCGCGCAAGTGCATGTTTGGTGAAGCCATGTCCACTTTTGCACGCAATGTTTTTTCACCATCTTTAAACTCACCTGCACGCATACGTGCAAACAGGTCAAGGTTTTCTTCTACCGAACGACTTCTATAAGGTGAGTCTTTACCTGGTTCGGTTGGTGTGCCTTTCATGGTGGCAATTTCTTCAGCCGTTGAATCATCTACATAAGCAAGACCTTTCTTGATGAGCGTTACTGCAAAGTCATACATCTTTTCGAAGTAATCGCTTGCATAGAACTCACCTGCCCATTGATAGCCGAGCCATTTGATGTCGTGCTTGATGCTTTCTACGTACTCTGTATCTTCTGTAACGGGATTTGTATCATCAAAACGGAGGTTAGTTGTGCCACCGAATTTTTTTGCAATGCCGAAGTTGAGCCATATAGAAGTAGCATGACCGATATGCAAATAGCCGTTTGGCTCAGGTGGAAAACGCGTGAGTACACGACCGCCATGCTTACCATTCTTTATATCCTCAGAGATAATCTCTTCTAAAAAATTTTGTCCTTTTTCTGTTTCCATGTTTGGAATAATGTCTTGTTTTTATTTTCCCAGTTTAGTGAGTGCGCTTTCGATGCGGGTACAAACATCTACTTTTCCAAGTAATGAAACCATACCGAACAAGTCCACTCCGCTTCCTTCACCGCTTATCAATACACGGAAGAGCTGAAGCACTTCGCCTGCTTTCAATCCGTTCTTTGTCGCAACATCTTCAAAGATGGCTTTGGTAGTTTCAGCGTCAAATGCTGTTGCATTTTTATAAGCGTCTATCAAAGCATCAAAAAATGCACGGCTGTTGTCCTTCCATTTTTTCTGCACCACTGTTTCGTCAAAGGAAGTTGGCGCCTGAAAAAGATAAACGCCTTTTACAGGAATTTCATGTTCGAATTGAACGCGAGGTTTCAAAAGATTCACCGCAACATTCAAAAACGTATTGTCCAATCGGCAGTTGTCATCAGCAAAGCCAAAGGCTTGTTGAATCAAAGGACGAACGTTGTTTGCAATCTCTTCATCGGACTTTGCGCGCAAGTATTGTTCATTGAACCACTTCGCTTTTTCTGGGTCGAACTTCGCGCCTGCTTTATGAATATTGCTGAACGAAAACGCTTTTACTAATTCATCTAAAGAGAAAATCTCTTGCTCTGTACCGGGGTTCCAACCAAGGAAAGCGAGCATATTGATAAAGGCATCTGCATAATATCCTTTCTCGCGATAGCCGCTTGAAACTTCACCACTGCTGGGGTCTTTCCATTCTAGAGGAAAAACAGGGAAACCAAGACGGTCACCATCGCGTTTGCTGAGTTTGCCATTGCCTTCGGGTTTCAGAAGAAGCGGTAAATGCGCGTATTGCGGCATGTCATTTTCCCAACCCAAATAACGGTAGATAAGAATATGAGAAGGAGCACTTGGCAGCCATTCTTCTCCACGGACAGCGTGTGTTATCTTCATCAAATAATCATCTACAATATGTGCCAAGTGATAAGTTGGCATTCCATCGGCTTTTAGAAGAACCTTATCATCCACGACATCCGATTTGAAAGTGACTTCACCGCGAATCAAATCGGTAAACATGATTTCTTCGCCCGGATTTACTTTTAAGCGAATGACAAAAGGCTCACCGGCAGCTTTTCTTTTTTCAACCTCCTCGAAAGAAAGCGACAACGAGTTTTTCAAACTCAAGCGCGAAGTAGCATCATACGCAAATGTTTTCTTATCAGCCTCGGCTTGTTTGCGCAGGGCATCCATTTCTTCGGCAGTATCAAATGCATAGTACGCATTGCCACTTGCCACCAATTGCTCAGCGTATTGTTTATACATCGGCTTGCGCTCGCTTTGGCGATAGGGCGCATAAGGACCGTCACCGAATCCAACACCTTCGTTGGGCTCGATGCCACACCATTTCAAACTTTCAACAATGTATTCTTCTGCACCGGGCACGAAGCGTGTTTGGTCGGTGTCTTCAATCCTAAGGATAAAGTCACCGCCATTTTGTTTGGCGTATAAATAACTGTATAAAGCCGTGCGTACGCCACCCATGTGTAACGGCCCCGTAGGACTGGGTGCAAAGCGCAGGCGAATTTTTTTTCCGCTCATTAAGTTGGGATTCTTGCTAAAAACAAGTTGGCAAAGGTAATTGGAGTAGTGTGCTATCAATAATGAGAGTGGCTGGTGCCTTAAATGAAATTGGTTTATTATGGGGTTGGGGGTTTGATAATTCACAAAGCGGTTGTTAATAATTGGGTTTTTATTTCAAAACCCGCGACTAATGTGCATTTTACTTTTGGCCCCGTGCACTTCGTACACAAAATCATCACACCTATGAAAAAAATATTACTTTTTACAGCTTTTGTTGTTTTGACTGTATCGCAGTCATTTGCGCAACTTTCTACTAGAGAGAATTACGATGTAAATCTTCGCTTGGGCACTCGGCCTCAGGCTGGAGACGCGTGTCTGCAATTTGTTCTTCCCTTGTTTAGCGACAGCTTATCAGCATTTCTATATTCTGGGAACTCACTATTTGCAAACGACTTTTTGACATACAAGTACTACATGACTGATGACGTGGTGCTTCGTACAGGCCTTCGTTGGTCGGTTGAGAGCGGTAAATTTTCAGGAACCGCTGCGGACTCTACCGACATTAATCCAATTCCGGAGACAGAGTTGCAAACGGTAGAACAGAAGTTTACTAGCCGTGATTTCTCTATCGCTGCCGGATTGGAAAAGCATTTCAGCAACAGTAACATCTTTGATGTGTATGGCGGTGCTGAAATTATGATTGGTCTTGGTAAAGATAAAAGCAGAAACGACCGTGATTATTTCAACGGTGATAAGCAATACATGACTTCTACCACCAATACGCGTGTGTTGGGTTTTGGACTCGTAACTGGTTTCAACATATTTGTTGCAGAGCTTCCGTTGTCAATTGGTCTTGAATATGGTTTAACCGGTAAATGGTTGTTTGGCGGAAAAACTAAAGTTGAAGTAGACGAAGACATCAACGGCACAAGTGTTAGTGGAGAGTATTTTACTCAAGAAGAAGATGCTTTCGGCAACCAAGACTTCAACAGCCTGGGTGAGTCCAGACAATACAGTGATTTGAGCAGAAGAACATTCAACATGAATACCAACCACAATGTTCGCTTGAGTGTAAACATCTACTTCTCAACTCTTTCTAACCCAAGCGCTTCTAGATAAGCCATTGGGGTTGTTTCAACCTAAAAAGATAAAAGAAGCATGAAAAAATTCAAATACACTATACTGGCGCTGGTTGCATTGACCATGCTTGCCAGTTCCTGCACTAGCTACAGGAGATCTGTTCCGGTTACGCCCATCATAGCTCAGGTAAACTTCGATATGGATGACCTTGAGTTTATTGGTGAAGCCACGGGAACAGCGGAACAATCTTACGTAATAGGGTTGCCAATCGGTGGAAGAAAATACCACATGGCAGCAACGGTTTCGCAGTTGGGTGCAGGTCTCGGTGGCCTCATTCCAAACAACCGTGGATACAACAACGCATTATATGATGCATTGATGAAATTCCCGAATGCAGATTTTGTATTGCCTGTTTCTGTTAATGTTACTACTTCTCACCAATTCCTGGGCAGGAGAGAGAACCTTACCGTAAGATTCAAAGCATATCGCATTAAAAACAAATAAGGATAATCGATAGAATTATCAACATTCTTTGAAAGACCCGAAGTAGTTGCTTCGGGTTTTTTCATCTTTGGACACGTCATACTCGATACATGAAAAGTCTTAGAACAATTATTCTCTTCGCCCTTGCTGCTTTTACCATTTTGTTTTCCAACTCTTGCAGAGACAAGGAGGAACAAGGCCCCGTTCTTTCGGTCAACCCAAGTGAGCTTGTGCTTACAGGAAATGCCGGTGATTTGTTGGAGTTCGCTATAGTTGCGACAGCCGGTGATAATGAATTGAGAAATCTTCGCATTACACAGAAGCCGGATGGTGGAATTACCACTCCTTTGTTAGACACGACACTTTTCGGCAGTCATGCAGATTTTTTCTATGTCTATACCATTCCTTCAGGTACAAACCGTGTGCTGCTCAATTTTAAGCTTTATGATTCGGACGGTAAATATTACGAGACAATTCGCGATCTCTATGTAAACGCAGGCTCTTACCTCACAGAAACAACCGGCCATCAGCTGTTTTCACCAAACTTCTTTGCCGGCAACAATGCCTTTAGTATTGCGGATTTAACTCCAAGACAATTGGGGACAAATCCAGATTCATCTTTGGTGGATATTACTGAAGAAGATCCTATAAACGATGGGGCTTTGAACTATACCCTAAAGTCCCTATCTGGAATTCGTTTTGTTCGCAACAACTCCTTTAATTACGCACAAGCAACCGCAACAAGTGCGGCCAATAGTTACACGAGCAGTTCTGCACAGGAGCTTGTTCCCAACATTGCAGTTGACGACATTCTCATAACAAAGTATGATACGGTTCTTAACAAGTATGCCGTAATAAGGATTACCGGAATATCAGATTTGGAAGGTACAGATCAAGATCGCTATACGTTTAGCGTAAAGAAATAATCGCTTTAATGAAGAGCACAAAATAAAAATTCCTCGCAAGCCATTTTTCTCGCAATAGAAAAATTCCTCGCAAGTACATTTACCGCCCAATATGAAATACAAACGCATTCTTCTAAAATTGAGCGGAGAGTCGCTAATGGGCGACAAACAATTTGGGATAGACAACGCGCGCATTCTTCAGTATGCGAATGAGATAAAAGATATTTCTTTATCAGGCGTTCAGGTTGCCATCGTTATAGGTGGAGGAAATATTTTCAGAGGAGTACAAGCCGAAGAAGGCGGAATGGAGCGCACTCAAGGTGATTATATGGGAATGCTGGCGACCATGATTAATAGCATGGCCTTGCAAAGTGCGTTGGAGAGCATCGGTATTCACACACGCTTGCAAAGTGCTATTGAAATGAAAACGATAGCGGAGCCTTATATAAAACGGAGAGCGGTTCGTCATTTAGAAAAAGGACGTGTAGTCATATTTGGCGCAGGTACCGGAAACCCTTTCTTTACCACGGACACTGCGGCTTCGCTTCGAGCCATTGAAATGGAGGCTGATGTTATTTTAAAAGGAACACGTGTTGATGGAATTTATACCGCTGATCCAGAGAAAGACAAAAGCGCTGTTCGCTATGAGAAAGTCACTTTCACAGAAGTTTACGAGAAAGGGCTGAACGTCATGGACATGACTGCTTTCACTCTTTGTAATGAGAACAACATGCCTATCATCGTGTTTGACATGAACAAACCGGGCAATCTGCGCAAGGTGGTTGAAGGCAACAATGTTGGAACTATCGTTTCTAATAGTTAAGGCCGTTGTTCTTTTCCCTTATAAATATCGCTAGTTATTAGCGGTTCAGATAATTCCACGATTAATAATAAATTCGCGACTACTAAAAATAAAGTTTTAGAATACGATGTCAGATGAGATTAAAATGGCTTTAGAAGAAGCCACGTCAGCAATGGACAAAGGGATTGACCATCTTGAGTTTGAGTTGTCAAAAATACGTGCGGGAAAGGCATCTCCGGCTATGCTTGATGATGTTCGTGTAGATTATTACGGTGCTCCAACCCTGCTCAAAACCATTGCTAACGTCAATACACCTGATGCACGGACAATCACGGTACAGGCATGGGAAAAAGCAATGCTGACTCCAATTGCAAAAGCAATCATGGAAGCGAATCTTGGTTTGAATCCTCAAAACAATGGGGAGATAATTATCATCTCCGTTCCGATGCTAACCGAAGAGCGTAGAAGAGACTTGAGCAAACGAGGACATGCCGAAGGCGAACATGCCAAGGTAGGAATTCGCAATGCACGAAAGGATGCCATCGATTTTATCAAACAAGCGCAGAAGGATGGTTTGCCAGAAGATGAGGCAAAAGGCGGTGAAGCAAAAGTGCAAGAGCTGACCGATAAGTACAACAAGAAAGTGGATGAGCTTATCGCAGCAAAGGACAAAGACATAATGACGATTTAATTCGCCTCGCTTTATTTCTTAAATCTTCCTGTTTTTTTATCAAAGCCATACGGACAATGGCGGCAACCGCTTTGGCAGCAATGACCTCGTTTCAAATGATAAGAAGCCGTGAAGACAATAAAACCCTCTTCGGTTAAATAATAATCGGGTTCTTCCTCCGGTGACTCTTTGCTCAAGGGAATAAACTTCTTTGAGGTGAAATTACTTCTTCGGTTCAAAATCCAACACAATGGAATTCATACAGAATCGCTTTCCTGTTGGTGGCGGACCATCATCGAAAATATGCCCTAAGTGTGATTCACAACGACCGCAAGTAACTTCGGTTCTTATCATGCCAAAGGATTTGTCCTGATGATATTCGACCGCATCTTTTCTCACAGCTTCAAAAAAACTGGGCCAACCGCAACTGCTTGCAAACTTAGATTCGGAGACGAAGAGCCGATTGCCGCATACTGCACAGTAATAAGTTCCAAGCTCATCTGTTTCCCAATACTTTCCTGTGAAAGCGCGCTCCGTACCCTTTTCCCGGGCCACATAGTACATGTCTTCTGACAAAACCTTTTTCCATTCCACATTGGACACATTGAGTTTTGTTGTGTCAGTTCTTGAGTAATAAGGATTCTTGTTGGTTTGATTTTCCATAGCTGAAATTTGCTGTTTTGATTTTGTTCCATTTGCATTATTGCAAACACTGCTCATGCATATGATTGCAAATAATAGCACCGATGAAATAACGATGTTCTTTTTCATAATTGCTTTTGTTTTATTCGCGAACTCCAAAGATGTGGAATTACTCCACAAGAAATAATCTTGTTTTAAAGTTTTGGGATTCGTTTTTTCAATCTACGAAAAGGAACAAACGATGGATTTTTCTGAGCCTCGCTACACCTTACTCAACTTAATCATATTGGTCATTCCTTGCTCTGCTATTGGCATAGATGCAAGGTGAATCACGTAATCACCTTCGCTTACATGACCATTCTTTTTAAGGAAGAAACGAATGTCCGAAATGGTTTGATCGGTGCTGACCATCTTGTCGTAGTAGAACGCTTTTACGCCCCAAACAAGATTCATCTGCGTAAGAATTTTCTTGTTACTGGTGAATACATATACATGTGCATTTGGTCTCCAACTTGAAATGCGATATCCCGTGTAGCCGCTGAATGACATCGTAATAAGCGCAGTGGCTTTCACACGAGCCGAAAGACGACAAGCGCTATAGCAAATGCTATCGGTCATAAAACGATTCTCATCTACTTCGGTTGGAAGTTGTTCATGATAATATAGTCCTTCAAACCTTTCAGCTTCGCTTACGATATTGTTCATGATGCGAATGGCATCCACAGGGAATTTACCAACCGATGTTTCACCGCTGAGCATTACCGCATCAGCGCCATCGAGCACGGCATTAGCAACATCTGTTACTTCAGCACGTGTGGGAGTTGCATTGGTAATCATGCTTTCCATCATCTGTGTGGCGACAATAACGGGCTTTGCAGCAACCACACATTTCTTTACAATCATTTTTTGAATGAGTGGAACTTCATGCAGGGGCATCTCAACACCAAGGTCACCACGCGCTACCATCACTGCATCTGTTTCATGGATGATTTCATCTATTTGCTCTACTGCCTCGGGCTTTTCAATCTTTGAAACCACCTTCGCGTGCTTACCGCTTTTCTTGATGATGTCTTTTAATTGAACAACATCTACCGCGTTGCGCACGAAGGAAAGCCCTATCCAGTCTACATTGTGTGACAAAGCAAATTCCAAATCCGCCAAGTCTTTTTCAGACAAAGCAGGCAATGAAACTTTTGTATTTGGCAAATTCAATCCTTTCTTGTTGCTGAGCGGACCGCCTTGAATGATTTCACATTCAACGGTGTCTTTGCCGTTTGTGCTGAGCACTTTGAATGATAGTTTTCCATCGTCAAGCAAAACAGTTTCGCCTGCTTTTACATCTTGTGCAAACTCTTTGTAGTTGGTATAAATGACTTTGCTTGTTCCAATTTGCTTGGTGGTGCTGATGGTAATTTTCTTGCCCGCTTCAAGCATCACGCTACCATTTTCCATTTCGCCAACGCGAAGCTTCGGTCCTTGCAAATCCGCTAACAATGAGCTATTCGTGCCTAATTCTTTGTCAATCTCACGTACGAAATCAATTACTTTTTTATGGTCTTCGTGTGTTCCATGAGAGAAGTTCAGGCGCACCACATCCAACCCTTGTTGGATCATTTCTTTTAATACTTCTTTGCTACTGCTCGCAGGGCCGATGGTAGCTACTATCTTGGATTTTTTCATTTCTTATACACGCTCTCCATTTGAATAGAGCCTTCTTCCGTAGTTGTATATATCAGGTTGTGTCGAGATTTTATTTTGCTCGCATCCACCACCATCACCGTTTGTATGAACGATGTGTTACGCAATTGCTTGTAGAACGCATCATTCAGTTCATGCTGCAAGTTTTCAATCTTGAGCAGATAATCAAATTGCTGCAACTCAGGAAGCAAAAAACCGTTTTCTGATTTATTGCTTAGCAAGGCAATCAACGTCATTTCCTGCTCATGGTTATACTCAAAAAGTGCATGGAAAGAAAGGTTCTTAACGGTCTTTACCACAACGTCATTTTGCCGTTCCAGCATCCATCCCATGTGCTTGTTCAGGGCCCATGAAAGGCGATAATCATGCACGTGACTACTGATGCCAATCAGGTCAAAACTGTAGTCGTCTTCTATGTCAAGTGTGTAAACGGGCACTACTTAGTGTCATTTTTACACTTAGCAAATGTAAGTGTTGTTTTCCATTGTCAAAGTTGGACAACGGAACAATCGGAAAATTATGGTTTTGAAAAATTATCAGAGGGTTAATGTTGGAAATGCAGCGTTGCCTTTCCTTCAAAGACAACCAACTCTGACTTTACACCAAGAAAAAATGCGCGGTTATCATTTTGGTGTCCTGCCGGAAAGTTGAACAGCACGGGAATTTGCCTTTCTCTTGCAATACGTTTTATCGTTTCTTCGGGCGAAAAGCCCCAAGGATTCTCGGTTTCAAAGCCAAATGCTTTGGTGTTGTCCTTCATCAATGTCATTCCGCCTACAATGATAACTTTGGCTTTATTGAAATAACCCGCACGCATCAAACCCATCAACATCCTATCAATGTGGTAATACATTTCATCCACATCTTCTATAAAAATGATGGAGTTCTCATCTGGCATTTTCAAAGAGGAAGAACCAAGTAAACTATAGATTACCGAAAGATTGCCGCCTGTAACACGCACATTTTTCAGATTAATATTTAAGTCTGCATCAACATTCCAAGAGATTTCACGCAGCTCTCCTGTCAATGCTTTTCGTAAATTTTCTAAAGCATCAGCCGTAGCCACAGGAAAAGAAATCGGCATCGTAGAATGAATGGAGGAAATATTTCTGCTGCTCATTTCCGAAAGCAAAACCGTGATATCGCTATAGCCACAAATCCATTTTGGTTTTTTCTCAACGCGAGAAAAATCGAGACTATCAACTATGTGAACCGTGCCATAACCACCTCGGACAATCAGAATGGCTTTGATTTCCTCCTCATCCAACATTTGCTGAAAAGCCACTGTGCGCTTCTCGTCATCACCCGCTAATTGGAAAATCTGCTCATGCACATTTGAAGCCAACCTGGTGCGAAAACCCCAACTATGCAGCAAGTCCAACGCAGGTTGCAATTGCTCGTGTGTAATCCAACGCGCTGTGGCCGCAATCCCGATGGTATCGCCTGGTGAGAGAAATGGTGGAATGACGTTCATCCTAAAACTATCTTGCGCCCCAAATCTCCGTGTCCTTTGCGAATCTGTTTTTGCGGATTTCAAAACTTATTCACGCGCAGAATTGGGATATTGTTTTTATGAAGAAAGAACCGAAAAGATATTTAGTGACTTCCGCTTTGCCTTATGCCAATGGGCCTTTGCACATTGGACATATTGCGGGTGCTTACCTCAATGCCGACATTTTTGTACGTTACCTGCGTGCAAAAGGAAAAGATGTGGCCTACATCTGCGGAAGCGATGAGCATGGTGCGGCTATCACTTTACGCGCTAAAAAGGAAGGCAAAACACCGCGCGAGATTGTGGATTATTACCACGAACTCATGAAGAAGTCTTTTGCCGATTTCGGAATTTCTTTTGATGAATATCACCGCACTTCTTCGCCCGAGCATCATGCGATGTCGCAAGAGATTTTTCTTGCTTTGGAAAAGAAAGGCGCATTTGAAGTGGAAACCTCACAACAGTATTATGATGAAGAAGCGAAGCAATTTTTGGCTGACCGCTATATCATGGGCACTTGTCCGAAATGCGCTAACGACAAGGCTTATGGAGACCAATGCGAAAAATGTGGAAGCACATTAAGTCCGCTTGATTTGATCAATCCGCACAGCACTTTGAGCGGGAGCAAGCCTGTCTTGAAAGAAACGCAACACTGGTATTTGCCAATGGCACATCATGAAAATATGGTGCGCGACTATATCAAAGAAGGCAAGGTGCATGGCGCACAACAACACGACCCGAAAGATTGGAAGGCGCATGTGATTGGTCAGTGTATGAGTTGGGTGGATGGCGGTTTACAAAGTCGTGCCATGACACGTGATTTGGAATGGGGTGTTCCTGTTCCGCTTCCGAATGCTGAAGGCAAAGTCCTTTACGTTTGGCTTGATGCGCCTATCGGGTATATCACCAACACAAAAGTTTGGGCGGATAAAAACGGCAAAAACTGGGAAGATTATTGGAAGAGTGAGGACTCACAATTGATTCATTTCATTGGCAAAGACAACATCGTTTTTCACTGCATCATCTTTCCGATAATACTCGAAGAGCACGGTCAGTTTGTGTTACCGTACAATGTTCCTGCGAATGAATTTATGAACCTTGAAGGGGATAAGATTTCTACATCACGGAATTGGGCGGTGTGGCTGCATGAATACATTGCAGAGTTTCCTGGCAAGCAAGATGAAATGCGCTATGTGTTAGGTTCTATCATGCCTGAGCAAAAGGACAGCGAGTTCACTTGGACAGATTACAAAGACCGCGTTAATAATGAACTTGCCGACATCCTTGGCAACTTCATCAATCGTGTGTTTGTATTGACGCATAAATTCTACAACGGTATAATACCTGAAGTAACAGGCGAAGCAAGCGATGCAGAGAAAGAAGCTGCGAAGCAAGCATTAGAATCATATCAAGCCGTTGGTAAAAAGATAGAGGAGTTCCGCTTCCGTGAAGCACTTGCCGAAGCCATGAACATTGCGCGAATAGGCAACAAATTGTTGACAGAAACAGAGCCTTGGAAATTGATTAAAACAAATCCTGAAGCTGCTGCTCGTATCATGAAAGCGTGTGCTCAGTTTGTTGCTGATGCTGCATTCTGTTTGCGTCCCTTCTTGCCATTTACAGCAGAGAAAATCAGAGCGGCACTCAACATCGAATGGTGCGCTTGGGATGATTTGGCAACCACCGAATTGCTTCCATCAGGTCATGTGATAGGTAATCTTCCTATACTTTTTGAAAAGGTAACCGATGAAGTAGTGGCTACTCAAGTAGCGAAACTTGAAAAAAGCAAAGCTGCATCAGCGGCTGCGAATAAGAAGCCTCTGAAAGACAATATCGACTTTGAATCGTTCCAAAAAATGGATATTCGTGTGGCGCACATCACTGCTGCCGAAGCCGTTCCAAAGACAAAGAAACTTTTGAAGCTTACAGTTGACACAGGACTTGATACACGCACAGTTGTATCAGGAATTGCTGAGCATTACAAACCCGAAGAAGTCATCGGCAAGAAAGTATTGTTGCTCGCAAACCTTGCTCCACGCGAAATAAAAGGCATCAAAAGCGAAGGCATGATACTGATGGCTGAAAATGGTGCGGGCGAACTTTCTATTATTTCTCCAGAGAAAGAAATGGGTGCTGGTGATGAGGTGAAGTAGGAAATTAGAGTTTCGATTTTTGTCCGATGAGGAAAGTGGGAAAAAGGGATGAAAACAGTTGAAACCTGTACATTCGCCTTTTCCTCACCATGGGCAAACAGTTATTAATCCCCTTGTTTTTGCTGGCCGCATTTCCCGCATTTTGCCAGAAAAATTCCATCGACTCAAGCCTTTATTATCTAAACAAGGGCGACAGCCTGTACTTCATTAGTGAGTATGAGAAAGCACAAGAGACTTTGATACGAGGTTTATCGAAAGCAGATAACCCAACTACAAAAACCCAACTTTTCAATAGTCTCGGCAATGTGTTGACCTATATGGGCAAGAAGGAAGAAGCATTGAGGCATTATCAAGAAGCTTTACGCGAGTGCAGAAATAGCGCAGATGTTCTCAAGTTTGAAGCAACGCTGTACAAAAACATTTCCGCACTTTACCAAGAAAGCCGCGACTACAAAATGGCCTTTGAGTACATGACAAAAGCTGAGAAGGCAGGAGAGAAATGGAATGACTCGCTCTTTCGGGCAGATTTGTATAACAACAAAGGACTCTTGCTGGAGTATGCAGATAGCCTTCCACAAGCCGTTCAGAGTTATCTGAGTGCATACAGCATTTTCGATGCGCTCCACAATGAAGAGCGAATGGCGCTTTGTGCTAACAATCTTGGCGTGGTTTATAAAAACCTTAACCGCACCGAAGAGGCAATATATTACTATGGTGTTTCCCTCAACAAATCCAAGCAACTCAATAATGAGTTTATGATTGCTGCAAATTATATCAACCTGGGAAATCTTTTTACGAAAACAAAACAGTATAACGAGGCAAAAACCAATTATGACCAAGGATTGATAATCTCTAGAAAAATTGGCCAACCCGATTTGGTACGCGAGTGTTTGGAAGGGTTTGCTAAATACTACGAAGCCAAAGGCGATTATAAGAATGCTCTTCACTATCAGCAAGAGTTTCAGCAATTGAGCGACAGTCTGCTGAATAAAGAGCGCATAGATGCCGTTGCCGAATTAGAAACCCGCTTTGGATTGGAAAAAAAGGAACTCGAACTAGTTGGTCTTGCCAATGAAAAAAAATTGATGGAAGATGAAAATCAGAAAAAGCAACTCTATATCCTTCTTCTTGTTTTGATATGCGCATTACTCATTGGGGGAATTTTTGTTGGAATACGTTTGGGAAAGTTGCGCAGACACAAGCGCGAGCTGGAACTTGTTGCTTTGACAGAAAAACAAGAACGTGACCGTATTGCTCAAGATATGCATGACGAATTGGGGAGCGGTATTTCACGCATCAACTGGATAACCAACTCCGCACAATTGAATACTGCAAACGATGAGGATAAGCAAAAGTTTGCTCGTGTTGAAAGCATTGCTTCACAGCTTTCGTCTTCTATGAAATCGCTTATCTGGCTTTTGTACAGCGGTGATTGCAAAATGGATGCCCTTGCCGGGCGCATCCGTGAGATGGCTTCGCAGCACGCAGATGATTTTGATTATGACTTAGATTTTGATGCTGATACAGGCCATCAAAATCTTACATTCAAACAAAATGCGGCACGCGATATTTTCTTGATGATAAAAGAATGTGTGAACAATGTGAGTAAGCACGCAAATGCGAAAACCCTATCTATTAAAATTAAGATTGAAGGAGAGGGTGTTGTTTGTACTATCCAAGATGACGGAAATGGATTTGTTGATGAGGACTTAAAAAGTGGGAACGGGCTAAACAACCTCAAACGGAGAACTCAAATTTGGAACGGAGAGGTAAAAATCGAAAGTCAATCAAAGAAAGGAACAGAAGTCGCTATCACAATGCCATTGAAATTCGTGACGGTTTAAGGCAGTTGCTTTCAGGTTTTCAAAAGCCGTCTACTACTTTTGTGGTATGCCCCTGAACATTATCATTGTAGAAGACGATAATGAAATGCGTGAAAACATTCATGCGTTTCTGTCATCCATTGAAGACTATAAAGTGCTTGGATCTTTTGGGAGTGCAGAGGATGCCCTGACCGATTCTGATTTTTCAACATGTGATATTTTACTTACGGACATTGGTCTTCCGGGTATGTCGGGTGTTGAATTGATTCATGCGCTCAAGAGTAAATTCCACCGTTTGCAATGTATTGTCCTCACCGTTTTTGAAGATGACGAACATGTGTTTGGTGCCTTGAAAGCGGGCGCGACAGGTTATTTGCTCAAAGGCTCACGGCCTACTAAACTCATAGATGCTATAGATGAAATTGTTGCTGGAGGCTCTCCCATGTCTGGAACTATTGCGCGTAAAGTGATGGAATCCTTTAGACAAAAAGAAAATGTCCAAAGCGAAGTTTTGACAGAGCGAGAGAATCAACTCCTTGGCCATCTTTCGAGAGGGTTGAGATATAAAGAGATTGCCGATGTACTCGGTATTAGTGTGGAAACCATCCGAACTCACATCAGAAACATCTATCAAAAACTACAAGTGCAATCGCGCACGGAAGCACTTAACAAGTTGCGGGGTTTATAGCCATCGGTTTTCTACTACTCTTATGTTATTGATGACTGACATGTTCTTCATGTAATTCGCTTTGCCGCAATAAACAATAAAGCGGTATAACTCAGAATAACAAAAAGTATTCAACCATGAAAAAAATCCTTTATGTGCTTCTCTGCACTTTAGCTTTGGTTTCCTGTAAAAAGGAAGAAGAAAGCCCAAACAACAATAACAACAACGGAAACAATAATCCACCTTCAGGTTTCACCGCGCCAACTACCAATTACTGGCAAATCAACGGAACGAACAACTCCAGCAGTATGGACGCAGTTCAAGTGAACATAGCGGGAACCACCTTTGGAGTCAACAAACCATTCAGTGATTTAGGTTATGGCTATTGCAGCGTCCGTGTGTTTAATGACAACTGGCAATTGAACATTCGCGATCAAGTGCCGGAAGGTGGTTATAAAGAGTATTACATTACCATCAACAGTACTTCTTCGAGTGACTCGGTCAAAGTTGAATTAGATGTAGAAGATCAAAACAGTTCTACGGCAGGCAACTACTTCTATAAAGCTTCAAGCGGAAAGATATATGTTTCAAAACTTAATGGAAAACTCCGCTATACAAGTGATGGTGACTTGCAGATGTCCGGGGTGAAATATCCTGCAATGCAAGATTATATATATAACTGCGAGTTAAAGTTCTCTCAAGAACAACCGTAAAAAATTGATTTTTTTAAGAAGCCGACCAATGTCGGCTTTTTTACTTTTAAGAAGTGTGTCAAAACTGCCACCTCAACTGCACATGCAAATCCGTTTTTTGATTGCCTTGTATTTCATTATTACCGCTTGAAATTACAGAGCGATCGTTATAAATAAATGCGGCATAGCGAATCCACAAATCAACACCGCGAAGCAAATCAAGTTTTAGCATTGTATAGAAGCGTGTGCCTTTGCCGGCATAAGCAGGAATGCTAAAGGCATAAAGCACATCCGATTCGTAGGCATACAAACGGCTGTTCCAGTCTTGTGTATCAAACATTGCGTAGCGACCAATTAATGACCATTTACTTCCAAGCCTTTTGAAAATAATGTCTTGATAAAGCAAGAATCCATTGGACGTGCTTCCTTCTTTTTCAAACCTTGAAAACTCCACGCGTGTTTTCATCTGCACATTGGGATGCGCTTGATAAACACTATGCAAACGCCAGTTCTGTTGTCTTGTAGCAACCGGATATGTAATCAGTATATCATCTGTAGATGAGTTTTGTTCGTTATCACGCACCCTGTAACGCAAGTAGAACTCATGTTTTCTATCGGGTTTATAATTGAGTTGAAGCATGTAATCGGTATAGACTCCGGGAGCATTTACACGGTAGCGCATCCACGGATATTTCACCAAATCAGCATAGCCTGTCATGGTCCATTTGCTGTTCAATGTTGTTTGTAAACCAGCAAAAACTCCGCTTTCATTGTTGGCTGTAGTATTGTTTTCACCAAATACATTGACGTGCATGTTTTGATAGTCTCTCGCAAAGTATCGTTGCACAAGGCTTAAAGAAAGTCTTGGATGAAGAGATGCCACCAACCCATTCATATTAGCGTATCCGCCATTGTCGCTGCGCGATGTTTCGCCAAAGAAATTGACGTTGCGTACAACCGCCTGGTAATCGACACCCATTACCAAATTTTCTTGACCCGAAAAGCGAAAACGCTGATACAAACTGAAGTCGGGTTGAATGGGCGATGAATAGCTTGTATGAGCCGCTGTTGCACCAATACTGAAAGCTCTTTTGGCGTAACGAATGTTGCCACCCATGACTTGTTCGCCCAATGTGCCTCGCTTAGCAAGTTCACTTTCGGTGCGATGCAAACCGCTTATCTGCATATTGGTGATGATGCCTTCATCATCCGCAATCAACGTGTCTTGAGAGAAGACTTGAGTGCCGTCCAATTTTTTTGTTGAGTAAAATGCAGTGACTTCCACATCTCCAAAGCCAACCGTAGCGGCACCTCCACGCAAGTAGTTAAACTCTTGCACCGATGAATATGGACGCAATCCAACGGCATTTTTCTTCGCATTCAATACAAAAGGCGATTTACCAAATCCAAGTCCATTCCAAAAAGTAAGACCTTGGCCAAACAAGACTTGATAATCGCCCACCACAACTTTGCGCAACCAGCCTTGGTCGCTATACATCAAATGAAAGCTGGAGAAATCAAGTCCGTTTTTGAACGCTTCACCGGCATCTTGTTCCAATGTAAAACCTGCACGCAAGCTTTTTCTAAATTGCAAGCGATAGCGCGTATAGAAATAATCGGGTGAACCCATGAAAGGAGTTTCACCTGTTTCCGGGTCAGACTTATAGCCCTTCTGTTGTTCGATGGTTCTTTTATAACGAATGAATAAATCACTCTGCGCCTCATCGAGTATTGTTTTGAAAGTTACTTTGCTCAAGCCCGAAGCGGGTTTTACAGCAACGAAATTTTCAATGTTGCGGATAGTAGGAATGTCAAATCCATCTATCGTCTGCAGCTCATAAATGCTGAGCAGTGGACCATAACGCTTGATGTGCTGTTGCAGGTTGTTTATCTGAATTTCATCGAGCATATATAGCTCACGCAACTCTTCAATAGTTGCTGTATTGAGATTTAGAGGGTGTTCGAAGTAATAAGTAAGGTCTTCTAAAAGCGTTGTGTAATCGAGCTCTGTGCCTTCCTCTAATGTACCCGCAATCTGTTCAATGCGTTGTTCTATGATGCTGTTCTTTAGTTCTTCGCGCTGAGCGAAATTTTTTATTGAAAGAAGCATTAAGCACATGAACAATGTGCTGCGATAAAAGGAGATTATGAGAAAGAATTTTTTCACTTTTTACCCATAGAATAAGTAAGCGAAAGTTGCGGAGTAAAGCCAAGCAGCAAGTGATAACCCGCAGCAACATCTAATTGAAAATCTTTCAATCGATAACCGAAACCGAACGTGTAACGCGCGGGGTCGGTTCCGAAGCCCGCACGAATGGCCAATGGTTCAATCACCCAATATTCAATGGCCGCGCGAAGGCTTGCTTTTGAATCGGAAGATTTTCGGACTTCAGCATTCATGCGCACTTTCTCCGAAAACTTATAACCCAATCCAAAACGCATAAGCGATGGAATACGCTCGTCATTGAAGTCGGCAAGCTTCGCGCGTGTTGGATTGTAGATATGAGCGGCAATTGAAAGTTTATCTGTCATTTTGTACAAGAAGCCGCCCTCAACGCTTATCGTATTGGTGCTTCCGTAATTTTCACCGATGCGAAGCGTATGATAGTTGAGTTGAATACCCAATGAGAATTTTTCTGCAAGTTTCATCGCATAAGCCAAACCTGCTTTTGAATTGGAAAAAGCGCTATAGCCAAAAGAACGGTAGTTAAGTCCAAAAGCACTGTTGCGAAATGGCATTGCAATCGTCAATCCTTTATCGCCAAGTTCTTTCATGGCAAAACGATTCTCCGCAAATACTCCCGCAGAAAAACCTTCGAGATGCGCAAGACCTGCTTGATTGTGAAAGCCACACCAGACATCTTCATTGCTGAGGCTTGTTCCCGCCATGGCGGCAGCTCGCGCGCCAGCATCGTTTTGTCCATATAGGCTATCGGCAGAAAACGCACACAGCAACAGAACAACTCCAACTGTACGAGCTATGTTTTTTGTCCTATAAAAGAATTGAATGTAAATAAGCTTCAAGGGCAATTCGGATTACTTCATTTGCGAGTGCAAAATAGTAAAACCCCAACTCCGTAAGTTCTGTTTTAAACTTTCTCTACTTCTGCAAATTGCATTTCGAAAACGTCTTGCAGTTTTTGCTTCAGAATCGCCTTTACTTCATCCATATCCAACGACCTTCCAAGTTCGATATTCATGGAAGTTACCGCCTTGTCCGTGATACCGCATGGAATGATGTTGTTGAAATATTTTAAGTCCGCGTTGACGTTAAAAGCAAAGCCATGCATCGTTACCCAACGGCTACACTTCACGCCCATAGCGGCAATCTTCCTTGCTTTTGTGGGATTTTCCCAATCAAGCCAAACACCTGTAAGGCCGTCAATTCTTCCTGCTTCAATGCCATATTCTTTCAATGTGAGAATGATGGCTTCTTCCAAATAGCGCAAATACTTGTGAATGTCAGTAAAGAAATTATCTAAGTCGAGTATCGGATAACCCACAATTTGTCCTGGTCCATGATAAGTGATATCGCCTCCTCTATTGATTGAATAATATTTTGCGTCTACTTGCTTGAGCGCATCTTCATCCAAAAGCAGATGCGAGAGATCACCGCTTTTTCCAAGGGTATAAACATGCGGATGCTCTACAAAGAAGAGATGATTCAAGGTAGGTTTTTGTTCGCCCTCAGGCAAATTGCGGTTGTCTGTTTTTTGTAAAACAGTTTGAGCGAATATTTTTTCTTGAAAATCCCAGCACTCTTTATAATCCATTGTGCCGAGGTCTTTGAAAATGACTTCCTTGTTCATGACCTTTTGCGAGGCGCAAAGATGCATTGATTATATGACAATTGTTCCGCGAAAAAATGATAACGAAACATATATAAACAACAAGCCCCGCATAAGCGGGGCTCGTTGCCTAAACCTTTAACCAAACTAAATCTTGCGAAAGAACATCGCAAGACATCCTTAAGCTTCCACTATTGCGTGATCGCTTGTATTTCTTTTAAATTTCTTCATCAATCTTGCCTTCAAATTTTCAGACATCAAGTATAGTACAGGAACGATTATCAAAGTGATAAAAGTTGCAAAAGCAAGCCCAAATACTATTGTCCAAGAAAGAGGCCCCCACATCGCTACGTTATCACCGCCCAAATAAATTTTGGGGTCAAGTTCTGTAAACATAGTTACGAAGTCAATGTTGAATCCGATAGCCAATGGAATCATACCCAAAATAGTTGCCGTTGCAGTAAGTAGTACCGGAGTCATACGAATCCTACAAGCCTCTACAATAGCGTCATGCAGGTTCAACCCCTCTTCTTTTCGTTTGATGTCAATGAACTCTACCAGTAATATACCATTTCGGACCGCAATACCCGCCAGGGCTATGATGCCCACCCCGGTCATTACGATGGAAATATCCATTCCGAAAATAGCGAGGCCCAAAAGTACGCCTATGATGGAGAAGATAATCTGTGAAAGTATGATAACAGTTCTTCCAATTGAATTGAATTGACTTACAAGAATGAGTAGAATTAGAGCCAGAGAAATCATCATAGCATTGCCCAAGAAGCCCATTGTTTCTGCTTGCTCCTCTGCCTCACCGGTCATGTCAATCACCACCTCTTTATTAGGTTGGGGGAACTCAGCCACCGCTGCCGTTATTTTGGCAACCACCTCGTTGGCGTTAAATCCGGTCAATACATTGGAGGTTAGGGTTACCACACGCTTTTGGTTTTTGCGTTTAATACCATTGTAGGTAGCAGAATATTTTACGTCTCCAAAAGTTGAAATAGGCACTTGACGAATTTGTCCACCCGTTGCCATATCGCGATAAGTAACAATTAAGTTCTTCAACTCTTCAATATTGTTGCGTTGTTCTTCTTTATAACGCAGCATAATGGGGTAATCATCGTTGTCGTCTTTGTATCGTGAGATCTCAACACCATAGACCGCACCGCGCAACTCATTACCGATAGTATAAGTGGAGATGCCTTCTCTGTTGGCCCGTTCTCTATCTATGTCCATACTTATCTCTGGCTTGTTAAGCACAAGATCGCTCTTCAGTTCTTCGACACCATCAATACGCAAAGAATCCAAGTAACGCTTCAAAGTAACCGAAGTAGCAATGATGTCTTCGAACTTCTCGCCCGTCACTTCAATATTGATTGGCTTGGCAGTTGGTGGGCCTGATTGCTCTTGATCAACCGCAATTTCCACACCGGGAAGACCTTGCACAGCCGCACGTATTTTTTCGAGGTAGTCAACCGTAGATTGTCCTTTGCGCTGCGCAAATTCTACAAAAGCAACTCCCACTTTAGCCTTGTTGGAATAGGGCGAGCGGTCATCTCTTGACTCATTGGCTCCAATGGCAACGTTGGTAATCACCGATTCCACAATCGGGTTGTTTTCGCCTACAACGCTGTAAACACGGTCTTCAATAATCTTGGCAACCGAGTCTGTGGCCGAAGGACGTGTGCCCGGAGGAAGCGTGGCATATACATACACAAAGTTGGGGTCAGATTTTGGGAAGAACTCTACTTTTGGCGCTCTGATTCCGGTAATGACAATGGACAAAATAAACAGCCCAATAACAGAAGTTACCATAGTTCCCGGACGGTGAATTGCCCACTCAAGGAATCGTCCGTATGCGTGCTGAACACGCGGCCACAATTTGGTCTGGAAACTCTTGATGGCCCCTTCTAAAACAAATTTATAGAACAAGAAAACCAACAAAGCAGTGATAGCAAAGTTGCCTATTCCGAAAGAACCGGAGAGATAACCTAACAACGCAATGGCTAAAATCACAATCGAAACAACCATGATGTTCTTGCGCCTTTTTTGTTTATCCGGTGCATGGTCGTGCGGTTTCATAAAGCTAACCGCAAACACCGGATTCAGGATATAAGCCACCAGCAACGATGCGGTAAGTGTAATGATAAGTGTTATAGGCAAGAACTTCATGAACTTACCCATAATACCGCCCCAGAAGGCCAATGGTACGAAAGGAGCGAGTGTGGTGGCTGTACCAGAAAGAACCGGCAAGAACACTTCGCCTGCTGCCCGCTTCGCAGCGGTCTTAATTGGCACTTTGCCATTGTCAAAGACACGATGTGTATTTTCAATAACGACAATCGCATCATCCACCACAATTCCTAACCCGAGAAGGAAAGAGAACAGAACAATCATGTTCAGTGTAAATCCAATACTTGGCAGCACCATGAAGGCAATACACATAGAAAGCGGTACCGACAGCGCAACGAAAATCGCATTGGTAGCACCCATGAAGAACATGAGAATAATTGTTACCAAGATGAAGCCAATGATGATGGTGTTAATCAAATCGTGCAGCGTGATACGGGTATTACGTGCTTGTTCACCAGTTACACTTACTTCTAAATTATCCGGAAAATTGTTGGCTTTCATTTCATGAATCAATGCGTGTATTTTATCCGATGATTCAATCAAGTTTTCACCACTGCGTTTGATGATGTTAAGCGTTATTACATTATGATTATCTAAACGACCATAAGACTCTTGCTCTTTGTGTGAGTCCACCACTTCTGCAACATCTTTCAAATAAACCGGAGCACCACCCGTGGAACGGATCAGCATATTTTTAATCTGCTCAATGTTGGTAAACTCACCTGTCACACTCAAGGAGCGCTGCATATCATCCATGTTGATATTACCTCCAGGAAAAGTCAAGTTTTCCATTTTGATGGCATTAGCAATATCGCCCATGGTAAGCTGCGCGGCCTGCATTTTGTACATGTCCACGTTGATTTGAATCTCACGATCCAAAGCACCAATCATGTCCACGCGCGTAATTTCTTTGAAGCCTTCAATTCTATCTTGAAGATCTTCAGCATATTTTTTCAATTGCGCCAAATCATAATTACCGGAGATGTTGACATACATAATCGGCATCTCGGAGAACTCAATCTCTTGCACGGTAGGGTCGTTCTCTAAGTCAGAAGGCAAGTCTTTTTTTGCCTTGTCCACTGCATCTTTCACCTTTTGCTTGGCGGTAGGCACATCCACATCTGTATTGAACTCCACAATGATGTTGGAGAAGTTCTGAATAGAGTTGCTTGTCATCTTCTTCACACCGGAGATAGATTTTATCTGCTTCTCCATGTGCTTGGTGATGAGGTTCTCAATGTCCTTTGGAGCAGAACCAGGGTAAACTGTGCTTACATAAATGGTTGGAATAACGATGTCCGGAAATTGCTCCTTGGGCAATCCACGATAAGCCACAATACCCATCAAAGTAATGAATATGGTGAGGAGGTAAATCGTAGTCTTGTTATCTATGGCCCAACTGCTGGGTTTAAATTCTTTTAAGTGTGACATAATGAAAAGTGTTTTTTATTGATTGCTAAAAACACAACCGCATTATTGTTTTTTGACGATAATAACCATTCCATCCACGAGGTCGAACTGACCAGAAGTCACCACGGTATCGCCCGCTTTCAAGCCTGAGGTAATTTCCACTTTGCCGTCATAGGACGTGCCTAACGTAACAGGCGTATGCACTGCAACAACATCATTACCCTTTTGTGCGGTAGTATAAACATAGCTTTCGCTGCCTTTTGTTTGAATGGAGTTGATAGGCAAAACGATGGCCGCTTCGTTGGTGTAATCTACAATTTTCAAAACAGCTATCATGTTGGGGCGGTAAGCTGATTTATCACCATCCAAACCGACTTCTGCAGTGAATGTTCTTTTCAAAGGATCAATCACTTTAGAAGCAAATTGAATTTTACTGCTGATTTCTTTATTAAGATCAGGGAAGTTTACTTTCACCATATTGCCGCTGTTTACTTTAGAAGCATATACTTCGGAGATGTTAGCTTTCACTTTGAGGTCGTTGTAGTTCACTACGCGGAAGGCAGATGCCGCAGGGGCAGCGCCTTGACCAACCTTAATATTGACCGCATCTACCGTTCCGTTAATCAGTGAGCGAATACGTGTCAAGTCCAGGTTTTCTTCTGCAGTGGCGATTTGCCTTTCCAACGCGTCTTTGTTGTTTTTTGCCTGAAGGTATTGTACTTCAGAGCCTATTTTTTGATCCCACAGTTTCTTTTGACGGTTGAATATATCAGTCGCAAAATCAAGTTGGGTTCTCAAGCCGGCAATCTGTGTTTGTACTATATCGCTTTCAAGCTCTGCTAATACTTGACCCGCAGAAACCGCTTGCCCCTCACGAACAAGAATGCGCTTTACAATGCCTGCAGATTTTGGAGTTATCTCCACATTTTCGCGCGCGTCCACCATGCCTTGCACATCAATATAGTGCGCAAAGGGTTGTGGCTGTATAACCTGGGTATAAACGTCTTTGGATTTTGCTTTGGTAGTGTCCGTCAAAGCAAGTTCTGCTTCCAATGTTTTGATTTGCTGACCGAGAGCGGCATACTCAGTTTTCAATTTATCGAGTTGGGCTTTCTTGTCTTTTCCTCCACCGCAAGCCGCCAAAGTCATAATGGCCATGGCTGCGATAAAAAGGATTCCTGAGTTTTTGAATGTTGTATTCATGCTATTGTTGTTGTGGAGTCGTGAGTTGATTTTTATAATTGATTGAGGGCTTTTGTAAGTCTTGTTTTTGCATTGAGCAAACCTAATGTCGCTTGGATGTAAGCGCCTTTTGCTTGAATGACCTGTGTGTTACGTTGAGTTAAATCGAAGCTGGTAGCAATACCTTCTTTGTATTTAATATCTGAGGTATTGTATATGTCATTGGCCAACTTCAAAGAACGTTTGCTTGATTCATATACTTTGTTAGCGTTGTCAAACGAGGAGCGTGCTGAGCGGTACTCAAGGATAGAGGCTTGTTCTGTTAACGCGAGCATATCGGTATATCTTCTTACTTCAACATCAGCCTGACTAACCGCGTGTCTTCTTTGACCACCACTAAGAATAGGTACGTTTAATTGCAAGCCCCAGTAGTTGCTATAAATCCATGGTTTGCTTGTATCAAAGAAATTAAACTCTCCGCGCATAGCTTGGGTTTGGTAGTTCAGAACGCCTGCTAAGGTTGGCAAGTAGGCCGCTTTCTTTGATTTCATGTTCAGCTTCTGCATGGTTAAGGCTTGTTGTGTCACCTGAAAGTCAATGGTGTTTTGTGCATTGAAATCGCTATTGAGCAAAGAAGCCGAGTTGTCATCTGCCAGAACAGAGTCTAAATTATCTGTAAGCACCAATTCGTTTGACAAAGGATAACCGATGGACATTTTCAAAAGATCCAATACGTTTTTATTTTGTTGTTCGGCATAGCTGATTTGAATATCTATTTCGTTTAAAGAAAGCATAAGCTGATCCACGTCTTGTTTTTCTACAAAACCATTATCAAACATTGCCTCCGTATCGCGCAGCGTATTTGAAAGCGCAAGTCTTGATTCCTGAAGTATTTTGACACTCTCCGCAGAAACCAACGCGAGATAGTAGTTGCTGGCCACGTTTTGCTTCACAGTGATTTCAGACTTTTGAATGTTCTTGTTTTGAAGCACCTCATAGCTTTTGGACGCCTCCAGCCCAACTAACCATGTGCCGCTGAATAAAAGCTGGGAAGCAGTAATCCCTGCAGTCACATTCTCCGGTTGTTGTAATTGGATGCGCTGCTCTGAAGGACCAAATACTCCGGCTGGAACAACCATTGCGGGTACATTGAAATAGCTTGCGTATTGCATTGAGCCGTTTATCTGAGGCAGCCCCGTGGCTACAAGCCCCTTGGTAGTGAGCGCGGCCGACTCAGCATTATAACGAGTTGTTTTAGCGTCAAACGAATTCTGCAACGCATATTCCTGCGCTTGTTTGAGTGTCATCTCGGTGCTCTGTTGTGCTGAGGCTGTACCAACAAGCAGTCCCAACGCTGCGATAACAATTAAGTGAATATGATTTTTCATAGAAATTATTTCCGGTGTATGATCTTACAATTTGATGCTTTTCATTTTCTCTTTTAAGTGCTCCAATCCTGCAGGACTAGCAACACCGTGGATGTGGTATTTGAATATCTCTTTATAGATATCGCTTAACTTGAACTGCTCCAAGGGGTAAATCAGTTCGCGCAACATTTGATCAATGCGAGCTGCATATACTTTAGCAATGATCTCGGGATAAAAATCCTTTCTGTACAAGCCTTCTTTCTGTCCTTTTTTCAGGTTGTGAAGGATAGAGCCGCAGATAGTTTCTTCTTGCCTCTTATTCAGCCTAAGCGCTACTTCGGGATGATATTTCTGCAAGTCATAGATCACCGATGGATGCACGTTTTGTAACACGTTGCTCACCCATTTCATTATTTCAAGACTTTCTTCAATGGCATTATATCCTTTTTCCAATATGCCCTTTACATGAAGGTGTTCGTTATCGGTAAATAGAGTAACCACTTTGTTCACCAAATCCTCTTTGTCTTTCACATACTGATACAAGGTCTTTTTAGACATGCTCAGATGTTTAGCCATGTCATCCATATTCACGCTTTTTATTCCATAACGCATGAAGATGGAAGAGGCATTCTCTAATAATCGCAGCTCTTTTTCTTGTAATTCTTCCATTAGCGGGCGCAAATATAGATGCGCGAATTGGTTTGGAAACGTTTTTGAACACAAAACGTTTCCACCGGATAATGGCGGTCGGTGAACGGTAGTTTCAGGCGGACGAGCGGTTATAATTCCCTTATATCAACTATTTGAGCAATAGTCAACTTGTCATAGGACAAGAGAAAGAGGAAACGCCTCATTAATTATTGATGCGTAAATTTTGTTGGTTCGAGTAAAACGTTCCGTTGTCCATTTCTCAGTTGGAATATTTTTCAAGAAATATTTTGAGCAACCAAATAGTTGCGCATATATTTGCAACCGATTAGTTTCGTAAATGAAATTCTGATGAGAAGAGATGTCTTTCAGGCAATAGCCGACCCGACCAGAAGAGCCATTATCACTTTGATAGCACTTCAGCCGATGACACCCAACGCCATAGCCGAGCATTTTGACAGCACGCGACAAGCGGTATCAAAACACCTGCGCATTCTTACGGAGTGTGAGCTTGTAAAACAAGAGCAACAAGGCAGAGAGATATACTATCAACTGGAGGTAAACAAAATGAAGGAAATAGACAAATGGCTGGAGCAATTCCGCAAAATCTGGGAGACCCGATTCAATCAATTAGATAATTTATTAGCAACGATTAAAAACAAAAAAAATGAACAGCAATCTCCTGTTCGACTTCACGGTCAACAAGGAAAACAACACGATTCATGTAAAACGTGAGTTTGATGCCACGCGCGATTTGGTTTGGAAAGCTTGGACAACAGCCGAACTGCTGGATCAATGGTGGGCTCCCAAACCATATCGCAATCAGACAAAATCAATAGACTTCCGCGATGGCGGCCGCTGGCACTATGCCATGATTAGCCCGGAAAACCAAACACATTGGTGCCGTTTTGACTATGAAAAAATTGATACCCAAAATAGCATTGTTGGCTTGGACGCCTTTTGCGATGAGCAAGGAAATATCAATACCGATTTCTCGCGAATGGAGTGGAACAATGTATTTAGTGATAGCGCTGAGCGTACCATTGTGGACATTACTATAACGGTAGATACATGGGAGACACTTGAGAAGATTATCGAGATGGGCTTTAAAGAAGGCTTTACAATGGGTCTGAACCAGCTCGATGAGTTATTGTTGACACTCAAGAAATAGAAAGATGAAAACAACAAAAATTATTTACTGGATAAGCACGGTGCTGTTTGCCGGCTTTATGGCACTCTCTGCCATACCCGATATTATGATGTCTGCCGATGCGGTTGACTTCATAAAGAAATTGGGCTATCCCGAATACTTTATTCCTTTCATTGGAGTGGCAAAACTTCTTGGTAGCGTTGCTCTCCTTGTTCCTTCATTCAAGAGAATAAAAGAATGGGCTTACGCGGGATTGTTCTATGATTTGATTGCTGCGGCATATTCAATAATTATGGTTTCCGGTTTCGATTCGGGAATGATTATGATGTTCCTGATTTTTGCTGTTGGAATTACCTCCTATATTTTCAATAGAAGATACTATGGCCACAAAGCCTGATTTGATAAACTTATAAAACAGATTTATATATTCTGACAATGGAAAAGACAAAAATTACGGTGGAAGCTCTGGTAGCTGCCGATGCCAAAAAGGTTTGGGACTATTGGAACAAACCCGAACACATTACCCAATGGAACTTTGCTCACGAGAGCTGGCAATGCCCAAGCGCTGAAAACGATTTGCGCGTAGGTGGCAAATACAAAGCAAGAATGGAAGCAAAGGATGGAAGCTTTGGTTTCGATTTTGAAGTCATCTATGATGAAGTGGTTGACCAAAAGAAGATTGCCTATACAATGCTTGATGGAAGACAATCCACGACAACGTTTGTAGAAGAAGGCGGAAAAACAAAAGTGACAACCATCTTCGATGCAGAAACTCAAAACGATGTGGAGATGCAAAGAGGCGGTTGGCAAGCCATTCTAGATAACTTTAAGAAATATACTGAAGCGAATTAATTGCTTCAACTAAATTGAAATGTTGCTTTGATATTTTGGAAATATCAAAGCAACATTTCTGTTTTATCAAGCTCTTAAAGTGGCACCAAGTTTTTCTTCTAACGCTTTTTGGATGCGCGCCATGGCCTGTTCCGATTGGTCATCGGTCATCGTTTTTGTACTGTCTTGCAATACAAAGCTCACGGCATACGATTTCTTTCCTGCTTCAAGATTCTTGCCTTCATAGACATCAAACAAGTTAACGCTACGCAAAAGCTTCTTTTCAGATTCCATTGCGAGACGTTCGATGTCTGCATATTTCACAGTCTTGTCTATGAGCAACGACAAGTCTCTGCGAACAGCAGGGAATTTCTCGGCTTCTTTATATTTTACATCTGCTTTTGGTAGAATTTTCAAGATGTTCTCCCAAAAAATTTCCGCATACCAAACGGTTTGTTTTACATCAAATGATTTTAGCAAAGAACCATTCACGCTTCCTAAACGAGCGATTACTGTTTTACCAACCGAACATTCTAACGCATCATCATATATAGCGCTTTCATAAGCTTGATACTTCGAACCCGCAACGCGCAAGGACTTTAGCAAGTTTTCAAACGAGCCTTTCAAATCGGTGAAAGAAACATCATCGTTGGTGTTGTTCCAAGATTCGATTTGCTTGCGACCTGTGAGGAAAAGTGCAAGGCGTTTTTCCTCGTTGTATTTATCGGCAAACTTGTGATACACTTTTCCAAATTCATACAAACGCAAATCAGGTTGACGATGGTTGCGGTTATGCGCAATAGCTTCAAGCCCGCTGTACAAAAGGTTTTGACGCATGATGGCCAAATCGCCACTGAGCGGATTGAGCAATTCCACCACCGTTTCTTTTCCATCACCTGCTTCATTGGCAAGCTCCAAATACTTGCTTTTCGTTAGGCTCATGCTCATCATCTCTGCGAAGCCGTTGGATGTGAGGTAATCAGAAACCTTGTTTTGCAATGCTTCCACATCAGGCTTTTGAGCGGCTTGCAAAGAGATTTTCATTCCTTGTGGAGACTCGATATTGTCATAACCATAAATGCGGAGTACTTCTTCCACAACGTCTGCTTCACGCGTCACATCGGTTCTGTATAGCGGAATGGAAAGCAGCAATGCTTCTTCATTTTCAGAAACAATTTCAATTTCCAAATCACGAAGAATGTTTTTTACAACATCCTTCTCCAACTTTTTACCGATAAGCGTAAATGCTTTTTCCCAACGGAAATTGATTTGCTGATTAGCAATCGTATTCGGATAGATATCATTGACGGCTGTTGCGATTACACCGCCTGCAATTTCAACCATCAATTGTGCTGCGCGTTGCAAAGCAGTTACAGTCATATTTGGGTCGCAGCCACGCTCAAAGCGAAAGCTTGAATCGGTATTGAGTCCTTGTCTGCGCGCGGTTTTACGCACAAACACGGGGTTGAAATACGCGCTTTCTAAAAAGACATTGGTAGTCTTTTCGTTTACACCGCTATTGACTCCACCAAATACACCCGCGATGCACATTGGTTTTTCATTGTCACAAACCACAAGGTCATTTGAAGTCAACGTGCGCTCAACTTCATCTAGCGTTTTGATTTTCTCGCCTTCATTCGCAAGACGAACAATCACTTTATTGCCACCAATTTCTTTAGCATCAAAGGCATGAAGCGGCTGACCCAACTCATGTTGCACATAGTTGGTAATGTCCACAATGTTGTTGATTGGTCTTAGCCCAATTGCCGCAAGCCTTTCCTGAAACCACTTTGGTGAAGCTTCTACTTTGATGTTCTTTATTTCAATGCTTGAATAACGCGGACATGCTTCGTTGTTTTCAACTGAAACAGCAATTGTTGCGCTGTCTTTTCCTTCTTTGAAATCCGCAATCGATGGCTTAATGAGAGAAGCTTCATCGGCTTTCATGCCTTTCATGTTGCGAAGTGCAGCAACCAAATCACGCGCCACACCATAATGCGATATTGCATCGGTTCTATTCGGTGTAAGGCCAATTTCAAGCGTATAGTCTTCTTGGATGTTGAGATACTTTGCAGCCTCTGTTCCGACCTGTGCTGAAGCGTCCAACACCATGATACCATCATGACTTTTACCAAGGCCAAGTTCGTCTTCAGCGCAAATCATTCCCAGCGAATCTTGTCCACGAATCTTTCCTTTTTTAATGGTGAAAGGCTCGCCTTCTACAGGATAAAGTTTTGCGCCAATAGTTGCTACAAGGACCTTTTGACCTGCGGCTACATTGGGTGCACCACATACAATTTGAACAGGTTCGCCTTCGCCCAAATTCACTTTCGTAATGCGCAATCTATCAGCATCGGGATGCTTTTCGCACTCCAACACTTCGCCAACGACAACACCTTTTAGTCCGCCAGGAACGGCTTCAATTTTCTCCACCGCTTCCACTTCAAGCCCGATTGCCGTGAGCACTGCGGCTACTTCTTCTGCGGTAAGCGAAGTTTTTATATAGTCTTTTAGCCAGTTATAGCTGATTGTCATCTTATCTGTTTGTTTTTAAAACGGAGTGCAAAGAAAACGGCTATCTCGCGCTGTTGGTAATAATTTTCAATCTTCAATTTTCAATTGTTGGTCCTTCGGCTTTCCTTTGGCGTGCAATCGTAAACGTTGAGTAATAAATATTCATGAACAAATTTTCTATAGCTATACACGGTGGGGCAGGAACAATTCTTCGCTCTTTGATGACAAAGGAAAAGGAAGAGCGATACACCAATGGCCTGAGAGCCGCTTTGGATAAGGGATACAACCTTTTAGAAAAAGGAGCTTCAAGTCTTGATGCCGTAGAAGCCGCTGTTGTTGAGTTAGAAAACAATCCGCTTTTCAACGCGGGACTGGGCAGTGTTTTCACCCATGATGGAACGCACGAAATGGATGCTTCCATAATGCGCGGTGACACTTTGGAAGCGGGTGCAGTTGCTGGCGTGCGGGGAGTTCAAAACCCCGTTATTCTTTCCCGATTAGTAATGGAAAAGACAGAACATGTGATGCTATGCGGAAAAGGCGCAGAAGATTTTGCTCGTTCAGTCAACGCGCCATTTCAGCCCGATGAATATTTCCATGATGCTTTCCGTCATGCCCAATGGCAAGAAGCCTTGAAAGAAGACCGTGTTCAGCTTGACCACAGCGAAGGCAAAAAGTTTGGAACTGTTGGTGCAGTTGCGTTGGATGTTCATGGCAATCTAGCTGCTGCAACTTCTACTGGCGGAATGACCAACAAGAAATTTGGACGCGCGGGTGATTCGCCCATAATTGGCGCAGGGACGTATGCCAACAACAAAACATGTGCTGTTTCGTGCACCGGTCATGGCGAATTTTTCATACGCGCTGTTGTGGCCTATGATGTTTCTTGCCTTATGGAATACAAAGGTCTTTCGTTAGAAGACGCTTGCAGAACCGTTGTCAACGACAAGCTTGTCAAGTTTGGTGGCGAAGGCGGATTGATTGCAGTAGATGCTCTTGGAAATGTTTGCTTGCCATTTAACTCAGAAGGCATGTATCGTGGCTGGCGCAAGAATGGCGAGGATGGTGTGGTGAGGATTTATAAACAATAGTCCCACAAAAGCTTCGCGATATTGAATCAAGCACTAAGTTTGCGTGCTTAGTTATTGGGCAAGACTCTAAGTATAGGCTTAAAGCCTTTTTTGCGCTTTATGTTTTGAGCGTGCTAATCAAAAACAGCTCTGGGGGTTTGTTTCGGTTCCCTGTCTAAATCGAGGCTTCACATCTTATTTGTTCATCTCAAAAAAATTGTTTGAAGAGTATTTCTTCTTCTATTTCTGTGGTAAACCATAAGATAAAACTCCATTTTTATGAAAAAAATGTTGAGTAGGTTTTCAAGGAAACTTGCGACCTCAAATCTTTATAAGATTGCCAGATTACTTATTGATTTGGTTTTAATCATAATAAAGATATTTTAGTCAGTTATTGAGAAGGGAGATTCGTCTCCCTTTTCTGCTAATCAATAAGAGTAATAAATTCACTTAAAAATTTTCACCCACCAATCTCTTTGTACAATACCTAAACCCAATAGCTCCAACCATCAACAGTCCGCCTACAAAAAACCATAACGTTGAATAGCCATAACTGTCGGCAATTGAAGTTCCGATGAGAGGCGAAACGATAAAGCCTATTGCCACTGCCAGGCCCTGCATTCCCATATAAGCCCCACGATTGCGTTCACCTGAGCTCAAGGCCGTAACCGTAGACATAAAAGGAAACACCAATATTTCACCTACGCTCAGAAGTGTCAACGATAGATATACCATTGCAAGTGACTGATTGATGTTATACACCAAATAACTCGAGCCGGTGAGCAACGTGCCGATAGCAAGCACGCGTGTTACCGACCATTTTTTTTCGAGAAGGCCGACCAGCGGCATTTCAAGCAATACGATTACCAAGCCGCTATAAGCCAGTACAATTCCTATCGCTTTTTCCGAAAGTTGGATATGCTGATAGTAAACAGGAACCGTATTGAGCAATTGCAAAAACCCAACACAATACAACATACAAAATACGGTGAATAAAATGAATGGCTTATCGGTGTAAGGATTTCTGTCTGCCTGGGGTTTGTTCTTCGCTTGAGCAACGGCCGTGGGCAATTCATTTCGCTTTTTTCTTCCTCTGAAAAAGAGAACGAACACGATACCTGCAATCAAATTGCCAATGGCATTCATATAGAAAAGCAAGTCGAATGAAATAGCCATCAACAATCCGCCAATGCCAGGACCCACAGAAAAACCAAGGTTGATAGCCAATCTGTTCAATGAAAAAGCGCGTGTCAGGTTTCCCGGTTTAGCAAAAAGCTGAATAGCCACAGAGTTAGCAGGGCGCAAACACTCAGTAACAATACTCAACAGCAAGAGCGCAACACAAATAGCTTCCAACGAACGAAAGTGCGGCATCACGCAATAAATAGGAACGCTGGTGAAGAGGCTAAGCCACTGCACGCGATAACTACCAACCCTATCGGAAAGAAAACCCCCAAGCCACGAGCCTATAAGAGACCCGATTCCAAAACAAGTCATCACATAGCCCGCTTCTTTCAGTGTATAGCCTAACCCTGAGGTGATGAACATCGTCATGAACGGCAATACCATTGCACCAGAGCGATTGATAAACATCACTACCGACAACATCCACGATTCGCGCGAAAGCCCTTTGTAAGAATGTATGTAGCGATAAGCAGCAGAAGATGCGAGAGACATAATGAGCTTTAAAGAAATAATTGAGCGGACAAAAGTATGGTGCATGAGATAAGTTGGCTTAGACCACAATCACTTCTCCAAAACCTCAATCACCTTATAGAAATACTCACCTTTTTCATCAGTAAGCGTGAGTGTGTATTTACCCGGCAACGGGGTGATTTCCATTTGATGAATGGTTTTGGTTTCGCCTAAGTATTGATTGTTTAAATGCCAATACAGAATGGCATTTTTATCTCTATGAGTGGCTTGCAATACGATACGTTCTCTTTCGCCCTGTATGTTCTTGGGGATAAAAATCTTTGCGTCTGACTTTGGATAAATCAATCCAATTGTATTTCCTGTTTCTCCTTCACAGCCTTCGGCAAACGGAGGCAATGTGCGGTATTCAGGATGCTTGGGTTTGTAATAGTATTCTTGAACAGGTGGTAACGTAAACCAATCTTGCGCCATCATTTCATCCGCTGATGCACAACTTGCGTTTAATCGTAGTGCCCCACTTTGATTGGTATGAATGCGTTTGTGATAAGTACATGCTTCGGTTTGTGTTCCTGCTTTCTGAACGTAAGCGGTATCGATGTGATTGCAATGCATTGAGGCGCGCATTCCACTTTCTCGGCATACCGCAATCTTTTCCATGTCATCGTAAGGAGGATGAAACCATGTGCGACCGGGCAATGAATTAAACACATCAAAGAGGATAGGGGCGGCCGCTGTTACACCGGTAAGTGCAGGCCTTCCTTGTCCATCCGCATTGCCTACCCAAACGCCTACCACATATTCCGGTGCAGTTCCTACTGCCCATGCATCGCGGTTGCCGAAGCTTGTTCCAGTTTTCCATGCAATGGGCGTAGCACCGGTATATGCTTGCCAGCCAAGTTCCGATTCAGGGCGATTTACTTCAAGCAATGCTTTGTACGTATTCCAAATGCTGCCGGCATCATAGATAGGAAACTTGTCTTCGTTTGCTTCTAGCTCTTCGTGTTGAAGTACAAATCGGTTGTTGGCGTAGTTGCCCTCAAAGTATTTTCCATTGGATGGGTGATGCTCTACAAGCGCACGACTCATTCCTGCATATGCATGAGTAATGTCCCAAAGACTTGCTTCGGCACCACCGAGAATGAGTGATAACCCATAGTGGTCAGCATGTTTGGAAAGATGTGAGAATCCCATCTTTTTGAGGTGATGATAGAAGCGCGGATAACCATAATCTTTTAGCATCAGCACAATAGGAACATTGAGTGAGCGAGACAATGCCTGACTTGCGGGCACAGCACCATCAAAGCTCTCAGAGTAGTTCTGTGGACTGAAGCCATCAAACTGTATAGGTATATCGGCCATCAGAGTATTGGGTAACATGAGCCCATCCTTCAGCATGGCGGCATAGAGAAAAGGTTTAAGAATACTGCCTGTACTTCTTGGTGCGCGAATAATGTCCACCATGTTGCCGTGTCGGTTCTGCGCGTCTTCACTGTTGCCTACATAAGCAAGGACATTGCCCGTCTTTACTTCTACCACCAGTATGGCCGCATTATGAACGAGGTCGGCTTGCAGTTGCGGTATGTGGTAATGCATGACTAGTCCCGCATATTCTTGCAAGTTGGGATTGATGGTAGTGTGGTAGCGTTTCCCTTTTCCATCGGTTTTGATAAGTGATGTCAATAGATGCGATGCGCGCTGAGGCAACGGGAAAGGCTTTTGTGGCAACGGCTCCAGAAAACTTAACTCCAATGTTTGTGCATCCATCTTACCTTCTTCAAAGAGTTTTTGCAAGAGGTTGTTGCGCTTGATGAGTAATCGTTCCTGGTTCTTTCCCGGATAAATCAATGATGGAGCGTTGGGCAATACCGCAAGGGTGGCGGCCTCTGCCCACGAGAGTTGATCAGGCGTTCTTGCAAAGTAGCGCCATGCCGCTGCATCTATACCAACAACATTGCCTCCGAAGGGCGCATTCGATGCATAGAGCGCAATGATTTCATCTTTACTATAACGCCACTCGAGTCGCATGGCACGCAACATCTCCATGAGTTTTTCTGCAACGGTGCGTGAAGGATTATCACGGCTCATGCGAACCACTTGCATGGTCAGTGTACTTGCACCGCTCACTACTTTCTTGGAAGAAACATTTTGATAAACGGCTCGCATCAGCGAAGGCAGATAGACTCCATTGTGGTCGTAGAAGTTCTTGTCTTCAAACAACAGCAGAGCCGTTTTGAACTTGTCTGGAACAGAATCGCTGTGTGGAAAGCGCCATTGTCCGTCTTCTGCAATGATGGCGCTCAGCAGCGTTCCATCGTTAGCATAGAGCACAGTGCTATGCGGTTTATCAAAGAAGTTTTTAGGAAGACAAAAAAGAAAAACAATGAGAACCACTAGCGTTGAGACAATCGCTATTCGCTTGGTGATTCTTCTTAGTTGCATAACTGATTTAGATGCAAAGAAACAACGACACGCATCAACCCATTATTTCATCCACACTGGGACTGCCTAATTTTTTCAATAGACGAACATGCGACACCAATGCTTGCCAGAAGGTTTTCTTCTCGAGGTATTCAATGCCAAACTCCGTGGCCGTATCTTTTACTATGTGTGAGATGGCAGGATAATGCACATGGCAAATGCCCGTAAACAAATGGTGCTCTATCTGATAATTGAGTCCTCCCAAATACCAAGAAAGAAACTTGTTGTCGCGTGAGAAATTCAACGTGGTGCGCAACTGATGTACTGCCCAGGTGTTCTCCATATTGCCTTCAGCATTAGGCAGGGGAAAGTGCGTTTCTTCCACCACGTGCGCGAGTTGGAATACCACCGAGAGAATAGTGCCCGCCACC
>Ga0209572_1000210_pt1 | contig 121058 bp, 106 predicted proteins | sample EBPBio232012_DNA_FD_185867 | JGI IMG/M metagenome (GOLD analysis project Ga0209572, IMG submission 185867) | Wastewater treatment Type I Accumulibacter community from EBPR Bioreactor in Madison, WI, USA - Reactor 1_1/23/2012_ DNA (SPAdes)... | ecosystem: Engineered > Bioreactor > EBPR >...
ACAAAGGGCTCGTCGTTGGGTATGTGCGAAGTGGGGTCCACCTCTTCCATAAGCAAAACCACCTCTGTGGGAATCCCCCCGTTTGAAGGAAGTGCGTACCGGAATTCGTATTGTTTCGCGCCAGGGTCGTTCGGGTTGAGGTTGATGCCGTCCATAAGGCGCAATGTGGCGATATCGGAATAGATGTGGGTGGTAGTCTGTTGCCAGAGACCAGATTCTACACGCCAGCGCGGATTCAGTTGATAAGCTATTGAAATGCCCGATTGCAGGCCCGTTGCCGGGTTTTGTGTGTGTTCGGCAACCGGGATGTGCCCGGTCTGATTCATTCCGGCTAATTTCTGCCACTGCCACACCGGGGCTATGTGCAACCCGACCGACCATTGGTTCGAACGGGCGCGGCGTGGTATTTCAACTGTCAAAGATGAAAGAGACTCTATCCTTTGCGCAATTGCCAATTGTGGTGGTGGCAGCGTAGGCAATGGAGACAAAACGATGACATCCGATGTGTCGAAAGAATCGGCCATAACTTGGCCCGAGTCGGCAACCACAGCGTTTATCGGGGTAATCAGCTGAAACACCTGCTCGGGGCTTGTTTGTGTTGCCTGTTTTTGCAACACGCTGTGTTTTCGCATTGGCAGTGCATCGTCTGTCGGCATTTGACGGACAGGAACATCGCCGCCGGGCAAGAGGGCGGCATTCGCCACTGTATTTTCAAAGGCGTTCACGCTGCTGCCCACAACCGGTGCAGCTGCTTGTGGCGCGGCGACGGTAGGTTTGTCCCCCCGCATTTTCCGCATAGCCAACCCGCCAAGCAAAACTGCCAATCCCATGCCCGCCAGCCACCACCCACGATTCGCCGTATCCAACCTTCCAAATTGCCCTCGCCCCGGTATTTGCAGATGTTTTGAAACACCTGCACGAAGCCTTCTTGCAACAGGTCCTCCGCTTCCGTTGGCGAATCGGCAAATCGCAGACACACGCCGAACATCCTTCTACTGTACCGTTCCCACAACACACGCTGAGCGCCCCGCTCGCCTGCACAGCAAGCGGCGGCCAATACCATGTCGGTGCTCGGCGGATTTGTGTCTAATGCGTTCAATTTTCTAAAAGAAGAAGTGCGGGCGTTGAAAAAGAAAAGCTGCACGAGCCTGAAAAAAATTTATAAAAAATAAAATCCCCCATGCTGTGCGCACACAACACGGGGGATGCCCTGATTTGAACACTTGATGGGCTGAGCCTATACCGCGCCCACCACCTCCTGTGCCTGAAATCCCGCCTCGGCTACCACGGCCGCCACTTCTTCCGCAGAAACATCGCCTTTCACGGTCAGGATTTTGTCGGGCGTGGTGATGTCCACTTCCCAGAATTCCACACCTTCTGCACTTTGGATATGCGGCGTGACTTTGGCGACGCAGCCTAAGCACTTGATATTGGTCTTAAATTTCAATTCTTTCATGGCAATGAATTTTATGTTGAATGGTCAAAGTTTTAATTGTTTCAGTCGAAGGCTATTGGTCACCACCGACACCGAACTCAGCGCCATGGCGATACCCGCCAGCATCGGGTTGAGCAGGAAACCGAAGGCTGGGTACAAAACGCCGGCTGCAATCGGAATACCGATGAGATTGTAAATAAATGCCCAAAACAGGTTCTGGTGAATGGTGCTGACCGTTTTGCGCGACAAGCGGAACATTTTGGGCAAAGCCGTCAAATCGGAACGCATCAGCGTAATGGCCGCGACTTCCATCGCAATGTCCGTGCCCTTGCCCATGGCCACGCCCACGTCGGCTTGCGCCAGGGCCGGGGCGTCGTTGATGCCGTCACCGACCATCGCCACCGTTTTTCCTTCGGCTTGCAGTTTTTGGACAAATTCTGCCTTGTCGCCCGGCATCACCTCGGCCTGAAAACTTGTAATGCCTACTTGCCGGGCAATGGAGGCGGCGGTTTGCGGGTTGTCGCCGGTGAGCATAAACACTTCAATGCCTTGGCGGTGGAGCTGCGCGACGGCCTCGTGCGAACTCGGTTTTATCGGGTCGGCAATAGCCAGTGCCGCGAGTACTCCTTCTTCGGTTCCGGCAAAATAGACGACCGTATGGGCGGCCTCTTGCCATTCTGCTGCGGTTTGTTCGACCGACGCAGGTATTATGACGCCCCGGTTTTTCATCATTTTTTCATTGCCGACAAAATAGCGCCGACCTTCGTACATCGCCTCCACGCCCTGCCCGGTGATGCTGGCGAATTGCTCCAAGCGAGGCCGCCCCAACACGCCTTCCTCTTCCAACCTGCGGACGACGGCTTCGGCCAGCGGGTGCTCCGAACGGCTTTCCATCGAAAGCAGCAACCTTTTGTAGAGCGGCTCGGCTTGGAACCAATGCCAATCCGTCACGGCGGGTTTACCCTGGGTGATGGTGCCGGTTTTGTCCAGCACGACGGCGTTGACCCGGTGTGCCGTCTCCAAACTTTCCGCATCCTTGATAAGTATGTGGTTTTCCGCGCCTTTGCCTACGCCGACTGTGATCGCTGTTGGCGTGGCAAGCCCCAGAGCGCAAGGGCAGGCAATCACCAACACCGTCACCAATGCCAGCAGCGCGTGCGTGAAGGCATTTTCGCCGCCGAAAATCAGCCAGACGGCAAAACTCAACAGCGCAATGCCCATGACCACCGGCACGAAAATGCCCGCGATTTTATCCACCAGTCGCTGTACGGGGGCTTTGCTACCCTGCGCTTCCTGCACCGTTTGGATAATTTGCGCCAGCAAAGTCTGGCTGCCCACTTTCTCCGCCCGAAACTGGAAACTGCCTTTCTGATTCAGCGTACCGGCAAAAACGGGGTCCGTTGCCCGCTTTTCGACCGGCAGCGGCTCGCCGTTCAGCATACTTTCATCCACGAAAGAATTACCCTCGGTCAGAACACCGTCCACCGCGATTTTTCCGCCGGGCCGCACCAGCACGATGTCGCCGATTTGCACCTCGCCGACCGGAAGGGTCAACTCCTGCCCCGCCCGCACAACCTGGACGGTTTTCGGCTGTAAGCCCATAAGTTTTTTGATGGCCGAAGAGGTTTGCCCCTTGGCGCGTTCTTCCAAATATTTTCCAAGCAAAATGAAAGCGATGATGACCATTGCCGCCTCGAAATAGACGTGCGGGTGCAAACCTCGCTGATGCCAGTATTCAGGATAAATCGTGTTGAAAGTGCTGAAAATGAAGGCCACGCCGGTGCTCAATGCTACCAGCGTGTCCATGTTGGCGCGTCCGCGCCGGGCTTGCAGGAAAGCGTTGCGGAAAAAATCCTTGCCGAAAAAGACCAACACCGGCAGCGAGAGGCCGAACATGATCCAGTTGGCGTAGGGCATATCCATAAAGAACATACCGATGATGGCGGTCGGGGCCGCGAGCAGCATCGCGCCGATGGTGCGCCGCCGCAATTGTTCGACATGGAGTTGTTGAGCCTCGCTTTGTTGCTCGAAAGCGTTTTCCGCTGCTACAATCAAGTCGTATCCGACCGACTGCACGGCTTTTTGCATATCCAGCGGCGTGACGGTTTGGCCGTCGTATTCGACGTTTACCGTTTGCGCCGCGAAATTGACCGTCGCCGCTTTTACGCCTGGCGTATGTTGCAAAACGGACTCGACGCTGACCGCGCAAGCCGCGCAGCTCATGCCGAGCACCGGCAAATTGACCTTGGCGGTTGCGGCGCTGTTTTTTACGGGGGAGAGAAGGGTAGGGAGTGACATCGCAAATATCAGATTTTGATGCCACAAAGTTGGCGGCGCCCGGGGCCGCCCGCGTTATACAATTTGGGGAGAGTTGTGCATGATTTTGGGTTCACACCGCGTCCAGTGCCTTTCGGCCATGCAACGGACGCTCTGCCTTGAACTGTGAGGGGGTCATGCCGGTCACTTGCCGGAACTGCTTGCTGAGATGCTGCGTGCTGCTGTACCCCGTCTGCCAGGCGATTTCGCTCAGCGTCTGCTCTCCGTACACCAGCAATTCTTTTACCCGCTCGATGCGCTGTGCGATGAGGTATTTTTCAATCGTCACGCCCTCTACTGCCGAAAAAAGTTTGCTCAGTTGAGAGTACTCATGACCCGTTTCGCGTGCCAGAAAATCGGAAAAATTCATGGTTTCCGTTTTTTTGCCCGCCGCGTGGTGTATCTCGCCGACAATCAGGTTTTTCACCTGTTCCACGAGGCGGCTGTTGCGGTCGTCAAGCAATTCGAAGCCCTCCGCTTCGAGATTTTGCCGCAGTGCGGCCAATTGCCCGGCATCGGGCGGAGCGAACAACTCCACCTCGCCTAATTCCACATTTTTTACAGGCAAGTCCTGATCTGCCAACAGGCGCTCTATCGAGCGGATGCAGCGTGGGCAGACCATGTTTTTGATGTAAATCGTCATATCCTACAAAAACAATCGCATCCGTTTTCAGTTCTGCAAAACCACCTTCCTGCTCATCACCCTTCGCCCCGTTTCCATTTTCAAAAAATAAATCCCTGTCGGGCAGTCGGGCAAAGCCAGCCGCAGGCGCCCGTCGGCATCCGGCGCGAGGCCGCCCGACCAAAAGCCGACGATTCGGCCCGACACGTCCGCCATCGAAACCGAGCGGATGCGTTCATCACCTGAAAAGGTCGTTTGCAAGAATATCTCCCGGCTCGCAGGGTTGGGAAACACGAAAAGCGCCGGTTCAAATGCCGGGTTTTTGACCGAAACCGCTGCTTTCCCCGGCAGAATCCGCACGATTTTCGCCACAGATGGAATGTCGTCCACCATCGCCCAAAGCAAATACCAGCCCGGCAGGGCTTTCAGGGAATCCTCGGGGACTTCCGCGCTAACGGCTTGGTTTTCAACCGAAAAATTCAAATCGAGAAAACGATTTTCCCCGCAGTTCATCATGTGGGTGATGGCCTGCGTACTTTGCAAAACCACCGAAGTGGGCGCATTGGTGCGCGCCACATTGAAATGTATCTTCTCGCCGCGTTGATAATCGGTTTTTTCCAGGTTCAGAATTTGCGGGCGTACGCCCCGGAACAGGTACGGCGGCTCGTAAGCGTCGATGACGCTCAAAGGAGGCTCGTTGCCGGGCGCGCCTTCGCCGCCGACCACTATAATGCGACCATCGGGCACGAGAATCGCCAGCGCGTGGTACTCGCGTTTACGGGGCATTGGCGCGAGCCGCCGCCAGGTATCGGCGTATGGATCGTATTGATCGGTCAAGTCCATGTAGCCCCATTGATTTACCGGCGCAGGGTTGGCGGGGTCTTCTTTGGCCCCGGCGAGCACGAGGATACGGCGGTCGGGAGTCAGCACCGTTTCGGAGCGCGAACGGAGCGGGGCGAAATCGGCTCCCAAAGTCCATGTGTCGGCGATGGGGTCGTAACGCTCCACGAGATTGCCGCCGCTGCCCGCCGGAAAGGGTTTGAAGCCAATGGCAATCACATCGCCTTCCGGCAAATGCACCAGTTCATGGTCCACGTGGTCGCCGTTGGGCATCCGGTTGCCTTGCACAAAATCGGCGGCCAAATCCCATTGCTCAGTGACCGGGTCGAACAGTTGCGGCGGGCGGAAAGTCATCAAGGCTTTGCCGCTATAAAGCGTCAGGATGGGCGATTGCTCCATGCCGATCGCCACCGTGTCGGCCCATTCGGTCGTGCCGGCGATGGGGTCGTAGAGTTCGGACGTGTTTACCCGGACAGGGTTGTTCAGCCCGCCTCCGCCTACGATGAGCAGTCGCCCGTCGGCGAGTTGGGTCATGGCGGGATACCAGCGGTAGTCGAGCATGAGCGGCAGAGACTGCCAGGTTTGCGTGGCGAGGCCGAACTGTTTGATTTTCCGCGTACCGGGTCCGTAAATTTCCTGGTCCGTGCCGCCCGCCATGATGACCTCGTTGTTCCAAAGCAGTTTGGAGGCAGCGCAACCCTGCACCTGCGCGTCGCCCGGAATGGCGAGCGTGTCGTCGAGCGCGGGGTCGAACAGGAAAGGGTCTTTGGTATTGTGACAGTAATAAATACTGCCGTCGGGCAGCAGAACGCCGAGGTCGGTGCCGCCGAGCGGTTCGGGCGAATTCATGATGGTCGTCCACTGGCCGGGCTGCGTTTCGGGTTCTAATTGCGCATCATGTATGACCGTGCCGACGATGCCCGTCGTGGCGTTTTGGAAAAGTTCGAAGCCGCGTGCGGCCACGTTGAAAAAGAAATAATACGGGTCGAGATTTTCAAAAAGATAGCCCCCGTTGGCATCGGTGCGAGCCTCCCGGAACATGGAAGTGTCATTGAGAAAAATGGTCACGCGGGCATTGGCCACGGGTGCGCCGTTGGAGTCGGTGACGGTGCCGGTGAGCGTTTGGGCGGAAATACTGACAATGTGCCCGAAAAAGAAGTAGAGTAAGAGTCTAATTTTCATGTTATTAGATTAAAATGCTGTTTAAAACATTTTGCGTAGTGTTGGTGAAGTAACCATAAACAACGCAAAACCCGAACAAATGGTCAACAGCCCCAGCACTGAAAATACCCGCAACAGCCAATTGCCGATGTGGTCGCGGCTTTCGTAGTCCATCACGTGCAGCATCCAGAGCCAATCGAACCACCGCCATTTTTCGTTGCGGAATTTTTCCACCGTGCCCAATTCGGCAGCGACATACACAACGGTTTTGGAAGAATGTTCGAAAGTGACGGCCCAGGCGGGCAAGGCATTTTCCCGGTATTCGTGGTCGGGAGGCATTTCATCGAGGTACACCGCCGATAGCAAAGTCGGTGTGCCGTTGAATTGCCGGGCCGCAACTTCCACCGCTTCTTCTTTCGACAAGGCCCGGCGCAGTGCGCCGGTTTTGGCATCGGCAAGCCGCACTTTTCGCGGATGCCGGTGGCGGGCATTTTTTTCAAAAAAAACCACCTGCCAGCACACCGCGTCCAGCACCGGGACCAAGCGCAGGCTGAGGATGCTGTCGGGGCTTTCACCCGCTGCCCGCAGGTTCTGCACGACCACCGAGGGCGATACCCAGCCTGCCGTATCCGGCACAAGCAGCGGCGCCGGTCGGCGCTGGTAATCGCCGTGTATCTCGTCCATGTCCGACCAACTGAAATACAGCCCCCCGACCGTCCAGAGCAAAAATTGAATCCCAATGGTCACGCCCATGTAGCGGTGCAATCGGCGGAGGTAGTACTGGCGGGTGTGGCGCATGAAATGAACAGGTTTATAATTTCACAAAAGAAGCATGACCGATTGCCGCCCCGCCCTCATCACGCAAAAGCAGCCGGTAAACGCCTGCTTCCAGGCCTGCTACCGTCAATTTATTTTCCGTAAGGTCGGTAATACACACCATCTGCCCGGCTGCCGACCAGATTTCGGCTTGGTGAATCGTTTGCCCGCTGCTGGCGCCTTCGAGGGCGAAGTACACCGCTTCGGAAACCGGATTTGGCCACAACCGAAGGCGGTTGCCCGCGACGGGGTTTTTCGTCCCCAAAATGATGGAATCCGGCACAAGATGTACCGTCAAGGTGTAGGTGTCGTCACCGCTCAGGGCGTGGTTGTGATTGGCAGCCAACCCTGCCAGGTATAGCGTGATATTGCCCACGTTGGTTGTGGGCGCTTTCCAATGAAATGTCCACAAAAGGCTGTCGGGCGGCGTGGCGTCTGCGCCGCAGGGCGTGTGCGACACGTATTTGCGCGAGCCGTCGTTGAAAGTCCGGGTACGCGCCTGGTCGTCAATCGTGAACGTGCCGATGGTCGTGTTGCCCGCATCTTTCAGCGCCAGCCCGACGAATCCGAACTTTTCGCGCCCGACCTGTTTCATCACAACGGTAGCGTCAAACGTCTCGCCGGGCGAATACAGCAAGGTGGTGTCGCTGAGTGTGATTGCCAGGCTGCCGGGGCCGGTGTTGGCCGTGCCGCCGTGACAGCCCGTGCAACTGGTTTCGCCCGGCGCGCCGGTGTGCCCGCCCACCAAAGGCGAGTCGCAAGGGCCGGGTGGGGGAGGGGAGAGGTTCGCCAAAGCGAGAAGGGCAGCGGCGAGTATTGGAACGAGTAACGGTTTGATTGTCATGGTTTTTTCGCTATTTTATGCATGATGAGGTGGCTGTCGCCGAATTTGCACAACGCATCGCAATGCGTCCGCAGGTTGGAAAACAGGATTCAAAATTTAACCTTCACGGCCATCCGAATTTTCAAAGTCTCCCAAGCCATCGAGACGCCGCCCTCGGCGGCATCGCCCATCGGCGAGTCCACAAAATATTGCAATCGTTCCGTGTGCGGAGCGGGTTCGGGCTTGACCTCCGTGCGCACCACGTCGTCTTTCGGGTCGTACTTGTCCGCAAGGTGTTGTTCCCAGTTCTTGTTCAAAATCAGCGTCCAGGTTTCCTTTCCGGGAATGGTAAAAAAGGCATACTTGCCCGCCGGAATCACGGTGCCGGCTACTTCCACGGCGCGGTCGAACTCGATGGAGGTGGCATTGTTCGCGCCCGTGACCCACACTTTTTCAAACGGCACCAAATCACCCCAAATCACCCGCCCGCGCACTTTGGGGGAGGAATATTGAATGGTCGCGGTGACCGTCCCGATTTTTCCGACGATCATCGCTTTGATGCTTTTGGGCGTGGTGTCATTTTTTACCGCATTCGGATTGTCATAAACCACCGCCTGGGCGGCGCCAACCGGCTTCTTTTTCAAAAATTCCCCCTTCGGCCCCACCCCGTGTTTATGCACCAACTCCGCCCCGTGATGCCCCGAAATCGCGACTGCCGCCGCTGCGCCAAGCAACGCCAGCGCCGTCAGCGCAACCAAAAAGAATCGCTGCCGAAAATAAAGTTCGACGCCTTTCAGCACCGCTCCCGCGCCGCCCAGATACACCGACCAACGCGCATAGAGTTGGTGCTCGTCAAAAATTGCCAACACCGCCGCGCTCACCGCTTCCCGCTCGATTTGCGGATGCCGCCATGCGGCGGCAAAATAGGCCGAAGCGTAGCCCAGCACCGCCAAAGCCAGAATCGTGTAGTGAAACCCCTTGTTTTTTACAAAAAAGCCCGCCAACTGCATCACCGCTGCCAGCAACAGCAACACAATCGGGAAGTGGACAATCATGGGGTGATAGTTTGGAAAATCTTCCATATCCGTTATTTTTCTTTCATCAACCGAAAGGACGCTATGCGCCCCGCGGATTCTATTTTTACGAAAAGCAATCCGTTGGGCAGCCCCGCCAAGTCGAGCGTACTGGCAGCGTCAGCGCCGTAATCGCGCAGCAACCGGCCCACGCTGTCAAATACGCGAATGTGCATCGGCTCGTCCCAGCCCCCGTCGTCTGCTCGCACCTGCACACGGTCAAAGGCCGGATTTGGGAACAACCGCAGCGGCAATCCGTATTGGCGCGGCTCGCCGGTGGCCGTCACCAGACCGCCGTTGATTTGAATATCGTCGAGATACAGCCGGTTGCCGCCGTCCGTCACGTTCACGAAACGGATTTTTACATACTGCTCGGTTTTGTACTGGAAAAGGTTGACCGTCGCTTTTTTCCATTGCGCGGCGGTGGGTATGAACGGCGTGGTCTGTGTCGGGCCGGTCACGAGTGCGTTGCCTGATTTGGTCAGGATGTTGGTGTAATTCACCCCGCAGTCTTTGGAAATCTGCACGATGAGTTCGTCCGAATAATTCGGGTCAGAGCGTGCGTAAGCCCACCAAAAAGTCAGCAACAGCGCCGAATCGGGGTTGGATGTGCTCAGGTCGAGAAAAGGCAGTACGATTTCGTCGCGGGTGCCGTAGTTGATGTTCACCAAATTGTCAATGCGGGCAGAATAAGGCGCCGAATGGGCTGCCGCCGAGTCCAACTCCCAGGTGATGCCGAGGTCGGGATTGTAGATTTCCGTGCCCGTCGGCGGGAACATCCCGTCGTCGAAGTTGGCCGAAAACGGCAACGACTGACCGATGCCCGGCTCGGTGACGTTGATGTAATTTTCCAAAAAGAGCGTATCGCTGCCGTTGGCATTGGCGGCAACGAGCATGACGGAAAATATGCCCAGGCTGTCGTAAGTCACGGTCGGGTTTTGCAAAACGGAGCTTGCGGGCGTACCGCCGGGAAAAACCCACTGCCAGGAAGTCGCCAGGTTCAACGAGCGGTCTATGAAATAAACCTTCCCGCCGAGGCAAACCTGTGGCGTCAGCGTGACAAAATCCGCCGCAACCGGGCAGACCGGCGGCGCTACGTATGCGCTGTCGCAGCCGGTGGCGACCAGATTGTCAGGCGACCAAATGAGCGTGCGAACCGTGTCGAGCGTGGCCGTGATGCGGTCTTTTTGCCCCTGGGTGAACATATTTTTGCATTCGTCGGGCGTGTAGTCCATGTAGTTGCGCACCTGGTCGGGCAGGTTGGGACTGTCATTGCCGCAGGAATTGGCGTTCAGGTTGCAGGCGAAATTAGGGTCGGCCACTGGTGGCGTGTCGCACACGTAGTCGCCCTCGGCGCAGGTATCCTGCCCGCAGCCGCCGTTGAACGTGTGGTACAACCCGAACCAGTGCCCTACCTCGTGTGTCGCCGTCCGCCCGCCGGATGTCGCCGCCGTTCCGTTGTCGCCAAACAGGTTGTGCCGCACCACAAGGCCGTCTTCGTCGGGCGGTGAATACGGAAAAGAAGAATAACCGCCCACGTTGCCGCTTATGCTTTTTACCACATACATATTCAGGTAGCGGGTATTGTCCCAAAACGAGAGATTTTTCAGCGTCGCCCTGTCCACCGGCTGGTGCGTGGTCAGCGTCGTTTTCAGCCGCACGATACCGTCGGTGCAGCGCCCTTGCGGGTCGGTTTTCGCTAAGCAAAACCGCACCCGCGTGTCCACACCCGCGCCGTCGCCCGGAGTGCCGGGCAATTTACCGTAGTCTTCATTGAGGATTTCGATTTGTCGTTCGATTTGCGCTTTGCTGATGTTTTCGGAGCCGCCGTTGTGGATGACGTGTACCACCACGGGGATAATCCTGATGTCATCGCTGTTTTCGGATGCACCGGCAACCTTCATTTGGCCGAGCGCCGCGCCGATCCGCGCCTCGGCTGCCTGCAATGTGCCCGACGGATACAAGGCATCGAAAAGGCAAGGCGGCTCGTCGGTCGGTGTTTGAGCCGACAAGCCGCCTTGCACGCACACTAAGATTGCCAACAAGCAGTATTTTTTGAAAAAAGAGGTATGTAACATGGGTTGTTCAGTATCGAATTTTTAAAGAATATCGCTTGTCGGCAATCAGAATGACGACTACCTGCGCGACAACAACACGCGCTCGGTGCGACTGCCTTTCTGGTCGGCAATCTGTACGAGATAATACCCGTCCGGCTGGCCAGACAAATCAATACGAACCGATGAGTAGCCTGAAACGGGTTGGTCTGATATAATCTGTCCCAGGGCGCTTATCACACGCAGCCGGTAGTTTGAAATATCCTGCCCGGCGCCAAATCGCAGCTCGAAAGCCCCGCTCGTAGGATTGGGCGACACCGAAAATACCGGCCCGTTGCCCGGTTCATTCGCCGCCACCGTGAACGGGGTGTAGTCTAATTGATAGACCTTGTTTTGCGTGGTGTTCACGTACCAGATTTTCCCATCCGGGCCGATTTCAATGCCCATAATGCCGCCCGGACCGGTATCGAATCGGCCCAGTTCCACGCCTTCGTCGCCGCTGCGGTCGTAAAAGATGATTTCGCCGGTTCCGTAGTCCGACACCAGCAGATAATCGCCGATGACCGCAATGCCGCTCGGTTTGTCGAGGCTATCAATGTACACCGACCAGTCCGCGCCGGTCACGGCTTTGTATTCATGCAAAGGCTCGGCGTATGGCGTCAGGTTGGCGGTTGGAGTGCCGGAATGAATATCTAAGCGAAGTACCCGCTTGTTTCCGTTGTCCACGATGTAAAGCAGGCCGCTTTCGCGGTCGAGCGCCAGGTGATTGGCGATGTTGTCGTCGATTCTGTCCACCTGTATTTCCGTGTAGCGATGCACGATGCCGTCGGAGTGGTCGTCGTTGCCGGGGCCGTGGTCTTCGCCGAAGTCGTAGCGCACGATGTTCTGGTTGTAGCCGTCGTTCACCCAAAACACGTTTTCTTCCTCCCATTCGATGCCCATGCTGAACGGGCTTTGGTGCAGCATATCGAGGTGACTGCCATTTCCGCCGGAAGGCTCGGCATACACCGACCAGTCGCTGGTCCAGAGTGCTGGGCCGGTGAAATGCGATGCGCCGTTTTGATGGTTAGCGTCGTACACACCGGGAGAAGTGGCAAAATTGCCGTTGTAACTAAATGCGATGCCCGTTGGCAGCGACATAAAATGCCAGGAATTCTGGTCTTTTTTCAGTTGCGCATCCTGCGTCGGCAACCCTGCGTCGAAATAAGTGACTGTACTGCCGCCGCTGGCCTCGGTTATTTTATTCACCACCCATAGGTTGGGTGCGGGCGTCGGCGCAAAAGCCAGGTCACGGGGTTTGTCTAAGCCGTCGGCAGCGACACCAACCGTTTTGATAATCACTGAATCAGTCAGGTATTGGTCAATCAGCACCGGCTTGGGCGCTCTGAAATATATCGCCTTGCCGAGCGTGTCATTGGCCGTGCTCAGGTCGGCATTGCCGTTGATATTGCCCAGCCAAACTTGAAGCGTGTAAAACCCGGTGTCTGTCGGCGTCCACAAATTGGAAAGGCTGAAATGGGTGGACGTGAACGGCTCGACGTTCAGCCCGATAAGCGTCTCGGTCAAGGGAGCGCCGCCGTTCACCGAATAACTCAGGTCAATGGTATCAATTGCCGAAGCGCCCATGTTGAAAATCAGGCCATGTACGGCAGTAGGTTTCAGGTCGTTGAAGCCGTAAGTGCTGATTCTCGACAAAGCGGCGTTGTAGGCAAGCGGCAGCATCACCGTGAAATTGTACTGGCCGCCGTTCCCCACGCTTTTGAACTGATAAACGGGGTAATCGCCAATCATAATCGTAAACTTCGCGCCGCCGTCGCCGTAGTCATCCACATGGTAAAGCGTGTATGCGGAATCTGTTTTCAGGCACCACGGCCCGGCATTGACGGTTGCGTTGTCGTTGTAACCGAAGGCGGTGGTGGCGTCCTGTTGGCCGCCTCCGTTGCAGCCCACCTGATTGGTATTGCCGCCGGTGGCGATGGGTGTTTGGTTGCAGGCATTACCGGTAGGCGCCAGCGACCAAAAGGTTTCGTAACCGTAAGTATCGGTTTCGATGATGAGGCGGACTTCCGTCTCGTCAGGCTGGCATTGGGCATTTAAAATTGGGGCGCACCATAACAATAACAGTGCAATCAATAAGGTAAGGCGTAGTGTCATTTTCATAAAAGTAGTGGTGGAAAATTGAAAATCAATGTGGTGGAAATTCTTTCAGGGTTGGCGTACTTACAGCAAGTCCGGTCGAAAAATGACCAGCCGCCGCCGATTGTATTTAAGAATCTTTCGTTGTGCCATGTTGCGCAACACCAGCGTAACCTGTTGCCGGGAGACAGAAACCATGTCTCCGATGAAAGCCTGCGTCATTAAGAATTTTATTTCCCGTTCACCGGTGACAAGCTTCCGCGAGTCATGCTCGACCATTTCTTTCAGGAAAAAACAAACACGTTCTTCTGTCCGATTGAAACGGTAATTGAGCATCCGGTTTTCGGCTTTTTGCAAACGCGTAAATATCAAACCGTTGACCCCCCGGCAAAAGGAGAGATTCTGGCGGATAATTTCTCGAAGCGCGTCCAACCGAAGGAGCAGAATAACGCTGTCCGAAATTGACTCTGCGGTATATCCATACGCTCCCGGCTTGTCTATCAGGTGTTCGCCTATGGTTTCGCCGTCACGCATCAGGTACAGCACCACTTGCCTTTCGTCGTCCGCTGTTTTAAAAACTTTTAGTCTTCCCGTAATCAATACGTGGAGAAACGTACCTTCTTCATCTTCCTCGAACAATACATGAAACCGTGGCAAAGATTGAATCCTTGCCGATTGAAGCAGGGTCTTTTGCTCCGACCGGGTCAGATGGCGCCATAGTTCCCATGATGGAGCGATTGCCGCTAATGATTGTTCTGTCATGCCTGCGCGAGATGTTGAATCCTTAGGTTTTTTTGGGAAAAATGCCCCATGAGTGTCTGCGCAATTCAAACTTATTCCGGCTTCTGATACGCCGGATTCGTCAGAAACGTCTCGTCCGTCAGCGTTTTCAAAAAAGCCACCAAATCGGCCTTGTCCTGGGCGGTCATTTGCAGGCCGCCGGGCTGAATGTTGTACTGCAAGAGTTCATCCATCGTGGCCGATTGTTTCACACCCGTGTTGTAATGGTCAATCACCGCTTCCAACGTGGCAAAACGCCCGTCGTGCATATAAGGTGGAGTCAACGCCACATTGCGCAGGCTGGGCACTTTGAACTTGGCTTGGTCCAGCGGATCGCCCGTCACCTTTCGTCGGCCTTCGTCGTGCTGGTCGGCGTCGGCGTCGAGGCCGTTGTTCATAAATTCGTCGTTGGTGAAATTGAACCCCGCGTGGCAGTGAAAGCACTCGGCCCCGCGCTCCGAGCCGAAGGGGTCGAACTCGGTGAAAAACAGCACCCGGCCCCGCTCTTCGCTGTCGCTCAGCGTCGCCTGGCCGTTTTTCCACTTATCGTATTTGGCGCTGTTCGACACCATCGTCAGCATGAACTGCTCCAAAGCCAGCCCCACGCGCTCGGAAGTCACCGCGGCATCGCCAAAAGCGCGGATGAACTGGTCGGTGTACTTTTTATCTGCCGAAAGTTTGGCTACCACGTTGGGCAGCGTTTCGTTCATTTCCAGCGGATCCTGAATGGGTTTGAGTGCCTGGTCGCGCACGTGTGGCGCCCGCCCGTCCCAAAACAAGCCGTTGTGGTGCCAGGCCAGGTTCATCACCGCCATCGCCTGGCGCTTGCCCGGTAAGCCTTCTACGCCGATGCTGAACTGGCGAATGTCCGAAAACGCATCAGGCTGTTTGTGGCAGTCGGCGCAGGCTTGCGAACCGTCTTTCGACAACATCGGCTCGTAAAACAGCATCCGCCCCAGTTGCACACCGGCCACCGTCAGTTTGTTGTCGGCAGGTAAATCCGGGGCGGGGAAATAGCCCACATCGAGGTTGAATGGCGTGGGGTCGTAGGTGGCAGGCGGCTCGACGGGGTCTTTGGAATCGCAGGCGGCAAAGAACAAGGCCGGAAGTATCAGGAGAAGTAGTTTTTTCATATCAAAGTGAAATCAATTTTGACGAAATTTTGGATTGCTGACGAATGCTTCGTCGGTCAGGCTGTTCAAAAACGCCACCAAATCGGCCTTTTCATCGGCTGTCAAGGCCAGCGGTCGAACCAGCGCGCTTTTGTTCGGGTGTGGCTGCCCGCCCGAATTGTAATGCTCCACCACCGCCTCCAAAGTCGGCAGCGAGCCGTCGTGCATATACGGCGCGGTGAGTGCGGCGTTGCGCAGTGTCGGCACCTTGAAACGAGCACGGTCGCTTTCCAGTTCGGTCAGCCGGAAGCGGCCGGGGTCGGGATAATTGGCGTAAAGACCGTTGTTTTCAAAGGCGTAATTCGTGAAGTTGAACCCCGTGTGGCACTGCGAACAGTCGGTTTTTTCGGAAAAAAACAAGTCCATACCGCGTTTTTCAGCCGCCGTGAGCGCCGCGTTTTTTTTCTGAAAAAAATATTGGTCGTAACGGCTTTGCCCGCTGACCAAAGTCCGCTCGAAACAGGCAATCGAACGCGTAATGACGAAGGCGTCCGGGTTGCGGCTATACGCCTCCTGGCTCATGCGAGTATATGCCGTATCGCGCAAGAGTCGCTCCGCAATGAGCAGAATGTTGAAGTCGAACTCGTTGTGCTCCTGAATAGGCACCAGAATTTGCATTTCCAGCGTCGGCACACCTCCCTCACGAGTGAAATAGGGATGATATCCGATGTTCGTCAGCGTGGGCGCGTTGCGCGTGCCCGGCCGACCGGCCACGCCGGGACTGAATGCCACCGTATCGCTGAACGCTTTGGCAGCGTGATGGCACGACGCACAGGAAAGAGTACTGTCGCTTGACATCACCGGGTCGTAAAACAGTTTTTTGCCCAAAGCCCAACGCGCGGGCGTCAGTTCATTCCCGTCCGGAAACGCTGGGTTCGGAAAGCCCGGTGGTACGGCCAACAGCGGCTCAGGCTCCACAGGTGACACCTCCGGAAGTTCTTTCCGGCAAGCGACAAGCGCAATTGCCAGATATATCGTGACGAAGCAGACTTGTTTCATTGGAAAAAGGGGGGCGTACAAGCGGAAACACGGGTATCCGCCGCACGCCCCTGCCTATAAAACTTCTTTACTGCGTGACGACTAATTTTTCCACTGCCACCGGGTGCTCATTCTGCCACAAGTGGACGAAATACACGCCCGCGTTAAGGGCCTGGTCGAAAGCAAACGACTGACTGCCCGTCGCTACCGGCTGATTCAACACCACGCGGCCCGCCAAATCGGTCAGCGAAATGCGGTAGTCGAAGCCCGCGGGCAAAGTCATCGCGGCCACGGCCTTGCCGGAAACGGCCGGATTGGGCGACACGCTGAACGTGCCCTCAAACGCCGGGTCGAGCGTGGCCGAAGTCTCGGCGGTGAAAACGACGTTTTTCATGTTGTTCATCAGCGTCACGGCTTTGCCGGATGAGCCATGCACAATCAAGCCCGCCGACACGTTGATGGTGTTCAGCACCTGTGCATAGTCAGCCACTAAGTGAATGGTTTTGTCACCGTTCGGGTGGGTTTCCGCCGTGGTGGGAAGGGTCAGCGTTTTGTAGTTCGCGTCGCCCAGAGCATGGATTTCAAAGTCGTTGGCGAAGTTGGTGCCGGCCTTTCCCTCGATAGCCACGAAGCGATAACCCGCCGACCAACCCCATTGCATGGCCGGGTTTTGCGGCGCGAGCGGGTGATTGGCCGGGTAAGTAGCCGGGTCGAGGTGATTGTGCGCCTGGTCCACACCCACCGAAAACGTGATACTTTCCACGTTGGTGATGTCCGGGTGCGAGCCGAGGTCATACATACTGTCCACCGCCGGACGCACCAACAGGTACATGTCCGTCATGGCCGATTCCTGGCCGCCGTCGTGCGTGATTTTGATTTCGGAAATGTAGTATTCCAGACGGGTGATTTTGTAGTCATACGAACCGGCGGAAACGGGCGTGTTCAGCGCAAAAGGCGCGTTGCCGAGGCGCGGCGAAAGATGCAATTCGAGATTGCTCTGGGCCTGTGCGACCGACCACAGGGCAAAAAAGGCAAGGCAGGAGAGAAGCAGTTTTTTCATAAACGGTTGGTTGTGTGTGAAATAGTTGAGTGAAAGCAGGTTAGTTTATTTTTACAATTTTGAAAATCGCCGTGCCGCGCACAGTGTAAATCTTCAACAAGTTCATCCCCGAAGCAAGCTGGTTGGCATGGATGTTCGTGCCGTTCGGCTGCGTCAGCAACAAGCGCCCCAACTGGTCGAACACTTCGACGCGCACCGGTTCCCAATCGCTGTCGGCGGAAATACGGACGGTTTCCTGACCTGTGTTCAGCAGGGTAGGGGACACCTGCACATGCTGTTGCGCAGCATTTTCCGTCGTACCCGAAGCAGCGGCATTGACAATAAACTGCCCCATCATGCCCGTGTCCTCGTGGCTCAGGATATGGCAGTGATACATATAAGGCATTTCCGGGTCGCTGAAATCCTCGAAGCGCATAATGAGTTTGACCGATCCGTTCATGGGCGGCACCGTCACCACATCCTTTCGCCCGCGCAGGTTGGAAGGCGGAGTGCTGCCGTTCACCGACAGTACATAAAAGGAATTCCCGTGAACGTGAAAGGGATGCGCCATCATGGTCTGGTTCGTGATGTTCCAGATTTCGGTGTTGCCCTGCCCGGTCGAAAAATTGACCGTTTCCATGTCGAACTTCGAACCGTTGATGAAAAAATTGGTCATGCTCATCATCGGCTGCGCCGTCAGGCCGAAAGTGCGGGTCGAGGCTCCTGTCTGCGGCCAGGGCGCATTGGTGGTCAGCGCCGTCGGAATTTCGATCACAGCATCGGCCGTGGGCGCCACGACATGAATGGTCAGTAAATCGAAATCCGTATCGTCTTTCGGACCCATCATGCCGCCCATCATCATGGCGCCGCCCGGATAACCTGTGGGCAATTGTGTGCCGAACTGCCGCCATTGCAGGGTATTGCCTTGCATCCCGCCCAGGTCAACGAGAATTTCGGCGCGTTCGCCCGGCCCGAGCGTCAGGCGGGTTAGAGACACCGGCGCGTCGAGCAGTCCGGCATCCGAAGCGATTTGTTTGAAAGCGAGGTTATTGGCAAATCCAAAGTGAAAATACCGGTGACTCGAACCGTTGAGCAGGCGCAGGCGCACCATCTGGGCTGGCAAGTCGAGCGAGCCGTTTCGGGTACTGTTCACCAGAACTTCGTTGTCGGCTTCGTCCATTTCCACGATTTGCTGCGCATTGTCGAAGGTCTGCCATTGGAAAATAAGCGGCACATCGTCCACGCCATAGGTGCGCGGCAAATTCAACGCGGCTTCCTCCGCATCGCGTACGATAATCAGCCCGGCGGCGCCTTTCACCACCTGTTTCAAAGTTTTGCCGTGCAAGTGCGGATGATACCAGTAAGTGGCCGCATTGTCCAGCACGGTAAACGAAGGCGACCAGGTTTCGTCGGCCATGATGGGCGTGTGCGGGCTGCCATCGTTCATCGCGGCCACGTGCAAGCCGTGCCAGTGCGTCGTCGTGGTGTCGCTGAGTTGATTGTGGACGTTCAGCGTCACCTGTTGTCCTTTTTGCAGGATAAGGGTCGGCCCGAGGTGTGCGCCGTTGTAGCCGATGGTTTGCGTAGCTGTCCCCGGAAAAAAGTTCATTGTCCCGTGCTGCAAGGTCAGGTCAATGACATCGCCCGTCAGCGTAGGGGGTATCGCGATAGTCGTCTGAGCCGCCATCTGCGGTGCAAACGGCAGTAGGGCGACGAGCATTATTTTACTTAAAAAATTGAAATTCATTGTTTTGGAAAATAACGTGAATGAAAAAGATGGGTGAATCGTTCGGTCATTCGCGCTAATTCCGCAACGTCTTTTTTCTCAGGTAAATCGGGATTTTCTGAGGCTGCCAGATCCGGTACGCAATCAGGAAGGCTCTTTGAGACTGAAAGATTTCCACTGGAAGCACCACGGCTATACAGCGCCAGGCAACGCGGCAAATCCGGCGCGGCCATTCCCGGCAAGTGGTGCAGAGTGCCGACCAGCGCCGTGCCCAGACCCGGTTTTGCACGCGCATCGCCCGAATCAGGCGGCACACTGGGCACTCGAATCTGCTGTTAGCCAGCCATAAATCATTCGCGCGGGCTTCCGCTCCGAACACCCGGAGCATAGCCATTAGCCACCCCACGAGGCGATATCGAAAAGCATCTATTTTCTGCTCGATTGTCATCTCTTGCGTACTCAAAATCGAAAGTGAATTCCGCCGTTGAGCATCAAACCGGTTTGTTCCTTTTGCCCAAACAGTGTGGGGGCAACGCTCAGGCTCCAATGACGCCCTAAGCGGTAATCCACCCCGGCGCCGAGCAACCATGAAAACGAGACATCACCGCGTTCCTGACTGGTCAGCGTCGGCATGTGGTTGGCCTCAAAGCACAAATCCGCGCAGGCCTCCGAAAAATGCTCCACCTGCACGGCGATGCTGCCCGGAACATTCAGCGCGCCGCCGCCTTCAACAAAACCCTGCCAGCGGCCGCGGCCGAACGTGCGTTGCACCGTCAGCGGAAGCACCCAGTCGGTGCGTTGGCGCGAAGTGCGCATGGTCAGCAAAAACGGCTCGTCGGTAGGCATTGTGGTCATGGTGTCCACCTGGGCGATGCGCACTGTCAGGTTGGATTCATTGCCACTCGAATGCAATGCGTACTGAAATTCATACACCTTCGGGCCGGGGTCGTAAGGATTGAGACAAACGCCGTCCATCAGGCGCAATTCGGCAGTGTGCGAGGAAACCTGTGTGGTGGCCCGCCGCCAAAGACCGGTATTCAACCGCCAGCGCGGATGCAGGGCAAAACGGGCAGACAGCCCCGCCTGCCAGCCGGTGGCCGGGCCTTCGCTTTGTTCGGCAAATGCCAGATGATTCGTATGACCCGGCGCGCCGGTCACCGCCTGTTGCCACAGCCATACCGGACCGGCCACCGCGCCGAATTCCCAGCGGCGATCGCGCACAGGTTCGATACGAGGCGCTTGGGTAAATAATGTCAAATCGAATTTTTTTTCGTGCTCCAATGCGGAGAGTGTCGCAACAGGAAGAAGTGCCACGACCGGTAGTGCGGTGTGGGTAGCAGTGGTTTGACTTCCCAGCGACGCAACATTTTCACGGAGCATTATTATCGGCAATACGCTGGGCACAGCCACTTGTCCTTGGGATGGAATATCGGCAATGCTATTCACATCATGCTTTGCCGCTTTCAAAGGAAGAGAATTGGACTGGGTTGCAATCGGTTCGGTGGTAATTCTGGATGCATTTGCATCAATCAATGATGCGGGAAACAAGGCAATGGGCTGTGCCTCTTCTGCCATGATGTTCGAGGCGAGAGGCTTTTCGCCGCCAAAACGATATACCATCCCTGTCAGGAGGCCCGCCGTAACCACCCCGCACAGCCACCACCACAATACCGGGCGACGGCGGCGACGTTGCGGAAGTCGCGCCTCGATACCTGCCCAAAGCTGGTCGGGTGCTTCGGGGGCATAGTCGCGCAGTTCGGAACGAAGCTGTTGTTCCAGGTCATCGCGCTCGAAAAGTGGCGGTTGTGTCATAACAGTAGCAGTGTTTTGTCCACGAGCCGCCGCAAAAAGGCTTTGGCCCGGTTGAGTTGAGATTTGGAGGTACTGACTGTGATACCCAGCTCCCGCGCGATTTCTTCGTGGCTGCGCTCCTCGATCACGTACAGGTTCAGCACAGTCCGAAACCCCGGCGGCAACTTTTGAAGCAAGGCAACCAGTCGTCCCGGTTCGTCGGGTTCAGCGTCGCCCAAAGCCTGGTCGCCGTCCGACAATGCCCACGCTAATTCGGCCTCGTCTAATATTTCCGTATCGAGCCGTTGTTTTTGCAAATGCTCGATGGCAGTGCGCAGCACGATGCGCCGCACCCAACCCTCCAAGCTGCCTTCGCCCCGATATTGCCCGATGTCGCGGAATACCTGTACGAACGACTCTTGTAACAAATCCTCGGCTTCTTGTCGCGACGCGGCGAATCGCTGGCACACGCCGAACATTCGGTTTTTGAAGCGTCCCCACAAAGCATACTGTGCCTGGCGGTCGCCCGAATGACAGGCTTTCGCCAGCGCGAACCCGTCCGGGTCGTGCAGCAGGTGGGTATGGTTCATACTCGTGTGTTAAAACGTCAAGTGCGGATCGGTGGGGAAAAAGGTTGCATGGGGCGGAAATTTATTTTTGAGGCCGGGCAACCTGCGACCAAACAACTTATGCACGAGACTTCGGCGCTCCATTCGACGCGGCTTTCCGAGCCAGCCACTCGACAACAAACTGACGGCACCTCTGGCATTCATCTATATGATATGCAAATAACTTTTCTTCGGTCCGGCTCATCCCGAGGCATTCCAGTCGCCCGACATCGTGCGCATCAATACACTGATCGCCGTCGTACAGAAATATGTCATCCAGCAACATGCGGCAAAGATAATCCTGTAAGCGGGCAAACTTTGGGGGAGGTTTGGAAATTCGGGGTATTTTATTTATATTTAGTCTTATTTAACATAAGATTGATTATGGAAAAGAAACCGGAAGCGAGGGCGGTGACCTCCGTGTATTTTCTGTAATAAAAAATGGTCGTTTTTATTTACAACTACTGCGATTTAATTATTAGGTTTATTTAATCAATTACTGTAACTTTAACCTGGTATTTGACCTTTAAATTTACAGATGCTCAAAATGCACGAAATTCTCTTCTCATTAAGACTGCCGCCGGAGGTATTGCAAGCCTTTTTGGAACAAGTGACCGAGGAAACCGGTATTGAGCCTATCGAGTCATTCGACAACCCAACTCCGTCGTTAGGCCAGGATTTTATTTTCAAAACAGACAACCCCTATGACATTTTTGAACTCGGCCAATTGGTGGAGCAAGCCAGGTGGATAGCAAACTCTTTCGATGCCAGTACGAGGAGTAAAATCAAGCCGAAACAATGAGTCAGCGCGGTAAAATATGGGGCTATCTCCGCGTGAGCACCGACAGGCAGGATGCCGCCACCCAACGGCGCGAAATTGAAATCTGGGCCGGCGGCCAAAAAGTATATTGGATTGAAGACGTCGCTTCCGGCAAAAAAGCCATTGGCGACCGCGAACTCGGCAGCACTATTTCCGGCAAAGTGCTTCCGGGCGAAACGTTGGCTGTCACCGAGCTCTCTCGCCTGGGCCGCAACTTCTTCGAGGTGACCTCTTTTTTGCACTGGGCCATGCAGCAGAAAATCCGTGTCGTCGTCGTGCGCAATAACCGCGAATTTTCCGACAACCTCGAAAGCCAGGTTTTCGCATTCGCCTTTGGACTGGCCGCTCAACTCGAACGCGACCTGATCAGCGAGCGCACCCGCGCCGCCCTTGCCCGCAAACGCGCCGAGGGCGTTACGTTGGGCCGACCACCCGGCGCCACCTCCATTGACACCAAACTCGACCCTGAAATCGAAAATATCCGCAAAATGACCCAAGCAGGCGTGAGTGTAGCCAGCCTCGCCCGAATGTTCAACGTGTCCCGCAAAGCCCTTACGGATTATCTCATGCGAAAGAATTTAAAGCCGTCAACTGTTTTCCCCGTCTGATGAAAACTGCCGCTTTTCGTTAACCATACATTCCACCGGTCCAGCCAACCGGCAAGAAACACACAAATGCAAAAAAGCCATGCAAAAGAGTCAGTATGCCCAACCCAACCGGCAATACCGGTTCCCCCACGTCGCCCGCTTCAAAGACATCGAGGAAGATTTTCCGCTGGTGCAGGAGTTCCTTGATTTTGTCTGTGCCTGCCATCCGGCGCTCGATTTGGATGCGGATCGCCGCCGCCGCTTCGTCCTCGAATTTTTCGAGATTGACCCGGACAAACTTGCCGCCGAAGAAGAAGAGTTGCAACGAATCGTGGATGCCCTATGAACCGCGCCTGTTTCTTCGTGCAACGGCGAGGCTGCGCCTCGTGTCGCCGTGTTGTTGCGTTGGTGTCCCTCCCGCTTTGGCTGCTGGTCGTTGAGCCTCTGCTGGCGCAACAACCCGCTGACACCATCCCCACCATCCCGCGCCCGCTCGACTTCGACGCCATATATAGTATAAGCGCAGACACTGCTTCCTCTCCCTTGGTAAGGGCCGGGGCTGCCTTCCCTCCGCTTGTTACGCTGCTCACCGCCATTGACTCCTTCCACGCCGCTCAATGCGCTGCCGAACTCGAAGAGTTTCAGGATTCTAAAAAAGGCCGCTGGCTTGCCTGGCTGCCCACCGTCGGCGCCTCTTACGTCCCTTCGCTCGAACCGGGCCGGCCCGACCGCCTTCGCCCCACCATCAGTTACAGCCTCGGCAGCGTCGAGCGCAACATCCGCCAAAGCGAGACGCTCAAAGCCAAGCGCCGTGCCATCGAGGAGCGATGCCGGCTCGATGCGCGACAGGCGAAAGAAAAAGTCTGGGAAATGTACCGACGCCGCACACTCTTGCTCGAACAACTGCGCCATCAGGAAGAAGTGTTTGCCATCGACGCACAATTGTTCGATTTCTACACCACCCAGTTCAAGGAGGTGAAAATCCCTGCCGACTTCTACCTCGGCGAGCAGCGCAAGTATCTCGACAAAAAGTTTGCCCTGCATCAAGCCCGGCTGCAAATTCAAATGCTCGAAGCCGAAATACTCGCAACGGCTCATTTAGCGCCAATTTATTGACGAGGCATACCCCTACCCCACCCTTTCGGACGAGGTAAAGCATTCGAAAAAACCAATTGTATCTTTTTGGGGCTTATTAAAACATTTTGATTATAAAAACAAGACTCCGCTTTCTCGTACTGAGAAAGCGGAGTCAGGACAGTTCCTGTGAACAGGATTTTACGGCTTGTAGTAAAAACCAAACTTGAACGAGTACGGCTGATGGCTTTGACCCAGCGCCATGGTACAGGGCCAGATACTTTCCGGGAATTGCACAATCAGTTCATTCCCTTCGGGCGTTCCGTGCCAATGCCAGGCATACGGCTTGTAGGGACACAAATCCGGGTCGGGGGCTTTCAGAACCAAAAAGGAATCCGGACAAACCTCCACCGGTGTACGAAGCGTGAAAATCTGCGCGTACTCGTCGAAGAAGTAGTGCGCTTTACCTGAAAATGTATGGGCCGACGTGTCGTCGCCCCACCAGATCGTCTCCCCGTCCCAGAAGGCGCTGGCAAAGGCGTATTCCGGTGCGGAGCATGGCTGTGGTAGTGGTTCCGAGGGATTTGAATCGGCTTTTTTGCAGGAATATCCGCCGAGTGCAAGCACAAGGAGGACAACCGGCGCGAGCGTGGCAAGGACTCGCATAGTGTGAGAGGATTTACAACACCGGGGTGGCTAAGCCCGGCTGGGTTAAGAAATTGTAACACAAAAGTAACGGCTTTATTTGAAGCAAAAAAGGCCATACTTGCAAGATTTTCAAAGCTTTGATTGAAATAAACATCTTTTATTATTTGAAAAAATCCCGCGTGTTAATCGAATTTTAATCCAAGATTAGGTGAGGATTAGGCCGCAAAATCCCCCTGCCGGTTTTATTGACAGTAAATTTGTATTTTGTTAAACCCTTTTGTTAACCTTCTAAATCTCAAAAAACATGGCACTTGGAGACGGCATTCGCCGAAATATCGCCTATGTTGACCCGGCAGAAAGAGCGTTGTTTCGCGACGCGCTCATCCAACTAAACCATCGGTTTTTTCCCGGCGACCGCGCCGATTCTGTTCCTGGGCATGTGTCCCTGTGGTTCAAGCAGGATGAAATCCACCAGGCAACGCACGTGCACAATGGGCCGGAGTTTCTTCCATGGCACCGGGAAATCGTGAACCGATTGGAAGAAATGCTTCGGCAGATCAATCCTCAACTCTCACTCCATTATTGGGACTGGACGCAAGACCCGAGAAATATTCCCGACGGCAATCTCGGAGGGGGAACAACCGGGGCGTTGAACCTGTTTACCTCCGATTTTATGGGTTATGGGGGGCTTGCCGGCGCCGAAATTGGAGAGCCTTGGCTTTCTGCGGGCTATTATGTACCGGGAGCTGCACAACATAGAGATTCTACCGGCAATCCGGCGGATCCGCCAAGATTAGTGTCCCGGAGTGTTGGGGGAGGTATTATAGTTGCTCCCGCCAACCCAATGGACGATAACAATGTTGTCAACGCGCCAAACTACCCAACCATGCGAGGTTTACTGGAAGATATCCACAATGCCATGCATGGATTTGTAAATATGGGCGGTGCGCATATTTCCTTCCGCGATCCATTTGTTTTCCTCTTGCATTCCAATGTTGACCGTTTGTTTTCGCGTTGGCAAACCGATCCTGCGCATACAGAAAGACTTGACTCAAATACAGTATATGGTTCAGAAAGTGGAGATGCAGGCTTAAATGGCAACGTCGAACCCTGGTCAACGGGCCACTCTTTTGACGAATTTGGCAGCGAACATTTTACCCGCCCTTGGTATGCACCTGAAAATGAAGGCGTACCCAAAAACTACAAACACCCTTCAATCATAGCGCCTCCTTGCTACGATACCAACTTCACCAACGTTCCCATCGTCGAAGTGCGCAATCCCGGGACACCCCCTATCGTCAACTTCAACGATGTGCCGGAAGGAGATACTGCCATCCGTGCGGCTATTTTCAGGGTTTACGGCTGCGGCAATGCCACAATTCGGATACAAGCCGGCGGCGCACCCGCCTCTCCATTTTTCATTCTTCATCCACTCACCGGCGAACTCACGGTGCATCACGCCGCCCAACCCTATATAGAGGGACGCATCTGGATTGCTTACACTGCGGGCGCGGCAGAGGTGCCCGTTCCGGACGGCTCTGTGACTTTCGAGTGTGTGGAGAGTGGTCAGACGTTTACCTTCACTTTGAGGGCCAATTCGATTATTCGTCCGCGCGTGGCGGTCATGCTCGCTTTGGACCAGTCCAGCAGCATGGATTGGGCGGCCGGCACCTCCGGCGCCATTCGGGTGGAAGTGTTGCGGGATGCTGCAAAGACCTTTATGGAAATTATCCCACCCGGCAACGGCACCGGGGTCATTCGTTTCGACCATGACGCCTATCCGGTTGGCGATGCTACTTGGCCGGGCTTGGCTGTGCGCCGCATCAATACCGTCAGCCGCTTCGACCCTGACCGCGTCGCAGCCATTAACTCGGTCACGAGCCACGTCACCAATCTCGCTGGGGCTACTTCTGTGGGCGACGGCGTAGTGATGGCAAGAAACGTGCTGAACGCTCTTCCAGCAGCAGATTATCAACATAAAGCCATCATTGTCTTCACCGACGGACAGGAAAACCGCGCGGCATTTTTGGCCGATGTGAGCGGTGACATTGACAACCGAACCTTCGCAATCGGCTTGGGCAATGAAACGCAGGTTGATACGGCCAAACTCAATCTGCTGACAAACGGCACGGGCGGTTATCTTTTACTGACCGGCGTATTGAGTGCCAGTATTGACGACTATTTCCGAACGAGCAAGTATTTCCTGCAAATACTGGCTGGCGTGACCAACAATAATATCATTCTCGACCCGAACGGTTACATCGCGCCGGGCACGGTTGTTCGAATCCCTTTCCAACTCAACGAAGCAGACATCACTTGCAACCCGATTCTGCTCACGGACTTCCCGGTAGTAGGCATGGCCATTGAAACGCCTGGTGGCGACATCATTGATGCCGGCAACGCTGCCGGGCTGGGTGTTGATTATGCCGAAGGCGATAATTCACGGCATTACCGCTACACGTTGCCGGTTGCATTCCCCGGCGGCAATCACATGGGCACTTGGTATGTCGTTTTGAAAGTAGAAGAAGATAAATACAAAAGGTATCTCGAAAAACTTTCGGACAACCACTCTTCCTACCGTTCATATCGCACACATGGCGCAAAGTACTCTGTCGTCATCAACACCTACTCGAATCTGAAAATGGCGGCAAGGATTGACCAAAACAGCATGGCGCCTGGCGCCACGATTACCTTGCACAGCGTCCTGACGGAGTACCAAATTCCCGTTGATCACAGAGCATCCGTCCAAGTAGAAATGACGCGCCCCGACAATACGCAGACGGTAATAAATCTGAACGAAGTGGAAGCCGGTGTTTTTGAAAATTCATTTCAGGCAAATATGGCCGGCACTTACGTTTGCCGCTTCCTGGCAAAAGGCGCAACCCTGAGAGGCACGCCGTTTACCAGAGAACAAACGCTTACCGCGGCCGTGTTCAACGGCGGCGACACACCCGGAACACCCGGCAGGCCGCAAGATGGCGACGGATCGAGCGGAGGAAGTTTGGCCGAACTATTCCAAAAGTGTTGCAGAATGCAATTGTGGTTTTGGATATTTGCCATCATCCTGCTGGCACTGATTCTTTGGGCGCTTTTACGCAGATAGGCGATTTCGTCATTTGTGAAAGCAAGAGTCGCTTCGGGCAACCGGGGTGGCTCTTGCCGTTTATTGAAGTTTTTCTTTTAATGCCTTCAATTAGATAAATAAAACACTAACTTTGCAGCAACAAAATAGTAACTGTTGTGAAAAAGGAATATCAAAACCCGTACGCCGACCCCGACCAGGCCGCGCTTTTCGACAAGTTGAAAGAAGCCGACAAATGGCTGCCCACCAACGCCAACGAACTGGCCGCCACAAAATTCGACATCTCGAAGACCTACGTCCAGTTCATCCGCTGGGGCAAACCCGTCGGCGGCAAACCCAAGTGGAACCTTGACGTGGTGCTCTTCCTGCTCCAACTCGCCGCCGACCGGAAGCAGGAGGCGAAGAAATTGTTGGAACTGGATTTGTCGTAGCCAGGTTTGAATAAATTTTTCTGTGCGTTTAAAGCGGAATTGTGCCATGACCGACGAAACCCAATCCTCAAAACCCAAAGAGATCTGCTTTCAGATGAGGCTCAACATCTCAAATCTGGACCAGATACTTCCCGCCCCGCAGTTTGAACCTGTCCAGGAGGTGCATCATGCCCACTTGGTCATTGATGGAACCAAGAGCATTAATTTGAAAATTTACCATCCCGACAAAGATTACCTCGGCGACAAACTTGCCCGCTGGATGGGTGACCAGGAAGGCGATCGCGCTTTGACTGAAAGCATTGAAGTGGTCTCTATTAACGAACAGGAGGATGTTTCAACCATTGATTTTTCGGAGAGTCGGGACACCACCTTCTCGCTCAGCACGGCTCACTACGAAAATGGACAACGGTATTTTCTGGTTGGCTTGGATAGTGTTCGATTGGTCTTCAAGCCCCGAGAAAGAGAAACATTACCGGCGTCGGAATTTTATCTGAATGCAACAGCAAAAAAGATAATTGAGGAAATGTACGCCTATCACGGCTTCACGCCTTTTCACGGCGAAGACGTTTGGAAAGCGCACCACTACCACGGTGATTATCAAAATTTTGGGAGTGTACAGTATCGTTTGGACTACCACTTTTATTCCCGAAAAAGCCCCGCGACGGATACCTATGTAATACACAAAGAGCCCCGTCTCCTTATTCAACATGAAAATCTGCCAGAATCAGATGTTCTACACCACGCCAACCTGATTTGTGCATTGCTGTCCTTTTATGCCCAAGAGCGAATTTCGTTCGACTTTGCCCGGATACACCTGCCCGAGCATACCGTCACAATTACCCGGCGAACCGAAGAGGTCATCCCTCGAAAAGGGATGCGATTGTGGCATCTGGATTTTCATGGAAAAATATTTGATCTGCTCCGAAGTGTTGATTATCAAGCGATTTCGCCCAAATCGGATTTTGTAATTCGGCTCATTGACAAATACAATCTTTGCTACTTGGTGTCGGGCGAAACCGAATTTTTGATCCTGTTCAATATCTTGGAACAGTTGAGGAGCGACAGTGGCGGTACAGAAAAGGAAAGGGACAAATATCGGTTCATTCCACCGGAGAAAGAAGTGGATGAAGCCATCCGGGCGCGAATCCGGGAAATAGCGCCAATGGTGGACGAAAACGAACGCGCGTTATTTTTAGAGCAGGCGCCGAGACAGTATTTGAACCTGAAAAGGAAGCCGATGCACGACCAGTTTGAGCGACTTTTTCAGCACTATCAAGTGAATTGGTCCGGCGCCAAAGTCAGTTTTAAGGACATCAAAAAACTCCGTGACGACATCGTGCATGGCGGGCTTCTGTCCGGAAAGCATAAGAAAATCGAAGATGCCAATGAAGTTATGCGGGTGTTGTGTGGCAAATTGATATTGCAAATGGTAGGCATTCCAGGTATCCGGTTTGGTTAATCACTGGAACCTGTTGTCTGACACTTGCTTCCTGGCCTCTCCCCCACCCCTGCCCGCTCACCCATCCCGAGGCCTCGCGACCAGCGCACGCAGGGCCGCCTACGCACCCATCCACCGCAGGCCGCCCCGCCTTGGCCAACCCGCAGCAGCGGTGCGACAAGCGTCTGCGTTTGCCGCTACTCCAAAGCATGATTTTTCGCATCTTGCAACCCAAAAACACCACATGAGCATCGCTGAATTTTTCATGCTCTTACCTCCCGCCATAGATTACGCGGGCTTTACTTTCCGGCTGCAATTCACCGAGCACAGTCAATACGGCATCGGCATCGCCTTTGTCCTCACCAGCTGTCATTCCCGAAAAAAATACAAGCGACTGGCTTGGAAACAAGGCTATTGGGAAGACAAATCGCCTCAACGCCAAATCTCAACCATGTTCAGCAACTACCTCTTTTACGAACCGCTCTTCGATACTTCCGACACCAGCCTCAGCCAAGCACTTCAAAACCTGCATCAGCGCCTCATCGATTACAAACTACTTCACCCGGCCGTTTACCGCCGTGCATTCGATACCGGAAACTTGATCTGTTCCCCTATTAAACTTCTGGAAGGATAAGCAGAGGTGTTATCCCAGTATATTATGGGTGCGAGACGCACTTTCTTGTGCATCGTATTCTTGAACCTTAGACGCGACTTTCCCGGAAAAAACGCAGCACCATGAAGCTGGCTTCTCCCCACCCGCACAGGGGCCATGCTTCGCCGGACAGACCCCGAAAAAGGGTCTGCCCGTCTCGCACCACCCCTGCCCCCCTCACCCACAAACGGCCAACGCGCGCGGCAAAGTGGCTGAAAACGCCACATTACCGCTTCGCCAGCCCGCAGCAGCGGTGCGACAAGCGCCCAAATTTGCCGATGCTCCGCAACGCGATTTTTGCAGCATTGGTAGCGAGGAACAAGTTAATTCTGTGCCCACTATGAAACATGTCGCTACAACCGGCTTTGACGAACAAGGCCAAAAAATACTGCTCATTTGCGGCCAGGAGTACAGGCAGCATCCAACTGATGTTTACATGGACGATGCACTTCGGCTTGTCCAACAATGGGATGACGCCCAGGTAACTTTCGGGCGCGTAGTGCATCTTCGGAACTACCTCCGGGAAAATTACGGCCATGGTCACCAAATCAACTTCCAAAATCTGTTGTCGCTCGCCGATTGTAAATCATGGATTGACGAAGTCATCCAGGCTGAATATCGCCTCGTGCTGCACGAAGAGTGGGCAAAAGACCAGCATCGCGCAGACCTTGAAGCCAACGCCAGGATTATGGGCAGTCAAACTGCGGAACCTTCTTTGGTCGAATCTCTATAACCGGCGTCCGGGAAGTTGTAAAATGGCAACAAACCTCCCCTACCATAACCGGGCGTTTAGCAGCCGGGTTTTAAGCGGCTTGAATCCAGTTCCCAGCCACCAGCCAAAACCCCACCCGCGCAGGGGCCATGCTTCGCCGGGCAACCCCGCAAGGGGGTTACCCGTCTCGCACCGCCCCTGCCTAGCTCACCCACAAACGGCCAACGCGCGCGGGGCCGCCTACGCACCCTACCACCGCAGGCCGCCACGCCTTGGCCAACCCGCGCCACCCGCAATGCCCCCACCCACGCTCGACGCAAAACCCACCCGCGCGGCTTGCGGGCGGTTCCTCCCCGCCCCACCCGCTACGGCTCGACACGCCCCCAGCGGCAAAATCGTTTCCCCCCACCCCCCCAGGGGGCGTGTGCGGCTTCGGCGGCGAGGGCTTTCGGGCGGCCAACCCGCAAACCCCACCCGCACCGCCCGAAGCCTGACCGCCGCCATCAGCCGCACGGAAAACGCATCTACGGGGGCAGGCCGGGGCTTCCTTGCCCTGCTCCGGGGGGCGGGGGGAGGCCTTACCACAGCGCCGCCGGTGGTGGCGTGTAGGTCGTCGAGCCGTCCGGGTAAGCTTCCACGATCGGCAGCCCTGCCGCCACCGCCTTTTGCACCGTGTCCCAGGTGCCGCCCTTGCGCTCGCGCCCCGGTGCGTACAGCGCCAGCACCGCGTCAGCCTTCCCTACCAGTAGCCGGTTTCGTTCCAGCGGCGCGGCTTTGGGGTAGTGTTGTTGGTAGTCGGGTGCGTGTACCTCGGTAGGCAGCCCCTCGGCTTTGGCCCAGTTTTCGGCGTATTGGTCGGCCCCGCTTGCCCCGCCATGCAGTATCAGCGTAGGCGCGGGTAGGCCGGCATAGTGCAGGGCTTGCAGCCCGGCGGCGATGCCTTGCAGCGTCGCCGCCCGCGATAGTTTCCGGCTTCCGGTTATCAGCAATCGCATGGTGCGTTTTTCATTTCGTTGATGAAATGTTCGGCCTGGTCGTCGCGCCAGGCTTCCCATCCCAGCCGCAGCGCCCGCACTTCGGCGGCCAGTCGCGCTATCTTTTCCGGTAGGCGGGCGCCGGGTTGGGCAGTCAGGTTTTGTATTTCGCCGACTAAGGCGCAGGCTTTCAGGAAGTCGTCGCCGCCGTCGAGGAAAAAGAGTGCCTCTGCATCCGCCCGGGCTTCCTGCTCGCAGCGTTCGGCATCGGTGCGGCGGAGGGTTGCACGGCGAGGCATCGGCAGTTCTTGCAGTCCGATGGTCCAGTCGGTCGGGTGTGTAGCGGGCGTGTGGCTTGTTCCGGTCATGGTTTCTTTATTTTGTTAGTGTAAAGTTAATAAAATGTTCCACATGGAACAACAATTCGTTTGTTAATAAAAAGTTAATATTATTATTGCCTTATTGAAATAAACAGTTTATTTTAAAAATATTGCTACTAAAACAATTTGTTAATAATGTGTTAATTTAATTACTTTTTATTATCTTTACTATATCTTTACACTATCAATTTTAATCAAACAACTATTTGCAACATGACACACATTGAAGAATCCAGCCGCCGCGCGGATGCGGTGATGCAAGCCTTCCTCCAAAGGCGCGATTATCTGGCGACCACCGCCTTTGCCGCTCTTTCCGATGCCCTCGACTGGTTGAGCGGCAGCCCTTCCTTTTCCGATGTTGACCAGGCGCGCGCCTGTATCGAAGCCGCCCGGGAGCGACTCAAAGAGATTTTCCCAACCTTGTTTGAAGCGGAAGAATCCGACGACGTTGCCGACGACGTACAGACCGCGAGCGAAGCTTATCGGGAGTTTCGCCGCGCAGGGGGCTTTGTCTAACCGTTCGTAAACACATTGTTACATCACATTTTTTCTTTCACCTCCTACTCGTCACCGGGTAGGGCTAAACTTCTCTTGGATTATGAAAAGCACACATGATTCCACATCTGCCGCCAACCCCGTTACCGACCTTATCAACCGCGACACCGGCGAGTTGAACGTCCTCTACCTGCCCGGCTACCCGAAAGTGATTCGCTTCGATGCCAGCCGGGGCATTTTCACCGACGATGAAAAGAACCCCGTCACAAAGGCAAAAGCGCCTTTCACCATCAAGCCGGTGGCTTTCCGCGTGTTCCGTGACGACATTCTCGGCATGGGGCCGAAGCGTTGGGCCGAATTCTTTTTCATCAACGAGGAAGGCGTCCTCTGCAACCTGCTCGTGCATGGGTACAGCGTGGACAACCTGATGACCGTCACGCCCAAACTGTTTTACCAAAAGGCCAATCTGTGTCAGGTCGCCCTCACTTTCACCCCGGTAGAAAAAGTCAGCAAGGCCACCGAAGCGGCGGGCAAAAAGTATTTCATGTGCCAGTTTGCGGCGCAGAAACTGCCCGATGAAGAAATCGAACTGAACGCCGCCATCGGCAAGGCTCTGCCCATCTGGCGCAAAGACACTTTCTCCGGCGATGCTTGTGTCGAATTGAGCATCAACTACCGCCCGCCCGTGTTTGCCAGCACCGAAGAAGTCGCGGAAGAACACCCCGCCGAGGTCGAAATCGTGACCGAAACCGAAATCGTCAATGCCTGACCAATTCGCTGCCGCCCGCCCTGCCCGCCGACCGGCGGGAGGGTCGGGCGGGGCTTCACCTTTCAAACATTTTTAATCATGCGTACAACTATTTGCATCGTGTTACTCCTCGCCGCTCATGCGGCGACCGTCGCCCAAAAAGTGGACACCATCATCGCCTACCCCGACAAAACGCCGGAACAACAGGCGGGCAAGGTCAAAAAGTGGGCAGAAGAGCGGCTCTACTTTCAGGAATTTTGGGACGGCACAGGCTCGGGCGTGTTCAAAACACCTGCCGCCGGTTTCGGGACACACCTGAGTTTCCGCGAGGTGAGCGTCCGCGTCGTCGGCAAAGATTCTTTGCTGCTCAAATTCAGGACAAAAGAGAATTGGAAAACCGAGGGCATCACGTTGGGACGCTGCAACGCCACCGACTTACCCGCTTCCTTGCTCGAAATCCGAAAAAGGGAAGGCGCATTTTCCGAAATCGGCGGCCAGACATGGGAACCCGGCTGGCTTTGGGAAATCATCATTTCGTGGCCCTGGGATACCGCCTTCACCGACCGTACCAAGCCGTTCGGCTTCTACATCAACTTTACCCGGCAAGAGCCGTAAACGTTCACCGCCTACCCTACCCTTTACGCAATCGCTTCTCCCCCTCTCCGGTGGAGAGGGGGCCGGGGGGTGAGGCTTCAATTTTTCCAATTATGGCACTCAATCTATATGAAATCGTAACCGCGCGCATCATTGCCGCCCTCGAAAGCGGCAAAGCCCCTTGGCGCAAACCCTGGACGGCCTACGGCTTCCCGTCCAACTATTTCCGGCATCACACCTATCAGGGAATCAACGCCCTTGTGCTGAATTTTACCGAGTACGAACACCCGTTTTTTGCCACCCTGCACCAGGTCAACGAGCACGGCGGCAGCATCCGAAAAGGCGCGAAGGCCGAGCAGGTCTATTTTTTCAAATACCTGTATTTCGACCGCGACGGGCAGAAGGTCAGCGCATTGGACTACAAAGCCTTGCGCGAAATTGGCCATCACGGAAAGTGCAAGCGGTTTTTGCAATACTTCAACGTGTTCAACGTCGCCGATTTTGAAGGCATAGAAGTTCGCTTGCCAGAGCCGCCGCCCGGCGATGGATGCGAACGCGCCGCCGCTTTGCTCCAAAACCTCCCGGAGCAGCCCCACCTGATTCGGACGGTAAAAGACCGGGCTTTTTATTCCGCCGTGACCGACCGAATCAATATGCCCTACGAACGCCAGTTCGTGAGCATGGAGGAATACTACTGCACCTTTTTCCACGAATTGACCCACTGGACCGGCCATCCGTGCCGACTTCACCGGCTCGAACCCGCCACTTTCGGGACAGAGCCTTACGCCAAAGAGGAACTGGTTGCCGAAATCGGCGCGGCTTTCCTCTGCGCCCGTACCGGCATTGCCCGTCCCGAAGTGACCGACAACACCGCCGCTTACCTGCGCGGCTGGATTGACCGGCTCAAAGGTGACAACACACTCATTTTCGATGCGGCCAGCGATGCCCGCAAAGCCGCCGCCTGGCTTTGCAACGAAGTCACCGAACCCGTCGAAGTATAAACATTTTCCCACTCCTATTCCTCCCCCTCTCCGTCGGAGAGGGGGCCGGGGGGTGAGGCCCAACCATTTTCATCATGGAAAACTTAAAAAATCTCTTCCATTTCACCCGCAGGGAACGTTTGGGCGTAGTCGCTCTGATGCTCCTTTGTGCCGTCGTTTTTTTGCTGCCGGAAGTTTGGCGACGGATCCGCCCAGAGCGCAAAACCGATTTTACCGCGTTTCAGAACGACATTGCCCGGTTCAAAGAAGAGTTTGCCCAGCAGGAAGCCATCGAACGCGCCCGACAGGACAGCCTTAAAGCCGCCGGTGTCCAAGACCGCGACCAGGACGGCCGGATTGAAGATTGGGAAATCGAGCGGCAGGAAAAGTGGGACAGCACCAGTCGGCAATGGGCGCGGGTAAAAGCCGAACGCCGGACGACTTACGAGACGGAGCGCCACCAACAAGCGGCCAGCGTTGAACGCCGCAAGGCCGACCCTTGTCGCGGCCAACTGCTCGACGTCAACACAGCGACCGCCGCCGATTTCGAGCGACTGCCCGGTATCGGCCCGGCACTGGCCGGACGAATCGTAAAGTTTCGCGCCAAACTTGACCGCTTCCCTTCGGTCGAAACCCTGGCCCGAACCTACGGACTGCCCGATAGCACTTTCCGGCGCATCCGACCGTGTTTGACGGCTGCTGCTATTTAATCTTAAAAACTTTCGTTGCGATTTCTTTCAGTTCATTCGTTCTAGTCAAAATTTCTCCCCTGTCCCATTTCGTCCTTGATGCTAACTCTTTCGTCATCTGCGCTGATGATTGGCTAAAAATCGGCCGTTTTGTCAAAAAATCGGCATCGTCAGCAGCCTGATTATCAGCAGCACCCATAATAGTGAGGTTGCCAATGCTTTGTTTTAAGTCCTCCATGTTAAGATCAAATACGCCTGCCGACGCATTATTGGGGTAGATATGTTCAATAGTTGTATCCGAAAAAGTAAATACACGCGATTTGTCCATGCAGACAGGTTCGCCTACTGCTCCGCTTCGATACCAACGAAGGTAGTCTTCAATAGTAATAAGGAAATATTTGAGCGGCTTATTGCTGGTGCCATTGGAAGAATAAACCAACGAATCGAGGGAAGTTTTGAAAAAAGTGTCGTTTGCTTTCTTGTCCAGCAAATCTTGGAGTTTCGTTTTTAATGATTGAAGGGTGTAGCCACTTGGGTTTTTCCTGATTTCACCTGATTCAGCGTGAACTACTTTTAGTATGTCGCTGTGATGTTGACGGCAGATAATAACGTACCGAAACATGAACCTCTCTAACAGACTCACCATTTCGGCAAATCTTTTATGATCGAGTTTGCAGCCTGCCAAAAGAATAGGTAAAAAAGTAGTGTTTTTGAGTTCGTTTACTAAAAGGCTAAGACGATTTCTATCCCAGGATGTAACTGGTTGACTGATAGGAAAGACCCACTCTCCTCGAACAAGTTTTCGACCATTATAGATTTCTTGCTGGATTTCCTGCGTTTTCAGGTAGATGGCATCAGCGTCTTGGGCCGATATTGTTGCCAAAGAATGCTGCGGGTAGAATGCCTCCAAAAAATCATCAAATAAGGTATTTTGCCCCGGTCTCTCTTCTCTAAACGACGCATAAATCGCTCTTAACAGGTCTTCGGTCTCTCTTGGTGGGTCGGAAAGAATGTTATCCCAGTATGCCTCGACGGAATCTTGTTGTTGTTGGTGTCCCTCCAACATTTCCAACGTTTTGGCACGGAGCAAATCCCCTTCGGTAAGACTCTTGCCCCTGTCATTCAACACCTGGAAAAGGGTGTAAGCCTCTCGACGATCTTTGGTAATGACATGAAGAATTGAAAAATCATCGTCAATATTTTGTTCAAGAATTTCAACGTTATCCAAGTACACCGCAATATCTTTATCTTCTGTAAGCACTTCTACTTTTTTGCTGATTTTGTTAAATGCATCCTGAATCCTTTTATGCGAATCTCGACTTGCAGTGGGTTTTTTGTTTCTGATCAATTCTGAAAAAAACAAGTCATCGGCTTTTGATAACTTTAAAACACTCTGAGTAGAAGCAATGCGATTGGTTTCTTGTTCAAATTCGATGTAACGAGGGACCAACTTGGCAATTCTTTTTTCGGTAATTTCTTGATTGCGTGTGTCGCCCTTCTTCTTTGCCAACTCCAATATTTTTTCATAATTCCGGATGATAGCCGTAGCCAAAAGCACGAAGGTGGCAATACGTTGCTGGCCGTCTACCAACTCGTACTCAAATTGAGATACTGTACCTGGGATTTGGTGCTGGACGCTTACTATGCCACCGAGAAAATGATTTTTAGGCTTTCCCTCTTTCCGTGCGTTGAAAACCTTTACCAAATCGCCAAGGAAATCGTCAATTTCTTCCTTTTCCCAAGCATATCCTCGTTGGTACTTGGGTACCCTGAACAATGGTTGATTTAGAAAATTTCTGCCGACCGCGGCATAAACTGGATTGACTTGCATAGGTATAAAGATTTTTCCCTGCAAAAGTAGTGAAATCACGGCGACTCCTACTCGTTCGAATGTTTGAAGCAACTCGCCGCCAAAATCAGCCTAATCCGCTCCGGCGACCTCGCCTGCGACCATCCCATAAAACAGGGCGACAACTACGGTACTTCCTGTTCGATTTGTGGCGAGCGCCTCGCCGGATACGGCTACAATGCCCGCGACTTTTCCCTGCCCTGCCTTCACGAATGGTGGCCCACCGGAGATGGCTTTCACGAAGTTTGCACCTTCTGTGAATCCGTCCGCCAGGCGGATACATAAACTCAAATTATTGGGAAAGTCGCCCATTTTAGCAGCGTTCGTTGGGCGATTTTCCCAATAATTTATCTTATTTTTGTTTCAAATACTACCCAGACCAACCGGCGCGGGATTAGCCACTCCGCGTAATATTTCGTTCATTAAAAAGCCTCATTTTCTCCCCCTCTCCACCGGAGAGGGGGCCGGGGGGTGAGGCTCCTCACACAGCATGAAAAAAGCCACTTTCTCCGCAGCCGCTGCACTTCTCGCGGCGGCGCTCGCCGTGTTCTGCGCCAAGCAATCGGAACCCGCTGACGAGCCGACCAGCGAAATCATCACGGTTCGCTACATCTACCGGGACTTTGCCAACAGCCCCTCCATTCTCGAAGACCCCACCAAAGAGCGTTACCGCAGCGTCGCCCATTTTTTCTGCTACCAGGACGGGCGCATGGTGATGTTCAGCCCGCTTCGGCTCGATACCGCCTACTTCGAGCCGCTGACGCTGGCCGTCAGGTGTTGGAGCATCGTACCCTACACCGGCCCCCAGGAGCACTACTCCGGCCACATGGTCATTCGGGCCGAGATGGCAGACCCCACCATCACCCGCGACGACTTCGATTTTACTTTCAAATTGCGGGTACTGCTGCCCTGAATACCCTCCCGGCTGACGTGAGGCCTCGTCTCGTGTCGCCCTACCCTACCGGGTGGGACTGAATTTTTTTACCTGAAACATCTCCAATCATGTCTAAACATCCTGTTCCCGACCTCCTCATGGTGGATGCTTTTTGCGGCGCGGGCGGTGTCACTACCGGCGCCAGGGCTTCCGGCATTTGCCGCGTTGTCGCGGGCATCAACCACGATCCAGTCGCCATCGCTTCCCATGCGGCCAACCATCCCGACACTCATCATTTCATCGAGGACATTCGCACGATGCCGCTCGACGAGTTGACGAGCGCCGTCGCACGCTACCGCCGACTGTTTCCTTCGGCAAAATTGAGTTTTTGGGCTTCGCTTGAATGTACCCAATTCTCGAAAGCCAAAGGCGGCAAAGCCCGTAAAGCCGACAGCCGGATGCTCGCTTGGAGCCTGCCGCGCTACATCACCGTGCTCGATCCCGACTACATCCAAATCGAAAACGTGGAAGAATTTATGAGTTGGGGCGAACTTGACGCCGAGGGCAAACCTATTTCCAAACGCGAAGGCCGCGAATACATCCGTTGGGTAAAAGCCGTCTGCGCAATGGGCTACGTCCACGACTGGCGCATCCTCAACGCTGCCGATTTTGGGGCCTACACATCTCGCAGTCGCTTTTTTTGCGTTTTCCACAAACCCGACCTGTCCCACGCCTGGCCGCAGCCGACCCACGCCCGTCGCCCCCTGCGCGGCAATCTTTTCGCCGACGACCGCCTGCCCTGGAAGCCGGTAGCCGACGTGCTCGATTTTGGCAACCTCGGCACATCCATTTTTGGCCGCAAGCGCCCCATTGCCGACAAAACCATCCTGCGCATCCTGAAAGGGCTGCAAAAATACCTGCCGCCCGCATATATGGAACAACGGCCCAACGTCGGGCTACTGATGACCTACAATTCGCCTGGCTATTGCCTGCCCCTCAGCGTACCGGCGGGCGCCGTCACCACCAAAGGCCACAAAGCCATCGTGACCCCGCTTTTGCAAACCTATTACAGCAACGGTCACACCACCCCGGTCGGCGAACCCGCCCGCACCGTCACCACCCGTGACCGCATCGGCCTGGTCTCTCCCGTTCAATGGCTCGACCGTCAGTTTTCCAACGGCTACGCTTCCCCGCTGCACCAGCCCGCAGGCAGCCTGCTGACCACCCCCAAAATGAACCTGTGCAGCGCCTTCCTTGTCAACCCACAGTTTCAAAGTGCCGGAAGCCCGGTCACCCGACCCGCGCCGACCGTCATCGCCTCCCAACGCTCCTACCCGCTTTCCGTCGCGTTCGCCTGGCGCGGCCAGGAAAAATGGGCCGTGCAGGACGACGACAGCGAAGCCATGCGCGACCTCAAACAATTCATGCGCGACCACCAGGTGGCCGATATTTTCCTGCGGATGCTCGACGTGGACGAACTAAAAGCCATCCAGGGCTTCCCGCCCGGTTACATTTTGAAAGGCACGAAGGAGCACCAGAAAAAATTCATCGGCAATGCCGTGGTTCCGGAAGTCGTAGCGGCATGGCTTCGCGCCATCAACCATGCCCTGCGCACCGCTCCGCCGGTCATTTTGTAGCCGTTATAAGGCTGTTTTCGGGAGCAATCATCCATCGTTTACTCATACAAAATTTCCTCAACAAGATTGTTAAAAACTCAAAAAAACTACTCCTATGAAAAGTTGGTTGACCTTCCTGTTGCTCTTGATTAGTTTCAACGGCCCCTCCCCCACCCCGCCCGACGAATCCTGCCAATCCTGTCCGTCAGCAGCCGATACGCTCGATTCCACCGGGCTTCGCGGCCAGGCCGTTGGTATCGTGGACGGCGATACCTTCGACCTGCTCCCGCTTGCCCCGGCGCCGGCCGAACCCATCCGCATTCGGCTCGAAGGCATAGACACCCCGGAAAAAAGCCAGCCCTACGGCAAAGCCGCCAAACAGTACCTCGGCAAATTGATTTTAGGAAAAGCCATCCGTGCCGACGGTGCGAAAAAAGACCGCAATGGGCGTCGCATCTGCACCGTGTTTGTAGCCGATACCCTCGATGTCAACAGGGCGATGGTCGCGGCGGGCTACGCCTGGCATTTTAAGAAATATTCCGACGACCCGGCGCTCGACAGCCTCGAACGAAGCGCCCGCGTCGTCCGTGCCGGGTTGTGGGCGGCCACCGAGCCGCCGATCGCGCCCTGGGACTGGCGGAAAGGGAAAAGATACAACAGGAACTAAACCCGGCAGGATTCACTATTGACTACCCCAGTACTCATATCTCGATTTTGTTACCATACCGGCGACTGCCGCATTTGAGTTGATTTGAAACACCGTCTTTTGGTGCGCATCCAGTTCCGATTTTTCCTGCTCAAATCGTTCCAGCATTGCTTTATTGTCGGGGTGATCCGTGGGCGCGAGCACGAACGGCAACCCGCTGTCCGCATCCGTTCCGTTGATGTTCCCGTCCTCCATCCGCAAATCCTTGACCCTGTACGCCAACGGCGACGGATAGCGCCCCTCTGCCACTTCGCCCTTTAAATCAGCAGGCACGGCGTGAAAAGCACACAAAGCCAGCCGTTTGCCTCCAACAAAATAGGTCTCCACGGACTCGCTCCGGTAAACGATGTACCGATGCCGGGCGTATTCGAGCACAAACAGACCTTCCTCAAAAGACTGACAGATACTGCGCACACGTTCCAACTCGGCCTTGGCATCTTCAAAATATCGCTCCGGCAAAAACAGCGCGTTCAGCATGATGACGCATTGCCGGATGTGGCCTAAGGCAACAGAACCGAAAAGGCTTGGCTCGCTCGGGTGCATCAGGTAATTCCGCACATCTTTCAGCCAAATCAAGGTGCTTTTTGTCGGCTTTGCCGCCTCTTTTGCGGCCAATTCGTTTATCAGGGTATTCAACACCTTCTTCCGGGCTTTCCCTTTGTTATCGAGAATTTCGAGAGCGATGCCCAACGCTTTGCACCGCATTTTCACCGCCATTTCCAGCACTCGCAGCAGTTTCACCAGCGCCTCGTCCATTGCCGGGTAATGATAGTAGGCGTGCGCCATGATATGTTCTGCAATCGCGTAACCTTCCCCCACTTCCGGCGGTACGTCTTTGTGAAAACGTCCTTTGACCACGAATTTTTCCGCATAACTTTCAAAATTCGTCACGCCGGAGAAGATTGTCCAGATGTTGTCAGGGGTGTGGAAATCCATGAGGAAAGGCTGTTCCATTGTTGAAGTCATTTTGGGTTGAAAATGGCAATCAGCCCGGTTTAAGCGTCTCGCGGGCTATATCGCGCATTGCCGTGACGCGCTGCCGGATCGCGTCATTGATTTTGCCGGAAAGAATTTCAGCACACAATGTATCGGCCGGGTAATCATCCCATTTTTTGTAACAAGCCCACCAAAGTTCGGACTGTGCGCCATTGAACTCCTTGCGAAAACGCTCTTTCAACGCGGTCAAATCCCGCCCGCTTTGCAAAGGGCGGCGTTCATTCAAGGGGTCTTTGGGGTACGAAAATCCGAAAAAAAGCCCTCTGGGAAAGGTGTCGAACTGAAACGTGATCTGAATACCGGCTTCCTCAAAAATTTTGTCGCCTCCGAAAGCAAATCCCTGCCACCGTTTGCCGCTTTCTAAGTAAGTGAAAACCCACAGGCCGAGATCGTCCGCGATTTTCTTCAACTCAGGCCTCCACGTCTCGATGAGCCTGTCGTAAACCGGCTTCGTCAGCGATTGCAATTCGACAAATGATTTGAGGTGATCGGGGCTGCTGAAAATTTTGTTGAGGATATCGGTTTGCATTTTGCCGTCAAAATTTTGGTTGGTCAGTTGTTTGATAAGTTCGATGTACTGGGCAATAGTTTCCCGTACGTTGGGCAGGCGCGCCGCCTTTTCTCGGCAGGCTTCCAGCCAGTTCAGCATATCGCTCTCGTAGGAAATGCAGGTAAATTGCTCTTCTGTAAGGCGACCGTTGCCCGTGCTTCCCCCGCCCGGTTTTGAACCAAACAACGTGAGGTAATAAAGCCTGGCATCCCGGTCGAAGCGGTGGTAACGCAGCAACTGGTTGGGCTGGTCGCCCGCGAAAATCTTGTTCTCGATCAGGATGCGCCTGCCCCTGCTTTCAATCACCAAATCAATGCGCCCGCCGTCCTCGTCGCTCACCCTGCCGATGTAGAATTCAGCCGTCACCTTTGCCACTGATGCATCAAAATCATCAATCTTGAATTGGGCCAAAAACAGGTCCAGAAAAACGGGCCCTATGCCGTGACTGCCCGCCGGGCTGAGCAACTCAGCTAAAAAAAGGGAGTGCGTTCGCACCTCGTCGCTCTCCAAACCGAGTACCCGGAATATGTTGAACCGCTCGCCGGGTTGCCGGCCTACCAGTTCATAGGCCTTGCGCAAGGTGCTTGTTTCGTGTAAAAGAAAATCAATAGATGGGTCTGGCATAGTTGAATTTGGGTGTTAAACGAGAGTACGTTGCAAAGGACAACATGAATTTTCCGGCTCAAATTACTCCTTCAAATATTTTGCCCATTCCACTCATGGCCGGCACACTGTTGTAAGCCGGGAAAATATTACCACTACCCTACTCCTCTTGAAACGCCAAAATAGCCAAAAAAACAGCAAAAAATTGAGTCCTTTGCCTCGCAGGTTTCGTATTTTTAACCCCATCGAACCCGATGGGATTAAGTATTTACCGCATCTGATATCATCTATTATGCCATGAAAAAGCAGCAACTCGAAGTTCAAGGAATCAATATCACCGTTTTGGAAGGCGATTTCATCAGCCTTACTGATATTGCCAAAAAGTTTAACGAGCAAGACCCCTTTATTCTCATCAACAACTGGATGCGCTTGAAAGACACCATCGAACTGCTCGGTGCCTGGGAACTCTTGCACAACGATAATTTTAAACCTATCGAATTCGATAGGTTAAGAAACGAGGCGGGGCTAAATCGTTTTACGCTGTCCCCGAGCAGGTGGGCACAACAAACCAACGCCTTCGGCCTTCGGATCAAAAAAGGTCGTTACGACAGCGGCACCTTTGCCCATCAAGACTTAGCCCTCGCCTTCTGCTCCTGGCTCAGTCCGGTTTTTCACCTCTACGTCATCAAAGAATTCCAGCGCCTCAAATCCCTCGAAAATCCCGAATGGGACTTGCGCCGCTCCCTTTCCAAAGTCAACTATCACTTGCACCAGGAAGCCATCCGCGAACACATCTTGCCGGTCATTAAAGGCAACCCCACTCCTTCAGGCCTGGTGGCGTTCAGCGAAGAAGCCGATATGCTCAACCAGGCCGTTTTCGGCATGACCGCCGAGCAGTGGCGCGCCGAAAATGCCGACCTCGTAGCCAAAGGCTACAACATGCGCGACGTGGCCGACATCTATCAACTGCTCGTACTCGCCAACATCGAAGCCTACAACGAGGTCCTCATCAACCATGAGGTCGAACGCGGCATCCGCGCTATCGAGTTGCAACGCACCGCCCAACGCCAACTCGCCGCCCTCTACAACCTCAACCACCTGCCCCTCGAAAAACTGCTCTCGCCGCTGGTGCAGCCCCTGCTCGACGAAAACACGTCGCCCGAAAAATCCTGAACCTTCCCATTCCGTTGTTCGCTTTCTCGTTTCCGGTTTTAAACCCATCGAATTCGATGGGTTTAAAACCGGAACACCCTCAACAGCATTCAATAATTAGGTGATTAAATAATTACCTAATTATAAGCGCTCACTGTTTTACCCGACGGCCGCAGAACCCTGTCAAATTTTAACCGTGTCGAAATCGACACCTTTAAAAATAGTGAAAGGGAGCCAATTAGATAATTACTTACTTACCTAATCAGATAATTACATCCCGGCGCAGCCGGCCACACCCTAAATCTTTTCCTCTCCCCCACCCTATCCGCAAAAGATTGTGCGCTCCTTATTCAGCCCCGTTGCCGCACTCTTTGCTTTGATGCTTTCAAGCCATTTTCCATTCTTTCTAATTAAATACTCAAATAATTAGGTAATTACAAAATTAAAGTCTCCCCTACCCTATTCGGCAGGCCTTTTTGTATTCAGCCGCAAAACTGGTCGGGAATTTTTAACGGAGTAAACCCTATTGATTATGTCAATTTCTGGCCGTCCAACCGACCGTTATCCAGCCAAAATCCGACCCGTTACTACGCAATCAAGTGGCTCGACAGTGCTTGCGGAAACCGCTCCCGCCGAACAGAACACCCATCCCTACCCCACCTGACTGGTTTGTTGTCAATTTTGTAATTACATACTTACCAAAACGTATCATTAAATTCGTACCGTCGGCCCAACCGTTCCAAAAAAGTCGCCTCCGTCATCGGCGAAAGTGGGAAAAATATCTTTTTATGTAATTACCTAATTAAATAATCACTTAATTAAGTAATCAAAAAGCGCATGGAATGATGTACCCCGACACACGCCGGGCAAGTCGGACGCCCGAAAGGCCATTTTCAAAACAGGCCCTAATTTTCGTTCTAAGCGACTTTCTTCCCTCATCGCCCCTTTGTACGAGAAATGAGCGAATCGTTCGATGGCGGGCAAATCTGGCGGCAAAAACGATAGCGGTGGGAGTATCTTTTTCGGCACGAATGGGTTTTGTGGCCTTTTAGCCTTTCATGCGTCCTTGGTTTTGGCATTTCCTTAATTACATAATCATGTAATTATTTAATTTTTTAAGTAAATAATTAAATACTCTTTTACTTACCTAATTACAAAATGTCTTACTTTTGCCCGGCAATTCATACCAACAGCAACCATACTTAAACAAATTTCACGCTATGTCTATCATCGCAGTCGCCAATCTCAAAGGCGGAGTCGGAAAATCCACTATCAGCCAGAACCTCGCCGTCAGCATCTGGCAAGGAGGCAAGTCCGTGTGCATTATTGACACCGATACGGAGCAGCGTTCCACCCTCGAATGGAGCGAGCGGCGCAACGGCAACGGCCTCGAACCCATTGCAGTCTTTCTGGTGGACGAAGAAAAACTTGCCACCAAAGCCAACGAAGCCGCCGGCGATTTCGATGTCGTCATCATAGACGGCTCTCCGGCGCTCTCCGAAATCACCACCAAAATCGTCCTGATTGCCGATTTCGTCGTCGTGCCGGTGATGCCCAGCGGCAACGATTTCGGCGCGCTCGAAAAATTCCTTCTGCGCTACAATGACACCCGCGCCATCCAGAAGCGGCGCGGCATCGAGACCGCCGGACTCGGCATCCTGCTCAACGAATACGACAGCAAAGCGATCGTCAACCGCACCATCTACCAGGCCATTGACCGCCTTGAAGTGCCGGTACTCGAATCCCGTGTGGCGCACCGCGTCGCCTACAAGGAAGCCAACCTCACCGGCCTTGGCGTCACCGAAATGCAGGACAAGAAGGCCATCGCCGAAATTGAGGCCCTTACCAACGAAGTCCTCGAACTGCTCGAACAGGTCAGCGCCTGAGGAGCGCCCGCAATTTTCTAATATTTTAATTAGGTAATTAGGTAATCATATAATTACCTTTGTAACGTCGGCAGCATCCATTCAGGACGCTGCGAATTGTTCCCCAAGCCTTCACCGCTTAAATTCCGTATCACGCATGGCCAAGAAAAATTTCGATACCTTTCTCCAAACCGTGAAACCGGCCAGCAAAGTCTCGCCCGAAGAAATAGAAGCCATGGCCCGCGAAGTTCACGCGCCCAAAAACGAGCAGCCGGTCAAATCTGCCGCGCAGCCGGCCGCTGCATCGCCACCTAAACCCGTAGTTGAGTCCGAACCTCGTTCAGCCCAGGAGCAGGGTAGGAGAGGGCGCAAGCCCAAGCCGCGCGAGGCCGAGCGCCTCATCCGGGTCTCCGTGGACCTTCCCGAAAGCGTGTTCATCGCCCTCGGCGCCCGCTGCGTCCGCGAAAAGACCGACAAGATGGCCTACGTCCGCGCCCTCGTCGAGCGCGACCTGATCTAAGGCTGAACACCCAACTCAGCCGCCTCGATGCCCTCGTGTGTCCCGATGGATGCACGAGGGCTTTTGTTTCCCGCCATCACGTCCCTGTTGCTACCACAGGCCATCCTCCCGTCAGTCACATCCATTTTTGCCCGTTGCCACGCACCGGGCAAACAGCGCCATTTTCAAAACAAAAAATTTGTCAGCACCTCCTCACCAAAATGACACCTTTTGTCCCGAAAAAAAGGGTGTCATTAACCGCATTATGACATCCCCCCGTACCCCCCGTCGGCCCGAAGTGAATTTTTTGATTTGGGAAAATTTCCTAAACTTTGTGTATTCCTATTCCTGTATCGCAGGGCAAAACTTAAAACAAAACCTGTTATGGTGGCGAATCTGGATACCCACAGAAAAATAAAGTTCCTCAGCGCTGAGGAACAGGAAGGTCTGTTGTCCAACATCCGCAACCGTAAATACCGCCTCATTTCTCTGCTCATGTTGGATTGTGGTCTGCGCCGTGGTGAAGTGGCGAGCATCCAGGTAAGCCACATTGACTTCCCGAAAGCCCTGCTCCATGTAAAAAGCCTGAAAAAGCGGGAAAACGTAGAATGGCGCGTTATTCCGGTTCCTTCCCGGACGCTCGACGAGCTCGCACGCTGGGTCTATGACATGAAAGAACGCCACCCGGAAGCCTACATCTTTCCTGCCGGGCGCGGCAGCAAAACCGGAAAAGGCATCAACCCGCGACAAATAGAAAAGCGGATCCGCCGCTATTCACATGGCAAATTCAGCCCCCACAGCCTGCGCCACACCTACGCCACCCGCCTCGCTGCGGAAGGCGTGGACATGCTGCGGCTCAGCCGTTTGCTCGGCCACAAAAAAAGCAGCACCACCGAAATCTATGCCCACGTCCCCGAAATCCAGTTGCGCGAAGCGGTACAGCGCATTGACCGCCAATCGTGGTGGCGCAGGCTCTACCGCCGCCACTTTCCCGCACCACGCGTCCATGTGCTGCCGACCCGGCGCGGTGAGAAAACCCAGTTTATCATCGGGCGCAAAGCCGAACTTGCCAAATTGGTCGAACTCTGCGAAAAAAAGGTAAACGTGCTACTCACCGGTCCGCAAGGCATCGGCAAATCGCACTTGCTCGAAAACTATAATGCAGGAAAAATGCTCCGCGTGGACGACATGACGCGTGGCAAAAAAGTCCTTGCCGGCCTCGTGTTGGAACTCTACGACCAAGATAAAGACGCGGTGGTCGCAGCCGTGTATTCCAACCAGGATCGCGACGGCAACGCGCTCGTCAACCGGGATGACCTTGGCCAAATTGTGATGAAGGACAGCGAAAAACGCCTCCACGAAGTCTTGGTAAATATCACCCAACCACAGGAATATACCATCATCATTGACCGCGCCGACCACCTGACACCTACGGCCATCCGCATTTTGGAACGGATGAAAAACCATTTCCACTTGATTGTTGCGGCGAGGGTCGTTCCCATTTCACAAGCGACCTGGCTCTCGAACTTTCAAAAAATAGAACTCAAACCCCTGAGCCGCCCGGAATCTCTGGAACTCATCGAACGAATGTCCAGCGACTTTGCCGATAGGGTGGGGGACTGGGAAGCGTACCAAAACCACGTGTACGACCAAACCGGTGGCAACCCATTGTTTATCATAGAAATGTGCGAGCGGTACAGCAAGGAAGACCGCGTGGACTTTCAGGTGATGCGCACCATCAACCACACCGCCGCCACGCCCGATATTGATATGACCGTGCCCTTTGTCGTACTGCTTTCCTGCCTGATGATACTGCGCTACGTCGGGCGCGAACTCGGCGACGAAGATACCGGCGCTTACAAACTCATCGGCGGCGCAGCCTTGCTGTTCCTGCTCTTTGGTCGCCCCATCTTCCGCCAGACAAAAAGAAAATACGTCTGACCGAGCGCCAGACAAATTTTGTAAATTCCATAATTCCGAAAATTCTGTTCCATGACGCTCCCCAACCACATTGTCGGCGGCGCCGTGTTCACCGGCGTTTTTGGGGCCACCATCAGCGGTATCAACCTGCTGGCTTCCCCCTGGTACATCGCGGTAACGCTTGCGGCAGCCGTCTTGCCCGACGTGGACAATACTTCCAGCCCGGTGGGCCGGGTAGTAGGGCCGCTTTCTTATTGGCTCAACCGACACTACGGTCATCGAACACTCACCCACTCGGTCGCGGCGCTCATAGTGCTCACCTTGATTTTCGCCTTTGCCGAACGAGCCGTTTCCGGGCATACCAGCCTCACCTGGTTCTTTTTCTGGGGTTATCTGAGCCACATTATCCTCGATATGTGTACCGTCAACGGGGTCAAACTGTTTTATCCCTTTCACAAATCGGCCTGCGTCATCCCCGGCGATCCGCGCTACCGTTTCGAGACCGGCAACATCCGCCATGAAACCGTTTTTTTCTGCGTAGCCATTTTGTGCGGCGTGTTTCTCGTTCCACTTTTCAAAAACGGATTCTGGACTTCTTACAACCGACTGTTCGGCACCATCAAGCACGTTTCCAGCGAGTTCCACAAGTCCGACGATATGCTCGAAGTCGAGTATTGGTACCGCACCGGCACCGAGCAGCGGCACGGCAAGGGCTTTTGTCTCGAAGCCACCCATTCCCGCATCCTGTTGATGGACGCGGGCAAGTTTCACCACATCAACGAAGCGGAGGTGGAAGTACAGCGGGTCGTGCCGATACACACCGGGCGACATTTCGCTTTCAAAGACACGGCTTTTGTCAGCGTCAGCGCCGACAGCCTCAACCGCTTGTTGCTGGGCAAAAAGTTGATGACCATCGAAATCCATTCCAACGTTCAGTTTGAAGCGGCCGGCGGCATCACGCCCGAAATCGGCTATCACTTCAAAGACGACTACCTCGATGCGCTCCGCGTGCGCCCCATAGACAACGATTACAAGGAAAACAGCGCCAATGGGTTGTCGAACGTTCGTTTTCAAAGCAGCCCGCGTATTCATACGCTGAACCGCCGGATTGCCATGTTGCAATACCAATACGAAGAAAGGGCAGGGAAGTACCGCGAGGCGCAGCGCAGCATCCGCGAACTGCGCAGACAAGGAGAGGCCATCGGCACTTCGGATGTGGCTCGATACGAACGCATCCGCCGCGAGATGCAGGAGTGGGAAAAGGTGAAAAACCCCGACGACCCTGCCGGAGAAATTGAAATACTCCGCGCGGAAATCCGGGAAATCCAGGCCGACGATACCAACCGTTACAGGGAAAAATCCGTAGAATGGGAGAGGAAGCAAGGTGACAAACAACCCGAGATTCCGGTCTTCACCGGCTACTTGCGTTTCGTCGTTTTGTCCGACTGACACGGCAACAGGTAGCGTTCACGAATTGAAAAGACAGTTTTGCCCAATATCAACACCAATTTTAACAACTCAATCGTTTGGCTACCAATATTTTTGTAAAACAAAACCCCTCGAAACTGGAAAGGCCAACGCACCCGTTAGCGCGTCAACCTTTCCTCGCTGTACCGTGATACAGTACAACTATTTGCAAAGCAAAGATACGGGCTTTATTTCCGTACTTGTCTATCAAATGTTGGCCGCAAGTCAGCGGCGCGCGCACCACTGTTGGAAACAAAAACAATAAAGGGGAACGGTAGCCTACCGTCCCCCCCTCACACACAGGAGATATTCGCATATCCCGCTGCATGCAAAAAAGCCACCGCAAAAATACGGGATAGCGGATAAACCTGCTATTATTTTTCGCAAGCGTACGTCGGGAGGAGTCTGGCGGAGTTAAAAGCGAGGGATTTTTTAGGCAGTTTTTAACTTTTTGAGGGAGCATAGCCTTGTACTATGTAACCGAAAAAAGGTAAAAAATGACAAAAAAAGACCCGGTTTTAACCCGGCGAGACTCCTCCCGACGTACGCTTAGGCCCGGTGGGAGCCTCTGACTGCGGATTTAGCCCGTCGTAACGACGGCATGGTTATGCTTTTCTAACCGCTAAATCTATTCATCATGGCAAAGCAGCAACGCAGTCAGCCTGCCAAACCGCATCCCGGCGCCCCACGCGGATTCGAGCAGTTGCTCGAATCCTTCGGCCTCGACGAGAAAAAACGCCTTCAAGTCCTTCGAGCCATCCGCAAAGAAGGCGAAAATCTTTCCGCTTACGTTTTTGGCAAATTACCCCCGCAAGACCTGCCCGCCGAGGAAGCGGTGTTAGGCGCTTTGATGCTCGAACGCGATGCCTTTGGCCGGATCCGGCACATCTGCACGGAAGAAACCTTTTACCTCGAAGCGCACCAGATTGTTTTCCGCGCCATTCACAACCTCCACGAACAAGGCGCGCCTATTGACTTGCTGACGGTGACTGACTGGCTTAGGAAAAACAAATTGGAGAATACTGTCGGCGGCTCGTATCGCCTGGTCGAAATGACAGGCCGGGTTGCCAGTACCGCGCATCTCGAATACCATGTGCGGATGCTCTATCAGTTGCAGAAAATACGAGAGCTGATCCGCCGCTGCTCGGAGACCATCCGCCGTGCCTACGAATTAGAGGACGTGTTCGACCTCTATGACCAAATGCACCTCGGCACCAAGTTGGTCAATCCGACCGCTTTGCTGCGCATCCGCAGCATGACCGAAGTTGTGGTAAAGGGCGCACAGGCCAAACCACGCCGCCACCTCATGGGCAGCCTGCTGCGCGAGTCCGACGTGTGTTTCATCTTTGGTGATGAAGGATGCAGCAAATCCATCCTCGCTTTCCAGATTGGCGATGCCGTGGCCGCGGGTCGCTCGGCCTTTGTCGGGCCGGAATTTTACAACGAATGCACAGAGGGCAAAAAGACCATCATTCTCGACTTTGAGTTGGATGATGAAGACGTGGCCGACCGGTATAGCGAAGAAGTGGAGGCCGAATTTTCAAAAGAGCGCACAAAGGCTTTCCACCGGTTCAGCGACAATTTTTTCCGCGCCGACATCAACCCCGAGTGCGAAGACCTCAAAGACCTCGACCTGAAAATCATGCGGCAGATTGAAACGCTGGTCGAGTTCGAGCACCCCGAATTGCTCATCATTGACAACCTCTCCTGGCTCGTCTCCGAATCGCACGACCCCGGCATCGCCACTGCCTTCGTCCGCAAACTGATGACCATCAGCCGCCGCTATGCCGTTTCGGTCTTGGTTGTGGCCCACACCCCCAAGCGCAACACCGCCGAGCCGCTCGAAGCCCGCCACCTGGCCGGCGCCAAGGCTCTGTCCAATTTCGCCACCAACGTCATTGGTATTGGCATTTCCAAACTCGACTCGCACAAACGCTACATCAAGCACATCAAAAACCGCAAAGGCATCAAAGTCTTCACTGAGGAAAATGTCGCCACTTTCACCGTGGCCAAGTCCGGCCCCAACCTGATTTGGGAATATGACGGCACCACCGTCGAATCTATCCACCTGTCCATCACCGACCGCGAAGAATTCGAACGCGATATGCTCGAACGCTGCATGGACCTCCTGCGACAAGGCTACTCTTACCGCCGCATCGCCGAAAAAACCGGGCACGTTTGGTCGCACGAAAAAATCCGCCAGAAGACCAACCTGCGGGAAGCCGAGGAACGCGCCCAGCAGGATCGCCTCTCCGATCAAAATTGATAGCATCCTGCTGCATTTGACACCGGAGTTGTGTCGCCAATCCCTTGACAGTTTTTGACAGTCGTATTTGAATTAAATATTTGTAAACCAGCGTGTTGAACAAGTTTGACAAGTCTTGACACCCCGAATTCTTGACAGTAGAAAAATAAATACACTTTCTTTTTTCTCTGTCAAAACCGTCAAATCTGTCAAGAGTGTCAAAAATGCCAAGCCTTGTCAAACCCTTGTCAACAAGCCCAAACCTGTTCAGCCATGACTAAAAATCCCACCGTCCGACCCGAACACCTCGCCGAGGTATTCACCGAAATCCGAATGCGCAAAGACGTCTATCCCCGCCGCATCGCCGAACGCCTGATGACCCCGAAAAGTGCCGAAAACAAAATCGCCCTGATGACCCAGGTACACGAGGTGCTGATGTGGCTGCACGAAAACAAAAAGCCTGCCGACTCTCCGTATCCGCCCGGCATCTGCGGCCTCTCTGCCCATATCAAGGAACTGAAAACCGAACTCAACTGGCGCGACCGGGTGTACAACCGGAAAGTCTTGCTCGGTCAGATGAAACCGGAAGAACGCGACCTGAAAATTCGCCTGGTGGAAGAAGTAAAAGTCATGTTGGAACAAATGCAAGCCCACAACCTGGCGGTGCAAACTTCACTTTTCTAATTATACAATTAGGTAATTATGGAATTCACCGTGCTCGACACCTTCATCGTCAACGCCGTCGCGGAGCGGAGTTTCATCAATCCCAAGTATCCCCATTTCGTGCAAACGGCGCAGTCGCTCAATGCCCGTTTCGGCAGCCTGTCGGCCATCCCCGGCTATTCGGAGCTTACCGCCATCACCGCGCCGCACATCCGCCGCATACAAACGCAAGGCGTATCTGCCGAAGAAAGCGGCCTGGCCGCCGGTTTCATCGTCGGCGCCGTCAACCTGTTCCTTCAACGAAACAAACTCTGACTATGAAAACGACCCTTGTTTTGCTCGCAACGGTATCAATATTGACCATCGGCTGCAAATCCGCCCGCGTAGGGTGGGGGAGGGGCGAGTCCGCCCAATTGCCTGACTGGCTTCAACAATTCCATCGCGCCGTGCCTTTCAGCGATTCCGTCGGCTGGAAAGCCCAGGCATACCGTCTGCCCGAACCTTACGAATTGCCGGCCCGCAGACTCACGCGCCGCACAGCCATCCGCCGGTCCGCGCAAATTCGCATCGAGCGGTACTTGGAACTGGGCAATCTGCTCGTCCACGCCGGCACCTACCGAACCCCGCGCGATGGAGGTCACTTCACCGTCCCCGTTTCCTTCGAGTGTCGCCATTGGTTCGTCGTCACAGGCAACGGCCAACTCGCCGTCCAGCGCCTCGACTTCTACGACCGCCAATCGGCTCGCCTCCAACTGGTTTTCCGCCGCAGCGACCCCGTCGCCGACATTCCCGACTTTGCGCTCGCCCGGCCACCCGCGCCAGACGATCAGCCCGTGCTGCAAACCTTCGCCATCTCGCCAAAGCCGTTTTTCTACCGGCAGATACTGCCCGACACCCTGTTTCAGGGTCGGCAGGTGAGCATTGAGCATTACTGGCACTGCAAAGACCGGCTTCTGCACCTCGGCACGGAGCAGCACATTGTCGGCAACCAAAAATGCTTTCTGATTCAAATGGGCGGCGAGCACTGGTTTCGGGTGACGGAGCGGGAGAAAACCACGATCTTCCGCTACATCCTCGACGAAACCCAACCCAGCCTCTGGCAACTTCGCCGCTTCGACGGCGAACCGTTGTGGCCTCCCGTCGCTACGACGCGGCAGTAGGCCCTGTACGGCGAAACTGATGTTTCGCCCACGTCTTTCCAATCCTTCAACATCCTATCCATCCCGATTCAACCTTTTTCTGGTGGGGGGCTGCGCGCAATTTGGGGGGAGACAAACAAAAAAACAATTAATTCAAAAAGAAAACATCACCACCACAATTCGTTTTAAAAATTTGATGTTGTAATTTTTTAAGTCTTTTAATATTTTTAGGTGACGGCAATCGCTTGAAAATCAATGTTTTACAAGGGCAACTCTAACTACTTTGGAACAAACCATAACTCTTTTGGATGCAAGGCTAACCTTTTTGGGACTTTTTCTAACCGAATTGGGACAATGCTATAACTCTTTTGGGAGCAAGTGTAACTGAATTGCTTCGAGTCTGATGCAATGCCTAAAAACGGGCGTTTGCGCCAAATATCTGATGCTCGTAGGTTTTTTGCCCTCTGCGATTCACGGCTCGATGCGCTGTTATTCCCCCTGAATTGAATGTAGCCCTCAATCTTTATGCATAACTATAACCGTTTTGTAAGAAAAACTATAACCAATTTGGGAATTAACTATAACTTTTTTGGAATGATCAGAACGCGCCATTTTTAAAAGTAACTAATTTGGAACGTAAATATGCCGTAGTATAACTCTTTTGGAACAAATTGCCGATGAAACTCGTCTAAGTATAACCTTATTGGGACAAAAAATAGCGGCCAGACAGCCAGACATAACCACTTTGGAGTGAATTTCCGATCTACCGGCTTCATTTAGCCCCTTATTGTAACTCCTTTGGAAGAAATCGCCGAAAAAATGGCTGTTGTCCCTCCAAATATAACTATATTGGAAAAAAAGTATCTCCCAATGTAGTTACATATTGCGCCAAACCAGTACGTTAGCTGCCGCTATCCGGGCAAGCATTCCAAAACGGGTATAGTTATGGCCAAATACACCAGGAAAAATCAGGGCATTGTCGTAATCAAAAAGTCCAACCAGTTGATCGAGGCGCGGTATAAATTCGACGTGTGGGAAACCCGCATCTTCCTCTCCGTGCTCTCCAACATCAAACGTGACGACGAAGATTTTAAAGTGTACCGCATCTGGTATCGAGAGGTCATTAAGTCTTTCGGTCTTCGTTCCGGCCAGTCCTACGCCTTCCTGCGCGATGCCGCGCGCAGCCTTATCCGCAAGGTGTTCAACATCAGCAACGAGGACAACGGATTCCAGCGTGAGACCGAATATCACATCATCCGCAGCATCAACTACCTCACCGAAGGCGAACAGGGTCGCAGCGGCACCGAGTCCCAGGAGTACATAGACATCACCATTGACCCCGACATGAAGCCCCTGTTGTTGCAACTCAAAAGCAACTTCACGGCCTACGACCTGCGCAACATCGTCAAACTCGGCGCTTACCCCGTCCGCGTGTACGAATTGTTGAAGCAATACGAAAGCATCGGCGAACGCACTCTCGAATTTGAAGAAATGAAGCGAATGTTCGAACTCACCACCGAGTACCCGCACTTCGCCAACTTCTACCAAAAAATCATTCAGCCCGCCGTAGAGGACATCAACCTGCACACCGACCTCAGTGTCTCTGAAATCATCAAAGAGAAAGAAGGCAAGCGGGTCGTCGCACTTCGGTTCCGTTTCCACCGCAAAAGCGACGATGAGCTGCGCCGGATGCGCGGCGAAGAGCCGAAAGCGGCCATACTCCCGCAATTGCCGTTTCCCGATTTCCCCAACAACCCTGCTGCCATCGCCGCCGAAGCTTCCGAACCTTCATCGGTGGACCTGATTTTTACCAAATACCAGGAAGAAGTGGTGCAGGGCTTCGGGGTCACCCCGACAGCCTTTCTTTCCCTGCTCACCTCTGCGACAGAGGAGCAAGTCGCCCAGGCCGTCCGTGTCACGCGCCGCGCCAAAAACGCCCAGCAATTGAAAAATGTGGCAGGCTTCTTCATCGAAGCCCTGCGCAACGGCTACACCGACGAGCAAGAAGAAACCGGCAAAAAGAAACGCAGCGACGCCGAGAAGTCGGCCAAGAAACTCCAAGAACTGCTCGAACAACTCGCCGACCTCGAAGCCGAGCGCCGCGCAGCCGCCAACGAAGTCATCCGCGAACTGACCAACGCCGACGCTTTCCTTGCCGGCGAGGCGGTCTCCAAAATCATGTCCAACACCCCCGTCCGCCAGTCGCTCGAAGCTCAAACCGGCCTCACCCTCGATGCCGAGCTTCCGATGGACACCTGGCGCGAAAACAAACCCATGCGCCATGCGGTCATCCACCAGATCGAAGCCATGAAGCCCGAGGCTTTTAAGGAAGTCAAGGCAAAGTACGACGGCCCACTGTTGAAGTTGCGGCAGGCGGTGGAGGCCTTGCAGAGAGGGTAGGGTGGGGGAGTAGGCAAAGAATTTTTTACAAAAAATAATTTAATAAGAACATGAATAATCCAAATTTGGCGTAATTTTGAAAATTATTTTCAATAATAAACAGAATCGGGAAAATGATACTCGAATTTGCAGTAGAAAATTTTCGCTCCATCAAAAATCGCCAGGTTTTCTCTTTGATCGCGGAATCTTCCAAAATCAAGGGCGAAAATGTTTTTGAAGTTAGTCTCCCGAATGGCGGTTCTGTCCGTCTGTTGAAAACTGCCCTGATTTATGGTGCCAACGCTTCGGGAAAAAGCAACTTCATTAAGGCCCTGGGTAACTTGATTCAAATGATAAGCCGCCGGATTTCCGGCGCCGGCCGTCCCATAAGAAGCTACAATCCTTTTCTCTTCTCCACAAATACAGTCGCCGAGCCGACCGTTTTTGAACTGACATTTGTATTTGAGGAAGTGAAGTATCGGTACAAAGTCGCTTTCAACCTTACACAGATTTTAGAAGAAGAATTGGTTTTTTCACCGAAAGGCCAAACCCAACGCATTTTCGAGCGTCACGGTGGGCCGCAAGATTTGTTGCATAAAATAAAACTGGGAAAAAACTTCGGCAACAAAGAAATTGAAGTATTCAATAATCAGTTGGCGCTGAACAAATTCGGCACTGATACGCCCCATGAGTTGCTGACCAAGGTATATGTATATTTTAATTCCATTGATGTCAGCAATGCGGTGCGAGGAGCTTCCAACAATATGCAGGTGCGCCAGGTTTCTCAGACCCTCTCCGAATCCGACCATCAGCCAATATTAAAAAGGCTGGAAAAACTAATCAGGGTGGCCGATACAAAAATTGATAGTCTTGAACTTTTGCAGTCGGAGGAGCGGGAACGGCTCGTTGGAAGAAATGGAGAAACAGTACGTAAAACGCTGGGAAGCACCCGCTTGAACACCATGGTCTATGGCGTCCATAAAGTATATGACGCCGGTCAAGAAGTTGGAGATGAAAGGCTGCCCTTTGATGAAGAATCGGAAGGCACAAGAGCGCTTTTTTGGCGTGGCGGGCTTATTCTTGAAAAACTGGAACAAGGTGGTGTCCTGGTGTTCGACGAACTCGACAACAGTCTCCACCCGAAATTGGTAAAATTCCTCGTGCAACTTTTCTCCAATTCGCGTTCCAACCCCAATCATGCACAACTGATTTTTGCTACGCACGAGGTTACCCTGTTGGATCGGGATATGTTCCGAACCGACCAGATTTGGTTTACCGAAAAAAATCAATACGGAGAGACCGAATTATTCTCCGCCCAGGATTTCGACGGTGTGCGGGAAGATGTGCCATTTGACAAATGGTACATGGCTGGAAAATTCGGTGGATTGCCTAAAATCGAAGACGTCGAATCCATTTTCAACCATGAGTAGAAAAGCCCGCACGCTTCGAAGGAATATGCTCGTCGTCTGTGAAGGCTCGGTGACCGAACCGGAATATTTTGCCGTGTTGAGAAGGATAGCCCTTGAAAATGAGGTGTGGGAGGAAATAGAAATACGGCCAAAACCCCGCAGCGATGTGGAACAAGAAGATACAACGCCTCCGCACAAATCGCCGCGACAAAAACGTCAGTTGAAAACGGTGCCGCTTCCCGAAGAAGCCGACGAAATCGAGCGACAATACTCGTGGAGACAGACCCCGGCCAATTTTGTAAAAGAAGCCCGCGATGGACTTAAAGATGATACTTTTGAAGAAGCATGGGCTGTTTTTGACCGGAACGGCCACCCCGCTCATGGTCACGCTTTCAGTCTTGCCCGCGAGCCGGTCAATGGCAAAACAGTCAATATTGCTTTTTCCAGTATCGCCTTTGAGCATTGGGTGTTACTGCATTTTGAGCGAAATGCTACTGAATTTGTCAAATCGGAATGTAAAGACCAGGAGGGGCACTATTTAGAGTGTGGCTCAGGCCTCCATGCCGACGATTGCTGGGGCGCTCGCTGCGTGTCAGGGTACTTACGAGTTAACCAATACCTGACGGGCTCTACAAAAATCCGCGATAACGATTTTCAAGGCTTTTTCAACCGTTTGACCGAGGCTGAGTATCGAGAAAAAGCGTACGAAAATGCTGCGTGGCTTCGCCACACCGTACCGCACAACGAGACCGAACCATATCTGAGCAATCCGTACACCAATGTGGATGCCTTGGTCAAACGGCTGCTTGGCGAAGACGGTCAAACAATTGATTGGGCCAATCTGGGTCAAACCGTTGAGTGGCAATTACTTGAAATTCAAGTTGATGCAGAGAACGATTCTTTTAAACTGACAATTACAAATATAGGCCCGGTAACCAGATTACTCAATGGGTATGATATTGGGGTTTTCTCAAAAAGAAATGCGCAAACAGAAGAATGGCGACCTGCCGAGACGACAAGCGGAGTAATCGAAGCCGGGGCGACCAAAAGTTATTATCTCGAACCTGCCGACGGTTTTCAGGACACCATCCTCGAAATCAAAACAGACAACCATCGGCTGCTGTTCGTGATATGAGTTTGATTCAAATAATATGGAAAGTGAAACACTTCTAAAATTCATTGGCGGTGGCGAAACCAATATACAGGACGGCGAAGAAATGCCCGTGCCCTTCACCATCGCCGACGAACTGGACGCCCGCGAGTTCCGCCAGTTCTACGAAGAAAAATACCAGACGCCGCTCGACGAAGCCGAACTGTCCCGTTTACTCGCCAACCTCCGGCTGGCCGGCGGCCACCGCCTCAACGTGGCCGGCGCCCTGCTCTTTGCCAAACACCCCGAAAAAGTTGTCCCGCAATTTTTCATCTCCGCCGTCTGGTTTGCCGGAACCGATATCGCCGGGGAAAAATACCACGGCAGCGAAGACATCCGCAGCACGCTCCCCCAACTCTACCAGCGTGGCCTTGATTTTATGAAACGCGCCCTCAACCGCCCTCAAAACGGAAAAGACTTCAACACCCTCGGCGACCTCGAAATCCCCGAAGTCGTCTTGAAAGAGTTGCTGGTCAACGCCCTCATCCACCGCGACTACTTCATCCGCGACAGCATCAAAATTTTCGTGTTCGACGATCGCATCGAAATCCGCAGCCCCGGAAAACTGCCCAACAACCTCACCGAAGCCCAAATACGCGCAGGCATCCGCCGCTCCCGCAACACCATCCTTGCTTCCCTGGCGCCCGACGTGCTGCCTTACCGGGGCATCGGCAGCGGCATTTTGCGCTCTTTGAAGGCCTGGCCGCATATCGAATTTGTGAATGACAGGGAAGGGGAGGAGTTTAGGGTGGTGATCAGGAGACCAGTACCTGCAAAGAAATAACCGAAGCAAAACCAGCAATTTATGTCACTTGTAAAGCCGTATTTCCGCATTATTCGACCCCGGTTGGATGGCAGTTATGCTCAAAACGTCAATAATTTTTACGCTACTGATGTAGAATATGCTTCCGACAGAATCCAATTGATTTGCGCTTTTGATTTACTGGTAGAAGATTTGAGGAAGATATTCAGTTTTATCGAACCAACAGACTCAAATAAAACTGCTTACTCACATCGAAATTATGAGCTCCTGCTTCGAGCTTGCACAGAGTTTGAAACCAACTGCCAAGCCGTTCTATTTGCCAATGGTTGTACGGTTCCTGTTTCTGGGCGTTATTTTACTATTCGAGATTACCACAAACTGAATCGGGCGATGCGCCTGAGCGAGTATTTGATAATGCTAAATCTTTGGTCACCGGTACCAAGGATATTTGCCCCGCTGGATGAGTGGGGTAGCGGCACTTCGCTCTCTTGGTACACGGATTACAATACCGTCAAGCATGACCGAAACAAAAATTTTCCCCAAGCAAGTTTGGAAAATGTCGTCAAAGCGGTCGCAGGTGTGTTCGTTATTCTTTATGCCCAGTTCAATTTCCTAACCTTCAATGCACAGCATAAATGGGGGATGTTGGGGAAGGATGATGAAACTGATTTTGAGTATGACTCAGGCTCTCTTTTCGCGATAAAAGCACCAATCAGTTGGCTTCCCGATGAACGTTACGATTTTGACTGGAAGACATTGAAAATGTCGGCTGACCCAATTGCCCAATATCCGTTTTGAGTCTGCGAGTAAATTAACGCAAATCTACTCACGGCTCCGCCGGCCAGCCCTCCCCGCCACGTCCCGCTGACGCGGGGGCGTCGGTCGCGCAGGCCACATCGTGGTCGCGCCGGGCGAAAAGCCCTCACTTCGCCTGGCCGGGGTCTGCCCCTGCGCTATCGCGCAAAGGCAGACCCGGTGGGTAACGGGTGAAAAGAAAACCTCAACCCTTGTTTGGAAAAAAATAATAATGGTTAAGCCGCCCTTCTCCTTTCCCAATACGCCAACTCCTCCGCCGTCACCCGGATACCGTGGGCTGTTTCCGGCCCAATCCATACCTGGCCATTGATTAACCAAGCCTCGTAGTAGGTCATCCATTTAAGGGTTAACGGAATGATTTCCCGCGCCATCGAAAATCGCTTTCGATACCCGATGTGTGCCGGGTCATACAGACATAGATGACCGTCGGAATACATGTGTATGTCTGGATGGGGTAGAATATTCGGTTCAAGAATGAACACCAACGGCGCCACATTGGGCTTGTAAAAAGCCCCGATTCGATATGACTGACGGTAAGCCGGGCCGCTCACCCGCATATCAACGGACAGCATTCCGTTTCCACGCCGAACTTTTGCTTTGGGATAACATACTTTCAGGTCCGTTTCCTGAATCATCAAGTCCATGCGCTTCTCGCGGACGCTGTAAAATGGCCGGTCACTTACCATCGCTGTAAAAAGAATTGTTTGGAACCGGAATGGAGGTTGGCTTCGCCGTGATTTGGGCTGCTGGCGTGACAAATGCCTTGCCGTTACCCCCTTCCAGTACTCTGATTTGTTCGCCCAAAAGTCTCAGTTGTTCGTTTGGGGCCACGGCCAATCCCCAACCTGCCCGCGCGGCATCAATCAGGAGTGTTCCGTCCGGTTGCAACTGCGCCGCTTCTTTCCCCACGGCTTTCAAGTAGGCTGCCCAATGGAAATGGTACTGGGTGTAATTGAAGTCTTTGGCTTGAAAAATATACCGATTTTCGGTATCCGCTTTGCAGAAAGAGAGGGTTTGGTCCCCCATTCGGTCGCGCATATTTTGCCCCAGAACGATGCCATTGGAATCGGCGGTTTTCTGCATTTTGGCCGCCAGGCTGGTATGGAGGCTGGTCGTAGAAAGTTCGCCGCAATCCACCGTTCCGTGCAGGCCCCAGAGTACGTCGTCGGCTTCGCCGAAGTCAATCCCGATGCGGGTGTAAACCTTTTCCAGGCCATATTCCTGAAAAATGGCGGGGAGTTCGTTCTGCATGAAATGGCAGAATATCGTGGCGCCGTGCAGCGCATCCATCACGGCCTGCCTTTCCGATAAGCGTTTTCCCCCGAAGTAACAAAAAACGCCGTCGAACATGATTCGCTGGGTGTAACCTCCAAAGAGCGAAAAAGTATGGGTTGCTGCCCGCACGACGATGTTGACGACACCATGAATCTGCTCTTTGGTCAAACGCTTGAACATATTCGTCGAACCCTTCACGTCCACAAAAAGCGAAACGATGTAATGTTCTTCGGTCATGCGTTCAGATTGTTTCAAATACGCAAAATCCGGGTGTGGCGCCAATACCGGACGTTGGTAAGACCGGATGCCGAACAGGTTCGCGATTCCTTGTAAAGGCATTTGCAGATTATCGATTCTGACTAATCCCTCGTTGATACTCCTGAGCATTTCCCGTTCGGGAAAGCCGCCGATGTGCGGATAACTGCGCTTTTCAGTGTCTATGCCGAGATTCAGCACGTTTCGGAGTTCTTCCAGGTAGGGTTGGTAGAGCTTCATTTATTTCAAATTGATGATTAATGCGATGGAGGCGAGAATGAGCACGGCATACGAAACGAAAAGCAGGTAAGTTGCCCACCTCAGCCACTTGAACTTTGCTGCCAGCCCCTTTGACAAAAGGTATACCTGGCGCTGCAAGTCATTCGTAACGTCGTCGTCTTGTTGTGCTGAAAATTTGCGCTGAAAATTCGCCTCTGTCAGGCTGGAAATGTCGCCGAAGAAAACAAGCGAGTTAGACCCTGACTTTTGGTAAGGCAATAAGGCCCAGGACGTAAAAAAAAGCGAGGCGGCCCATAACAGGCTCAGGGCGATTCCGAAGAATTTTAACCAACCCGTCCAGGTGACGTCGTCTTGAAATGCGGTGTAAAATGCCGCGATTCCTCCAATGCTGAACGTGTTGATCACCAGCATCGCATTGCCTTTGTTGTTTACGGAATCGTAGTAATGGTCAAACCGCTCAATTAGAAATTTCAGATGTTCGTTTTTGTCTGGCATGTTTTGATGAAAATTGTCTGCTCTCCCCATGTGGTGATTGGAAGGATAGGCGAAAACCTTCCGTGGATTAAAATAGAATCAATTTTTTGTTTCAAAAAATATGCCAACACAAAAACAATCTATTTCATTTTACTACGTCAATAAAATCCTGCCAAGTTGTCGTTTATGGGTCTGAAATGACTGACAGAATATGTGGGTTTGTCAGATACAACGGGTGGTCAAAAGGCATAAAATTGATGAAAACGGACGTTCCAAGGTGCCGAATGCCCGTTTGCTCCCCACCGCTCCGCCGGCCAGCCCTCCCCGCCGCGTCCCGCTATCGCGGGGGCGTCGGTCGCTCAGGCCACATCGTGGTCGCGCCGGGCGAAAAGCCCTCACTCCGCTTGGCCGGGGTCTGCCCCTGCGCTATGGCGCAAAGGCAGACCCCGGCAGTAACACAAAGAAGCAGCCGCAAAAAAAGTGGGGTAAGGGAGCCCGGTTTCACCCCGGGCTTCGGAGCAGCGGATAAGCAGTAATCACCACGCCATCCCGGACAATCACAACAGCCAGGCAGGTAGTCACGAGCAGCGAGCATCCTTTTTCGAAGCCTTCGCCGATGGCAGCGTCGAAACGAAAGACAAACACCCCGCCTCTGGGGCGTTCCCCGGCCTGCCATCGCGCCAGGGTCTCCCGGATGGCGTGCAGCAAATCCGCGTGGCGATACCAGCGAGCCGACGACACCGGCTTGCCGGAAAGCCCCGATACCCGCATACCCCCGGTCCGGGCGCGTTCCAGAATATCTGCAATTTTCAGCATCGGCCCGTGCCGTTGAAAAAAATGCGACTTCTCCACCGACAGGTCTATGAGTTCATAAAATTCGTCCAATTCAGCAAGCGCAGGAGCAAGGAAACCCACAACACGGGCTGTTCGGCGGATATCTTGCCAAATAATCAGCAAGCGCCAGAGTCCGATCGCTACCAAAACAAGGAGTACGATAACGGCACTCCAATAACTCCACAGAGCGAGCAGAATCAGCGAAAATGCAGGAGTAACGCGATGCATAAATTATCGGGTGTCAAAATCTGAGCCAGCGAAGGCAGACCCCGGCGGTTAAGAGAAAGGCGAAAACCAATGTAGCCCTCAAAGGCTTTGAGTCGTTATGCTTTCTTCAACCAGAGATAAAAACAATTCGCTGTAAGTGGTGATTTCAATTTCAGGCCGATCCTCCACGATCTGGTCATTGTCCACAAACAAGACGACACATTTTCCGCCGGGATTTTTTACGCTGCGATAAATCAGACCATGAACCTTCATTTTGGTGGACAATACATACCTCAGATACTCTGTGACCACTTGGGTCGGGATGTAGTCCAGGTGTATTTTGTCGTCTGGTTTAATCGGAATGGCTACATCACGGAGGAACGATTGAATAAATTTTGCAACGGCACGCTTACCCCGACTCGATTTGTCTAAGAGACTCGGTACTCCCTTAAACTTGGTAAAGTCAATCAGGTTCAGAGCTTTTAAATTCGTAAAAGTGCCGGTGGTAATTTCCGACCCTGTCCAACTCGTGTCGGCAACTTCATAAAAGCAGGTATCCGGGTCAAAAGCGCCGTAAAACATGGAAATGCCGGCAGGACTCATCCGGTTGTCTTTTGCTAAATAGCCAGGAGGAGAGCCCAAGCGCTTAGCGTACCCAATTTTCTCCCCTGTGGTGTGCTGCTGCGCTCGGAAAATCTTCAACTGTCTAATTGGAAAACGTGTGATGAGATTCAAACGAGTAATGGCACTGCAAACCTCATCCAGAATATCAAAAGGATTTACGAAGTCACCGTAAGGATTTTCAAATCGTTTTCGGTGTTCCGGTCTGAAAAAGAGAAACCGGATTTTGTGTTTGATAACCTCTTTGAACTCCTGCCAGCCATCTATTAATCGTTCATGTTCTTCGGGCGTCCAAATGCTTTGTGTGCTCAAATAAGCGTGTTCGAAGAATGCTGCAATATCCGCCGCGATGTCGCCATCGTCAACGCCAAACTCACCTTGCAACACCTCCTCAGTATAACTGACAGAAATACCCGGAAACCGGTCCTCATAAAAAGTTTGCTCTTTGTCATAAGGAGCGCCACGCGAATAAGGGTCATCATATTCGGAAAGAACAGCTTCTTCGAGCACTTCCGCCAAATCTCGAACCTCAACGCAGATGGCTTTCTTCTTACAAATCGCGCATTTGATTTTCTGACCACTGGATTTGATGTGAGAAATGACAAGTGGGTCTTCAAAATGCTTGGAGCAAATGGGGTAATTTTTCATCATTAATACGGCTTGTGGAAGATGCTTTTGATGATCCCGGTAAAAACGAAGCATATCAAAAAATATGCCCCACCATTTCCTGCCGCTTCGCCGGCCAGCCCCGCGCTGCCGCGTCCCGCTATCGCGGGGGCGGCGCTTGGGCAGGCCACATCCCGGTCATGTTTTGGCCTTTGGGCACTCACTTCGCTTAGCCGGGGTCTGCCCCTGCGCTATCGCGCAAAGGCAGACCCCGGCAGTTGACGGATAACCCCGGACCAACAAGATCGCGGTCAAACTCAGAAATACGAACTCACGCCAAACTGCCAACCCGCCGTCCGCGCAGGCGGATTACCCAAAATATCGCGTTGCCATTCGTAGCGGTAGTTCAGCCGCAGCACCGTTTGAGCCGTGGGGCGGAAACTGATGCCGGGTACGACGGCGCGAAAATCATCGGCGATGTCGCCGCCGGTCTCCCGGAATGTACCCGCGTTCCAGTCCACATATTCTAAACGGCACACCACGCTGAATACGGCTTTTTCCCAACCCAACCATTTCCGGCGCAACACTGGCTGCACCACATCCAAAAAGCCCCCATGCTGACGACTGCCGAATTGTTGACCGTATGTTTCCGGCACATCCACCTGCACCCAGGCCCATTCGCCGAGCAGCCTCGTCCCGAGATGCGGCACAACGGTGTTGAAATCTGCCGCGAACGTGTGCAGCCGGCGCTTCCGGTCGAGCGTCAGGCCGTCCTCCTGGAATTTGTTGTACACGCCGCCCATGTACGAAAGGCCAATTTCCCCGACATTCTGACGGCGCACCGATATTTTTCCCGTGTACAGCGGCTGCCCGTTGAAACTCTCCTCGAAACGTTCGGGATTTTCTTTGGCTGCCGGTAAAAAAGTGCGGTTTTCCGGGTTGCTGATAATGCTTTCGTCAAAACCGTTGCTCAGGTAGGCCTCGTAGCCGAACGTCCAGTCGCCCGTGTAGAATTTGCCGTACAGCCCAAAACCCACGTTCGACCAGGTGGCGGGCAACATCTGTGTCGCCGACACCGGGCGACTGATAAAATCCCATTTCGGCCCGTCGTGGTTTTGGTTGAACGCGCCGATGGGGTTCATCACCACGCCGCCACGCAGCGTCAGCGCGGGATGAAATTGAATATCCAGCGAGGCAAATTCGATGTTGATTTCGCGCCCGCCTTCTTCAAACTCGATTTCGGTCAAAAACCTGATGCGCCGCGCAATGCTCGACGACAGAAACATGGTCAGTCGCGGCAATTGGAACGACAAGCCTTCCGACACCCCATCGGTGGCAAACCAGGCGGTGTTGGCCTCTACGTACCCGCCAAGCGCCACGGGCATTTTGCCCATCTGTAAAAAAGGCCGGTCGTACACCGCATCCATGTTCATTTTTCCCGGCACGGAGTCCGTTGCGGCGGGCGGTACCCGGCGCAGCCAGGTACTGTCATTTTGCGCCGATGCTGCGTTTGCCGCCGGCAACAGTAACGCGAACAAGCCGATTTTATGCCAGCCAGATGTGGATATGTGTTTCATCCTGTGTCGTTTTAAAAGTTTTGAGCGGTCGGTCGGCAGGCCCGTCGAGCACGGCGCCGCCGGTGCTGAATTCGCTGCCGTGACAAGGGCACACATAACGATTGCCCTGTACTTCCACCTCGCAACCCTGATGGGTGCAACGCATCAGGCAAGCCGTGTAGGTGTCGCTGGATTTGTACAAACACACCGGGAACTCCGCGCCCGGCGGCTTCACAAAAACAAAATTGCGTTCGCGCAACTCTTCTTTTTTCAGGTACTGAAATTCCGATTTTGGCACACTGACCCTGTCCGCTGCCACTGTCGCTTTTGCGAAATAAACCGCGCTGCCGCAACTTTCGCCCAACAAGGCCGCGAGGCAAAGCGCCAGTCCTGCCTGGCTGCTGATGCTGATAAACTCGTCTCGTCTCATGATTTCAAAGCGATTCCAAAAAGCTGAGCAATCGTGTTTTTTGAGCCGCATCCAGCGCCTGGTACGCCGCCCGGCTTTGGCTGCCCTCGCCGCCGTGCAGCAGGATGGCCGCCTCGATGTTTGGCGCCCGCCCGTCGTGCAGTAGGTAGTATTGGCCGCCCTGCGAATTTTTGGAAAGCCCCAGACCCCACAGCGGCGGGGTGCGCCACTCGGAGGTCGTGGCCGAACCCTCGGTGTAGCCGTCGTCGAGTTCAGGCCCCATGTCGTGCAGCAGCAAATCCGTGTAAGGGTGAAAATCCCGTTCGGCCAGCGGCTCGATGGAGGAGGGACCGGTGCGCAAGGTCGGGCGGTGACATTTGGCGCAGCCGACTTGCCCGAACAACGTTTTGCCCGTCGCTACATCCGGCGCATCCGTGTCGCGGGGAATCGGCGCTTTCAAGGTGCGTAGGTAAAACACCACGTCCTGCACCGTCTGGTTGCTCACCTCCGGGTCAATCTCGTGACTCGTATAAGTATCGAACGGCTCGTAAGTGGAAGCGATGCCCATATCCTGATTGTATGCGCGGGCGCTTTGTTGCAGCAAATCGTACACGACGGCTTTTTTCCCGAACCGCCCGATGTATCGCCCGGTTTGTGATACGGCATCCGGTCGGGCGGTCAAGTAGGCCGGCAGGGCGATCCAGTTCGGTCGTCCGCTGATGCCGTCGCCGTCCAAGTCGTCCGGGTCGGACATGGCCAGAATATCCGCATCCGGCACGAGTTCCAAAAAACCCAGACCTGTATTGGCCGGCGGCAACAGTTTGGCGAAGGGAGCGCCGGACGGCAACTGTTCCGGCGAGTAGCCCGGCAGGGCGCGGTGTTGGAGTTGCGGGCCGCCGAGGTGCAGGTACTGGTTGCCGGTGTCGTCCCATTGGCCAAAGCGCGTGAGCGCATTCATCGGGTGACCCTTGCCGTCGCCTGCGTGGCAACTGCCGCAACTGGTGGACACGAATAGTGGCCCTAACCCGGTGGTTGCCGTAAACACCTCGTCGTTAAAAGCCACATCGCCCGCCAGAAAACGGCGGTTTTCTGCCTCGCTCAGCCCTTCGACGGGGCCATCGAGCAGTTCCGCATCATCAGGCAGCGGCGGAAACGTCTTTTCGCACGCGACTAAGAGCCATATCGTAAAAAGGGAAAAAAAGAGAAGCCATATCATTTGCCATGAGTTGAATTCCCGGCAAATATAAGGCTGGTTGTAAAATAAATTTAGGTTAATCTAAAAATTGTTGCTGGGAATTTAAAATCTGCCGCAAGTCCTCCGGTATCTCCATCGGTCGCAACGGCGGCACATTCGCTCCGCCCGTGTTCCCGACCGGGACTTTGCCCACGAAGGATTTCACTCCACCGAATACGAGTCGCGTGATTTGGCCGAGCACCTCTTTCGGGCTTTTGATAAAAAAACCGAAACGCAACATCCGCCAATGCACGTACGAATGTTCGCGCGGCCAGGGTTGCGCCAGAATATGAGCGCGTTCAAGGTGTCGCCACGCTTGTGGCAGGTGGCGCTCATCAAACTCGGTTTCGTACAGTTCCAGTTCGCGTCGGTGGTGTTGTTTGATGCCTTGCGGCATGGTCCAATACAGTTTCATTGTATGTTAGTTGTTAATCCCAATTCATCCCTGACGAATTCTTTTGAACCGGCAGGCCCTGATATTTCCAGCCAAATCGGACTTTCAGGGTCTTGGATACCAAGTTTGAAGGTGAAAAAGTCGCAACATTGCCGTTCGGCCTGGATGAAAACCATCAGTTGGCCGAGCGTCTCGTCCGATCCGGCAAAACGAAAAGCGTAGCCGTACTCGGTTTCCACCGTTTCGAGGATTTTCTTTTTCAATTCAGCCACCGCGCCCGCTTTGCGGGCTTGCAACTCCGGCGAGGTCAGTTTGCAGGCGATTTCCTTCTGGGTGTTCACGACGTTAAGTTTGTCAAAGGATTGGCTGACCGTAGTTGCGTCGTTTGGTAGTTTTTGCTTGCAGGAGAGCAGCAAGAGTGCTGCCAGTAAGCAGATTATGACGTGTTTCATGTCATCAGATTTTTTTGTTAGTTGAATTTCATCCTTTGCACCCTTACCGCGTTCAAAATCGCCAGCAACGCCACGCCCACATCCGCAAACACAGCCTCCCACATTGTCGCCAAGCCACCCGCGCCGAGTATCAGCACGATGACCTTGACCCCGAAGGCCAAGACAATATTTTGCCACACTACGCGCTTCGTGGCCCTGCCGATGCTGATGGCCGTCGCCACTTTGGAAGGCTGGTCCGTCTGGATCACCACGTCGGCAGTTTCGATGGCCGCGTCCGAGCCGAGGCCGCCCATGGCGATGCCCATATCCGAGACTGCCAGCACAGGTGCGTCATTGATGCCATCGCCCACGAAGGCGATAACGCGAACAGGATTGTCGCGTTTCAGGGCTTCTACTTTTTCTACTTTCCCTTCCGGCAGCAAATCACCAAAACCTTGCCCGATGCCGAGCGCCGCGATGACCTTCTGCACCACCGCGTCCTTGTCGCCCGAAAGCATCACCAATTCGCGTACCCCGGCGCGATGAAGCTCGGACACCGTCTGCTGCGCATCGGGTTTGATTTCGTCGGCGATGGTGATGAAGCCGGCGTATTGCCCGCCGACGGCCACCACCGCAATCGTATCCACTTCCGAGTCAAGTTTGGCAGGGTAGGGGATCTTGAATTTTTGCAGCAGTTTGGTGTTGCCCACCAGCACAGTCTTGCCGTCCACCGTGCCGCTCAGCCCGTGCCCGGCGATTTCCTGCACATCGGCGACGGCGGCTTTTTGCCAATCAATATCCAGTTCGTCGGCGTGAGCAATCAGGGCTTTCCCGACCGGGTGTGTGGAGTGCTGTTCGAGCGCGGCAGCGAGCCGCAGCAATTCGTTTTTCAACAAAAAGGATTCGCTTTCCACGTTTTGCACCTTGAACACGCCGCGCGTCAGTGTCCCGGTTTTGTCCATCACAACCGTGTTCACCTTGGTCATCAGGTCGAGAAAATTCGAGCCTTTGAACAAAATCCCGTTGCGCGAAGCCGCCCCGATACCACCGAAGTAACCCAGCGGAATCGAAATCACCAGCGCGCAGGGGCAGGAAATGACTAAGAAAATCAGCGCGCGGTACAACCAGGTCTCGAACGAATAATCCGGCACAACAAAGTAGGGCACTACGACCAGCAGCGCGGCCAACACCACCACGATCGGCGTATAGACCTTGGCAAACTTGCGGATAAACAATTCCGTGGGCGCTTTGCGGGCAGTGGCGTTTTGCACCATTTCGAGAATACGGGCAATGCTGCTCTCGCCGAATGGTTTTGTCACGCGGATTTCCACCACGCTATCGAGGCTGACCATGCCCGCCAGCGCCGGTTCGCCCGCGGTGAGGGTGCGGGGTTTGCTCTCGCCCGTCAGCGCGGCGGTATCAAAACTGCCCTGTGCGCTCAGCAGTACGCCATCGAGCGGCACCCGGTCGCCGGGACGGACGCGGATGGTATCGCTCACCTGCACGGTGTCGGGTTTGGCGCCTACGAAATTGCCGTCGCGCAGCACGATAGTCCAGTCGGGCCTTACGTCGAGCAAGGCTTTGATGTTGCCTTTGGCGCGGCGCACCGCCGCCGTCTGGAACAATTCGCCCACCGCGTAAAACAGCATCACCGCAACGCCTTCCGGGTATTCGCCGATGGCGAAGGCACCCATCGTGGCGATGCTCATGAGCAGGAATTCGGTGAAAAATTCGCCTTTCCCGACGGCCTGCACCGCTTCTTTGAGCACCGGCAAGCCAACGGGCAGGTAGGCTGCCAGGTACCAGACTAAGCGAAGCCAGCCTTTGAAAAACCCCGGCTGAATGTACTCGTCCATTGCGATGCCGCCGAGCAGCAGCACAAAACTGGTGAGGGCGGGCAGGTATTCGCGCCAGGGGCTGTGCGCCGCGCCGCCGTCGTGGTCATGGTCATGCCCATCGTCATCGGTATGGAGCGGTGTGGCGGTTTTGGCCTGAATTTTTTCTTCCGGAGAACAACAGGTCATGCGGCCTTGGGCATCGTAGGTGTGAACGTGGGGAGTGGATTCTTTTTGCATAATTCAAATCGAAAAAGCAGCCGCCCGAAAAACAATAATCGTCCTCCGGGCAGGCTACCGAATGTTAAAAAACTACTTTTCAGCCTCCTTATTTAACCCCGGTTGAGTCCTTCGCCCGGTTCAAATCCTCCAATTTTACATCCTTTTGCTCCAAGTCCATGTGGCACACCGGGCATTTGCCCGGCTGACCGTACATTTTTCCCTTTTCGCAGTCCATCGGACAGATGTAAACATCGGTGTAGTTGGGGTCGTGATGCAGTTGGTTGGGCGGGTCGTTTTTGCAGGCTGCGAACAACCACCCGAGCATGACAAAAGCGAAAATCAATTTCATGGCATCGTCATTTTTTGAATTGAAAGTAGATGCCTGTGTCACTGTCCCACCAAGACTTTCTGCACCTGCCGCCCTTGCGGGTTGTGCAGCGTCACGAAATACGTCCCCGGTTCAAGCAAGTCTGCCCGAAAAAAATGTTTGGACTCTCCTGCCGGGAGTGCGCCGTTGAACACGCTCGCCACCGTGCGGCCCAGCACGTCGGTGATTTCGATGCTCGCCGTGCCGCCGTTTTCGCTGAAAACCGGCACACAGGTAATCGCGCTGGCCGGATTTGGGAAAATACGGAGCAATCGGGGTGCATCCATCGCCTCGTCCGTGCCGACGCTCAGCCGAATATCAAAATCGAAATAACCCTCCGGGGCGGGCAACGGCCTCACTTGTTGTTTGCCGGAGTTCGCCGTCGCATGGAGATAGTAGCGCACCGTAGATCCGTAGGGTTGTTGCGGAATCCAGCCCGTCCATAGATGGGTCGCCGGGTCGGTCAGCGTCATCGGCACAGACTGGTAGCTGCTTGCGGTGTCCGTCGTGTAAAACACCTCAGCCCCGGCAATGCCGCTGCGATGCCGTATCCACGCTTTGACCTCGTAAGCGGGCGGGTTGGTGTCCACAAAACTTTCTGCTTGTTTGTGCTGAATCAGCAAAGGGTCTGACACGCCCACTTCTTTCACGATACAGTGAATCGCCCCGCCGAGCGGGATGATAGCGTTGCAGTTGATGCCTGTGATATTGTAGCCCGGCATATTTTCCTGCCAGATGCGGACGGCGGAGGTGTCGTATTGCGCTTCATACTGCGGCAGCAGCACGGTTTTGTTCACGATAAATGAATTGACGAAGGTGCGCAACGGTGCGCCCTGACTCGGATATACGCCTCCATCGGGAGGCATCGGGATGCGCACCACTTTGTAGGGCGTACCAAACGGCGTAGTGAAATTGACGAGCAGGTACTGGATGTTTGCCTCGATTTGGTCGCGGTCAATCACCCCCTCCGGGTACTCGCCCACGAGCAGGGTTTCCTCGTTGAGCAGTTTCATGTGCATATCAATGTGGTGGATGCCGTCGTAAGGCAGCACGTCGAATTTCACATAGCGGTCAATCCCGTAGAAGCGGCGCATGATGCTGTCCACGCCTTCCTCGGTGTGGTTGCTCGTGCCCCACATATTGTTGATGCCGTTTTCTTCCAACACGAGTTTGCTCGAAAAATTCGTCCCCATGCCGTCCGAAAAGTTGTTGCCGCCGGGGTGTGTCAAGTCGTAAGGCGCGACGGTGGTGGAATAGACGGGGTAGCCGAAATACGCGCCCACGACGCTCGGAATCGTGTCGTCCTTCGGGCGCGGGCGGTTGTAAATCCAGTCCACCAGCGCCAGCGAATCCACCCCGTTGAGGTAAATCGGGTTTGCGCCGTAGTCCCGAATCCAGATGCTGTTGTACGGGGCGACTTTGAACTCGACGTTGCCACCTGTCTGCCAGTCCACACCGTAGCCGCTTAATTCTGACTGGCAAGTGTTGATGTCGTTGGTGATGACCAGCACCCGGCACTCGTTTTTGGCCGCGTTGACGATTTGCGCCAATATGGGTTTGAAACTTGTCCATGTGACCACGACGGCCTGCATTTCTTCCCATTCGGCCATGGCCCGCACGGGTGCGGGCGGCGGCGTGGTGATGCCGGCGAGCGTGCCGGGCGCGGGTTTGTTGGCCGAAAGCCAGTCGAGTTCTTGGGGGGAGAAACCTCTGGGGAGCGGGTCGTTTTGGGCAAATGCGGTCTGGCTGAATGTCAGCAACGAACAGAGTAGGTAGAGAATCTTTTTCATAACATCGAATTCTATTGATTAAAAAGGAAGTAATTTCTGAAAAAAGTAGCCCCCCGAAAGGAACATGACGAAGTAAGGATTTCCCCTCAAAGAGGCTGCCGACCTTGGCCTGCTTATTTTCCAAGGCCTTTATTGTGCACTGCATAAAGCAGAAACCGTCTTCAAATGGAGGGCGGCGGTGTGATAAAACCGCCACCCTCTGCCCCTATGAATCGAAACTGTTAACCGTTCACCGATGCACCGCGAATCGTTTTGCGATGGCGTGTTTTTTAAATCAATGTTTGTGGCCGTCGCCCTCCTTATGGTCGTGGCCGTCGTCGTGGCGATGGGTGCTGTCCTTAGCATGGTCATGCCCATCACTTTCTGAGTGTTCGTGAGGTTTGGCGCTTTCGGCGGGAACAGGTTTTGCCACATTGTCGGCGCTTCCGCCGCAAGCAGTGAGCAGAGCAAATGCTGCAAAAAAGACAAAAGACAAGATTCTAAATTTCATAATGATTTTGATGTAAAAATGTTTGAAAATGCATGGTTTAAGCAGTTTTGGTCTTTTCTGAAAAAAAGCAGCCCTCCGAAAGGAACATGACGAAGAAGAAAGAATTCCCCTCGAAAAGGCTGCCGGTACTGCTCTGTTTAGTTTCAGGGCTTTTCCTGCTAAGGCCGCTTTTTCTCTCTCAAGTTGATCCATCCCCCGATTTGTGGCACCAGCATATCGGTGGCGGAACTGACCCGCTCGGCCGCCAATATCCCAGCGTCATCGAAGCGGGGCTGATTATTGTAAGCGGTTTTGCCGCCGCGCAGGTAGGCGCACCTGAGTTCGAGGCCTCCTTGCCGCTTTTTGCCCAAGGCCAGTTTTAGTCCGGCGCTGCCGCCATAGAAAAATGCCCAACGGTCTTTCGCATAGTCGCTTTTCCGTCCGGCGGTTTGCGCATTACCGCCGCCGTTCTTTTGGTAAAACCGCACTTGAGAGTAGAAATCATTGCCGCCGGCCGAGCCTTCCAGATACGGACTAAGCCGTTTGCCGGCAAACGGCTCGAAGCGCAGCAGCAGCCCCATGCTGAACAGGTTGTTCGAGGCGCGCACCTTGTAATTATCCACGAACCCGGCGACGCTGAGGGGGATAGTTTCCATAGCCTTACCCCTACCGGCTAAGCCGATATCCAGGCCAATCTGGAAGGGAAAAGTAGATGTTGGGCGCACCAGAAAGGCGAAGCGTCCGCCCCCGCCTATGTCCGGGTCTCCGGCTTCCTGATAAGCGCCTATGGCAACGGGAAGTTGAAAGCCCGCGTACCACGTAGCTACGGGTTGAGACGAACCCCGGGCCGGTAACAAAAGAATGAGTACTATCCAGAAGTTTTTCATAGTGAGGAAGATATGATAAGCAAAAAAGCAGCCCCCCGAAAGGAACGTGACGAAGAAGAAAGAATTCCCCTCGACAGGGCTGCCGACCTTGGCCTGCTTAATTCCAAGGCTTTTAATGCTGTTCAAACCACATCAGTGCGCATGGCCTTCTTCTCCCTGCGCCGCCGCTTTGGAGGCAGACAACAGGTAAAAAGCGCCCTTGGTCACGACCCGGCTGTTTGCCAAATCAAAATCCTCCGGTAACAACACTTCGACCCAACCGCCGTCCACCACACCGCGTTTTACTTCCACCATTCTGAAATGATGTTCCGCGTGCATTTCACTTTCTCCTTCGGCGTGGTTGTGTTCTTCTTTTTCGGCATCGTGGGCCGCTTCACCTTTTTCATGTTCATGTGCCTCGGGTTTGGCGGGGCCTTCCGCTTCTTCCATGAAAATGTAATCCTTACCCTCACTGCTCACAAGGGCTGATTCCGGCAATGCGGCGACGGGATTGGCGCCCGTTTCTACGGTTGCTTTGAAGTACATCCCTGGCAACAATGCGGTGTCCTCCTTGTCCAAATGGCAGTGTACCCGGATGCTGCGGTCGGGGCTTATCTCGCGTCCAAAAAGGTAAATGGTTGCCGTGCGCTCCCTTGTTTCGTTAGCCAAGGTGAAACGGACTTTTTGCCCGACTTTGAGTTTCAGAATGTCTTTCTCGAATACCGTCAGTTCGGCGTGCAAATGCTCCGTGTCGGCTATTTTGAACATTACTTCCGTGCTTCCCACATACTTTCCCGCATTTACGTTCACTTCCGTCACAAAGCCGTTTGTGGGCGAGTGAAGGCTGATCTCGCTCTGAAAATTATCGGGCGAGAGGCGGTCCGGGTCAATGCCGAGCAGTTTGAGTTGTGCCCGTTGGCCGCCCGTTTTGGCTTCCAGCCCTGCTATTTTGGCTTTTAGGGTGGTATATTCGGCTTTTGCCGCTTGCAAGGTTTTGCCTGCATTCACATTTTCGCGGGCGAGCTCTTCTTGTCGTTTGTACTCGGCCTCGGCGTATTCCAATTGGCCGCGTGCGGCGACGAGTTCCTGTCGGGTTTCGAGAAATGCCTGCTGCTCGGTGATAAATTCCGGGTTGTACAACACTGCGATTATCTCGCCTTTACGAACGCGCGTTCCTTGCAACAGGTCCGATTTTTTCAGAAAACCAGGCGCGGGCGCGCTGATACTCACGAGGTTTTGTGGCGGCACATCAAGTACGCCATTCACTTTTACCATGCCGGAGAGTGGTCGGGTCTCCACCTTGCCGGTTTCGATACCCGCTATCTTGTACTGGTCGCTTGTTAGCGCCACTTCTTGCTCTTCGCCTTCATGGTGTTCGTTTTCTTCCGATCCGGCCCCGGGTTCGGCTTTTTTGCCCCCGCAGGCGGCCAGCGACAGAATGCCTCCGAGCGTTGCGGCGAATATGATATGATGCAGAAATTTCATTGTCTTTTACTTTTAATAATGGTGTTGAGAAATGGAGAAGCAGTCATGTCGATCGAGTTATTTCCCGGCCAGCCATTCCATGCCGATGACTGCCTGATTATAGGCATCGAGCGCGGCCAGATAGCCGAGCCGGATGTCGTTGGCCTGTGTGAGCGCCTGCGTATATTCAAGGTAGCCCACGTCGCCCGTGCGGAATGCTTTTTGAGCGTTGGTCAACAAGAGGTCGGCAGTAGGCAAAGCGCTTTTTTCATAGTATTCCAGCGCGGCACGTTGTTTTTCGTATTCCCGAAAAGCTTGCTGGTACTGTCCTTCAAGTTGGCGGGTTTGCGCTTCGAGATTCGTCTGGGCGATTTGTTGGCCGATTTTCGATGCCTCGATACGGCTTTTTTGTGCCTTGCGGAAAATCGGCACCGACACGCCCACCTGCGCGACGTGGAAGCGGTCGCCCGCCGTGTAGCTGGGTTCAGCATTTGCTTCTGGGGTGATGAGCGACTGGTTGAGGTAGCCGATGCTGAAATCGGGCGCGAGCCGCGCTTTTTCCACAGCCGTAGCCGCTTGGCTGAGGGCGATTTGTTGCTGGAAGTAGGTCAAAGCCGGGTTGCCCGCAGGGCCGGTTGCCAGGTCGGGCAAAGCCCTGCGAGTCAGTCGCATATCGGCGGGAATGCTGACGGGCTGGGCGGCGTTGAGCAGCGTTTGCAGACGCACCTGGACGATTTGAATATCGGAAACAACCTGAGCCAATTGGTTGCGGACTTCTCCGAGCTGCGCTTCTGCGGTGGCTTTTTCGAGCGTGTTGGATTCGCCAGTGCGCAGGCGAATTTCAGCTGCCCGCACGAAGCCCGCCAACAGCGTGTCCTGGCTTTGGAGCAGGCGTTGTTTTTCCAACAAGTAGGCCAGTTCGTACCAGACTGAACGCACCTGGTAGGTCAGGTCATTGGTTGTGACGATTAGTGATAGTTCGGCGGCACGAGTGTTGGCTTCTGCCAGCGCGATTCCGGCTCTCCGGTTCCGAAAACCGGGAATTTCCTGCGTGACGCTGAAACCCTGGTCGAATTGATTGCTGTTGTACTGCCCCAGTTGCGCTCCAAAATTCATTTTCGGTATTTCATAAGCCGCCCCGTGCAGCGTCTGTTGTAATTGAATCTGGTAAGTCCCGGACTTGATTTGCAAATTATTTGATTTGGCCTGTACGATGGCTTCGTCCAAGGTCAAAGGCATTTGTGCCGTTGCATTATTTGGGAAAAACGCCAATGCCAGCAGCGCCAATGATGCCACCACCGGCTTCATACCCTTGCCAAACCATTTTTCAAAATAAACGTACAAGCAGGGCAACACCAGCAGCGTGAGCAGGGTGGCAGATATTAGCCCCCCGATGACCACCGTCGCCAGTGGTCGCTGCACTTCTGCGCCGTCTCCCGTGGACAACGCCATTGGCAGGAAGCCCAACGAAGCCACAGAAGCCGTCATAATGACCGGCCGCAACCGGACGAACGTACCCTTGCGCACCCGTTCGAGCACATTGGTCATGCCCTCCGATTTCAATTGGTTGAAATAACCAATGAGTACGATACCATTGAGCACCGCCACGCCGAATAGCGCGATGAAGCCCACGCCCGCTGAAATCGAAAACGGCATACCCCGCACCGCCAGCGCTGCCACGCCGCCAATGGCCGACAGCGGCACGGCGGTGAAAATCAAAAAGGCTTGACTGACAGACCGGAAAGTAAAAAACAGCAAGGCAAAAATCAGGGCCAACGCCACCGGAACGGCCACCGAAAGCCGCTTTTTGGCCTCCCGAAGGTTCTCGAACTGCCCACCGAAGGTGTAAGTGTAGCCGCTCGGCAGTTGGAGTTTTTCCTGCAAAATGGCTTCGATTTCTTCGACCACGCTTTCTACGTCGCGCCCGCGCACGTTGAAGCCCACAAAAATCCGCCGTTGCCCGCTCTCACGGCTCACCTGCGCCGGGGCTTCTTTGTACTCGATGGCCGCCACCTGGCTGAGTGGTACTTTCTGGCCGTCGGGCGTGGGGATGTAAAGATTATCAAGGTTGGCCAAGTCGGTGCGCAGGCTGCGTTCGAGGCGCACTACGAGGTCGAAGCGTTTTTCGCCTTCATACACCACGCCCGCTGTGCTGCCCGCGTAGGCAGTTTTGACAATCATGTTGATGTCGGCCACATTCAGCCCGAATTGAGCCAGCCGGTCGCGGTCGTAAGTGACTTGAATTTGTGGCAGGCCGCGCACTTTTTCCAGCGTCGGCTCGGTCACGCCTTCAACCGGGGCGATGAGCTGGGCGACTTTTGCCGCTTGGTCAGCCAGCACGTCGAGGTCGTCGCCGAAGATTTTGATGGCCACATCCTGCCGGATGCCGGTCATCAGCTCGTTGAACCGCATTTGCATCGGTTGGGTCATCTCGATGCTCACGCCGGGCAGGGCGGAAAGTGCCTGTTCCATAGCTTCCTGCATTTCTTCCCGGTCGCAGACTTCTTCCCGCCAGGTGTCTTTCGGTTTCATCGCCACCATGATGTCCGCCCGCTCGACGGGCATGGGGTCGGTGGGGATTTCGGCGGAGCCGATGCGACTGACGACCTGTTTGACTTCGGGGAAATTTTTCATCAAAATCTCCTCGGCTTTGGTGGTACTTTCCACCATTTGCGTCAGCGAAGTACCCTGCATCATGCTGAATTCCACCGTCAGGTCGCCTTCTTCCAGCGTGGGGATGAACTCGCCGCCCATGCGGGAAAAACCCCACAAGGCCAGGACGAACAGCAGGGCGGAAATGCCGATGGTCAGTTTTTTCCATCGCAACACGCCTTCCAGGGCCGGTGCATAAAGTTTTTGAAAAAATGCCATGATACGGTCGGACACATTGACTTTATGGGTTGTTTTTTTGCTCAAAAACAGGGCAGATGCCATGGGAACCCAGGTCAGGGAAAGGATAAAGGCGCCCAAAATGGCGAAACCGACGGTCTGAGCCATCGGTTGGAACATTTTGCCCTCTATGCCGACCAGCGAAAGAATAGGTAAATAGACGATTAGGATGATGATTTCTCCGAAAGCCGCGCTGTTTCTGATTTTCGACGCAGCAGTGTAAACCTGCTCATCCATTTGTCGCTGTGTGAGCCGGGCAACACCCGGAAACAGGCTACTGCCCGTGATGCGATGCACAATTGCCTCGACAATAATGACTGTGCCATCTACCAGCAAACCGAAGTCAATGGCGCCGAGCGACATCAGGTTGCCCGATACGCCGAAAAGGTTCATCATGCTGAAAGCGAACAGCATGGCCAACGGGATGACTGAGGCCACTACCAAGCCCGCGCGAAGATTGCCGAGCAGCAAAACCAGCACAAACACAACGATAAGCCCGCCTTCGAGCAGGTTCTTTTCCACCGTGCCGATGGTGCGCCCCACCAATTCCGTGCGGTCGATAAAAGGCTCGATCACCACGCCTTCGGGCAAGGATTGCTGAATGGCGGCGATTCGTTCTTTCACCCGCTTGCTTACCTCCACGAAGTTGTCGCCTTTGAGCATGAGCGTGATACCAGCGACCACTTCTCCTTCGCCATTGCGGGTGACGGCGCCGAGCCGGTTAACGCTGCCGAACTGCACCGTGCCCACGTCACGAACCAACACAGGGATTCCGTTGCGTGTTGTGACGACAATTTTTTCGATGTCCTGCAAGGTTTGCACCAACCCGATGCCCCGGATAAAGTAAAGGTTGCTGCCTTTTTCAATGTAAGAGCCTCCCGTGTTTTCATTGTTCCGTTCCAGCGCTTCGAACACGTCGGGCATGGTGAGGTTCAGCGCGTTGAGCTTGTCGGGATCCACGGCGAGTTCGTATTGTTTCACAAAACCGCCCCAGCCGCTTACCTCGGCTACACCCGGCGTACCTGCAAGTTGGCGCTTGACTACCCAATCCTGCATGGTGCGCAAGTCGGTGGCCGTGTATTTGTCTTCAAACCCTTTTTTCGGGTGAATAGTGTAGTGATAAATCTCGCCCAATCCCGTGGTGATAGGCGCCAGAAATGGCTTTGCTAACCCGAAAGGGATGGCTTCTTCGGCTTCTTTGAGTGCCTCCGACACTTGTTGCCTGGCCCAATAAATGTCCGCATCGTCTTTGAAAACGACGGTGATCACCGATAAACCGGAACGGGAAATTGAACGGCGCTCCACGACCTTGGGAATATTCGCCAGGGTCAGTTCAATCGGCGCGGTAATAAACTGCTCTACCTCTTGTGCGCCCAGCGTAGAAGCCTGCGTGATGACTTGCACCTGGTTGTTGGTGATGTCGGGTACAGCATCCAGCGGTAGCCGGATAAAAGACATAATACCCCAAATCACCAGCACCAGCGTAAGCAGCCCAATGATGAGTTTATTATGAATGGAAAAATGGATGATTCTGTCTAACATGGAGACGGTTGGGTTGATGAGTAGAAAAATAGCATCATCCGCACCCGGCTTTTCACCACATGCGGAACACCCTGCCGATCCGGTTTACCGGACTGGTCAGCGGAAAAATTAACCCAACTTATTTATCGGAGGACGGAACAGCGCCGCGAGATGCGGCGAGGTGGAGGGCGCCTGATAACAGAAATTCGCCGCGCGCCGGTCGAAAAACCAGGCAGGAGCCGACATTTCGACAAAAGCAATTCTGAAAAAAACGGCATACGTCATACCCGTTACGCTGCACCCCGGGCAGTGGCAATGCCCGCAACCATCGGTATCGGGTGGGCAATCCTGACCGGGGTGGATGTCGTTGCACGGGTCGTCCGTCGAAGGCGCACAGTGGTCGTTGTGTACCAACCCGGAATCCTGATGCCCGACGGCCACAACATCCTCAATCCTTTCCGAGCCATGCGCGGAAAGCGGCTGCAACGGCAAAGCCGTGAGCCAAAGAAACAGGGTGTGGAGCAAGAGTAGCCGCATTGTCGGTTTATTCCGGTTGCAAACGTACAACTAAAAAGCGTATTTTGATGTGTGGGGCGGTTTTTTTGGGCTTTGTGTCTATGTCTCGACAATTCAGGTCCGCAGCTACTGATTCAAATACACCATCTTCACCTCGTAAACCCCTGCCGACACGACTTTTTCACCTTCTTCCACTCCTTTCAAAATCAACGTCCGGGTGCCGTCGTTCGCTCCTGTCTGCACATAACTCAGTGTGAACATCTCCGGCCCGTCTTTCAGAAACACCGCCGTTTTGCCGTTGATTTCGGTCAGAGCCGAGTTTGGCACGGTGATATTCCGGCTGGTTTCCTGGTTCAATGCTTTCACCGTCACAAATTCGCCAATTTTAAATTCGCCTTTCGGGTTGTCCATTTCAAAAAGCACGCGCTGGCTCTGGTTGCCGGGGTTCATGGTTTGGGCCGGCGAAATCAGCCGAACCTCGGCAGTTTTACTTCCATCGGTTGAGGCCGTGACGAGAAATTTATTTCCCGACTGAACGACGGGCAAATCCTGCACATACACCTGCGCTTCCACATACACTTTGTTCAAATTGGTGACGGTGAACAGCGTTTGCCCGGACGATACTTCCGCACCTGGAGTAAGCGTGAACGCGCCCATCACGCCCGAGATCGGCGCTACCAGCGTCACCGTGCGGCTGTTGGCTGCCGAGTTGGCGCCCAGTGCGCGACTTTCCAGCGTTTGCAATTCGACCAAGGCCTGGTTGTAGGCGGCTTCGGCGGCCTGCACTTCTTTGGCCGCCGCGATGTCCTCAATTTTTTTCAATCGCTCGAACTCCCGTTTCGTAGCAGCAACGCGCGCTCTGGCGGTTTCGATTTGTACCGCAAGCCCGGCGTTGTTTGCCGCGATACCCACCTGGTCGGACGTGCCGATATTCTGCTGCAAAACCGCCAGCGTCTGCCCGGCGCGCACCGTCTGCCCGACGGTCACATTTACCCGAGTGATACGCCCGCTTTGCGGCGCCACAACTGCGCCCAATCCACCGGACGACGGGATAATCGTGCCGTACATCGTGGTGGCCGATTGGTAATCGCCTACCGCGATGGGTTGGGTCAGGATTTCAAACAAAAACTGCGTCTCCTTCGGAGCGTACACCGATTTTCCGTAGCCGCTTCCGCCCTCCTTAGGGCCATGTTCTTCGTCGCCGTGAGCAAAAGCCGGGTTGAAACTCGGCACAGAAAACCAGGCGCTTGCCAGCAATAACAGCGCCGTCAATGCCCGGTTGCGACGGCGGCTCACAAACCACACGCCCAAGCCGCCCAGCAACAGGCCGCCCAAAAACCAAAGCCATTGGTTGCCCGGCTCGGTCGGCGCGGTGGCCGTTTCAGTAGCGGCGGGCAATTTTTTTCCCACTTCCAAGCCGGCTACACCAATCAGGTCCGCCCCGTTGGGGTGGGTTATTTGCACATTGAGCGTGTAGGTTTTGTTTTCGAGAAACGCGCCGTGCAGTTCGTACACACCCGGCGAAAGCGGCTTGGCCTCGAAAACGATTTGCGGATTTTCCGCCGCGCTGATTTTCAACTCCGCCTTGTCCACCGGGCGGTTGGTTTTAAAATCGGCGATGTAAAGTATCAGGTGTGCGTCCTGTCCGGCGTTGAGTTCGGGGTAGTAAAGCGTGAGTTCGTAGCGGTCGCTTTGGCCGTACGCGGTGAAATGGTCTTTGGCCACACCAGGGTCGGTTGCGATTTCGTCGCCGTGCCCAAAGGCCGCGGGCGATGCCAATGCGAGGCTGAAAAGAAAGGAAAAGAAAACGGGCAATTTCATAACCGTTATTTTTAAAATTGAAAATCAATGATTTGACACTACTGCCCCGACAGGTATAGTAGTTGGATGCGGGCGGTTTCGAAGGTTTGCATCTCAGCCGCGTAATCGCGTTGAATGGCGTAGGCTTCATCCAACGTGCGCAGGAAGGTGACGTAATCCATCTGGCCGGCCTCACGCAGGCGCAGTGCTGTGGCAATCAGCGCCCGGCTGCGCGGCAGTGCTTCGCGTTCGTAGTAATGCACGAGATTCAGCGCCGTGGCGGCCTCCGTCCGGGTTCGGGCGAGTTCGAGCCCGACGGCCTGGCTTTGCGCTTCGGCGCGGGCAATGGCGGCCTGACTTTCTGCCTCGGCGCTTTTCACTCCGGCGCGGTATTGACCGGCCCAAAGCGGGATGCCCACGCTGGCCCGAAAGCGGTAGTCAATCGGTGTGTTGCGCACACCTTGATTCAGATAGCCGAGTGAAAAATTCGGTAGCACCCGGCTTTTGGCTAAGCTGATTTGCTGCTCCGCCAATTGTGCGGCCTGCTGTTCGTAAGCGACAGCGGGATTGCCCGCAGCGTTTCCTTGCAACAATTGTCCGAATAAGCCGAGCGTGTCCGGCGCCAACGGCGACAAACTGCCTAAATCAGTCAGGCCGGTGAGCGCAGCTAACTGCTGCCGGAGCGCCGAGGCGTTCTGTTCTGCTGCTAATCGCTCCTGGTGTACCGTGCCTGCTTCGTTTTCAGCCAGCGTTTTTTGCAAAAAATCAATTTCTCCGCCTGCAAACTGCCGCGCAGCGGACGCGGCGATTTGTTGGTACACACTGTCTCGCTCGGCCCATTGTCGGGCCTGGTATTCTGCTGCCTGCGCCTCTAAATACAACACACGTACCGTGTAGCGCAGGTCGTTTTCGCTCATGCGCTGCCCGGCCTGGGCAAGGGCAGTTTCTGCTTTTGCCACCCGTTTTTGCCGGGTGTACACGGTCGGGAACTCGAACGATTGCAGCACGCCCACCGCGTAAAACTCCCCGGTAGGGCTTTCCGCGTTCACTTCGGGGTTGGGCAGATTGAGCGCCATTTTTTCCGCATATTTTTTGGCCTGCATGTCGAAAGCGGCGGCCCGGTTGAGTGGGTGGTTTTGGAGGGCGGCTTGCACGGCGGAATCAGGCGTTGTTTGCGCCCATACCGAGGAGGCGCTCAGGCCGAAAATTAATATTTTTATCAGCAGTTTCATAGCGCGTTGTGGTCGGGTTTTAGGTTCGCAGATTGTTTTTTCCCTTCAAAATATTCCTCCACCGCTTTTTTGCCCCAAGCCCAAAACACCGTTGGCGTTACGATCATGTCCAGCAAAGTGGAACTGAGCAAACCGCCCAAAATAACCGTCGCCACCGGGTAGAGGATTTCCTTACCCGCCGCTTGCGCGTCCAAAGTCAGGGGAATCAAAGCCAGCGCCGCCACCAGCGCGGTCATCAGCACCGGCACCAATCGTTCGAGCGAGCCGCGCACAATCATCTTCTTGTCGAATTGCTCGCCTTCGTGTTCGAGGAGGTGGAGATAGTGCGAAATCATCATAATACCGTTGCGCGAGGCGATGCCCGTCAGCGTAATAAAACCCACCAGCGTCGCCACCGAGAAGGTGCCGCCCGTGAGCCACACTGCCGCCACCGAGCCGACGAGGGCCAGCGGGATATTGAGCATCACCTGCGCGACAATGCGCCAGGAGCGGAAATGCGCATACAAGACCAGAAAAATCCCCAGGAAAGCGAAAATGCTCAGAATGCCGATAAGCCGCGAAGCGTCCTTTTGCGCCTCGAACTGACCGCCGTATTCTAAGAAATACCCCTGAGGCATCTTGACCTTTTCAGCCACCGCCCGCTGCATTTCGGCTACCGTGCTGCCGAGGTCGCGGCCTTGCACGTTGGCCGAGACGACGATGCGCCGCTGCCCGTTTTCATGGCTCACGGTGTTGATGCCTTTTTCGTACTCGATGTGGGCGATGCTTTCGAGCGGAATCAGAACGCCCTCCGGTGTGTGGATTTGCGTGTTGCGGATGTTTTCGAGATTCTCCCGGTCTTCCGCCACGGCCCGCAACACGAGGTCGAAGGTTTTTTGTCCGTCCAGAATTTGGCTGACCACCTTGCCACCGTACAGCACTTCGAGGTCGCGGGCTACTTCGCCGGTCTGCATTCCGTAGCGTTGCAGGGCGTCGCGGTCGAGCCGGATGGTGAGTTGCGGCACCAGCACTAAGCGTTCCACTTGCACGTCCACCGCGCCCGGCACGGTCTCGACGGCCTCTTTCACCTGTCCGGCCAAAGCGCGCAATTCGGTCAGGTCTTCGCCGAAAACCTTGATGGCTACCTGCGCCCGCACCCCGCTCAGCAAGTGGTCGAGGCGGTGCGAAATGGGCTGCCCGATGCTGACCGACACCCCGGCCAGGTTGCCGAGTTGTTTGCGAATATCAGCCACGACCTCCGTGCGCGGACGGGTACCTTCGCGCAATTCTACCTCGATTTCAGAGTTGGATACCGGCTCCACGTGTTCGTCCAATTCGGCACGACCGGTGCGCCGGGCAGTGTACTGCACATCCGGCACCCGCAGGATAAGTTGTTCGGCCACCGTACCGATTTTATTGCTTTCCTCTAAGGATGTGCCCGCGGGAGCGTACAGATTCACCGTAAAACTACCTTCATTAAATGGCGGCAGGAACTCCGTACCGAAGCGCGTCACCATCAACAAGGAGCCGATGACCAGCGCCGCCGCCGCGCTGATCACTGTGCGCGGATGCGTCAGGCCGAAATTCAGCAGTTTCAAATCCTGCCGTTTCAGCCAGGTGACCAGACCCGATTCTTTTCCCTCGTTGAGTTTTGAATTTGGAAGCAAATAAGAACATAGTGCGGGCGTGACGGTGAGCGATACCACCAGCGATGCCAGAATCGAAGTGATATAAGCGATGCCCAGCGGCGCAAAAATCCGTCCTTCGATGCCTTGCAACTGGAACAAGGGCAGAAATACCAGCACCACGATAATGGTCGCATACACGATAGAATTGCGTACTTCGCTCGATGCGTCGTAGATGACTTGGAGGGCATTTTTCGGACTGCCATGCTCTCGGTTTTCACGGAGTCGCCGGAACACGTTTTCAACATCCACAATCGCATCATCTACTAATTCGCCGATGGCGATGGCCAGACCACCGAGGGTCAATGTGTTGATGGAGATGTCGAACCAGTTGAAAACCAGCGCCGTGATGACCAGCGAAAGCGGAATCGCCGTCAGCGTGATGATGGTGGTGCGGAAATTCAGCAGGAACAAGAAAAGGACGATGATGACCAAAATAAAACCGTCGCGCAGGGCTTCCTCAACATTGGTCAACGAGTTGACGATGAAGTTTTTTTGTTGAAAAACCTCCGGATTGAGTCGCACATCGGACGGCAACGAAGGTTTCAACTCTTCCAGTGCCTTTTCCACTGCCGCTGTTAAGTCCACCGTACTGGCGCCCGGTTGTTTCTCGACGGTTAGTATCACGGCGGGTCGGGCGTTCACCGAAGCATCGCCGCGTTTGATGGCTGCGCCGAATTGCACCTCGGCCACCTGATTCAGCAATACTGGCGAGCCTTCCCGATTCGCTACCACCGTTCGCTGCAAGTCTTCCAAATTTTTGGAACGGCCCAGCACCGAAATCAGCACTTCCGAGCCGTAGCGATTGAAAAAACTGCCCGTTGCGTTCAGGTTCGCATTGGAAAGCGCACGGTCGAGGTCTTCGAGCGCCAGGTTGTATTGTTTGAGTTTGGCCGACGACACCAGCACCTGGTATTGCAGCCTGTCGCCGCCCATGGGAATCACCTGCGCCACCCCTTTTATGGCCAGCAGCCTGCGCCGGATGGTAAAGTCGGCCAGCGTCCGCAAATCTGCGGCACTGCTGAGCGTCTGACCGGTGGCGCTGTCGGGTTCGGCGGTCACACCTACGAGCATGATTTGACCCATGACCGACGAAATCGGACCCATCACCGGCACGATGCCGTCGGGTAGTGGCACGGTGGCGAGTTTTTCGGCCACGAGTTGGCGGGCGCGGTACACATCCACTTCCCAGCCGAACTCCACGAACACCAGCCCGATGCCGCGCGACGAGCTGCTGCGCACCGTTTCCACACCGGGCGAGCCGTTGAGCGCCGTTTCTATGGGCAATATGGCTTGCGCCTCCACCTCTTCGGGCGACATCCCGCCGGCTTCGAGGAACACCGTCACCCGGGGACGGTTGAGGTCGGGCAACACGTCCACCGGTAGGTTGGTAATCGTCCAGCCGCCCCACACCAGCAGCAAAGCCGCTGCGGCCACCACGAACAGGCGGTTTTGTAATGAGAATTTTATGAGAGCGTTGAGCATTTTTCAACAACATTTTTCACCCGCCTGTTTGGGAGGGCATTTTACCGTGCCATAGCTGCAAAACACACAGCAGTCGCCCGGCTTGGGTTTTAACATTGATTGACAGTTATTACATTGATAAAAGAACTGACAGGCATCAGTCGGCATGGTTTCCTTTTTTTGAAAACCGCATTTTGGGCAGGTGAGTGTTGAGTCAAGGATTGGCTTATGGACATTGTTTTTTCTTTTTTGCCAAAACCGCCAACCGGCCCACCCAACTCCAATTGTACCTAACAGCCAAAAAAGAGGTGCGTATTGCTCGGCAAATTTGGTTACGGCTATTGCCGCGCTGCTTCCCACAATAAGCACCAGTAGAGGCAGGCCAAAGCAGCATAAAAAAGGTAGTATCAAGGTTGCCAATCCAGAGATCATTGCGAGCGACTCTTTTTTCATCGTATTCAGTTTTTAAAAAATTTCTGTACGGAGAGAACTTGCCCGTTTTCATCCACAATTTTCAGGACATAAACCCTGGCGGGCAATCCGCCAACAGGGATAGGCTCGCCAGCCGAAATCTCCTGTCGAAGCACAGTAAGGCCGTTTTCCGAAAGGATTTCAACCCTTGTCCTGCCCTTTGGAGCGGCAGACTTGAATCGCAGCGTCAGCCAATCCGTCGCCGGGTTTGGGAGGATTTGGACCATATTGCTTACAGCCGGTTCGGTGGTGGCGCTGTGATGCTGAATGAAAATGGCGACCGGATTCTGGTGCAGGAAGGCGTCCGTACCCGGTGCGTAGTAATTGACCCGGATACTGTCTTCTCCGTTTGAAACGGCTTGGAGCATCAGGCCGACGCTTTCTCCGGGCGATAGTACAAGTGTGTCAACAGGCCATGCAGGAATCTGCGGCTCGCCGTTGCGGGTCACCACACTGGCTTCTACCAGATAGGGAAAAATCACCTCTCTGCGGCCAACACCTGAATGAGTTATAGTGAGAAAAACGGGCAATTGGTCCAATGCCGAAAAAACAGCCACGTCTTCCGCGTTGTAGTCGCCCAGAGCATCGCCGGATTTGCCGTTGACCAGAAAATAATCCGGCTCGAAAGGCGGCAGGTTGCCCGTTTGCGGAGGGTCGAAGTGCCATGCCGCATCGAACTCACTCAGTAGCCAATGATAATCTTTGAAATAGGGCGGCCCGTCGGTATAGGCTGTTTTTTCGCCACCGGCGGCCAACACGGTGAGCAATCCCGCCATCCCCATTTGACCGTGAACGGGATTTTGCAGGCCACAGTGGTAAAAATAGTCGCCTGACTGTGCGGCCCGGAAAGCGAATGTTTCCGTGTTGCCAGGCTGCACAAGCACAGGATTCGATGCCTCGCCGTTGTTGGAAGTGTCGCTTCCGAACCCATGCAAATGAAAGGTATGCGCCAGGTTGCCCGCGTTGTACACACTGACCTGCACGCTATCGCCCTCCTCTACGACCAATCGCGGCGCCGGATATTTCGCCGGCCCTTCGCCGGTGATTTGAAACCCCCACACCGGCAACACCGTCCCATCGCTCATTTCCGCCCACCCGTCTTCCGAAGCGGTCAATTGAAAGGTTTTGAGGGGTTGGGCCGACAGGCCGACCGACAGAAAAAGCGCGGCCCAGGTGCTCCAATTTTTCATGTTTTCCTTTTTAACGGTAATGCAAGGAGCTGCCGGACGCTGCCATGCAGCGCCCGGCGACCCGGATATGACTCAAAAAATCATGCAATCGTCATTGACGCCGATCGTACTGGCAGCAGCCCGGCAGATTGGTGTAAGCCTCGTCGTTGCCTTTCACCACATCAGTGTCGTATCCCGCGGCAGCGATGGCCTGATGAACCTTGTCAACGCCCGTTTGCGCCGGGTCGAACACGACGGTGAATTGGTGCGTGTCCATGTTCCAGTCGACGCTTTGTACGCCGCTCACGCCTTTGGCTGCCGTTTCAATCGTTCTTTTGCACATACCGCAGTTGCCCCACACTTGGAATTGGGCAGTTTGGGTGGCTGTGGCCGAGGTTGCGACTTTTTTTACCGGGGCGGTCCCGGTAGTGGGTTGTTGAGCGTATGCGTTATGGGCTGACAAAGCCGCTATGCAGATGAAAATCAGGATTTTCATGTTTTTAAAATTGAATTGATTGAATGTGAAAGAGAAGATGAAATGGGCGGTAGAACACACGGGGTTTTAGTGGCCGCTGTGTCCTTCGTGTCCGCCCGACGTGGCCTGACCTTCGGCCACCTGCACCACGAAATCAGCCGTATGCACTTTGCCCCCGGTCTGGAATTGCAGCCAGCCGCGATAAGTGCCGGGCTTGGCGAAAGTGGTGTGAATGTCCAATTTGCCTCCTTCTGCCGAGGGATGGGTGTGGACGAACTCTTTGGAGGCCACTTCCACGAGCACGAGGTGGGCTTTTTCGCCCAAATAGTTCTCGAAAGTAGCGGGGTCAACGGGCTTGCCACCTTGTTTGATGGTCACCGGGATATGTTGCGGGCTACCCGTGGTGAAGCCGCCGCCGCCGTGTCCGGCTTCCATTGTGAGGGTGAACCCGTCCACAGTGGTCGTCATTTTCGGTTGGGTATATGCGACGGTTCTGGCGGGCGTCCCGGCCACGTTGAGTTCGGTTTTGTTCACCTGATTCAAGCCGCCGGTAGGTTTGTAATCCGTAAATGCCCAGTATTTGCCGCCGGCCTCGAAGCGCGTTTCGTTGTGCCCGCGACCGTTGGTGAAGTTTTCTCCCGAGGCCAGCACTTTGATGTCGTAGCTGCCCGAGGCCGAAAATTCAGGGTGGATATGGTCGAACCAGGACAGGTCATCGCTCACGAGGATAAGGTGCATCTTTTTCTCATGCACGAGGTCGAGCGGCACGGGCGCACTTTCGTTGCCTTTGATTTTTGGCGTAAACGACAGCATGCCCGCCTTGCCAGCTTCGAGTTGGGGTGGATTGGCCGTGAAGGCCGTGAAATACTCGGCCTTGTTGGCTTCCGTTTCGGCCTTCACCGGCTCCAAATTCATGTTGCAGACGGGACAAGTGCCGGGCTGATCGTAGGTCTTGCCCTTTTCGCAGTTCATCGGGCAGATGTATTTCGTACCGGGGGCAGCGGCTTCGGTCGTTTGGGCTTTGTGTTTGGAATGGTCGTTTTTGCAGGCATTGAACGCCACGACCGACAGCGCGAGCGCGAGGCCCGCGATGAGCATATTTTTCATAAAAAATTGAAATTGAGAGTGTTGGAAAAAAGGTTGAGAGGGGTTGAGATAGTTTAGAAAGGTTTAGAGTCAATTTTCTAAACCATCTAAACTTCCCTAAACCTTTCTAAACCAGAAAAATGGGCACACGTCTGGCTGACGCGGCATCAGGCGCCGATCTTGGGCGGCTGCCAGATTGGAAGGTAAACGGCTTCGGGCAGGTGTTCGGCAAAGTAAAATGCCATTTTTCGCACCGAATCGTTGAAGAGAGATGCCGCGAATGTGAGCGGCGTTTCGAGCGCGGAGGCTGCGCCGGAATGACACATCAGACCACAACCGGGACAGTGGCAACCGCCGTTATCATGGTCGCAGGGGCAGTTGGCGCCGGAATGCTGATGTGTGGAATCGTCTGAGCAGGAAGCAGGAACGCCGTCGTTTTCGGAGCAGCAGGATTTTTCACCACTTGCCTGCTCGGTCTTTGTCATGTTTGGGCTGTGTTCGTCGCCACAAGCCCAAACGCGATTCGCCGACAAGGAGAATACGCTGAACGTAAGAAGGAATATGACACGACGAATATTCATGAGCGGAGCAAAGATAAGAACGGCAAAACAAAGGGAAAGTTTTTCCACCAGGTTTTAAGATTTATTGGGAATTTTATCAATTGTTCCTTACATTTTATGCCCGGCCATCGGGTCAGACCCTTTTTTAAACACCAATTCGCTGTTCAGAAGATAAGCGCCCGACACAACCACGATTTCCCCGGATTGCAATCCTTCGACGATTTCAGTATAATCTTCATTGGCAACGCCGATGCGCACCATCCGGCCTTCGAAGCCCCCATTGGCATTTTTTATCCAAACAGTAGTGCCACGGCTTTCCCGGATGAGTGCGTTGGTCGGCACGGCGAGCGTTCGGCGGGTTTTGCCTTTCAAGGTGATCCAGGCTTGCATACCCGGCTGATATTCACCGCTTGGGTTGGATATTTCCACGCGGGTCAGTACGATTTTGGAAGCGGCTTCGAGATTGGGATTAACAAAACTGACCTTGCCACTGAGTATGCGACCGGGATAATAGGGCAAAGTGACCGAGGCCTCACGGCTCTGGGCAAGAAAAGGCAAATCGCTGACGTAGAGTTGCGCCTCGGCCCAAAGCGTGTGCAGGTCGGCAAGTTTCAACACCGCCGAACCTTCTGCCACATAACTGCCTTCGGCGGGCGGGGCTTCCATGACATACCCGGCATAACGACTGTGGAACGTCACCGTGTTTTTGGGCGCGCCAGACAGTTCGATTTCCTGTAATTGCGCTTCGGTCATGCCCCAGAGCAGCAGTTTGTTGCGGGCAGCTTCCGCAATGCGGGAAAAATTGAGGTCGGTGTTGCCGTAGCGTTTTTTATTTTGCAGCGCCAGCAAATAATCTTGTTGTGCGGCGGCGAGTTCTTCGCTGTACAGTTCAAAAACAGCCTGACCTTCCCGCACGTATTCGCCAATGTTGCGCACAAAAAGTCGGTCAAGCCTGCCGCTAAGCCTTGCGGTCACGCTGTTAATGCCGTTTTGGTTTTCGCGCAGCGTTGCGGCAAGGGAGATTTCTTCGCCCAGCGCTTGCAGTCGCGCGGTGTCGGTCTGGATGTTGGCGAGCCGGATTTGTTCGGCGCTGAGTTTTATCTCGTTGTCTTTTTTATCGCGGGCAATTTCTACCCGCACCAAAGGCATTTTGCAGATTGGGCAAGGTCCGGGTTTTTGTTCCACAACTTGCGGGTCCATGGAACAGGTGTAATACACATTCTCTTCCACCGGCGCCGGGGCAGGTTTGCCGCAGGCAACCAAAAAAAGGATGGCGACGAAAAAACCTCCGTTACTAAACTTCAAAAGTTTGGTAACCATGATTGCGTTCATTATTTTCAAAATATTCATTGCCAATTATTTTGTTTTGACAAAACTCTCGCTGTCCATGAGCAACTGTGCGTTTTCAGCGATTACATGGTCGGGTGAAAGTCCCGACGTCACTTCCAGCATTTGGCCGGAACGGTGACCTGTACTGATTTTTTGCGACCGGAAGCCTTCCGCTGTTTTTACAAAGGCAATTTTGTTTCGCCCCAGATCAATGGCCGCCGATGCCGGAATCCAGAGTGCGGAGCGGCTTCCTGCCTGTACGCTGGCGGTGAGCAAGGTGCCGGGTTTGAGCTTTTCGCCGGGATTTGGAAGATACACCCGAACACGAAGATTTTTGCCTCCGGAGCCATACACTGGTTCGATGTAGTTGATTTTCCCCCGGAGCGGTTCGGCAAACGATTCGATACGCAATTCGACCGCCTGGCCGACCTTCAACGACTGCACAGCGGACGGGTAAAATTCGAGTATCGCCCACACGGTCGCCAGACTTTGCAAGCCGAAAAGCCTTTGACCGGGCTGGACGTACATACCTTCTTTAAGGGAAAGTTCGGCGGAAGTAGCGGTGGAGGGCGGCGGAGGGGAGGGTTTTTGTGAAGAATTACCATCGTTCATGCCGCCGCCGGGCATGGTCGGAGATGGGCCGGCGCCGGGGTTTTCTACGAGCAAACCGGCATAGGGGCTGTACACCGGCAGCGACAGAAGCGGTTTTCGGCTGGTTTCTACCTCGCTGATTTGTTTACCAGTCATACCGAGCAGGGAAAGGCGGCGACGGGCATTTTCGAGCAGGGTCGCGTTGTTCGGGTCATTTTCTTTCAAAAAAATCAATTCCTGTTGCGCGGTGACAATCTCAGGGCTGTAAATGTCGAGCAGGCGCTGACCTTTTTGCACGGGCTGAAAAGGGTAGCGAACATACAGCCGCTCGATACGCCCGCCGAAACGCGCCGATACCGCGTTGAGTTTTCGGGCATCGTAGGCTAAGTAACCTGGCGCTTCGATGCTTATGGACAAAGATTTTTGCTCCGGGCGGATGGTCGCGGTGGCGCTTAATACATATTCGTAAGTAGGCTTTAAGAGGATGTCAATACTGTCCGCCCCGGCAGCGTGACCGGTATGCTCATCTACTTTTTTGACCAGATCCATACCGCAAATAGGGCAACTGCCGGGTGCGTCGCGGATGATTTCCGGGTGCATCGGGCAGGTGTACACAGCCTTTTCTTCGACATTGTGGCTTTCGTGCCCGGTCTTTTCTTCCGGGATGTGGCCTTCATGCCCGGCGTTTTTTTGTCGGCAGGCCGCAGCCGTCAAGGCAAGCACGAGCAGCCCAAGCGTTGTCAGTTTACCGTTGTTCCAGTTCTTTTTCATAGTCGGTGCGGGCTTGCAGGAGTTGTTGCAGGAGGTCGAGTTGGCTGAGGCGGCTCATTTTGAGTTCGAGCCAGGCATCGAGGGTCATAAAAAGTTCGTCGGTGTTTTGTTCCCAAGCCAGCAGGGTACTCTGGAAGCGTTTGCGCTGGTTGGGGATGATGTCGCGCTCGTAGCGGTCTATTTGTTCTTGCAAGGTCTGCATCATCACGAGGCGGTCGGCGAGATTGCCCCGGATTTGGTTGACGAAGTCGGCTTTCTGCCATTCGAAGGCTTCAAGCCGGTAATCAATTCCTTCGATGCGGGCTTTGACATCCTTGTTTGCCCAGGGCGCGATCGGCACCGTGACCATCCCCATCAGTGTAAATTGCCAGGGCGTTCCGCCAAAAGCGAACATGTGGTCGTAGCGCAGGCCGTATTCGGGTTTTAGTTTTGAACGTTGCCATTCCTGTTCGAGCCGGGCAATGCGAAGGCTTTGTTCGATGGCGCGAAAATCGCTGCGTGTGGCGATCCGCGAAGTATCGGGCAGCACAGGAATCGGCGGCAAACGCCAACCGGCGGTGTCGATTTCGAAACTTGTCGCTGGATCGAGTTGCATCAGGGCATTCAACATAGCGCGCTGCTGGCGGATTTCACCTGCGTACATAGCCTGCATCCGTTCGAGGTTGGCCAATTCGGTTTGGGCTTTATAAACGCTGCCGAGTTTTTCGCGGTTGTATTGGAATCGCTGTTCGGCGCTTTCGATGAGCAGGCGCAGGGCGGTTTTGCTCTCTTCGAGCACGGCAATTTTCTTTTCCAACACTACCCAATTGTAATAAGCGGTTTTTGCCTCGGCGAACAACATATTTCGCATCACCCCTCGTTCGGCGAGTTCCATGCCCGACATGGCGCCCATGTAGCGTTGCTCGGCCTTTTGCATCCTGCGGTTGGGGAACATTTGCTCGCCGGTGACCATAAATGAACCCATGCCTTCGCTCCACCGCTCCGGGTTGTACGGGGTCATAAAAAAGCCGCCGCCGACCCGGGGCGGTGGCAGGGTGATGGCGCCTTTTGCGTAAGTGTCGAGTTCGCGGATGCGTGCATCGGCGCCTTGCAGGCGCGGGTGTGCCGTCTCGATGCGGTTCAGGATGCTGTCGAGGGAGAGCGGAGTTTGCCCGCCGGACTCGAAGGCTGCAAGCAGCAGGGCGATGATAATTTTGAATCTGTTCTTCATCTCAATCGTTGAGTTGCACGAGTTTCAAGGCGCCGGTTTTTCTCAATTCGTATTCCATTACGATGGCAAACAGCACCGGCAGCACAATCAGCACGAAAAGCGTGGAGGTAATCAGGCCGAACACGAAGGGGATAACAATGGGTTTCATCACATCGCTGCCCGTCCCCGTGGCCAGCAGCACGGGCAACAAACCAATAATATCTACCAGGACGGTCATCAGTTTGGGGCGCAACCGAAGCACGGCGCCGTCGTAAATAGCGTCTTCGACATCCTGGTTGATGAAGGATTTGCTTTCTTCTTTCAGTTTGGCTGATTTGTCGTACAGCGAGTTGTTCATGTAAACGAGCATCAGAATGCCCGTTTCCACGGCCACGCCAAACAGCGCAATGAACCCGACAGCCACCGCGACCGAAAAATTGACATCAAAAAAATGAAGCGAATAGGCGCCGCCGACCAGTGCGACCGGAATGCCGGTGAGCACAATTAGTGTTTCGCGGAAAGAATTGAAAGTGAAATACAGGATCATCATAATGATGACGAGCACAATCGGCATGATGATTTTCAGGCGCTCATTCGCGCGCACCTGGTTTTCGTATTGGCCGCTCCATTCTAAGAAATACCCTTTCGGTAGTTTTTGTACGGCGGCTTCCAACTTCTTTTTTGCATCGGCAACCGTGCTTCCCAGGTCCCGGTCGCGCACGTTGAACAACAGCGTACCGCGCAGCAAGGCATTTTCGGAATTGATCATCGGCGGCCCGTCGGAAATACTTACATCTGCCACTGCTGAAAGCGGAATGGGGCCGTATTCCATCGTTTGCATTTGCAAGCGTTTCAGCTTTTCAATTTTATCCCTGAAATCCTGCGCAAAGCGGACGTTCACGGAAAAGCGCTGTCGTCCTTCTATCGTGGTGGTCACATTCATACCGCCCAAAGCGGTCTCAATGAACATGTTCACGTCGTCCACCGTAAGCCCGTATCGCCCTATTTCGTCTTTTCTGATCTTAATATCAACATACATGCCGCCGGTAATCGGCTCGGCATACAAATCCTTCACGCCGTCCACGCCCTGCAACTCTATCCTGAACTGCTGCGCCAATTTATTGATGGTATCGAGGTTCTGCCCGTAAATTTTTACGCCGACATCCGTGCGGATACCCGTGGAGAGCATGTTGATGCGATTGATGATGGGTTGCGTCCAGCCGTTCACCACGCCCGGGATTTGCAGTTTGGCGTTGAGTTGGTCAATGATGTCGTTTTTCGTCATGCCCGCGCGCCACTGCGATTGCGGTTTGAGCAAAATAATCGTTTCAATCATGCTCACCGGGGCGTTGTCGGTGGCAGAGTTCGCTCTACCTGCTTTACCCAGCACATTCTCTACCTCGGGAAAATCCTTGATGATTTTGTCCTGCACCTGCATGATTCGTTTGATTTCGGAGTTGGAAACGCTCGGCAGTGTGACCGGCATAAACAAGAGCGAACCTTCATCGAGCGGGGGCATAAACTCCGTACCGAGATTCAGGACTAGCGGAATACTGCCCAGCACCAGCGCCAGACTCAATGCAATGGTTGTTTTTTTCCATCGCATACACCAAACGATTGCAGGCGAATACAGCCATTTGAAAAAACGGGAGACAGGGTGTTGGCTTTCAGAGCGCACTTTTCCTTTCAACAGCATGACCATCAGTACCGGAACGAGGAACACCACGACAAAGGCCGAACCAATCATGGCAAACGTCTTCGTCCATACAAGCGGGGAAAACAGTTTGTGCTCCTGCCCGGTGAGGAACAAAATCGGACTGAAAGACACCAGTGTGATGAGGATGGAATTCACGATGGCGCCTCCAAGCAGTTTGGATGATCTTTCAATCCGCGCTTCTCTTTCTTCGTTGGTAAGCAAGTTATTCTGTTTCATTTGCCAGCGATTTCATTGCGTTTTCGACCATTACGATACCGGCATCCACCAGGTCGCCCACTGCCAGCGCGATGCCGGCCAGCGACATGATGTTGGAGGTGATGCCAAACCAACCCATCATGATGAAGGAAATGAGTACCGACATCGGGATGGTAATGACCACAATCAGGGTACTTCGCACGTGCAGCAGGAAAATAAAAAGCACGATGCACACCACGACGATTTCCTCGATGACGGCTTCTTTCAACGTGGCGATAGTGGCTTCGATCAAATCCGAGCGGTCGTAGGCCGCCTTGAATTTCACGCCCGGAGGAAGGCCCTTCTCCACGTCTCCAAGTTTTGCCTTCAAACGGTCAATCACATCCTTCGCGTTTTCACCGTAACGCATCACGACGATGCCGCCCACCTTTTCGCCCTCACCGTTTTCTTCCACAATGCCCAGGCGGAGTTCGCCGCCCATTTGTACCGCTGCCACGTCGCGTACTTTTACGGGAATCGAATTGAGGGTTTTCAGGGTGATGTTTTCTATTTCCCGAATGTCTTTGATATAGCCCAATCCCCGGATGATGTAGCCGATGTCCGACTGCTCGAACTTCCTTCCGCCCACATCGTTGTTGTTCGCTTTTATTTTTTCGGCGACATCCATGATCGTGATGCCGTAGTAGTTGAGTTTCAATGGATCTACCACTACTTGGTACTGCTTTTGAAATCCGCCGAATGAGGCCACCTCGCTCACCCCTTTCACCGTTTGCAGTGCGAAACGGATGTACCAATCCTGCAAAGCCCGCAATTCGCCCAAATCATAACCGGGCGCATCGAGTGTGTACCAATAGACGTGCCCCAAACCCGTCCCGTCGGGGCCAAGCGTGGGTGTGATTCCTGCCGGGAGCAGTCTTTGAGCATAATTCAGGCGTTCAAGCACGCGTGTCCGCGCCCAGTAAATATCCACCTCATCCTCAAAAACCACGAAGACAAAACTCATCCCGAACATGCTGTTGGCGCGAATATTTTTTACTTTCGGAATGCCCTGCAAATTGCTCACAAGCGGATAGGTGACCTGGTCCTCCATGATCTGCGGGCTGCGCCCCATCCATTCGGTAAAAATGATGACCTGATTCTCCGACAAATCGGGAATAGCATCTACGGGCGTATTCTTTACCGCGTAAATCCCATACACGGCAATCGCCGCGGCCATCAGCAAAACGACGATGCGGTTTTTTAAAGACCAGGTGATGAGAGCATCAATCATAGTTTTTCATTTTGAAAAAATGCTAAATGTTTGCCCAGCCGGATGATGACCATGGCCAGCAGACCGGTCCCGATGCTCACCCCCCAGTCGGCTGCCGACATGGGCACTACTGAAAGTGCGGTTCGTATTGGTTCAATTAGGTATAGACCAACGATGATAAAAATACAAGCAACAATGGCATACCAGACGTATCGATTGCGGACAACCTCGGTGCGCCAAAACGGAGCGTCAATTGAGCCCATATTGAAAACATGAAACAATTGACTGAAAATCAGTGTAAAAAACAGGATGTTGTTGCAGCGTTGCACCAACCAATCATCGCCTGCATGAATAAAAAAGTGGCTGAAATATACGGCTCCGATAGTGCCTGCCGATAGCACTATGGAATAAAAAATAATCCTTCGCCAACGCGCCCGGTCAATGATTGGCTCATCCGGGTTTCGGGGCCGATGCGCCATGACGCCCGGGCTGCCGGCCGTAACGCCCAATGCCAGCGCGGGCAGCACGTCCGTGATGAGATTGATGAACAGAATTTGAAGGGGTTTCAATTGGAAATGCAAAAAGAGCAGCGAAACGGAGGCTATTACGAGCAATTCGCTCAAATTGCATGACAACAGAAAAACGACAAACTTTCGGATGTTGTCAAAAATAACCCGCCCCTGCCGGATGGCAGTAACGATGCTGGCAAAACTATCGTCACGCAGCACCATATCGGCTACCTCCTGCGCAACCTGAGTGCCGCGTTGCCCCATAGCTATACCTATATCGGCTTTTTTTAGTGCGGGAGCATCGTTTACGCCGTCGCCGGTCATGCCTACAATGTCTTTACGCTCCTGGAAAACGCTTACCAAATCGAGTTTTTGTTTCGGACTGACCCGGGCGAATATTTTTGTGCCCGCCCAACGCGATTTGTCCGCCGCGCTGAGTTTTTCGAAATCCGGCATATCCTTTCCCAGCACCACCTCTGTCTCGTCGGAATCTATGATGCCCAGTTGCCTGCCGATGGCTTTCGCTGTGGCGGGGTGATCGCCGGTGACCATCACCACCTCGATGCCCGCCGCCCGGCATTCGCGGATGGCGGCGGGAATCTCTTTTCTCGGCGGGTCAATCAATCCGAAAAGTCCAGCAAAAACCAGATTTTCGGTCAGGCTCTTCGAGGTTTTCGCATCTGATTTGAAAGCGCCTGCAATGACTTTCATTCCCGAAGAAGCCATTTTTTCCGCTTCGACGAGCCATACTTTGCGGTGCTGTGGAGTTATCGGGACGTTTTTGTCGGAATCGAGCAGGGAGGAGCAACATTCCAATAAATCTTCGGCGGCGCCTTTGGCAAAAACCATGTTGCCTTCCGGCGTCTGATGCTGCGTCGCCATGATTTTGGTTTCGGAAGAAAAAGGTATTTCCGACAGCTTTGGGCATTGAAGGCGACGGCCATTGATGTCTTCGCCTTGCCGGAGCGCGAATTTGAGCAGCCCGGTTTCGAGCGGATCGCCGATTTCGGTAAAATCTCCTTTGTGGGCAGCAATGTCGGCGTTGTTGCACAAGATGGCGATTTGCAGGAGGCGGCCATACTGCGCTTTGGGCAAGCGCCCGGCAGGAAGCGATGTTTCTTCGTCACGCTTTGCCCAGGCGCCACCCGGCGAGGCCAATGCTTCGACCTCCATTTTGTTTTGCGTGAGCGTTCCGGTTTTGTCGGTACAAATGACCGTGGTTCCGCCCAAGGTCTCCACCGCCGAAAGTTTGCGCACAATCACATTGTGGCGAGCCAGCCGGAGCATTCCTTGTGCCAGCGCGAGGGTAGCCACAATGGGCAAACCCTCCGGCACGGCGGCTACGCCCAGCGCAATAGCGGTTTCGAGCATTTCCACAAGCGGTTTCCCGCCCATTACACCTACGGCAAAAATAACCGCCACCAAACCTATGGTTATTTTTATGAGGCGGCCGCTGAACGCGGCAAGCTTCTTTTCCAGCGGCGTAGCGGCTTGTTCGGAAGTGCCGACAAGGTGGGCGATTTTACCCAACTCAGTATTCATGCCCGTTCCAAAGACTACGGCCCAGCCATTGCCTTTGGTGACGAAAGTTCCTTTGAAAAGCAGGTTCGACTGTTCTGCCAAAGGCGTGTCGGCGGGCAATACGGCCGGCGCTTTTTCTACCGGTACGCTCTCGCCTGTAAGAGAGGCTTCGTCCAATTGAATTTGAGCGCTGTTGTAGAGGCGGGCGTCGGCGGGCGTCATGTCCCCGGCTTCGAGGTAAATCACGTCGCCGGGCACGAGCATTTCGCTGTTGATCTCCGTCAAAGTGCCATCTCGAAGCACTTTGACGGAGATGGAAACCATTTTTTTCAAGGCGTCCATGCTGCGCCCGGCTTGAAATTCCATATAAAAACCGATGACAGCGTTGATGAAAATCACCACCAATATGGCTATCCCGTCTAACCATTCCTGGAAGGAAAATGACAATCCCGCCGCAACCACCAACAGCACTACGATAGGGCTTTTAAACTGTCTCAAAAAAATCACCCAGGCAGGCGTTTGTTCGCCTTGGGAAATAGCGTTGAGGCCAACGGACTCCAACCGTGCGGCTGCTTCCGCTGCCGAAAGGCCGTGCGCGGTATCGGTGCCTAAGCGGGAAAATAATTCGTCTTCCTGCAAAGCCCAGATGGGAATGTTTGATTCGCTCATCACCTCGTTTTTATTACTTTTTTCCATAAAAAAATGAGTTTGGCATTATTCTGATATGGCCATCGCGAGCAACTCGGACACATCTATGCGATTGGAAGAATGCTGGATTGTATTGCAACTCACGACCTCGGCTGCCCCAGCCATAACTAAATCGTCGTAAGCGTTGCCCGCAAATACCGGGTGTACGCCGATACAGACCGGTGCGGCCATGCCTGCGACACGAAGATGCCCTACCGTTTCTATCATGGTATGCGCAGTCGAAATAATATCGTCCACCAATACCGGCGTATGGTTCGAATACGGCTCTACGACTGGTTTCGACACGTCCACGTCGTGGTCGCCGTGACGCACTTTTTCGAGAATCAGAAAAGGTGCGCCCGCCTTCGCCGCCACTTCCGAAACCCACTGTTCACTTTCGCTGTCCGGTCCGATAAGTACCGGGTTGACGACATTTTGCCGAATCCAGTCAGACACTAGCTGCGCGGCGTGGATGGCTTTGCAGGGTATGGTGTAGATCTCCGACATAGAAACATGCCGGTGCAGGTGTGGGTCAATGGTGATGAGTCTGTCCACAGCGGAAGAGAGCAGTGCCGCAAAATATTCGCTGGTGACCGCTTCGCCAGGGTTGAACACCTTGTCCTGCCGCATATACGCGAGATAAGGCGCGACGAGCGTGACCGACTGCGCGCCGCTGTCTTTCAACAATCTGGATAAGTAATAAAGCGGCAAAATCTTGTCATCAGGCTGAAACAAGGTGCAGACAACCACCGCTTGCTGCCCTTCCACGTCGCAGAGCAGGCGAACATAACTTTCCCCGTCCGGGAAATGCCGGACCGTGAACGCTCCCAATTCGGCGCCCAGATGGCGGGTTATGTTTCGCGCCAATAGTGTGTTTCCGGGTAAAGCAAATATTTTCATAATTGAAAATTGAAACCATTTACGAGGTCAAAGATTGGAGTCCGGTAAAATCTCATTTTCGCACCAGCGATCCTCCTCGAAGCAATTAAGGTTTTCAATGGTTGTAGTAGCGATATTATGGAGTGCCATTTCTGTTAAAAAGGCTTGATGGGCAGTTATCAGCACATTTTTGAATGTCATCAGGCGGGCGATGGTATCGTCCAACAACACATCTTCCGAATGGTCTTCGAAAAATAGCCCTTCTTCTTCTTCGTACACGTCCAGCCCGACGCTGCCGAGCCTTCGGTTTTTGAGTGCGACAATCAAGTCTCTGGTATTGATCAATCCGCCGCGGCTGGTGTTTATAAGCATCACATTGGGCTTCATCAGCGACAAGCGATTTTTGTCAATCAAATGCTTCGTTTCTTCCCTAAGCGGCACATGGAGCGTGATGATGTCGGCAGTCTGGCAAATTTTGTCCAAGCTCGTGTATGTCACCCCGTATTGTGCGACGAGGTCTGGGTCGGGTGCAGGGTCGCAAGCCAACAGGCGGCAACCGAAACCGTGCAGGATTTTGGCAACGACAGCGCCGATTTGTCCTGTTCCTACAATCCCGACGGTCTTTCCATTCATATCAAACCCCACTAAGCCGTCGAGGGAAAAATTCAACTCCATGATACGCTGGTGTGCCCGGATGAGATTCCGGTTCAGCGCAAGCATCATACCCACCGTATGCTCGGCAACGGCGTAGGGTGAGTACGCAGGAACTCGTGCAACTCGCATTTTATATTGCCAGGCTAATTTTAAATCAACATGATTAAACCCGGCGGAGCGAAGAGCGATAAATTCAATCCCAATTTCATGAAGACGCTGCAAAACGTGGTGTCCCGCTGTGTCGCTGACAAACAGCGATACAGCCCGACAACCTGTTGCCAACAGGCACGTGTTTGCAGTTAGCCGTGTGTCTATAAAAATCAGATCGTGACGACCGGCGTTTGCATTTATCAGATAGTTGCGCTCGAAACGGTGGGCGCTGTAAACTGCAACCTTCATTTTTCGTGATTGAGTTAAGAATAGAAATCAAACAGCCGATTGCTTATTCGGACAGTGCCAAAAGTTCAGGTGCGACAGAGCGGAGAAATTCTTTGGCATAGTCCAGTTCGCCGCCAGAATCGGCATACACCGAAAGCAACAAGTCCCTGCGATTAACCACTGTACCCAGTGGCGCGTAAAAATGAACGCCCGCGCCGGGCGACCTTGGAGCGCCCGCGAGTTTGGCTAAGCGGGCCAGCAGGCGGTTATCAATTTTTTCGACCCGCCCGCCCCGGTCGCTCATCCAGTCGTAGCGGAATTGTGCGCGCATCGGCTCTCTGAGGGAGCCTTGGGCACGGCAAATAGCCCTGAACTTTTCAAACGCTTTTCCGCTTTCCAGCAACCGGGTAGCTTGCCGTAGTCCTTCGCTTTCGTCGCAATGCCCCGACATTTCTAGTAAGTGCGCGGCCAGATTCAGCGCCCGCTGTTTTAAGTCCCCCGGGGCATATTGGTCGTTTTTCAATACCGCCAGCACATCCAGCGCTTCCAAAGCCGGGCCGATACCCACGCCGACCGGCTGCGAGCCATCGGTAATGACCGTTTTTACCTGCAAACCGATGGCTTGGCCCACCGTCTCGAATCGAGTGGCGATGTTGCGGGCATCTTCCTCGCTGCGTACTTTGGCCGTTGCGCCAACCGGTATGTCTATCACAACATGGGTGGAACCGGCGGCGGCTTTTTTGGACAACACGGATGCAATCATCTGGCCTTCGCTGTCAATGTCGAGGGCTTTTTCAATGGAAATGATGACATCGTCTGCCGGACTTAACTGCATGGCGCCGCCCCAGGCAAAGCACCCGCCTTCTTTTTCCACCACCTTGCGCATTTCACTAAGCGTCAAATCCACCCGAGTGAGCGTCTCCATCGTGTCGGCGGTGCCTGCGGGGGAGGTGATGGCACGGGATGATGTCTTGGGGATAGTCAGCCCCGCCGCCGCTACGATGCTGACCACGATAGGCGTAGTGCGGTTGCCGGGCAGCCCGCCGATGCAGTGTTTGTCCAACACAATGGGCTTGTTCCAGTACAGTTTTTCGCCCTTTTTAATCATCGCGCGGGTGAGACTGACAATTTCTTCGTCATTCAGGTTTTTGCCGGAACAAGCAGTGATGAAGGCGGCGAGCTCCACGTTGGAATATCGCCCCTCGACAATATCGTCCACGATGGCCTCAAAAGCCGTACTTTCGAGTGCGTGGCCGTACATTTTTGACCGAACAAATTTGAAGGACTCTACCGGTTTCAAATGCCCGACCTGGATCATGCAGTCTTCCTGCACTTGCAAACGCCGCAAAGCTTCGTTGGAAAGCCCGGCCTCACCGTGGCCGACCAGGTCGGATACCACATTTAGCGTGGCGATGATGCTTCGCTCGCCATAATAGACAACGATTCGGGTAAGCGCGGAAAAACCCTCTGACTTACAGATATGGCAGTCCGCCCGCATATAGATGATGCTCTCCCGGTAAGTATCAATATGAACCGCCCGGACTTTGAGCGAATTGAACGGTACGTGTTCAGCGGCCCCATTGCCCGCGTGATGGATTGAGCCGGATTTGGGTATCGTGGATGGTGCGTTTTCCATGTTGAAATAGTTTTATGATGGAAGGGCCGTTCGATTTCACAGGTTAAAAAGGGTCGTTTCTTCATCCTCCTTTGCTATGAAGGCAGGGATATGCAAGTCCTGTTCAATCTTTTTGCGAAAAGTGTCTTGGGCAGGGCCTTCCCCGTGTACGAGTACCACTTTTTGCACCGCCGGTCCCATTTGACTGAGCCATTGCAGCAGTTCGGCCTGGTCGGCATGCCCCGACAAGCCGGAAATGTCTTCTATGCTTGCCTTGACGGGTACGTACTGCCCGTGGATTTTTAGTTCGCGCTCGCCGTTTTTCAGGCGCCTTCCGCGAGTTCCTTCCGCTTGATAACCAATTAAAAGGATGGCATTTTTCGGGTCGGGCGCCAGGTGTTTCAAATATTCGAGCACCCGCCCTCCGGTGAGCATTCCGCTGGCAGAAATGACGATTTTTGGCCCCGGTGTGGAAATGATTTTTTTGGTTTGGCGAAAATCCCGGTTGATGACCACATCGTTGCACACGCTCATACATTCGTCGTGTTTCAGTTTATGCCATTGGGTATGCCGGCACAAAATCTGGGTTGCGTCGGCAGCCATAGGACTGTCGAGAAAAACGGGCAGACTGGCCGGAATTCGTTGCTCGCTTTTGAGGGTATTCACGAGGTGCATGATTTCCTGCGCGCGCCCCACTGCAAAACTCGGAATGATGAGGCTGCCGTGTCGCTGAATCACCCGGTTGATGACCTCGGCCAATTCATCCAAGGGATCATTGTCGCCATGCAGCCGGTCGCCGTAAGTGGATTCCATGACGACCAAATCGGCTTCGGGGATGGATGAGGGCGGCAACAGGAAACGCGACTCGTAGCGTCCTATATCGCCGGAAAAAACGATGATTTTTCCGTGACAATTCAGCACGGAAGAGGCGGCGCCGAGAATGTGCCCGTTTTTGCGGAAAAGAAAACTGACCTTAGGCGAAAGCCGGTGTTCGATGCTGTGCTCGACGGTTTGAAACAGTGGAATTGCTTTGTCCACGTCTTTCTCATCATAGAGTGGCAGGGCGGATTTGTGTTTGGAAAAACCCATCCGGTTGGCTCGTTCGGCATCTTCCACCTGGATTTTGGCGCTGTCGTACAGAATGATTTCTGCCAGGTCTGCCGTGGGCGGAGTCATGTAAATTTTGCCCCGAAACCCCCGTTTTACAAACAATGGGATGTAACCGCAGTGGTCGAGGTGGGCGTGAGTCAGTATCAGGGCATCCACCTCGGCGGGATTGACCGGGATATCCTCCCAGTTTTTTTCGCGAAGGGTTTTTATGCCTTGAAACAAACCACAGTCCACCAAAAGGGTCAGTTCCGGGGTGCGCAGCAAGTGCTTGGAGCCGGTCACAGTTTGTGCCGCTCCAAGGGATTGCAGGGTGATTTTATTTGAATCGTTCATGACGTTTTTCTTTTTAGTGGCAAAAGGCAGTTGCCGCATCGGCTTATCTGTTGTACCAATGCTGTTTATCGGGTGTATCTCAATGCTGTTTTTGCACCGTAGCAGTGTGATTCCGGGCTTTCTCCCTTTGCAGTGGCCTTATCGGAAATTTCTTCAAAATGCGATACACCGCGGGGTGCAGGTTGTCGGCCATGTATGCCGGGTCAAAAAGGTCGCCCTGGGCAGTTCCTGTCCACACAAGCCGGCTCTGACGACGGTCATAGACATTCAGCGTAATCGTACTTTCGGCGTAATCGTATCGTTCCGTCACGTATCGGGTATTACCGTAGAAAAAGGGCGAGTGGTAGTAGTAGTTGTTGGGGTGCGGGTAGTAATAAGGATTGTATCTGCCGCCGCCCGGCGAACCGCTGTACACGGCAGAGGTCATGGTCAGTTGTTTGGGCAGGCTGCGCACCACCAATTGAAGCAACACATCCGGAGAGTCCAATTCTGCCTGTAACGCGCGTTCGCCCATGCAGTGGGTGAAATAATTAAGCGTGTTGTTGCGGATGATTTGGTTGTTGAAAGTCGTATTGGCGGTGTCGCGGTCGGGCAGCCAAGCGAAGGTTTTATACCGGGAAAAGTCCGCCGTACGGTCGTAGTCGCTGTACACCTTGTCGTATGCGCGGCATCCGGCCATCGCGGTCAGCCCGGCTATCGCCAAAAAGCCAATGATTTTTATCCAGTTCATAGTTTGAATGTTTTATTCGTTAGCGCGTTTCATCAGCGTTTCATTTAAGTTGACCTCAACGCGGTCATCGAAGCCCTGTTGAAGCAAGCCGGGGTTGAAATCGCTGAGTAAAAAGGAAAAATTGGCCGATAAGCGGCAGGCCATTGTGCCCGCAAATACATGCCGGATACTGGCGTTGAGCATCGCGGGATGTTCCTTGCCGTTCAGGTTGAGCAATCCCTCTATTTTGAAGGTTTGCGTCGGGTGGTCTTGGGTGCTCACAAACGGCACATCCATTTTCCCTTTGAATACCAGTTCCAGTTCCGGGTGGGCGCGGGCCAACACGTTGAACGAGTCGCAGTTGCTTGTAAAGGTTTTCAGCGCGACCCGAAACTCGACTTCCGCCGTCTCGTAATTGAGTTTCATCTTCAACTCGTGGCTCTCGGCCACCAGCGCGCTGTCCATATGTTTGCCCCAGACTTGGATGTGGCCGTCCGGGGCGCCAAGAATTTGCTGAGCCAAAGCGGCTTGACCCAGAAAGAGTAGGCTAATTATTATCAAAAAGTTTTTCATGACGCGGTCTTTAAAATGACGAATTGCATCGGATTCAGCGTCAGGTTCACATAGCGGATATTTCGCTCCGGTTCCTCGTGGCCGAGAATCGGCACGGTTTCCAGCCCGCCGTACAAGCATTCCATAGCGGTTTTCTTTTCATTCAATTCGAAATCAATCAGGACAGATTCTTCTTTCGTCCTGGTCATGGATGAATTGAAAACCACCAAAATCTCTTTTTTGAAAAGAATGCGGGAAAAGGCCAGCGTACATTCGTTACATTCCGGCAGGTGGAAATGCTGCCCGCCGCCCGAGATTTCGCGGATGAACATCCGTCCGAATTTCAGCACCGGGCTTGACTTCCTGATTTGGGCGATTGCGGCGATGGATTGATAAATCCGGGAGTTCGGGTTGAGCAGGTTGGTCTTTTTGTCTCGCGGGTCGAACAGGCATTCCCGTACCGCCCAGTCACCGTCGCCGCTGCCGTCCAATCCTTGCTCGGTGCCGTAGTAAATACAAGGTGTGCCGATAGCGCAGAGTAGAAAACCGATGGCGGCTACGATTTGCTCCGGCGTCGCATCGCTCCCAAAACGGTGTTTGGGATTTTGGCCGACTTGGTCGTGGTTGTCCACAAAAGTTACCAGAAACTCGCCGTATTCACCCCTGTCCAAGGCATTGCGTTGCAGGGCGGTATAACGCTCGATAAGCCTTTCCGGCGAAGCCGTGCCTTTTATTACGTCGGGAAGCGCACCGTGCAGCGGAAAATCCAGCACGGAGTTCAGCCCGTAATACACGTTTTTATCGTTGACGGATATCGAAGTTTTCGGGCCGATATAATTGGTGCTGACTTCATCTGGACCAATCAATTCCCCGAACAGGAAGAAGTTTCTCTTACCTAAGGTATAGGCGTATTCCCGCACGGCGGAGCAAAAACGGCTGATGTCAATTTCGCTCATGTGCTTCGCCGCATCTAAGCGAAACCCGTCCACATCCGCTTCCCGAATCCAGTAGCAATGCAAATCAACCAGCAAGTCGTGTACATACTCCGCCTCCGGCGAATCGTCGCTTCGAAAGGCTTTCAGGTTGTTGAAATCGCCGTCACGCGTTTCAGGATAGGCATCGTAATCGCGGATTTGCCCCTGGCGATTGTATAGTTCCGGGTTACGCAACTCGACCGGCAAGGGGCGGTTTTTGGACCGCCAGCCGCCGAATGGGAACCGCTCGCCCTGAAAGTAAAAATAATCGTGTCCATCGGCGTAAAACCAGTTGTCGCCCGAATGATCCAGCACGATGTCGAGGAATACTCGCATATCGCGTTCATGCGCTGCATCCACCAATGCCTCCAAATCTTCTTTTGTCCCCCAGCGTTTGTCCACATCTAAGTAATTCTGGATGGCGTAACCATGGTAAGCATCGGTGTTGTTCTCAAAAACCGGGCTGAGCCAAAGCGCGGTACAGCCTAGATTTTTGATGTAATCGAGGTGCTGCGTGATGCCCCGGAGCGTGCCGCCGCAACTTTTTACCAATTGTTCTTTGGTTCCGAACCCTGAATGTCGGTCAGCATAAGCCGGTGGGTTTCGTTGGGCATTGTCGTGAAACCGGTCCACCAGCAGGAAATAGATGAACTCCTCGCGCCATTCGCGGTGGCAGTTTTTCCAGTACTGTTTGCCGGGCTTGGGGGATAGGCTGATATCTTTTATGGATTTCATGACATTATTACATTTTAGCGTTCAGGTACAACCTGTTGATGCGCATCATTTTATGCACAGGGTCATACCGGGATAGTTCTCCATCGGTTTTAAACTCGGCTATTATCGCATCGTGAAAAGCATGGTTATCGGGGAAAGCCCCTGTCAGGTTGCCTATCGTGAGGGGTTGGATAGACCAGGCGGCGTCTTTACTGAAATACCATTTTGTTTGAGCAGGTGTTTTTCCGATTGCAGGGATGGTGACTTTGTAAATCAAAATAGCTTCTCCCGGATTGACCATCGGATAAACCTTGCCCTGAAAGAGCCGCTCGACGGCCCCGGAGCAATATCGAACGGCGTACACGCTGTCTTTGGCCAGTTTGTAGGTTTGGCCGTTGTGTTTCACAATCACCTGGTTTCGCTTGAACAATGGGTCGGCATTGATTTTGTGCGATTGGCTGTCGCAGCGGATGGCGAAATCCAGCTTGCCGTTCAGAAAATCTTTTGCCGTTCGGAATATACCGCTGCTATCGGCTTGGGCGCAGACCCTTACCGTATAAAACAAGACAGTGAGCGACAGCAGAAGGATATGTTTCATAACAAGTCAGATTTTGAGAGTGATTTGAATATCAAAAGTTTATCTACGGCTAATTGGCATTTACCCAGTGTGACTGTTTTTCAGTTCCAGGGCTTTTTTTGTGTCATTCAGCATATTATTCAGGCACCAATTGCAATATATTCCTCCAAAAAGAAAGGATAACAACCTGTAAAACCAGCCCTTCGGCGACTCGTAATCAATGAATATCGTAACGACGGCCCCGTTTTCGGAAGGAGTAATTTCAAACCCCATGCGGTACCAACTCATTATGATGATTTCAGCCGCTCCGATTGTTTCCCATTTTTTCCGTTGGGGTGGTTCCCACACCCTTACCACTTCGCTGAAATCAATGGCCATGCCCAGCATCTTTCCGTGCCACCGGTACGTTGCGCCGATGCCGGTTGGGTTGGGAGAAATTTGCTCCAAAGCCAATTTGCTTCCCATCATCATTATGGAGTTTTCGCCCATGTGCATCCCCGTTTTTGAAAAGTCATCCATTTGAGCGAAGACTTTTTCGGGTGCAGCCTGAATGGCGGCAGTTTTATACTTCGATTTCATGAGAATAATCTTTTAGTTGAAAAAATTTGCACCCTTGCAATACCGGCAGATAGACGCTGACTACTGCCATCGCCGTGAGCAAAAGCATGGATACGCGTATATGCCTGTTCAAAAGGTTCAACAGGGCAAAACCCGGGAAAGCACTCCTGAGAGATTTGGAAAGAAGGTCAGATGCCAACAGCAATACCTGGAAAGCCCTGCTTCATCATACAAGGGACTCCGTCAGAGTAAGCCGGCTTGTGGCCATAGGAGAGAATGTCATCTAATTCCTCAGAACGAGATAAAGGAGAAAAAGGGGAACGTTTGAGCAACTTCGCCAATAGGAAAGAAATGGTTTGGGCGAAGATTCAGCGGAAAAGTCAGGAAATAAGTAAAGGACGATCGCGGGTGCAGCTGTGGCCAGAAACTCTGGCAACACGGGCTGCCCCAGCGCTGCTAAATCCGGCTTATAACTATCGTCTGTCTTCGAAACAAGCACCTTGTGCTCGCAACACCCGGATTTTGCCGACTTTTCCCCGCACGGACAAGGGTTTTTCCGTGGGCTGTACAAATCCACCGAAGACAGTTTTCCGCAGCAGTAATGGTAGTGAACCGTCACCCCCGACACCGCGAGCAGGTAATATGCGGAAAACAATATGATGGATAAGCGTTTCATAATTTCATACAAAAATACCCCATCTCCGATAGCCGAAGAATGATTGGAGTCAACGCAAGAGCTGACACTCATCAATGTTTCGAGCAAAGGTTGGAACATACGACACCTGTATTTTGCCAACGACAATGGTTAACATGGGGAAGCAGTATTCAGGGTTCCTGTTTGACTTTTTGTTCCAATTTGTCAGAAAGTGGCGACATCGGATTTTGCAAATACGGCCCGATTTTCTGCCAATCTTTCAATTGCTCCTCCATCGTCCGGTTCGCCAATCCCAAACCGCCACAGTGCGACATGGCAAACAATATCCGTTTGCCGGGCAAATGAAACGGCGGGCATTTCAGCAATCCGTTCATGGACTCGTAGGGCAGGGAAGGGAAAATAAGCCGGAGCGCCTTGAAAGCGCTGATACCAACTGTGACAATGAGCCGGGGTTGGATGATTTCAATCAACGGCGCGGTAAAATGCACGGAACTGTGCCGCAGCCAATCGTGCTTCAATTCCACCGACATCCCGCCTGATTTGATGCCCAATACAGCATTAGTAAAAAACAAAGGCTGCGCCGTCGGCGCCGATGGCAGCCCGGGATCGAGACCGATGTTGCTCAGCAGTTTCCGCAACCCCCGGTTGGTCGGATTGTCGTCCGTGTCGCGTCCCCGGTTTCTGACGAAATAATTGTCGTCGCCCCAATCCTGCCCGATTACCAGTAATTCGGCATCCAGATTTCCTTGCCACAACGACCAGGGGCCGAGCTGCTCGCTGTCGAATTGTCCGGCGGCGATTTGCGAAGGGTTTTGCAGCCCTGCCGGAAACTCAGCGGCCTTGCGTTTTTGTACCAATTCGCTATATGCCTGATGTTTATCCATGATTACCAATGTTTTGTGCCGAAAACCGAGTAAATCCGCATGGTGCCGAACAGGGTATCTACTTTACCCGCTTCCTGCACCAGGGCAAAACCCGATTCATGGAAAATCTGTGGCAACCGCCCCTGCACGTTTTCGCGGGTGGTTTTGAATCCGTCGAGCAATTGCACGACGTAGAAAGCCAGCCGCATCCGCCGGTTGGAAGGTTTGCCCCAATCGGCTACATGCAGACTGCCGGAGGGTTTCAGCACACGTCGCAATTCGCGCAGGCTTCGGCGTTTTTGTGCCGGAGCCAGGTGATGCAGCACCAAGCAAGTCACCACCCGGTCGAACGTGGCATCGGGGTAGGGGAGTATCTCGCCGTTGTACTGCGCCAACTCCAAATAAACGCCCGCTTTTTCCATCTTTTGTTGCGCTATCGCCAGCGCCTCCGGGTCCACATCCACCCCGACCACTTCGGGCATCGGGTGGCGTTGTTTGAGCCGGATAGCCAGTGAAGCCGTGCCCGTGCCAAAATCAAGAATCTGTTGGCCGCGACGAATGTCCGCGCTGTCAATCAGCGCATCGCGTACCCGGGCTTCGGGGAATACCCGTGCCATCAGCGCATCGTACCAGCGTGTGAGCCAGCGAAACCGCAGGGCCGGGACATAATTGGCAGTGATTGCAGTTTTCATTGGCAACATTTCTTTTTTGGAATGAACCATTTGAGTACTTTCAGAATATTGGACCACATAGCATTTGATGTTGAAAAGAAGGTTGTCAAAATCGGCGGACGCCTTTGCGGCAGTCCGCCTTCATGTTGAAAAACCTACTTTTTGAAAATGACGATTACAAAAAATCTATTGCAAACTCCGCCGCAGCAACTGTGCGTTCAGCGCCACGACGATGGTGCTGACAGACATCAATACCGCCCCAAATGCGGGCGAAATCATCAGTTTTGGATAAAACAGCCCTGCCGCGACTGGAATCGCAACGAGGTTGTATGCCGTCGCCCAAAACAGGTTCTGTATCATTTTCCGGTAGGTCGCTTTGCCAAAGCGCACGAGACGGAGGATGTCTTGCGGGTCGCTGTTGACCAGAATGATGTCGGCGGTTTCGGCAGCCACGTCGGTGCCGGAGCCGACGGCGATGCCCACATCGGCCTGCGCGAGCGCGGGCGCGTCGTTTACTCCGTCGCCGGTCATGGCCACGAATTCGCCTTCAGCTTGCAGTTCTTTTACGATTTCGACTTTTTGATGTGGCAACACCTCGGCAAAGACATCGTTCAGCCGCAATTCGCGCCGCACACTTTCAGCCACCTGCTTGTTGTCGCCGGTAGCCATGATGACCTTTACGCCGTCATTTTGAAAAGCGCCGACCGCGTCGGCGGAAGTTTTGCGCAGCCGGTCAGCCAGTGCGATGAACCCGGCCAATTGGCCGCCCACCAGCACAAACACCACGGTTTCTGCCGCCTTGCTTTGAACCGATTCCGGCAGGGCGATGTCCTTGCTTTTCAGGTAATTGGGGCTGACCACCAGCACATCTTTTCCGCCGATTTTCCCCTGAATGCCTTGCGCTGTGAGCGACTGAAAATCGCGAACTTCGAGCAACTTAACACTCTTTTCTTCCGCGAAGCGTACAATTCCCTGCGCGATGGGATGCTCGGAGTTCTGCTCTAAGGAAGCGGCGAGTTGCAGGATGTCCTGTTCCTTGTATTGCGGCGACTCAGACACCACGCGGTTCACGCCGAATGCGCCTTCGGTAAGTGTGCCGGTTTTGTCGAAGACTATGGCCGTAATCTTGCGGGAATTTTCAAAAGCCGTGCGGTTGCGGATAAGCAATCCGTGCTGCGCCGACAATGCGGTGGAAATGGCGACCACCAGCGGAATGGCCAGCCCCAGCGCGTGCGGACAAGCGATGACCATCACCGTCACCATTCGTTCGAGCGCGAAGGCTGTCGTTTGCCCTGCCCAGAGCCAGTAGCCCAGCGTCAACAGCCCCGCGACAATGGCTAAGTAGGTCAGCCAGCGTGCGGCACGGTCGGCCAGGTTCTGGGTTTTGGATTTACTGGATTGGGCTTCCTGCACCATGCGCACCACTTTTTGCAGATAACTGTCCTGCCCTGCGCCCGTCACGCGGACTTTCAGCGTGCTGTTGCCGTTCACAGCGCCCGCGATGACTTTTGCGCCGATCGTCTTAACTACCGGCTGCGATTCGCCGGTCAGCATGGATTCGTTGACGTAACTCTCGCCTTCTATTACCTCGCCGTCTGCCGGTATTTTTTCGTTGGCTTTCACCAACACCACCTGGCCGACTTGCAGGTGTTGCACCGGATGGTCCTCCACCGTTCCGCTGGCCTGTACCACATGGGCCTCGGCGGGCATCAGGCTGACCAGCATTTCCAGTGCCCGCGACGCGCCCGACACGGTTTTCATTTCAATCCAGTGGCCGAGCAGCATCACCACGATAAGCGTGGCCAATTCCCAATAAAAATCCATCCCCGGCAGCCCGAAGGTGACGGCCACGCTGTACGCAAAAGCCACCGTCGTCGCCAGCGCGATTAGCGTCATCATGCCGGGGATGCGGTGGCGCAATTCGGCCATAGCGCCGGCCAAAAACGGCTGGTTGCCGTAGGCAAACAGGATAGATGAAAGCCCGAACAACACCCATTTCCGGCCCGGAAAATCGAGGTGAAACCCAAAAAAGTGCTGAATCATGTCGGACAGCAACAATATCGGCAGGGTCAAAGCCAGGGACAACCAGAATTTGCGCCGAAAACCGTCCACCGAATGGCCTTTGTGTTTGTCGTGTTCGCCGTGACCACCGCCAGCCGAGGCATGATGAGCATGAGCGTTGTTGACGGCAACAGGGGGCGGCTTGTGTTCTTGTCTTTGGGGCGGGGTGGGGTGGTGATGGTCGTGATTTTCCATATGTTTATTATTTCAATGCCTGTGTCCGGCATGGTCGTCGAACGGGTCTTGATATACTTCCTCTTTCAACCACTTTACATCTCTTGTTTCGAGCGCCTTACTCGTGGTGCAATTCGCGCCAAAGATCAGCAAAATCAGCAGCAAAAGAGCATTTTTCATAAAAAATTCCTTTAAGAGGGTGGCGCGAAAATCCTTCCGCGCCACCGGACATAAACAAAAACTACTAAGCTCCCCAAACCTGCTTTTTTCTTTTAAAAGCCGGGCGGAAGGTGTGGAGCTCCCGACCCGGCCAAGTGCCCTGTAAGCGACTTGTTTTCTCTTTGACAGCGCCCTGTTGAAGCGGTTTTATCGAACCATGACTTTCCTGACCGCGATGACGTTCTCATCTGTCTGGACTTTCAGGATATAAACACCTTTTGGAAACAAGGACGAGAGGGGCACCTGTTCGTTCAATATGGTCACATCGTGCAAATGGATGGGGCACAAGGGGCTTGCCCCCTGCGCGTCCACCATTGAAATCGAAACATCTGTGGGGTGTTCAAAGTCGGCTTGTATGCTCAACTTATCGGTGACCGGGTTCGGCCAGACATTTACTGCTACCGCATCAGGTGCAGGATTGGGCGTACTTGTTGTGATGAAGGCAGGGCTAAACCCCGTCTGCATCACATCTTTATTTGCCTCGTTCTGGACAAAAGCCACGACCTCCAATTGCGCCCAATCAGGCGTTGGATCCCCGCCGTAAATCTCCCAGGGCTCTTCGATGACGACCGAATCGCCAACAGCCCAATCCGCCGGAAGAGGTGTGCCGGTCGCTTCCGGCAACAGTTTCCGCATCACGTTCTGAAAATGATTCTCGCCGTTGTACGAAGTGAATCCCGTGATGTCCTTCTCCGTCACCGCAATCTTTGCCCTCAACTGGAGCATCCCTGAAATGGCTTGTGTCGCCACGATCGCCGTGCGTGTAAAAATGGTGTCGTATACGGGAGAAAAGGTGTGAGAAACCGAAATGGCAAATGGCGATGGCACGGTATATCGCGCGTCCAAAATTGCCTGATTAAAACTGAACACGGGGCCGCTCCATGTATTGCCGTCCATGTGGCCATACGGTGCGGACGCGTTGGAATAATAGATGCTCGCATTGTCCACATCCGAAGGATTGTAATCGTACAACCTGGGCGTACCGAACGGTATGTTGGTTTGGTACTTGATAGAGACAATTTTCTGAGCGTTGGCATCGAGCAATTGATTCAAGCCGGGGTTGTAAATAGCGCATGGCGGGCAGTTTTCTCCCGTGAACTCTTCAAACAACATCAACCGCTGCGATTGACCTTGCGAAGCGAATGAAAAAAACATACCGGCGATCAGCAGCATTGACCTTCTCATGTTGAATATTTTTTAACGCGCGCATCAAATAATTTTGACGTACAACAGCAGGGTCAGCCGGGCGGGAGCTGTGGAACTCCCGACCCGGCTACGCACCCTGTATAAACCCCAATGAATCATTTTTCAAAATCAATCTCCACCTCCACGCTGTCCACCGTGTTGCCGATGCGCAAAGTGTTGCCTTCGAGGTGGTGAATCGTCCATACGTTCCCAGACAACGAGAGTTTCATATTGGCCTCATCCGCAGCCCATGTACCCGACGTGGGATGCGTGAAGGGCGTGATGTTGGTGGTGATTTCGTAGTTGCCGCCCGTTTGCAGGTGCAGAAACATCGTCGTCGAGGCCGGAGCTGCTACACCGTCAACCTTGATTTCGGTGGAATTCCACTCGGCGGTCAGTTTTTCGGTAAAGGTCGGGTCGTCGTTTTTGCAGGCTGTAAAAGCCAGGGCAAGGAGAGCCAGGGCAAACGTGAGTTTTTTCATCGTTGTTGAAAAATGTTTGAGTTTTGAATACAGAAAAGTGCTTGAATCGAAAGCAGCTTATTGAATTTCATAATTGAGCATCATCCCGCCGTCCTCGTGTTCGAGGTTGTGGCAGTGAAAGACGAATTTGCCTTTGAGGTCGGGAAAACGGACGATGATGCGCACTTTTTCGCCGGGGAAAGCGAGCGCGGTGTCCTTCCAGCCGCGCTCCCATGGCTCGACGAAGCCGCGACCGCCTGTTCGGGATAGCACCTGGAATTGCCCGGCGTGCAGGTGCATGGGGTGCGTCTCGGTACCAGCCGAGTTATCGAACTCCCATATTTCGACCGTTCCAGCCTTCACCACTTCGTCGCGGCGGTCAGGGTCAAATGTTTTGCCGTCTATTGGGTGCATCACCATACCGTCCATGCCGCCGTGCTGCATCATGTGCCCGATGTTGAACGAACGCGTGGCAACCGCCTGCGACTCCGGTATTTTTTCAACCGGCATCAGCGCGTCAGGTACTAATGTATTGTCGGGTTCTTGCCGCGTCACCCTGAATTTCAGGAGGTAAAACGCCTGCTGTCCCTGTGTCGCCGTGCCGGCAAAGGCGTTGCTCTGCAAGTACAATTCCGAGCCGATGGCCTGACCGTCGAAATCGAACAGAATATCTGCCCGCTCGCCGGGCGCAAGCATCACGGACGACACCGACACCGGCGCATCCAGCAAACCGCCATCCGAACCGATGAGATGGAACATAGCGCCGCTCGAAAACGCGAAGTTGTAAATACGGGCGTTCGAGCCGTTCAACAACCGGAACCGGTATGTGCGGGTGGCAACTTCGAGCACCGGCGAGGCCGTGCCATTCACCAGGATGGATTCGCCAAACATTCCGATGCTGCGGTCATCGGTATCCGGGTTGTAGGTCAGGCCGCCGTCGAGCCGCTTGTCCTGCACCACAAGCGGCACGTCGTATTCGCCCGAAGGCAGACCTAAGGATTCTTCTTCCGGCGAAGTGACCACGAAGAAACCCGCCAGCCCGCGCCAGGCCTGACTGGCCGTAGACATGTCCGGGTGCGGGTGATACCAGTAGGTGCCGGGGCGGTTTTTCACCGGGAAGTTGTATTGGAACGAGCCGCCGGGCGCTGTCACATCGGTCGGGTAGCCATCCTGCGCGGCAGGCACTTCCAGTCCGTGCCAGTGAATATTGGTCGCTTCGCTCAAATTGTTTGCAAATGCCAGATTGAACCCTTCGCCCTGCCGGATCCGAATGGTTGGCCCCAATATGGCAGCGCCGCCATACCCCAAAGCATTCACGCTTACGTCTGTGCCGAGCTGTGCCGTGCCGGATTTTGCATCGAAAGCGGCATTGGAGCCATCTACAAAGGCAGGTATTGCCAGCGGGTTGGAAAACCCGCGTTCCACCACCTTCCGGGCTGTTGCTGCATCGCTGTTGTTCATTTTTTGGCAGCGCGCGCAAGAAAGCACAAGAAAAGCAGCCATCACCGCCAGTCCGGGTAATTTGATTCGTAGTTTCATTGTGTGAAAAAATTGCCGTTAAAAAATCGTTATCGCAAACTCGTAGCAACTAAAAAAGCAAGTGCGGCGCGGCGCGGAGAAAGGTTGCACGAGCCTTCATTTTTTCTAAGAAACCGTCTGAAAACCCCCGGCGAGGCGAGAAGGCGTAGATTTTGGTGTCAGGTAAGGCTCATTTTTAAGGGAATAGTCTTGTCCTATTGCCGAAAAAATAGCCGCTGCATGACGGCAAAAGATGCGCCTTATCGCCCGGTGGGGGTTTTCAGACGGTTTCTAAATCTTGACAAAAATCTTTCGCCTCCAAAGCTCCCGGCACACCAACCAAATCACCGCCGTAAAGCTCAGCGCGAACAGCAACGAGCCAAGTTCGGCGCCAGCGACGGGGTAAAACATCTTTTCATAAATCCAGTACATCGCGTTGCGGGTTTTGCCAGCCGGGTCGGTGTATTTTAGCGGCAGCATGCTTCTGGCCGCTACACTCGAAAGCACGTAGGCGAACAATGGGTTTGCCCCAAAAACCAGAAACGGCCGGGCAATCGTCTGCCAGCCCCGGACATCGAGCGCCCAGATGCAAAAGGCCAGAAAAATCATGGCCAACCCTGCGGTGTATAGCACGAAAGAGCTCGTCCAAAGCAGTTTGATAATGGGGAAAACCGCGCCCCACGGCAATCCGGTGGCGGTAAGCGCCAGTCCGTATTTCAAAAAATCGGACACCAGGCGTTTTTTGTCCTGCTTTTTATCCGCGATCAATCCACCCGTGAGATACCCGATGATGACCGTGACGACGGCTGGCAAGGTGCTCAACAATCCCTCCGACTCGAACGGAATACTGATGCCGTGATTAAGGTGGGCCGCGCCGAGCACCGCGAGGTCGATTTGCCGCACCAGATTTGTCTCAATCGAATAAGGGTCTCCCGTGCCGCCGAACCATAACGCCGCCCAGTACCCGACGAGCAGCAGCCCACTTGCGATGACCAGTTGCTTTTTGTTCAGCGACAAGCAGAGGAAAGCCGCCAGTCCGTAGGCAAGTCCGATGCGCTGCATCACGCCCATGATGCGCAATTCCGGCCAGTTGGTATGCACAAACGGATAAGCATTCAGTGCCACCCCGATAAGGAAAATCAGCCCCGCTCTACGAAGTATTTTCCGTGCAAGAGCGGGCGACAGTTTTTGGTGGTATTTTTCAAAAGAAAACCACGCCGACACCCCCACGATGTACAGGAAAAAAGGGAATATCCAATCCGCCAATGTGCAGCCGTGCCATTCGGCATGACGCAGTGGTGCAAACACATGCTCCCAATCGCCGGGCGTGTTGACGATTATCATCAGTGCGATGGTAAGGCCTCGAAAAAAATCAATAGCCAGATAGCGGCTTGTGGCAACGGTTTCGGACATTTTTTATGTCTTTTTGCAGTTCATCTGCTGTAAAGCGATTTTCAAATATGGCCAAGCCTCCCTGCGGCAAAGGCAAAGGACAACCCACCTGTGGCGATGACCACAGAGCGGTGTTTTGGCGTTGACCAATCAATTGAAAGGGGTAGTACGGCAGAATGAAGCCGACACGGGGGATGATTTACCGATAGTTTAGGTGCAAAACCTGAATTGCTCTTGCAACCTGATCATCCACCCGGCTTAAAAAACTTGCTGTTGACAAACAGCACGTCTGATTCCACCATTTGAATTTTGTTTCTTTTGCTTGCGCCGATGTGGCAGTATTGATAGAAGCCATTTTCGTACAGCAGTTCGAAAATCTTGTAAAAAGGCACGGCATTTTTGTAGAATTCGAGGTATTGCACTTCCAGATACAGCACCTTAACTTTTTCTCTCAGCGTTTGCAGCCCGCCTTGCAGCACGTTGTACTCGAATCCCTGAACGTCTATTTTCACGATGTGAACTTCCTCGCTGTCGGTAAAGTATTCGGCATACCAGCTGTCCAGGGTCAAAGAGTCCACCTGAATCGTTTTGGTCTCTGCCAACGCCTCTTTGATTTCGGGATAACATCCGCCGTAGAGCGCGTCGTTCGGTTGGAGACAAGAATTGGTTGAAGAAAAATCAGAGGTATGGAAATACAGTCTCCCGTTCGATTCGGCCAAAGCGATATCGAACAGATAGACATTTCTCGTGCCCTCGTACTTTTCGTACAATTCCCTGAAAATGTTCGGAGTCGGTTCAAAAGAAAAAATGGAAGCATTGGGAAAAAGTTTGCTGATGTAATCAATCGTTTGACCCGTGTTGGCGCCTATGTCGAAAAACACAACAGGGTCATTTTTGCCAAAAAAACTGAGCAGTATATCGTCCAGCCTCGGATGCAGAATCGCCAGTTTCGAATTGACAAAAGGAATCCGCCGAAGCATTTGCAGCAACGTCATGTCCGCATCATTTGAGCGTTTGAAAAAAGAAGGGGCAGGAATCAGGATTACCTGCTGTGGTACTTGTTGCTGTATTTTTTTCTTAAAATGGTAAGCCCGTTGTTCCAGGGCAACGTTGACCATTCCCAAAACTGCGGGTCCAATTCGGCAACAGCCCTGTACGGCCCGCCTTTGGCCCACTGGCCATCTTTGAGGGTCAAATCCGTATGATAAAACGGGTCCGTGTTTCCGTACATCAAATCGTGCAGCAACACCACGCTGCTTGGGCCGATTAACCGGTCGAGAATCTCCAACTCCTTTTTTACATGAGGATAGGAATGCCAGTCGTCAATGAAGATAACGTCAATTTTTTTCCGTTCATCCCAGGTTTCGAGAAATTCGATAGTGTCCTGCTGGCAGAATGTGTAATGGCCGGAATCAGGGACAAATTCCGTCGGCGGATTCAAATCAACAGACCACAAATGCCCTTTATTCATTTCGGCTGCCGTCAGCAACGGTTGGGTGGTGTGCCCTTCTCTTACCCCGAGTTCCACAAAAGTTTTACCCCTCGACGCCAATGCAATGGCGAAAATGGAAATGATGTGCCGGTCGGAATCTTCCTTGCCAAAGAGCGCCTTGTCGCAAAAAGTTTTGACGGGGTTCTTGGTTGAGCCGTTTAGGTGCTGTTTCAAGGGGTGATTCACGTGAATCTCGGAAACCTCGACCCCATTAGTAGGACCATGCAGCGGATAAGTTTGATTCATTGTCATGAGTTTAAAAGTTAAAATACGGGTTGGAGGAAAAGAATGTGTGTAAGGGATTAAAAAAACTGTGTTGGAGCAGGGAGGCCTATTAAAAATGATAAAACAATCCGGCGCTGGCAGAAATCGAAGTTTGCCCCCTTCTCCCGGTCAGCAACTGTTCAAAAGACAGTCGCCAACGCGGCGCAAGCCGGTACTCTATTCCTGCTCCGAACAAGTAGTGCAACGCCATCTTGTTGTAGTCAACTATCGTCACCACCGGTATGTGCCCGTCCGGGAAATACAAGCCCGTATGCGCTTTGGAGAATTGCTTCACTTGTGCATTCGCGCGACCTGAGAAGCCCAACATTGCGCCACCGCGCAAGGTGCTTTTCCAGCGGCCATATCCCAAAAGCCTTTGCATGCTGAGCGGTACGAGCCATTCAGTACTGCGGAGCCTGGTTTGCATGGTCACCACAAAGGGCTCGTCGTTGGGTATGTGCGAAGTGGGGTCCACCTCTTCCATAAGCAAAACCACCTCTGTGGGAATCCCCCCGTTTGAAGGAAGTGCGTACCGGAATTCGTATTGTTTCGCGCCAGGGT